>ERZ1643251.92-NODE-92-length-163277-cov-8.603877_pt1 | contig 163277 bp, 167 predicted proteins | sample MGYA00579261_ERZ1643251 | MGnify/ENA primary metagenome ERZ1643251 (study PRJEB29033, sample SAMEA4952267) | chicken gut metagenome | biome: Broiler Chicken; feature: Gastrointestinal Tract; material: Caecum | place: Ireland | collected 2018 | study: Broiler... | reverse complement strand
GAAACCCTTGAAAACACTGGGTTTTTCCGTTTGTCTTTATTATACCGTAAGGGCACACATTCGCGACCATGGCTATCTCCAGCGGCGTGGATGTGAAAACCCTGTCCAGTATGCTGGGCCACTTCAGCGCCGGGTTCACTCTGGACACCTATACGCACATCACCAACGATATGCAAAGAGGTGCGGCAGAGAAAATCGGCGGCTTCATGGAGTCAGCTACGGCAACACCTGCCCCAGAGCCTCCCGACCCGCCGGAGCAGAGCCGGTGCAAGGTGATCCCGTTCGAGAAGGTGGGGTAAAAGAAACGAAGCCCAAGGGACTGTGATTGGTCCCTTGGGCTTTCATTTTTCTGTTACAAGGAAAACTCCCTCATTTTTTGTGCGGAGGCAGATAATACACCTTTCCGTCCTTGGAAATCAACTGCACATCTTCAAGATAGAAATCCGAATCATCATGATGCAGCTTACTATGTCCACCTGCCTGAAAATCAATCATGTCCGCAGTCTTTTCGGAGATAGAGCGGAAATTCCAGTCATCATTTATCAGGCCAGGGATGAAATGAATGGCTTTATCCCAGCCCTCTCTCTTTCGGCGTATTTCTGCTGTATTGACATTAAGACGCTTCGTAGTGTCCTGATGCCATTGGGTTAGGCGGGACTGAGTTTCCTCAACTTGCTGAGTATAGGTCGGCAGCAACGCAGTGCACTGTGCTCTGGAAACTGCTCCAAGATGCAGAGTGAATCTAAGGTCAGAAATCTTATATAGCATTTCCAGTAAGGTATTTTGGTATATGTACCAGTTTTGTGCCTCTTGCAATTCTTTTTCATAAGCCGCAAAATCAAGGCCTTTTTTCTTTGCAAAGCCTGCCAAGGTAAGATTGGCCTGCCCCAAAAGCTGGGTACACTCTTCTTCCAGACTATCCAACTGTGCGATTTTAGACAATCTCAACTCATCGTTCTCAAGAATTTCCACCTGAAACTCAGCGATTTTCTTAACATGGCTGACCAGGGAGAAAACCCGGCTTCGATATTCGTTGTCCTGAAAATCTGCAATTTTAGAGATGCCATCACTGATTTGTCCCAATTCAGCGTTAATCTGTGTCATGTAATACTGACCAACAACCATAGATGCAACACCCATTGCGGCTGCGGCTGTATTTGCAACAACGGCGGTTCCTTTCTGGGCTTCGACCGCTACTAAATTTGCGTGTCCTTGGATGCCATCTGCGCCACGATAAAAACCGCGAACAGCACCTTCCATTCCTCTGGAATCCGTAAGTTTTGCCCCGGCGGGAATGATCGCTCGATATAGAACTTCCCCTTGGGCTTGCACCGCTTGAACAGCGTTATTCACTGCATTACCGGCCTGTGCAAGATTGGGGATAAGGTTGTTCACTCGAGCCAAAACCTTACTGTCTGTGATTTCTACCAGACTGCTTTCACCGCTGATGACTTCGGCAGGAAGCATTTCAACTTGAATGTCCAAATCTTGTGCAGTTTCACCTTGCGGTGAGGACAGAGATAGTTCTTCGTCGGCCTTTGACGGCGCAGAGACTGTTGGTATCGCTGAAGCTTTCGACTTGGGCTTGAAAAATATTCGCGCACCAATAGCAACGATTGCTACGATGCAAATGCCAATTACTATGTACTCCATATATGGCTGTACCTCCTTTTCTACTCTATAAAAGAGGTTGTAAATTTCGCGAGATAGTTTCGGTGAGAATCATGACTGCGCATGACCCCTTGCCATAATTTATTATAGTGAAGAATGCTCTCGATTTCAATCGCTGTATTACCAATATGCGGACTTTTGCAGCTTTGCTCACCGTTAGGGATGGGTTAGGGATTTTGCGGTTTTCACAGTTTGTTTGCACCGTGGCCTCAGCCGCCATTTTTACCCTCTGACCACAGTCGTTATGTGGTCAAGCGTGCTCCAAAAATCGAACTTTTAACGCAGAAAAACCGCCTAAAAAGGCGGTTTTTCGAGGAAAGGTGGTCCGAGTGACAGGATTCGAACCTGCGGCATCCTGCTCCCAAAGCAGGCGCGCTACCAACTGCGCTACACCCGGTTATTCAGTTTATTTATCCGGCTGGGCGTATTCTCCCAAAGCACGTGCTCTACCAAACTGAGCCACATCCGGATAAAAGAACGAGTAGTATTATACAGGAGTTTTGGGAAAAATGCAACTGAAAAATAGAAAAATTCCCCTTGCAGGTGGGCAGAATCCTCTGGCTTGACTATCTTTTCTATTTTCGCTATACTAAATGGACAAGCGAGTTTCACGGCTCGGCAACTACCAACGGAGGTTATTATGAGAGGTATCCCTTCCCTGATTACGGATATTCGGAAAAATGTATTTACCCAGGTGGCCAAGATGGCCTATGCCGGCGGGGATTACTCCCACGTGGAGGATCTTCCTTACCTGATTGTCCCCGGCGACCAGCCTTTGCACCGGGAATCGGTGTTTCTGGAGCGGGCAATTGCCGGTGAACGGGTGCGGCTGGCTATGGGCCTTCCCATCCGCCCCATCCAGACCCGGACCCTGATGACGGAGGGCATGGATGCGGCTGCGGTGGCGGAGCAGTATTATGAGCCGCCGCTGGTGAATATTATCCCCTATGCCTGCCACGCCTGCCCCACCAAGCAGTACCGGGTGACGGAGAGCTGCCAGAATTGCCTGGCTGCCTCCTGCCAGAAGGTCTGCCCCAAGGATGCGGTGCGCTTTGTCAACGGCAAAAGTGTCATTGACCCGGAAAAGTGCATCAAATGCGGCAAGTGTGCCAAGGCCTGCCCCTACAACGCCATTATCTATATGGAGCGTCCCTGTGCCGCCGCCTGCGGCATGGATGCCATCGGCTCTGACGAGCATGGCCGGGCGGTCATCCACCAGGACAAGTGCGTGTCCTGCGGTCAGTGTCTGGTAAGCTGCCCCTTTGGCGCCATTGTGGACAAGGGCCAGATTTTCCAGGTAATCCAGTCCATTCTGAAAGGGGACAGGGTGATTGCCATTGTGGCCCCTGCCTTTATCGGACAGTTCGGCAAGCACTCCACCCCCGGAAAGTTCATTGCCGCCATGAAGCAACTGGGCTTCCAGCGGATTGTGGAGGTGGCAGTGGGTGCGGATATGTGCACCATTGAGGAGGCCCGGGACTTTGTGAAGAAGGTACCGGCAGAGCAAAAGTATATGGCTACCTCCTGCTGCCCCGCCTGGCATTCCATGATTTACAAGCTGTTCCCCGGCGAGGCGAAAAACATCTCCATGACCCTGACCCCCATGGTCTATACTGCACGGCTGATGAAGAAGAAGTATCCCGGCAGCAAGGTGGTGTTCATCGGACCCTGCGCTGCCAAGAAGCTGGAGGCCATCCGGGCAGACATCCGCTCCGACGTGGACTTTGTGCTGACCTTTGAAGAACTGCAGGGCATGTTCGAAGCCAAGGAGATTGACTTTGCCACCATTGAGGAGCTGGAAGACCTGAATGAAGGCACGGCGGCGGGCCGGGGCTTTGCAGTAGCCGGGGGCGTTGCCAAAGCCGTGGAGGATATGATCCGGACGGAACACCCGGACATGGAAGTGAAAACCGCCCGGGCAGAGGGCTTGCGGGAGTGCCGGAAGCTTATGACCCTGGCCAAGGCGGGAAAGTACAACGGCTTCCTGCTGGAGGGCATGGCCTGTCCCGGCGGCTGTGTGGCGGGAGCGGGAACCCTGCTTCCGGTGGAGTTGGCTGCCGGTGTGGTGGGCAGATACCAGAAGGAAACCGACCGGGTAAGCCCTCTGGACAGCGCCTACCGGGACGAAGGTAAGCGCCTGGAAGAAGAATAAGAACGGAAAAGGAGCGGGGCCTGTTTATGGAAGAATTCAATGATGTATACGATAAGGACCGAAACCTGACAGGCCGCCTCCATCTCCGGGGAACCCCCTGGAAGCCGGGGGAATACGGCCTGGTGGTGTGCGTCTGGGTGTACGACGGCAAGGGCAACATCCTGCTTACCCGCCGGGCACCGGAAAAGAGCTTTGCCGGCACCTGGGAAAATTCCGGGGGCGCTGCCAAGGCAGGGGAGACCAGTCTCCAGGCTATCGCCCGGGAGCTGTTTGAGGAAACAGGCATCCGGGCAGGGGAGGAGGAGTTCCAGCTTCTGGATAGGGGCCGGGACAGCTTTACCCACTACGACTACTACTGCCTGAAGCGGGACACGCCCCTGGGGGACATTGTGCTGCTTCCCGGGGAGACGGACGATGTGCAGTGGGCCAGCTTCTCCAAAATTCACCGGCTCATTGCCCAGAAAAAGATTTGCCGGGTCATTGCCGGGCAGTTTCTCCGCCAGGAGCAGACTCTCCGGCGGCTCCAGCAGACGAAACCATAAAAAATCCCACGGAAGCAAGTCCTTCCGTGGGATTTTCATAATATGCACAAAAAACCCAGGAAAAGCCTGGGAAAACAGAGAGGTGTCCATTGACAAGCACAAAAAACTGTGATACAATGTTCTTCCATATGTGGTATTGTGCCCCGGTAGGCCATCCTCCGACACAGGTATCTTACCACAAAAACATGGCGATGTCAAGCAGGTTGTTAAAATGCTGACAACGGAACCGATCGTATCAAGTAGCGAACACATGATTCCGGCTTCGGCCGAAAGAAAGGCTGTGATGATCTATATGGCAATGGTCAAAGACCAAATGTTTGGCAAGACTCTGCGTAAGAGCTACGCAAAGTATCAGGAAATCCTGAAAATGCCGAACATGCTGAAGATTCAGAAGGACTCCTATCAGTGGTTCCTGGATGAAGGCCTCCGGGAGGTTTTTAAGGATGTAGGCGTCATTACTGATTTCTCCGGCAAGCTTGAGCTGAGCTTCCTGGATTACACCATGAACGACAAGCCCAAGTACACCATCGAGGAGTGCAAGGAGCGGGATGCTACCTATGCACGGCCCATCAAGGTGCGGGTCCGCCTGCGGAACACCGAGACCGACGAAATCAAGGAGCAGGAGATCTTCATGGGAGATTTCCCCATTATGACCAACGGCGGTACCTTTGTAATCAACGGTGCTGAGCGTGTCATTGTCTCCCAGATTGTCCGTTCTCCTGGTATGTACTACGGCCACGAGGTGGATAAGGCCGACCAGCACACCTACACCGCCACGGTGATTCCCTATCGGGGTGCCTGGCTGGAGTATGAGACCGACCTTTCCGACGTTTTCTGGGTTCGCATCGACAAGAACCGGAAGCTGCCCATTACATGCCTGATCCGGGCCCTGGGTGTGGACACCGACGAGAAAATCAAGGCCATGTTCGGCGAGGATCCCCGGATTCTTGCCACCATTGAGAAGGATACCTGCAAGACCCGGGAAGAGGGTCTGCTGGAAATCTACCGGCGTCTGCGTCCCGGCGAGCCTCCCACGGTGGAGACCGCTGCTGCCCACCTGGATGCCCTGCTGTTTGACGCCCATCGCTACGATGTGAGCGCTGTGGGCCGGTACAAGTTCAACAAGAAGATGGACATCTGGACCCGGCTGTCCGGCCAGGAGCTGGCAGAGCCCATCGCCGATCCCATGACCGGTGAGATTCTGGCTATGCCCGGCGAAATCATCAGCCGTGCCCGGGCCATGGAGCTGTCCGCCAAGGGCGTGAACGAAGCTGTCCTGAAGGTAGGCGACCAGCAGGTCAAGGTGTTCTCCAACGGCATGGTGGACATGGCCGGCTTTGTGGACTTTGACCCCAAGGAATACGGCATCAAGGAGAAGGTTTGCTTCCGGGTGCTGAAGGAAATGCTGGAGACCGTTCCTGCCGACGGCTGGAAGGAAGCCATCGAGCAGCGGATGGATGAGCTCATCCCCAAGCACATTGTGGTGGATGACATCATGGCCTCCATCAACTACCTGAACTGCGTGGCTATGGGCATCGGTACCCCCGATGATATTGACCACCTGGGCAACCGCCGTCTGCGTTGCGTGGGCGAGCTGCTGCAGAACCAGTTCCGCATTGGCTTCAGCCGTCTGGACCGGGTAATCCGGGAGCGGATGACCGTTCAGGACCTGGATGCTGTTACCCCCCAGAGCCTGATCAACATCCGGCCGGTTACCGCCGTTATCAAGGAATTCTTCGGCTCCTCCCCCTTGTCTCAGTTCATGGACCAGAATAACCCCCTGGCTGAGCTGACCCACAAGCGCCGTCTGTCCGCTCTGGGCCCCGGCGGTCTGAGCCGTGAGAGAGCATCCTTTGATGTTCGTGATATTCACTATACCCACTACGGCCGTATGTGCCCCATCGAGACCCCTGAAGGTCCCAACATCGGCCTGATCAACTACTTGGCCACCTTCGCCAAGATCAACGAGTACGGCTTCGTGGAAGCTCCCTACCGGAAGGTGGATAAGGCTACCGGTAAGGTGACCGACCAGGTGGACTACATGACTGCGGATGTGGAAGACGAGTTCTACATCGGTCAGGCCAATGAGCCTCTGGACGAAAACGGCTGCCTGAAGAACGACCGTATCACCTGCCGTCACAGAAACGAAATCATCGCCGTGGACAAGAACATGATCGACTACATCGACGTGTCTCCCAGAATGATGATTTCCATCGCAACCTCCTTCATTCCCTTCCTGCAGAACGACGACGCCAACCGTGCTTTGATGGGCGCCAACATGCAGCGTCAGGCCGTGCCTCTGCTTACCACCGAGCCTCCCATCGTGGCTACCGGTATTGAGCATGCCGCCGCTGTGGACTCTGAGGTCTGTGTGAAGGCTACCGGCGACGGTACCGTTACCGCCGTTTCCGCCAACGCCATCACCGTCCGCTATGACGACGGCCTGAGCGAAACCTACCAGTTGACCAAGTTCGCCCGGAGCAATGCCGGCACCTGCATCAACCAGCGTCCCATTGTGAAGGTAGGGGAGCGGGTGGAGAACCAGCAGATCATTGCGGACGGCCCCTCCTGCTCCGGCGGTGAGGTTGCCCTGGGTAAGAACGTGCTCATCGGCTTCGTTACCTGGGAAGGTTACAACTACGAGGACGCCATCCTGCTGAACGAACGGCTGGTTCGTGAGGATGTGTTCACCTCCATCCATATTGAAGAGCACGAGACCGAAGCCCGGGATACCAAGCTGGGACCGGAGGAAATCACCCGGGATATCCCCAACGTGGGTGAGGACACCTTGAAGGACCTGGACGAGAACGGCATCATCCGTATTGGTGCCGAGGTTCACGCCGGCGATTACCTGGTGGGTAAGGTTACCCCCAAGGGCGAGACCGAGCTGACCCCCGAGGAGCGGCTGCTCCGGGCCATCTTTGGCGAAAAGGCCAGAGAGGTGCGGGACACCTCCCTGAAGGTGCCCCACGGCGAAAGCGGTATCGTGGTGGATGTGAAGGTGTTCACCAAGGAGAATTCCGATGACCTGGCTCCCGGCGTTACCAAGTCTGTCCGGGTTTACATTGCCCAGAAGCGTAAGATTTCCGTGGGCGATAAGATGGCCGGCCGTCACGGCAACAAGGGCGTTGTGTCCCGGGTGCTGCCGGAGGAGGATATGCCCTTCCTGCCGGATGGTACTCCTCTGGACGTGGTGCTGAACCCCCTGGGCGTGCCTTCCCGTATGAACATCGGTCAGGTGCTGGAAGTTCACCTGGGTTACGCTGCCAAGGCTTTGGGCTGGCACGTGGCTACCCCTGTGTTTGACGGTGCCGACGAGAAGGACATCCGGCAGACCCTGAAGCTGGCCGGCCTGCGGGAAGACGGCAAGACCATTTTGTACGATGGCCGTACCGGCGAGCCCTTCGATAACCCCGTTACCGTTGGTTATCCCTACTACCTGAAGCTCCACCACCTGGTTGACGATAAGATTCACGCCCGTTCCACCGGTCCCTACGCACTGGTTACCCAGCAGCCTCTGGGCGGCAAGGCCCAGTTCGGCGGTCAGCGTTTCGGTGAAATGGAAGTCTGGGCTCTGGAGGCTTACGGCGCAGCCTACACTCTCCAGGAGATTCTGACTGTGAAGTCCGACGATGTGACCGGCCGTGTCAAGACCTATGAGGCCATTGTCAAGGGCAGCAACATCCCCAAGCCCGGTGTGCCGGAATCCTTCAAGGTTCTGGTGAAGGAACTGCAGGCCCTGTGCCTGGATATCCGCGTGCTGGATGAGAACGGCAATGAGATTGAGCTGAAGGAAGACGATGACGAGGACGAGATTGTCTACGCCGGTGACATGGGTACCCAGGTGACCGGTTCTGCGGACGAAGTGCTGGATGCCGGCTTTGTCATCGACGAGGACAGCCCGGAAGATATTATGGATGTGATCGATGAGGCGGATGACGCCGATACCGACACCTATGAAGAATAAGGAGGCGTGAGTATGGCAGATGCCACCTTTGATGCCATTAAAATTGGCATTGCATCCCCGGAGATGATCCGGCAGTGGTCCTTCGGTGAGGTCAAGAAGCCGGAGACCATCAACTACCGCACCCTGAAGCCGGAGCGGGACGGCCTGTACTGCGAGCGGATCTTCGGACCCACCAAGGACTGGGAGTGCCACTGCGGTAAATATAAGAAAATCAAGTATAAGGGCAAAATCTGTGACCGCTGCGGCGTAGAGGTCACCAAAGCCAAGGTTCGCCGGGAGCGGATGGGTCACATTGAGCTGGCCGCCCCCTGCAGCCACATCTGGTACTTCAAGGGTATCCCCTCCCGGATGGGCCTGATTCTGGATATCAGCCCCAAGATTCTGGAGAAGGTACTGTATTTTGCCTCCTACATTGTCACCGATCCCGGCGATGCACCTCTGGCCATGAACCAGGTGCTCTCCGAAAAGGAATACCGGGATATGAGGGAGAAGTACGAAGATGATTTCAAGGCCGGCATGGGCGCTGAGGCCATCAAGGAGCTGCTGGAGAAAATTGACCTGGAGGAGCTGTCCAACCAGCTGCGGGAGGAACTGAAAAACGCCTCCGCCCAGAAGAAGCTGCGCCTGGTGAAGCGTCTGGAGGTTGTGGAAGCCTTCCGGGAGTCCGGCAACAAGCCCAGCTGGATGATTATGGATGTGCTGCCGGTGATTCCGCCCGATATCCGTCCCATGATTCAGCTGGACGGCGGCCGGTTCGCCACCTCCGACCTGAACGACCTGTACCGCCGGGTCATCAACCGGAACAACCGTCTGAAGCGGCTGATTCAGCTCCATGCCCCCGACATCATCATCCGCAACGAGAAGCGGATGCTCCAGGAGGCTGTGGACGCCCTGATTGATAACGGCCGCCGTGGCCGTGCCGTTACCGGCGCCAATAACCGTGCCCTCAAATCCCTGTCCGATATGCTCAAGGGCAAGCAGGGCCGGTTCCGTCAGAACCTGCTGGGTAAGCGTGTTGACTATTCCGGCCGAAGCGTTATCGTTGTCGGCCCTGAGCTGAAGCTGTACCAGTGCGGCGTGCCTAAGGAAATGGCCATCGAGCTGTTCCGGCCCTTCGTGATGAAGAAGCTGGTGTCCGACGGCCTGGCCAACAACATCAAGTCTGCCAAGAAGATGATTGACAAGGGCAAGACCGAGGTTTGGGATGCTCTGGACGAGATTATCAAGGACCGTCCCGTGATGCTGAACCGTGCACCTACCCTCCACCGTCTGGGTATTCAGGCCTTTGAGCCCATCCTGGTGGAAGGCCGGGCCCTGAAGCTCCATCCGCTTTGCTGCACCGCTTTCAACGCCGACTTCGACGGCGACCAGATGGCTATTCACGTGCCCCTGTCCGCCGAGGCCCAGGCAGAAGCCAGAATGCTGATGCTCTCTGCCAACAACCTCCTCCGTCCCCAGGATGGCAAGCCGGTTACGGTGCCTACCCAGGATATGATTCTGGGTGCCTACTACCTGACCTACACCCGTCTGGGCAAGGCAGAGCGGGGCGCCGAAGAGGTGTTCGTCACCGATGCCGGTGAGACCAACCTGCCCGCCGGACAGCTGGTGGATGCAGACGAGTTTGTAGCCGCCAACAAGCAGGCCAAGGCAGAGGGGAAGACCCCTGCATCCTTCCGGCCCAAGCTGAACTATTCCAGCGTAGACGAGGCCATTGCCGCCTATGCTGACGGAGATGTGGGCCTCCACGCTCCCATTCGTGTCCGCTACAGCAAGGAGATTGACGGAGAGGTTCAGACCCGGATTATCAACGCCACCGTCGGCCGTCTGATTTACAACGAGCCCATTCCTCAGGATCTGGGCTTCGTGGACCGTACCGACCCTGCCCACGCCTTCGACCTGGAAGTGGACTTCCTGGTAGGCAAGAAGCAGCTGGGTAAGATTATCGACAAGTGTATCCGCAAGCATGGCTTCACCATTGCCACTGAGATGCTGGACCGCATCAAGTCCCTGGGCTATAAGTACTCCACCAAGGGCGCTATTTCCGTGTCCATTGCGGACATGGTTGTGCCTGAAATCAAGTACCAGCTGGTCCACCAGGCTGAGGACAAGGTTCTGGAGATTGAAAAGTTCTTCCGGAAGGGCTTTATCACCAATGACGAGCGCTACCGTCTGGTGGTTCAGCAGTGGGAAAAGACCACCAATGAGGTTACCGGCGCCCTGCAGGGCAACCTGGACGAGTTCAACCCCATCTACATGATGGCTGACTCCGGCGCCCGTGGCTCCATGGCTCAGATTCGTCAGCTGGCCGGTATGCGTGGCCTGATGGCCGATACCGCCGGCCGTACCATTGAGATTCCCGTTAAGGCAAACTTCCGTGAAGGTCTTTCTGTTCTGGAATACTTCATCTCCTCCAGAGGCGCCCGGAAGGGCATGACGGATACGGCTCTGCGTACCGCCGACTCCGGTTACCTGACCCGCCGAATGGTGGACGTTTCCCAGGATGTGATTGTCCGTGAGCACGACTGCCATACCACCCACGGTATCTGGGTGGGTGCGGTATACCAGAACGGAGATGTGATCGACACCTTCGGCAACCGCATCCGGGGCCGTTACCCTGTCAACGATGTGGTTGACCCGGTTACCGGAGAGCTGCTCCACTCCAAGGACAAGATGATGATGCCCGAGGATGCGGAGAAGTTTGAAAAGCACGGTATCGATAAGATTTATATCCGTACCATCCTGGGCTGCCGTGCCCGCAGCGGTGTGTGTGCCCGGTGCTACGGCATGAACCTGGCCACCTCCAAGGAAGTGGATCTGGGCGAAGCCGTCGGTATCATTGCTGCACAGTCCATCGGTGAGCCCGGTACCCAGCTGACCATGCGTACCTTCCACTCCGGCGGCGTTGCCGGTGACGATATCACCCAGGGTCTTCCCAGAGTTGAAGAACTGTTCGAGTCCCGCCGTCCCAAAAAGATGGCCCAGATTGCGGAGATCACCGGTGTTGTCAGCATTGACGATACCCACCGCAGCGCTCAGCGTAACATTACCATTACCGCTGAGGACGGAGAGGTGAAGAACTATCAGGTGCCTTACTCCATGGGCCTGAAGGTCACCCCCGGCAAGGTCATCCATAAGGGCGAGCCCATCACCGACGGTGCGCTGTATCCCCAGGACGTGCTGCGGATTTCCGGCGTGGAAGCTGTCCAGGATTACCTGGTTCAGTCCGTTCAGGCTGTGTACCGTCAGCAGGGCGTAGATATCAACGACAAGCACATTGAGGTTATTATCCGCCAGATGATGCGGAAGGTCAGGGTGGAAGAGCCCGGCGACTCCAACCTGCTGGCAGGTACCGTGGTGGACATCTTCGAGTTTGAGGATGCCAACGCCGCGGTGCAGGCCCGGATTGATGCCGGAGAGACTGACCTGCAGCTGGCTACTTCCTCTGCTGTGCTGCTGGGTATCACCAAGGCTTCTCTGGCTACGGACTCCTTCCTGTCCGCCGCCTCCTTCCAGGAAACCACCAAGGTTCTGACGGATGCGGCCATCAAGGGCAAGGTAGACCACCTGGTTGGCCTGAAGGAGAACGTTATCATCGGTAAGCTGATTCCCGCCGGTTCCGGCCTGGCTGCCTACCGGGATTACAAGCTGACCTCTGTCCCTCAGGACGAGGAAGCCGCTGAAGTCCCTGTGCAGGAAGATGAGGTACAGGAAGAAGCGGGTGTAAGCGAAGACACGCTGTAAGAAACACTGGCAGCGCAACCCCCAAGGGGCTGCGCTGCCTTTGCTATGCAGGAGCCGGGAAAAAGTGGTTTGCAACAAAAAAATTCCAGAATTTTTGTTGACATTTACAAGAAAATGCGTATAATAAGTAACTGTATGGACACTCAAAAAGATACACCTCAGGAAATGAGCCGGGCGGCACTGATGGCAGCCTGTAAGGGCCGGAAGATGATTGCCGGTGCCAGACAGCTGAAAAAAGCCCTTGCTTCCGGTAAGGTCCAGGCGGTTTTCCTTGCCCTGGATGCAGACCCTGGGATGACGGAGCCCATTGCGGCTCTGTGCCAAATCAATCAAGCGGAGGTTTTCTGGGTTCGCTCCATGGCGGACTTGGGATGTGCCTGCGGGATTGATGTGGGTGCGGCTGCTGCAGCCCTGAAGTAATTCTGGTTCTACCGGGCAGAGCCCGTAGAATATACCCGCCGAAAGGCGAGAATCTAAGAAAGGAGAAAATCGATGCCTACTTTTAATCAGCTTGTAAGAAATGGCCGTAAGCAGGTAACCTACAAGTCCACCGCTCCCGCTCTGCAGAGAGGTCTGAACACTCTGGAGAACAAGGCTACTGATCTGCCTTCCCCCCAGAAGCGTGGCGTTTGCACCGCTGTTCGTACCACCAGCCCCAAGAAGCCCAACTCTGCTCTGCGTAAGATCGCCCGTGTGCGTCTGACCAACGGTATGGAAGTTTCTGCTTATATCCCCGGTGTTGGCCACAACCTGCAGGAGCACTCTGTAGTTTTGATCCGCGGCGGCCGTGTAAAGGACCTGCCTGGTGTGCGTTACCACATCATCCGCGGCACTCTGGATACCCAGGGCGTGCAGAACCGTATGCAGTCCCGCTCCAAGTACGGTGCAAAGCGGCCCAAGGCCGGTAAGAAGTAATCTTCTTATCCAAACCAATTTGAATTGACTCTACGCCGATTCGCAAGGCAAGGCCTTGCCAAAGCGTTTTTATATATGTATAAAAACCTCTGGCCAGGCACAAACGAAAGGTTCACTTTCGAGTACCGATGAAATCATTTTATTATGAAGGAGGGAAGCAAAGTGCCCAGAAGAGGTAATGTTCCCAAGAGAGAGGTCCTTCCGGATCCCAATTACAATTCCGTTCTGGTTACCAAGCTCGTAAACAGCATCATGCTCGACGGCAAGAAGGGCGTTGCCCAGAAGGTCGTTTATGGTGCATTTGAAATTGTTGAGAATAAGACCGGCAAGAATGGCCTGGAGGTTTTCCAGCAGGCCATGGAGAACATCATGCCCGCAGTGGAGCTGAAGGCTCGCCGGGTAGGTGGCTCCACCTATCAGGTGCCCATCGAAGTGCGTCCTGACCGCCGTCAGACCCTGGGTCTGCGTTGGCTCACCACTTACAGCCGCGGCCGCAGCGAGAACACCATGAGAGAGCGCCTGGCCGCTGAGATCATGGATGCCGCCAACAACACCGGCGCCGCTGTTAAGAAGCGTGAGGACACCCACAAGATGGCCGAGGCCAACAAGGCATTCGCCCATTTCCGTTGGTAATAAAGGAGTTACTTTATGCCTAGACAGTATTCTCTGGAAAATACCCGTAACTTCGGCATCATGGCTCACATCGATGCCGGTAAGACCACTACGACCGAGCGTATTCTGTACTACACCGGCCGTAACTACAAGATCGGTGAGACCCACGACGGTTCCGCTACCATGGACTGGATGGCCCAGGAGCAGGAGCGTGGTATCACCATCACTTCCGCCGCTACCACCTGCTTCTGGAAGGGCTGCCGGCTGAACATCATTGACACCCCGGGCCACGTGGACTTCACCGTAGAGGTGGAGCGCAGCCTCCGGGTGCTGGATGGTGCTGTCACCGTTCTGTGTGCAAAGGGCGGCGTTGAGCCCCAGTCCGAGACCGTGTGGCGTCAGGCCGACGAGTACAAGGTTCCCCGTATGATCTATGTGAACAAGATGGACATTATGGGTGCCGACTTCTACCGCGTGCTGCAGATGATCGATGATCGTCTGAAGTGCAACGCTGTGCCTCTGCAGCTGCCTATCGGCTCCGAAGCCTTCTTCAAAGGCAACGTTGACCTGCTGAAGATGAAGGCCATTGTCTTCTATGATGAACTGGGCAAGGACTTCCGTGAGGAAGAAATCCCCGAGGATATGGTGGACATCTGCAATGAGTATCACGAGAAGCTGATGGATGCCGTTACCGCCCTGGACGATGACCTGGCTATGATGTATCTGGAAGGGGAAGAGATTCCCATCGATATGATCAAGGCTGTCATCCGCAGAGCTACCATTGCCAACGAGATGGTTCCCGTTGTGTGCGGTACCTCCTATAAGAACAAGGGCGTTCAGGAAATGCTGGATGCTGTGGTGGACTACCTGCCCAGCCCCCTGGACAAGAAGGGCATCAAGGGTGTCAACCCCGACACCGAGGAAGAGGACTTCCGTCCCGCTTCCGACGAGGCTCCCTTCTCCGCTCTGGCTTTCAAGATTGCTACCGACCCCTATGTGGGTAAGCTGTGCTACTTCCGTGTGTACTCCGGTATTCTGGAGAAGGGCTCCACCGTTCTGAACTGCACCAAGGGCACCAAGGAGCGCCTGGGCCGTATTCTGCAGATGCACGCCAACCACCGGGAGGACATCGACATTGTTTACGCCGGTGATATTGCCGCTGCCGTGGGCGTGAAGAACACCACCACCGGTGATACCTTCTGTGATGAGGATCATCCCATCATTCTGGAGTCCATGGTGTTCCCCGAGCCTGTTATCAGCGTCGCCATCGAGCCCAAGACCAAGGCTGGTCAGGAGAAGATGGGTCTGGCTCTGGCCAAGCTTGCTGAAGAGGACCCCACCTTCCGGACCTACACCGATCAGGAAACCGGTCAGACCATCATCGCCGGCATGGGCGAGCTGCACCTGGAGATCATCGTAGACCGTCTGCTCCGGGAGTTTAAGGTGGAAGCCAATGTGGGCGCTCCCCAGGTTGCCTATAAGGAGACTATCCGCAAGGCTGTGGAGCAGGATACCAAGTACGCCCGTCAGTCCGGCGGTAAGGGCCAGTATGGTCACGTCAAGATCCGTGTGGAGCCCAACGAGCCCGGCAAGGGATACGAGTTTATCAACGCTGTTGTGGGCGGTGCCATTCCCAAGGAATACATCCCCGCAGTCGATGCCGGTATTCAGGGCGCTATGCAGTCCGGTGTGCTGGCTGGCTACCCCGTTGTGGATGTAAAGGTTACCCTGTTCGACGGTTCCTACCATGAGGTTGACTCCTCCGAAATGGCCTTTAAGATTGCCGGTTCCATGGCATTCAAGGAAGCCTGCCGGAAGGCAAACCCCGTCATCCTGGAGCCCATTATGAAGGTTTCCATTGTCGTGCCCGACGAGTATATGGGCGTGGTAATCGGCGATGTGACCGCCCGCCGCGGCAACATCCTGGGCCAGATTACCCGTACCGGCAGCGTTCAGGTGGACGCCAATGTGCCTCTGGCTGAGATGTTCGGCTACGCTACCGACCTGCGTTCCAAGACTCAGGGCCGTGGCCAGTACTCCATGGAGCCCAACCACAACAGCGAGCTGCCCAAGTCCAAGACCGAGGAGATCATGAAGCTCCGGGCCAAGGGATAATTTCGGGATATTTTTTGAAAAAATATCTTGTATTTATGATTGGAATGTAGTACAATCATTCCATGAGTGCGTTTATCTCTAAACCCCAAATTATTTTTAGTATTCACTAACAGGAGGAAATTTCAAATGGCAAAGCAGAAGTTTGAAAGAAACAAGCCCCATGTTAACATTGGCACCATCGGCCACGTTGACCACGGCAAGACCACTCTGACCGCTGCAATCACCAAGTACCTGTCTCTGAAGGGCCAGGCCAGCTTCGAGGACTACGCTTCCATCGACAAGGCTCCCGAAGAGAAGGCTCGTGGTATCACGATTAACACCGCTCACGTTGAGTACGAGACCGACAAGCGTCACTACGCTCACGTGGACTGCCCGGGCCACGCCGACTATATCAAGAACATGATTACCGGTGCTGCTCAGATGGACGGCGCTATCCTGGTTATCGCTGCTACCGATGGCCCCATGGCTCAGACCAAGGAGCACCTGCTGCTGGCTCGTCAGGTTGGCGTGCCCTCCATCGTGGTGTTCATGAACAAGGCTGACCTGGTTGACGACGAGGAGCTGCTGGAGCTGGTTGAGATGGAGATCCGTGAGACTCTGTCCTTCTACGAGTTCCCCGGCGACGACACCCCCATCATCAAGGGTTCCGCTCTGAACGCTCTGATTTCCGAGTCCACCGACGTGAACGCTCCTGAGTATGCTTGCATCAAGGAGCTGATGGACGCCGTTGACGACTATATCCCCACTCCCGACCGTAAGGCTGACCAGCCCTTCCTGATGCCTGTCGAGGACGTGTTCACCATCTCCGGCCGTGGTACTGTTGCTACCGGCCGTGTGGAGCGTGGCGTCATCAAGAAGAACGAGGCTGTCGAGATCGTTGGCCTGCGTGAGGACAAGCAGAACACCGTCGTGACCGACATCGAAATGTTCCACAAGCTGCTGGACTACGCAGAAGCCGGCGACAACATCGGCGCTCTGCTGCGTGGTATCGACAAGAAGAACATCGAGCGTGGTCAGGTTCTCTGCAAGCCCGGCTCCATTCATCCCCACACCAAGTTCTCCGGCCAGGTTTACGTCCTGTCCAAGGAAGAAGGCGGCCGTCACACTCCTTTCTTCAACAACTACCGTCCTCAGTTCTACTTCCGTACCACCGACGTTACCGGCATCATCTCCCTGCCCGAGGGCGTTGAGATGTGCATGCCCGGCGACAACGTTGTTATGAATGTTGAGCTGATCACCCCCATCGCTATCGAGAAGGGTCTGCGGTTCGCTATCCGTGAGGGTGGCCGTACCGTTGGTTCCGGCGTTGTTACCGACGTTCAGGAGTAATTCCTAATCCAATCAAGCACCCGGTCTTCGGACCGGGTGTTTTTTTCCATATTACCATTTGCCATAAAAAGAACCCCCGGTGAAACTTCACCGGGGGGTTGGAGCTACTGGCCGGACTTGAACCGGCGGCCTGCTGATTACGAATCAGCTGCTCTACCGACTGAGCCACAGTAGCAGGTGCTCATGAAAGCACAACTATTATAGCTGTTTTCCCTCCGTATGTCAACACTTATTTCCTTTATCCCTTGCAACCGGTGGGTATCGGTGTTATAATTTACTTCGTATTCTGACAGAATCGGGTGTATTTATGAAAAAGCTTTTGAAGTATATGAAGGGATATGAGAAAGAGTGCATCCTGGGGCCTCTGTTCAAGCTTCTGGAGGCATCCTTTGAGCTGTGTGTCCCTTTGGTGGTAGCGGGGATTGTGGATGTGGGCATCGCCAATTCTGACCGGGGGTATATTCTAAAAATGTGTGGCCTTCTGGTGCTTTTGGGGGCGGTTGGTTTCCTCAGCTCTGTGGTTGCCCAGTATTTTGCAGCAAAAGCAGCGGTGGGCTTTGCTGTCCGGCTGCGCAATGCCCTTATGCACCATGTTTTGCGCCTTTCCTATACGGATGTGGATACCCTGGGTACCGGCGCTCTCATTACCCGGATGACCTCGGATATCAATCAGGTGCAAAATGGCGTGAATCTGACCTTGCGGCTGCTGCTCCGGTCTCCTTTTGTGGTGTTCGGCGCCATGATCATGGCCTTTACCATCGATTTTCAGTCCGCTTTGGTGTTTGCCGGGGTGATTCCGCTGCTGTGCGCGATTGTTTTCGGCATTATGCTTGTGACCATGCCTTTGTACCGGCGGGTGCAGGCCAGACTGGAGGATGTGACCTCTGCCACCCGGCAGAATTTCTCCGGTGTCCGGGTTCTTAGGGCCTTCAATAAGGAGGAGAGCCAGGTACAGGAATTCACCAAGAAAACAGAAGCGCTGAACCGGGTCCAGATTTTTGCCGGACGGATTTCTGCCCTGCTTAACCCCATTACCTTCGTGGTGATCAACGTGGGCATTATTCTTCTGGTGCACCAGGGTGCGCTGAAGGTCCACCAGGGCCTGCTGACCCAGGGCATGGTGATTGCCCTTTATAACTATATGTCCCAGATTCTGGTGGAGCTCATCAAAATGGCAAACCTTATCATCAACATGACCAAGGCAGCAGCCTGCGGCAGCCGTGTGGAGAAGGTGCTGGAGATCCAGCCCTCCTGCAAAGGCGCCGCCGGAGAGGAAATGCCTCTGGATGGCAAGGTCTCCTTTGACCATGTGAGCTTCACCTATGCCGGAAGCTCCGAGCCCTCTTTGGAGAATGTGACCTTTACCGCCCAGCCGGGGCAGATGGTGGGCATCATCGGCGGCACCGGCTCCGGAAAAACCACCCTGGTGAATCTGATTCCCGGCTTTTACACCTGCCAGAAGGGGACGGTTGCCCTGGATGACCGGAATGTGGAAACCCTATCCCATGCAGGAATCTCCCGGCAGATTGGACTGGTGCCCCAGAAGTCCGTTCTGTTCCGGGGAACCATCCGGGAGAACCTCCAGTGGCGTAACCCGGAGGCTTCCGATGAGGATATGAGAGAGGCTCTGGAAATTGCCCAGGCCCTGGAGGTCGTGGAGGGGAAGGGCGGCCTGGATGCTCCCGTGGAGCAGGCAGGTCTTAACTTCTCCGGCGGACAGCGGCAGCGGCTGGCCATCGCCAGAGCCCTGGTGGGCAGCCCCAGAATCCTGATTCTGGACGACAGCGCCTCTGCCCTGGACTTTGCCACCGATGCCCGGCTCCGCCAGGCCATCCGCAATATGCCCAACGCCCCCACCACCTTCGTGGTCTCCCAGCGGGCGGCCTCCGTCCGGTATGCGGATTTGATTCTGGTGCTGGAAGACGGTCAGGTAGTGGGGCAGGGAACCCATGAGGAGCTGCTGGAAGGCTGCCAGGTCTATCAGGAAATTTACTATTCCCAGTTTCCCGAGGAGGTGAAGGCCCATGGCTAAGGAAGAAAAGCAGAGCGTTGTTTTTGGGAAAGTGCTGCGGCTCATAAAAAAGCAGTGGTTGAGCGTTGCTTTGTCCCTTTTGATGGCTGCTGTCTATGTAGCCATGAGCCTGTATATCCCTATTTTGGTGGGACAGGCCATCGATGCCATTGTGGACGCCGGGAAAGTGGACTTTCTTGTGGTGTCCGGCAAGCTGCAAGGGGTGCTGATCTGCTGCCTGGTGGCAGGTCTTGCTCAGTGGATTATGAACCAGCTGAATAACCGGGTGACCTACCGGGTCACCAAGGATGTGCGGGACCGGGTCTTTGCCCATATCCAGAAGCTGCCGGTCTCCTACCTGGATGCCCACCCCCAGGGGGATGTGGTGAGCCGGGTGGTGTCGGATGTGGATACCTTTGCCGACGGTCTTCTGATGGGCTTTACCCAGCTGTTTACCGGCGTGATTACCATTGTGGGAACTCTGGTGCTGATGCTTACCATCCGGTGGCAGATTGCCCTGGTGGTGGTTGTCATCACCCCCTTGTCTCTGGTGGTGGCGAACTTTATCGCCAAGCGGACTTACAGTATGTTCCGGCTCCAATCCCAGACCAGGGGAGAGCAGACCGCCTTTATCGACGAAACCGTGGAAAACATCAAGCTGGTGCAGGCCTTCGGCCATGAGAAGGCGTCCATGGACGCCTTTGAGGAAATCAATGACCGGCTGGGAAAGTGCTCCCTGAAAGCCATTTTCTTCTCCTCTTTGACAAACCCTGCCACCCGTTTTGTAAACTCCCTGGTCTATGCAGGCGTGGCCCTGTCCGGCGCATTTCTGGTGCTTACCAACCCCGGCTTTACGGTGGGATATCTCACAAGCTTCCTGAACTATGCCAACCAGTACACCAAGCCCTTCAACGAGATTTCCGGCGTGGTTACGGAGCTGCAAAACGCCCTGGCCTGTGCCGGACGGGTGTTTGCTTTGATGGAGGAGCCGGAGCGCAGACCCGACCCGGACAAGCCCCGGCAGCCGGAGAAGGTTCAGGGCGCCGTGGAGCTGCGGAACCTGTTCTTCTCCTACACCCCGGAAAAGCCCCTCATCCGGGACTTTTCCCTCAGGGTAAAGCCCGGACAGAAGATTGCCATTGTAGGCCCCACCGGCTGCGGTAAGACCACCCTCATTAACCTGCTGATGGGCTTTTATGATCCCCAGTCCGGGGAGATTGTGCTGGACGGCGTACCTACCCGGCAAATGTCTCGGAAAACCCTCCGGGAGAATATCGGCATGGTGCTCCAGGATACCTGGCTCCAGTCGGGAACCATCCACGATAACATCGCCATGGGAAGACCGGAGGCCAGCCGCCAGGAGGTTATGGAGGCAGCCAAACAGGCCCATGCCCATAGCTTCATCAAGCGCCTGCCCCAGGGCTATGATACGGTGATCGGAGAGCAGGGGGGAAGCCTGTCCCAGGGACAAAAGCAGCTTTTGTGCATTGCCCGGCTGATGCTGTGCCTGCCGCCAATTCTGGTGCTGGACGAGGCCACCTCCTCCATCGATACCCGGACGGAGCGGAAGGTGCAGAAGGCCTTTGACACCATGATGCAGGGCAGAACCAGCTTCATCGTCGCCCATAGGCTTTCCACCATCCAGGAGGCGGATGTGATTCTCGTCATGCGTGACGGCCATATCGTAGAGCAGGGAACCCACGAAGGCCTGCTCCGGAAGCAGGGCTTCTACGCCCAGCTCTACCAAAGCCAATTCGCTCATTGAGAAAAGTTTTTACAAAATCCGATTTTAGGTATTGACAAACAGAAGAAAATCGTGTATTATACTCAGGCTGGCTGCGATTGTAGCACACATGGAGAAGTCGCGTAGCTGGCCGAGCGCGCACGATTGGAAATCGTGTATACCCCAAAAGGGTATCGAGGGTTCAAATCCCTCCTTCTCCGCCATAACGAAACCCCTTGGAAGTTACTTCCAAGGGGTTTTCTTTTGTGTTTTGGGGTGTTTTCCTGTAATCCGGGAACATTTCGATTACACAAAAAGAAAAAGATTATTACAAAAATAGAGGCATTACAGTTTTCAGAAAAAGAAAACTGTAATGAAAATTGTAATGAAATCCGCAGACCGGGTTAGGGGTCTGCGGAAAAAAAGCTGGTGAATTTACTGGCGGCCTGGTCCAGATCACGCTGGGAAACATGGGTGTATATTTTGTGCATGGTCTGACTATTGGCCCAGCCGCCAATCTGCATAGCGATTTTCTCCGGAAGCTGCAGGTGATAGGCAAGGGAGGCGAAGCTGTGACGGAGGCCGTGGACACCTACCTGGGGAAGGCCGTTGCGCTCACACAGGGCGTTGATTCGCTTATACATACCGGAGGTGCTCATGGTCACAACCGGGCCGGATTTGCGCTTTACGGCGCTGAGAGCGTCATACAGCGGGTCTATAATCGGAACGGTGCGCCGTGATGTGGTATTCTTGGTTTCGGCCTTCCGAACCATCACACCGGATTCATCTGGGACGGTGGAGGCAGTGATGCGCAGCACACGGTTTTTTAAGTCTACATCATCCCAGGTCAGGGCGAGTATTTCGGAACGGCGGAGGCTTGACAGGGCCAGCAGGGCAGCAATCTCCACACGCTCCCCTTTGATGGCTTGGATAAAGGCCGGAATCTGGGTAGCGTCCAAAAAATCCCGCTCATTGGGAATTACCTGGGGAAGCCGGACGGTGACGGTTTGGCCGGTGGCCTCATGGAGTACGGAGGAAATGAAGCCCCAGGAGTTACGGAGTGTTTTCGCAGATACGCTCCTGGCCTCCAAATTCACAAGCGCCTGCCATTTGTCAGAGCGGATGGTGCTCAGGCGCTTATCCATGACGGTAGGGAAGCGGTTGTTTCGGATAATCATATATCCCCGGATGGTGGCGGGGGATAAGACATTCCGGCGGGTATCAATGTAGGAATCAATGGCCTGACGAAGGGTCTGGTCTTTGCCGCCTGATCTGGCCGCTTCTTTCAGCCGGGCCTTCAGGTTCATGGCCTCCGCTATGGCCTCTTTTTCGGTGGGCTTTGTGATGGAGATGGTTTCGCCGTCTACCTGCACCCGGACAAACCAGGAGCCGGAGGGGAGTTTTCGTGCGCTTGGGATTTTCATATTTTCCTTGCCTTTCCGGGGCAGTCGTGATAGTATAAATGGGTAGACTGCCCCTATAGTGAAGTGTGGGTGGTGTTCTATGTCACCGCTCCGGTGTTGCCGCACCGGGGCGGTTTTTATTTACAGACCAAGCAGCTGAGACTTCTTTTTGTCGTATTCTTCCTGTGTGATGGCGCCAATATCAAGGAGATTCTTGTACTTAAGCAATTCATCCGCAGCAGAAGTCACAGCGGGAGCGGGGGAGGGCTGCTGCACAACAGGTTCATCAGGAGTTTTGTTTTTTAATATAAAATCCAAAAGAGATGTAATTTTATTTGCGGTGTCACACACAGCCTTATAGGACAAGCTGTTGCGTTCAACAGGCTGTATAATAAGCGGAATTTCAAATTGGGAAATATATGGATACGAAACCTGGATTACAATATCCATTTTGGTTACTGTAGATTTTACCTTCTTGCCAACATTGCTTCCGACAATAGCTCCGGCGCCACCAAAAAGAGCGCCGCCGACTACTGCAGAACCCAAGCCGCCTTTTGACTCGGTACCGCCATCTTCGACAATCTTGTAATCAAGAAGATCGTCAAAATGGAAAAGGTCTGGGTTATCTCCAAACATACCATACAAAACAGGGCAGCACCACAAATTGAGAGAACGGTCTACCTGGATATATTTCCCAACGGTGGCACTTGGGCTAAAGTAGTTTAATTTTGCATAGTTCTCAGTACGATTGGAAATTGCCTGAGAAATCTCATCGGCAGTCATGCACTCAATCGTTTTTATGAGCGGGCTGCAGCCTTTACGGCACTCAGAACAGATTACACCGGAAGCAATTTGCCGGCTACCAATGTTTCCAACAGGCTTACCACAAACAGAACATTTCTTTTTTTCTCCGAAAATACCCATTACATATACCTCTTTCCTTTTAATTTATACAACGGTACTGGTAAAGGCCACGGCCTTGCCCAGGATGCGCACGGTGTTCATTTCCTCACCCCAGAAGGCCAAAGGCTTATACATGGGGTTTTCCGGTTGCAGGATAATGTGGTCATCGAAAAGCTGCACCCGCTTCAGGGTGGCTTCATTATCAATCAGCACAGCGGCGATTTCTCCGTTTTCTACCGTTTGCTGCTGGCGAATATAGACCACATCGCCGTCAAAAATTCTTGCATTGATCATGCTGTCACCTTTGCAGGTCAGGGCAAAGTCCGCCGCAATATTTTTCGGGATAGATACATACTCCTCAATATTCTGGTCTGCAAGAATGGGCGTGCCGCAAGCAATCGTTCCCACCAGTGGGATTTTCCGCATTTCCGGCATGGGGTGTGTGTTTTTTGGATAATCGATTGAGGCTTGCCAGCCCATAAGTTCCGCAGGATTCACATTTAGTACAGATGCCAACTGTGTGATTTTTTCATGCCGGACAGATTTAATATTACCGCTTTCCCATCTTTGGGCAGTTGCTTCGGTTACACCCACTGCATCGGCAACCTGTGCCAAAGTAAGCCCAAGATCTTTACGCCTTTTTTTCATAACTTCTGAGAGTGCAGTCATACAAAGCACCTCCTTTTTGATGCTAATGTTACTATAGCATATGGTTACGCCTAACGCAAGAATTATTTTGCCTTTCGCCAAAAAACTTAGGCAATTCGTATTGACATTTCGGCGATGGCATGGTAATATACTTTCGTGAAACGAAAGATTTCGCAAAGGAGGTGAGAACATGATTCGGGTAGATGTCCCCAAGCTCAGAGGTAAAATGGCAGAAAAGGGATTTACGATTACCTCGATTTCCGATGAGATCAGGGTGAATCGCAACACTTTTTCCGGGTATTTAGAGCAGCCAGAAAAAATGCCCTATAGCGTAATTGCCGCATTGGCAGAACTTCTTTGTGACAGTTATGAGGAGGCATGCAAAATTTTTTTTGCGCAAGACTTTCGTTTTGCGTAAGTTTGAGGAGGTGACATTATGAAGATAATCGTTGAAGCCACGCCAGAAGAAATTGCCAAGCTTGTACTGGAACTGCAAGCCCAGCAGGAGGATAAGCCAGTGAATATTAAACTGGAGGTTGGAGAGCAGGAGATCGTGAAGGCATGGGGTGATGAGACTGAAATCAGGTTGACTTAATTCTATAAGGAGGTGAATCACATGCCGAGAATCAGACAATATGCGGAGAAATATTCCGCTGAGGACTTCCTGAAAGAGATTCGGGTACGGATGGCGGTATACGACATCAACCAGACTGGGCTTGCGGAGCTGACAGGAACGGCAATTTCCACACTGAGCAAGCGCATGAAGGACCCGGACGGCATGACGGCCGCAGAGCTGCGCCGCCTGGTTCGGGCAATCAAGCCGGACCCCATTACATTCCTGAAATTTTGCGGCTATGAAACTAAGGACATAAAGAAGGCCTTGGAGACACAGGCCGGGACAGGCTGAGAGGGTAGCAGGATGGGATGGAAAGTACCGGACAGCCTGGAAGCTGAAGTTTGCAGGCGTATTGGGTTGGATCCGACGGAGGTGGGTGTGACAGCAAACCAGACAACGCTTGTTTTACTGGTCTATAAAACCAGAGAGGAAATCATCATACCCGTGGAAGCCTGCATAGCCCCCAAAATACCTTACAGCGTATATGACAACCAAGGAAGACTGAAATCCCAGGCGCCTGGGAGCGCATGACGCCGCCGCCGCAGGGCGGCGACACGGTTCCGTAGCTCAGTTGGTGAGAGCGTGGGGCTCATAATCCCGGGACGCCGGTTCGATTCCGGACGGAACCACCATGGCCATGATGGCCAGACAAAATCCTTTCTTCCTAAGTACTTTGGATGTGCCGGGGAACCGGCGGGAGCGGGCCGCAAAAGCGGCGCAGCGGACAGCCAGTGGTGGGGCGGCTGAATTAAAAAATAACCGGGGAATCCCGGATAAACGGAGGTTTTTTACATGAATGGAATGTGCATTGCGCTTCGGAACGGAGCCAGGACAGAAACGGTTTTCATAGAGCAGGATGTGCTGGAGCTGGAGAACCTGAACCGCCAGACCGCCGCCCGCCGCCAGCGGGCAGAGAAGCAGGAGGCTGAACAGATCCGCAGAGCGGCCGAGAAGAAAAAGAGCCTGTGCCGGGAGCAGGCCCGGCAGAGAGCTTATACACTGCGGGTCATGCGCCAGGAGCTGCTTCTGCTGGCCGGCATGGCCGGTCTGGGTGCGGCAAACCACTACGGCCTCATGTCCCCGGTGCTGGCTCTGCCCCTCATGGTGGCGGCCTTCGGCGGCATGTGCGTTATTTTCGGTAAGTATTGGGGGGTGAGAAAAAGATGGTGATAAACGAAAAGGCCCTTGTAAAAGCCATGAAAGCTGCCTACAAGGGTGACGGTTATGTCAACAGAACCGCTGTATGAGGAGAAAGAGATTCTGGACAAGCTGGGGAAGATTATCCTCGCCGTATAAAAAAGGCGGCGCCCATATCCGCATAGGGCGCCGCTTTACTTACACTCGGAGGTTAAGTCGAATGTACTGTAGACATTATAGCACAGTTTGACGGCCTCCGCAATAGGTTTAGGAGGTTAGTATGGAAAACATCAATGAGTTGATTTCCGGCCTGCAGAAGGGGCTGGAGGGGACACCGGAATACATGGTAGGACAGCAGTTGAAAGACATCTGCAAGGATAAAGCCTGTGCCAAAATTGTGGCGGAGGACCTGAAAAACAAGAGCATGGGGCTGAAAGCAGCTGCCGGGAGAATCAAAGCCTGGGCAGATGATCAGCATAGAAAGAAGGGTGGAAGCTGCATCTGTGTGTCACCGGATGTGGCGGAAAAAATCCTTCGGGAATTTTACGGTCTGCCGGATGCCATGACGGATACCCAGGCAGAACCGGCGGCAGAACCTTCCGCCCCAGTGCTGGATCTGGCCAGCTTCTTCTGAGGTGGCGGCTATGGACAAAGAAATTATGCGCCAGCTCCTGCCGGAGAAACCGCCGGAGGGAATGCTGCGGTGGGTGCGAACCCAGTGCCCGGATGACATTAAGGACGAATACACCATCTTCGTAAACGAGCGTGGAAGGCAAGCGCCGGAGATGTGGGAGCTAATGGACAACCGGACCAAAGGGAAGTCCACATGGATGACATACTGCACATGCACCGCCTGTAATGAGAGCTACTATACACAGAAGGTGAAGGGATTTCGTGCCTTCGTCATGGCGGAAGGGGAAGACGGAGCGTTTTACACAGCACCGGAGGGGGAGTGTTTAGATGGTGTGAATTATATCCCTGTGGAGGAAGGGGACGAAATGAACTGCCCTTTCTGTGGAAGTAAAACTAAGGTTATCCACGAAAGCTCACTCAGAGGGGGCAGAACAAAGCAGATCCAGGTGGCAACGCTGCACAATATCTCGGGGTATGCCGTAATTGTTTACTGGCTGGCAAAAAAAGAAATTCACAGCTACGGTGCTTCCATGGATGCAGAACCACGATATGCCTATGTACTGACGGAAACCGGAGGAATCGTGGCTTATACACACCGTGCGCCGGGAATGTGTGGGAAAGATGTCAGAGCCTTAAAATGGCGTGCCATGGTAAACAATAAAGAGCGTTGGTACAACCGGTACAGTGATTGGGGGAGCATAAATAGCACGAAGGCGGGGACGGTAATCTATCCGGTGGCGGATAGTCTGGACGGCACCACCGGTGAGAAAACCGGGCTGCAGAAATACTGGCAGCATGCGATTACGAAGCCGGTAGAATACCTGAAGCTATGGCAGAAATGGAAGCCGGTGGAGAACCTGGTGGTGGCTGGGTACACCAATCTGGTGGGCGGCGCTGTGAACTGCGGCTATTATGACCCGGAATATGCACCGAAGGTGGAACTGGCTAAGTACATGGACTTGAAAGAGAAAAAGCCTCACAAGATCCTGGGAATCAGCAAACCGGATTTCAAAAGAATATCCCAATGGGAGAGAAAACCAGGAGCGGAAGACTTTAAGCTATGGCGACGGTACCGGAAACTGGGCGGCGTGCTGGGAGGATATGACTTCCTTGCGATGTGCAAGATGCGGGGGTGGCATGTCATGTCAACGGTGATGGACTTCTTGGAGCAGGACAAACACTGCGACATTCAGAAACTGGAAAGATACATGGAAAAGCAGGGACTACAGTTGGGTGATACCAGACTGCTTATTGACACCAGGAGAATGGCCAAAGAGCTGTACGGCCGGGAACTGACCCAGGAGGAGCTGTGGCCCCGGCATCTGATGCAGGCACATGACAGACTGGCAGAAATGTTGGTGGAGCAGAAGAAGCAGTGGAAGGCAACAGAATATCAGGCCGGATTTGATAGAGTTCTGGAAAAATTCCGGGCAATCCAATGGACAGACAAGGAGCTGACTGTGCTGCTTCCAGGATGTAATAGTGATCTGGTAAGGGAAGGGTCAGTGCTGCGCCATTGTGTGGGAGGCTACGGTGAGCAACACGCAAAAGGGGAAAGCATTATCCTGTTTGTACGCCATTATCGGAGACCGGAACGGCCGTATTATACGCTGAACATATCATTCAAAGGCTCGGAACCAAAGGAAGTACAGCTCCATGGGTACGGGAACGAACGGCATGGGCCATACAAACAGTATTCCCATAAAATACCCCAAAAGGTCAGAGACTTTGTGGACAGATGGGAACGGGAAATTATGCTCCCCTGGTGGCGGGAGCAGCAGAAAAAGGAGAAAACAGCATGAGCGAATTACAAACGGTGCGGCAGATTGCCGATGTGACCCGGGACATCCGTATTAAAACCGGGCAGTTTCTGATGGACGCCATTGATATTGGCCGCCTATTGTATGAGGCCAAGTCCATGGTGGAGCCGGGGAAGTGGAGCCAGTACATAGCGGAGGAGCTGCCATTTTCCCATTCATGGGCCAATAACTATATGCGGCTATATAAGGAGCTGGGGGATAACCAGGTATCTCTTTTCGGAGATTCCCAGGCGCTTGGGAATCTCCGGCCCACCCAGGCCCTGGAGCTGCTGGCCCTTCCGGCAGAGGAGCGGCAGGAGTTTGTGGAGACCCACGATGTGGAGCATATGTCCACCCGGGAGCTGCACCAGGCCATCCGGGAGCGGGACGAGGCCAGACAAGCCAAGGAGGAGGCGGAAGCCAGAGCTGAGGAGGCGGCGGAAAAGGCACAAAGGGAAATCGAACGCCTGAAAGAGGAGCTCACAGACCGAACCGTGGAAAACGCCCTGAAGGCCAGGGCGGAGGCGGCCGAATCCCAGCAGAAAAGGGCGGAGGAAAAGGCAATAGCAGCCCAGAAAACTGCGGACAGCCTGAGAAAGCAGCTGGAGGAAGCCAAGGCAGAAACTGAGAAGGCCCGTGCAGAAATCCCGGCCGGAGCCATGGAGAAGCTCCAGAAGGAAGCCGCCGAGGCCGCCGCCAAAGAGGCGGAGAAGAAGCTACAGAAGCAGCTGGAGGCGGCGGAAACTGCCGCCACCAAGGCAAAGGCAGAAAAAGAGGAGGCCGAAGCCAGAGCCAAGGAGGCGGTGGAGAAGCTGGAGACCGCTCAAAAGGCACAGAAAATCGCAGACCCGGACCTGACGGCTGTGCAGCTTCTGGGACAGCAGATGCTGTCTACCTGGAACACAATGCAGGGACACAGGAAGAAGGCCGTGGCCAAGAATCCAGACAACGCAGCACCGTTGGAAGCCTTCCTGCGGCAGCTGGTCAAGACAATGGAGGGCGGCATTGATGGGACTGCGGGTTGATTCTCTGGCGGATTTGCCGGAACAGGTGAGACAGCAGGTGGGCGGCAAAATAGCCGCCCAGACCGCCAATAAGTATCACAACCGGAAAATAGAGATAAATGGCATCCGGTTTGATTCCCGCAAGGAGGCCCAGAGGTATGTGCAGCTGATGAATGCCATGCGCCTGGGAGCAATCAAGGACCTGCGCCTTCAGGTGGATTTCACCATCCAGGAGGCTTATACCGACTGCCAGGGCAAGCGGATCCGGGCAATCCGCTACCGGGCCGATTTCGCCTATAACCTGACGGGGCTTTTACCGTTCGGCATTTCAGCGGAGGATAGAGATGTGTGGAGCCGGTATATCATGTCGGGTACAGAAACCGTCATAGAGGATGTGAAAGGGGTAAAGACGCAGGCTTACAAGCTGAAAGAGAAACTGATGGCCAAGAAAGGTGTATCAATTCGGGAGATTTAACGGAGGCAGATATGGAATATGCGAAATTGATTGAAAAGATGACGGAAACGAAAGAAAACGTCAATACGGCAATCTTGGAAATCATAGAACTACAAAATAAGGTAAAGAGCCTGGAGGCCAAGAACAAGCGCCTGGAGCAGGCCCGGGAGAATGCAAACGCCGCCTGTGCCAAGTGGGAGCACAGGGCCCAAAAGGCAGAGGAGGACCGGGACCGGCTGCGTGAGGCAATGAGACCGAACTGCCTCATGTGTGACTCGATGCACGAAAATGGCAACTGCACGGAGGTGGGTGGCGTTTGCACTGCTGTCCCGGCAGCCCATTGCCCTCTGATTCCAAGGCTCATGTACCGCGTAAAGAAGCTGTCCGAGGACATGATTCAGGAGAGGCTGCGGGCAGAGGCTGACTGTGCAAAGTGGGAGGGGCTTTATCGGGCGGAACTGGAAAAGAAAGGTACTTGGGTTAGCGTGAAGGATAGGCTGCCGGAAGACTATCAAAGGGTACTATGTCTTTTTGAGAGTGGAACGATGGAAGTTTCGTTTCGCGCATCTGTAAAAGGTTTTTGTTATGAAGGGTTCAAGCAAACCGGGAAAGTAACTCACTGGATGCCCCTGCCGGAGCCGCCGAAGGAGGAATGAGTGTGGGAAAGCCGATAGAGCTCATGCACCGAAAATACGGTGTCATCGATGAGAAGTGTGAGGCGTGCTGCAATCTGGTTATTAAGCGTTTTGACACTCGCATTATCCGAAAATGCACAGCTTACGGATGCACCTGCTCCCAGAAAAGCGACTGGGTAAAAAGCTGGCAAGCCTGCGGGCTGTGGAACAAGCCGGTAACTTCTCAGATGGTGCCGGACAGTGCAAAACGAGCGTTCTTCCGGGGGTTTGAGGCCAAAGTGGTGGAGGTCCCACTGGATGGTCAGATAGACTTATTTGAGGCGGAATGATTATGAAGCCAAGGGGCAGGATGCCCGTGGCATGGTCTTGGCAAGCACTGATTTCGGATATCCGAAATCGCTTGTCCGGGGCTTGTGCCCCTGAAACCCCGCTGGGAGAAAAAATAGATTGAAACTTTGATGTATTTCGTTAGGAGAAACGAGCAATGAAAATTATAAAATCAGGTGCAACATGCAAAAGAACCTGCCGCTTCACTTGTAAAAACTGCGGTTGCATTTTTGAGGCGGAAGGTGATGAGATGACAATAATCACAAACAAGGTTATAAGAAAGCCGGATGTTTGTCTCATTTGCACCGAACCTTATGTGGAAGCTAAATGCCCTTGGTGTGGTGATACTGTGGAAGAGCCACTTAACAGTGTCAGCTTAATAAACCTTATGAGGGGCGTGAAGATTCGATGTGTTGGGGAGAAATGAGCATGAAGCGGTATACCTATTGGTGCGACGACGGTAAAGGTGGCGGAGAATGGCGAGTTAATACGATATGCGGAAAAGAGCAGTGCGGCCCGCATGTAGATCGCCTTGCCACAATCGAGGACATCCTGGGCGAAGATTATGACCTGGACCGTCTCCTGGAACTGGTGGAGGCTGACCAGGATGGGCGGTGTGTGGTGCTGCTGAGAAAACCCTATTATAAACTTTATTCAGGCGAAGAAATCTACATAGTAGAGGACGGAGAAGTATATATGGACCATGTACAGGAAGTAGACTTGAGCGAAAGTGACCATGAAAAAAACAAGGTGGAAGCTTGGTATTATACCGGAAATGATATTTCGTTCAATGAGCGGGAATGGGGTAAAACCGTATTCCCAACCCGTGAAGACGCCGAAGCTGCGCTGAAAGGAGACTAAATGGAACGGTTGACGATATTTGATGGAGAGTTTTGGGAGCATAAAAACTTCCCGCCGGTGGCGGAGGATACGGTGGATGAGTTTATTGACTGTGTCAAGGAACTTGCAGAACGGCTTGCGGCTATTGAGAACATACTGGGGGATACATATGACCTTGATAACCTCAAAAAGATGGTGGAGGCCTTCGACAATCACCAGGTACTGCTTATCCCAAAGGAAGGGATAAAATGGCTATACAGATTTGGACAGAACGGAATTGAATTTGCAAAAGCACCAAAGGAAAAGCTGAAATCACCGAGGGAAACGGACCGGCCGGGGGGATGAAGAAATCCGCCCCATTGGGGGCGGATTGAATCAAAAATCTGGGGTATGTGCAGCTTCATCAATCAGACACCTGAGCTCGTAATCATCATTCAGAAAGGCGATAAACGACTCGACGCTGCGGAAGGTTGGGACCATAACAAGATCACCCCAGAAGATCTCTGCGACAATATTACCATGACAATTAGGTTCGGTGCTGAGCAATCGGGCTACACCATCAATTCCATCAAAATTGAATTTAACTTCCAAAACCTTCTCCTCCTTATCCAAAAGCGATGTTATGAGACCGGCGAGAGATAGGTCACGCTTTGCGGCCAGGGCCTTATAGACTTCCCGTTTCCCTTTCGGGACAGCGATGTGGATTCTGTCTAAATTCTCTTTGTGCCAACGGGCCTGGGCTTCGGCTTGCTTCTTTTTAGCGGAATCAGACAATGCCATGATAATCCACCCCCACAGACTTCAGCTTCTCACGCATAGTTGCGGCCCGCATGCCTTTCCGGGCAGAAATGCCATGGAGCTTGCACAAGTTAATGAGCGCCTGATAGTTTTCATTGATGGACTGAATTTTTTGAAGACGAGCAGCACACTTATCGGGTGTGTTCTCAGAGGCAATCTCCTCATCCGTGAGAATGCAGGATTTGGGAACCCAGCGGGAAATCTTACCATAGTCCGTGTCCCAGGAGAGGAGAAGAGCTTTGTCGGTCTCCCGATCGACAGAAGGTTCGCACCAAGCGATGGCGAGGAGTTCGTGAGAACTGAAATTCTTCTCAAGAAACCAATTTTTAATAGTCATGGAACCGCCTCCTTTTAAGATGGATATATTGTAGCACAACAACACGATAAAGTCAATACATAATATTAAAAAAAGTGCTTACTGCGCTGCGCTCCCGGGATGCTGGGGGCGGATCGGAGTAAAACACGAAAGGGGAATAAATATGAAGGAAAACGAGAAATGGAAACCGTGCAGCACCTGCCACACCTGTAAGACCTGCGCCATAACCATGACGGTGCAGAGCCCTAAGTGCATGATGTGCTTTTCCCGTCCAGGGGCGCCAGGATGGGAGCCGGGTGTGAACTACTGCCCGAATTGCGGAAGGCCGGTTACGGCAAAAGCCTGGGAAGAGCACCGGGCAAGGAAAAGAGGTGGCGGATATGGCCGGCGATAAAGGAAATCCGTGCCTGACCTGCGGCAAAGATACCGGGAGGTGCATTGGTTGTCCGGAGTGGAGGTCGTGGTGGATTGCCAGGTGGAACCGGATGCGCCGCAGGGAGCGCAGGAAAATGGAAAAAGTGCAGGTGCGGGAGGTGGGAATCCGGGTAGGAGGAAGAACCTATTCCCACCCGGACCAAGTACGAAGGTACATGGAGACATCGCCTTGTGATAGATGTAGATTGAAGGCGTTGTGTGATTCTCCGTGTCCTGTAAAGAATATATGGAGGCAAAAGCGGGCAGCTTACAAGGCAAATGGCGGAAAGCTGTAAAGGAGGGAGATTCATGCGGCGGTTGAAACGGCGGATTTTTGCCGGAGCAATCTGCGAGCAGATTGTCTACAACGTTGGAGACAATACCAAAAACATAAAGACGGCAGAGCCACGGCCGCCGAGATTCAAAACGGAAGAGGAAAGGCGGAAGCACAAGGAATACATATCACGCCGTAACCACAATCTCCGTTTCAACGCCACATTTTCTCCTGCATCTATTTACAGTACGCTGACCTTTGATAATGGCCACGAGGTGCATACCTTTGATGAGGCGAAAAAAATCCGGGATGTGTACTTCCGCCGGCTCCGCCGCCATTACCAGGAGGCGGTGATCTGGATCTACATGGGACGGGGAAAGTCCACAAGCCGGATCCATTTCCATATGGTAAGCGACGGAATACCGGAGGAGGATATCCGACGGCTGTGGGGATATGGATCCGTTATTGATACAAAGCACCTGAGGGCACACAACTATTATGATGGCGTGGACCATGGGGCGGATTACACTGCCCTGGCCAATTACCTGTATGACCACTGGACACCGGAAATCGGAGGACACCGGTGGAAGGCCACCAGGAACAGCCGGAAGCCGGAGGTGGAGGACGCCACAGAGGTGGCGGAGAGAACGGTATACACGCCGGAGAAGCCGCCCAGGCCGCCGAAAGGGTATCAGCTGGTAAGCGCATTGCTGACGCCTTACGGATATTTACGGTTCACCTATGTGGCGATACCGGACAAGCCAAAGCGCAGAAAGAAAACTGATCAGCGGATCAGTTAGGTTAAGCCTTGTAAATGTGTAAAGTTTTGTGACAGGGGGACGAGAAAATGAACTGGAAGCAGGAAGCCGTGGACAAGCTGCGGCAGTTGGAAGCCAAGGAGACGGCACTGAGGACGATCCCGGAGGAGATTGCCAGGTTGGAATCTGCCATGGAATCCATCCGATCCGCATCGGCGGACGGGTCACCGGTCCGGGGAGGCGGAAGCGGCCGGGAGGATATGCTGCTGTCAAACATCTGCGCCCGCCAGGAATTGGAACGGAGCCTGAAGCAGACAAAGCTGTGGGTTAAGTCTGTGAATGCTGCATTGCGGGTCTTACAGCAGGAAGAACGCATAATACTGGAGAGGTTTTATATCAGGCCTGTCCAAGGAGCTGCAGAGAGATTGTCTTCAGAACTGGGGAAGGATGTGAAAACAATCTACAGCAAGAAGGACCGTGCGCTTTATAAATTCACCGTTGCGCTATATGGCTTGACGGAAAATTAAAAACGAGAATTTTTTGGGTTGAAATCCTGGCAAAATGTGATATGATGGAGAAAATCCATTTTACACACAAGAGGCCTGGGAGCAATCCCGGGCCTTTGCTATTGCTATGAAAGATTTTGCAGAAAAGCTATACAAGTCCAGAGGGTGGCGGGAAACCAGGGACGCTTATGCGCAGAGCGTCCACGGGGTATGTGAACGCTGCCTTCGCAAAGGCATTATGTCCATGGGAGAGATCGTTCACCACAAGATTCCGATAACCGAGGACAATATCGATAACCCGGAAATCACACTCAGCTGGGAAAACCTGGAGCTTCTTTGCCGGAAGTGTCACGCAGAAGCTCACGGAAGCAGGAGACGGTACAAACTGGACGGATTTGGGCGGGTGATTTTCAAGTGACCACCCCCCTATAAAATTTTCCAGGGGGGGTACTGGGCGACCGGTGCAGTGGGGTCAGGATTTCCTCTCCCGAAGTGATAGACCCCCCTTCGCACGCACACGCACGGGAACATTAAAGCGCCGAGGAAAAAAAGGCAGGAAGGACGGTGAAAAAATGGCCAAAAAGGTGACAGAAAAATCAGAAACCAAAAGACTTGAGGAGATTTTTCAGGTACTTCCCCCGAATAAATACCAGGTTGCCAAGGGGCTTATCGTCCAGGCGGCCAGGCACCGGGTGAGGCTCGATTACCTGTGGCGGGATATCCAGCAGAACGGGGAAACGGAGGAGTTTCGCCAGTCGGATAAGACTGAGCCGTACCAGAGAAAGCGGCCTGTGGCGGAGATTTACACAGCCACCGATACGAACTACCAGAAAATCATGGCCAAGCTCCTGGACCTTGTGCCGGAGGAGGTGGAGCGAAGCAAGCTGCAGCAGCTCCTGATGGATGATGGATAATCACATCCTGCTGTATTACCAGGCAATCCAGACCGGCGAGGAAATTGTAGGTACCTGGGTACGGATGTTCTATGAGTACATCATCCATGGCCTTGCTACCGGACAGTTTCGCTATGATGGGAAAAAGGCAAATCGGGCAGTTCGTTTCATAGAAAATTTCTGCCATCACTGTGAAGGCCGGGACGATTTACTGAAGCTGGAGCTGTGGCAAAAGGCGACGGTATCGGTGATTTTCGGGATTGTTGGGGCGGACGGCCTCCGACAATTCCGGGAAGTTGTGATTATTATTGCCAGGAAAAACGGCAAGAGCCTGTTTGCTGCGGCAATCATTGCCTACTGCTTGTTTGCGGATGGGGAATACGGTGCAAAAATTTTCTGCGTCGCTCCGAAGCTGGACCAGGCGGATATTGTTTACTCCGCGTTCTGGCAGACCATACAGAAAGAGCCGGAGCTGAAAGCCATGGTTAAGCCCAGGAAGTCGGACTACTATGTAGCCGGCACCAACAGCTCCGTGAAGAAAATCGCCTTCAACGCCAAAAAGGCGGACGGCTTCAACCCCCATTTGACGGTATGCGATGAGATTGCCAGCTGGCCGGGGGACAAGGGCCTGAAGCAGTACGAGGTTATGAAATCCGCCCTGGGCGCCAGAAAACAGCCTTTGATTCTCTCTATATCCACCGCCGGATATGAAAATGAAGGCATATACGACGAGTTGATAAAACGCTGCACACGGTTTCTCCTGGGAAACAGCCGGGAGAGACGGTTGGCAGCGTTTTTGTATATGATCGACGATCCGGAGAAATGGAACGACATCCAGGAGCTGCGGAAATCAAACCCCAATTTGGGGGTAAGCGTATCGGAGGATTATCTCCTGGAAGAAATTGCCGTGGCGGAAGGGAGCCTGTCCAAAAAGGCGGAGTTTTTAACAAAGTACTGCTGCATTAAGGCTAACAGCTCCCAGGCCTGGCTGTCTGAGCAGACGGTGGACAAGTGCTCCGGAGATGCACTCAGTCTGGAGGACTTCCGGGGCAGCTACTGTGTGGGCGGAATTGACCTTTCCAGGACTACGGACCTGACAGCGGCGGTAATCGTCATAGAGCGGGAAGGCAAGCTCTATGTTTTTGCAAAATTCTTCCTGCCGGCGGAAAAGCTGCAGGAGGCCATTGCCCGGGACAATGTTCCATACGATGCCTATATTCAACGCGGATTTCTACAGCTGTCCGGTGACAATTTTGTGGATTATAACGACTGCTTCCGGTGGTTCACCACGCTTGTGGAGGACTACGAGATTTTTCCTCTGAAGGTAGGATATGACCGGTACTGTGCCAGCTACCTGGTGCAGGATATGAAAAACTACGGATTCCACATGGATGATGTGTACCAGGGCTTCAACCTGTCTCCTGTGATCCAGGAGACGGAGGGTCTGATGAAGGACGGCTCAGTGAATATCGGAGACAATGACCTGCTTAAAATTCATCTGCTGGATATGGCGGTGAAGGCGGATGCCGAGAGCGGAAAGCGACGGCCGGTGAAGGTGTCCGGGGGCGTACACATTGACGGCGGCGCCGCTTTGCTGGATGCCATGACCGTGCGGCAAAAGTGGTACGGCGAAATCGGAGAGCAATTACAGAACGGAGATTGATATGGGACTTCTTAACAAAATTTTCAAGCGGCCGGGGTACTTCCCGGGCCAGCAGGTTTTTAGAACGCTGACGGCCTACTCCCCGGCGTTCACTTCCTGGGGCGGTGCCATCTATGAAAGCGAGCTGGTGAGGGCTGCCATCCACGCAAAGGCCACGCATATAAGCAAGCTGGCAATTCAGGTGCAGGGGACGGCAAAGCCGAATCTCACGAGGCGGCTGAAAGTGCGGCCGAATGATTGGCAGACCTGGGGACAGTTTCTGTACCGGCTCAGTACCATCCTGGAGTGTGAAAATACCGCTTTCATTGTCCCGGTAATGGATGATTACCTGAATGTAACAGGCGTGTTCCCGGTGCTTCCTACCAGGTGCCAGGTGATGGAGTACGAGGGGGAGCCGTGGCTTCGATACCAGTTTGCGGCGGGAGAGCACGCATCTGTGGAAATGCGGTATTGTGGGATAATGACCAAATTCCAGTACGGCGATGATTTCTTTGGGGAGGATAACGGCGCCCTGAATCCCACGATGGACCTGGTACATATCCAGAATCAGGGCATTCAGGAGGCAATCAAAAATTCTGCAACCTTCCGATTCTTTGCAAAGGTCAACAATTTCAGCAAAGGAACGGACTTGGAAAAAGAAAAAGAGCGTTTCAACCAGGAGAATCTGCAAAAAGGCGGCGGAATCCTGCTTTTCCCAAACACCTATTCGGATATCAAGCAGATTGATTCCAAGCCGTTCGTGGTTGATGCCACCCAGATGCAGCAGATCCGCCAGAATGTCTACACCTATTTCGGTGTGAACGAGGATGTGTTGCAGAATAAAGCCTACGGAGACGCATGGAGTGCATTCTACGAGGGAGCCATAGAACCGTTTGCCATCCAGTTATCCGATGTGTTGACCCATATGCTGTTTACAGACCGAGAAAAGGCTTTTGTGATGGCAACAGCAAACCGGCTTCAGTACATGAGTAATACAGAAAAGCTCAATGTATCTTCCCAGATGGCAGATCGGGGGATTATGAACCGGGACGAGATCCGGGAAATCTGGAACCTTCCGCCTTTGCCGGATGGACAGGGACAGGCCTACACCATCCGGGGAGAGTATTACCTGCTGAACGGAGACGGAAGCGTAACAAAGAAGGGAGACGATTTAACCAGTGGAACATGATTTGACGGACAAGCAGCTGAGCCGCCTGGAGGATGGCCGGGAATACCGGGCCATGACCATGACGGTGAGAAGTGCCGATGAGGAGGGGGATATGGTAGTGGAAGGGTATGCCACCACTTTCAACCAGCCCTATCTTCTCTACGATGGGAGATATTACAAGCTCTATGAGAAAATCGACCCGGGAGCATTCAACGAGTGCGACATGACCGATGTGGTAATGCAGTACGACCACGAGGGGCGGGTTTTCGCCAGAACAAAAAATGGAACCATTTCCCTTTCTCCGGATGCTACGGGGCTCAAAGTTGTTGCAAACCTGGGCGGGACGGACATAGGCCGCCAGCTCTACCAGGAGATCAAAGGCGGATATACCGATAAGATGTCCTTTGGCTTCGTGGTGGCGGAGGACAAGCGGGAGACCATCGTGGATCACGAAAACGAAGTGGAAACCGTAATCAGAACCATCACGAAAATCAAGAAGCTGTACGATGTCAGCGCAGTGTCCATCCCGGCCAACGACATGACATCGATCAGTGCCCGGAGATTTGCCGACGGAGTGATTGGCGAAATCAAGGCGGAGCGACTGGAACGGGCGAATAAAGCAAAAAGAATCAAAATTTTAACGGAGGTATTGACATGAATCGTAGAGAAGAAATCAGAAGCCGCCTGGAGGAAATCGGCCGGCTGGTAGAGCAGCCGGACGCCAATCTGGATGCCCTGGAGGCGGAGTGCCGCTCTCTGAAGGAGGAGCTGGAAACCATTGAGGCAGAGGCGGAACGCCGGGCCAAGATCCGGGAGGCGGTAAACCAGGGGGCGGGAATGGTGACCCGTACCTTTGGGGGCAAGGCGAACAAGGAATTTTCCCTGGACAGCGAGGAGTACCGCACCGCATGGCTGAAGCGGATGCAGGGCAAGGAACTGACCGATGTGGAGAAGCGGGCATATACCGCAGCCGACGGCGCAATCTCCCGTCTGGTTGTCAATGACATTATGACCGTCGTCCGGGACCATGCGCCCCTGTTGCAGGACATCACGGTGGTCTACAGCGCATCCAATATCGACTTCTATGTGGAGGGCACCAACAACGATGCCCAGGACCATACCGAGAATGCGGAGATTACCCCGGCTGCCGATACTCTCACCAAGGTATCTCTGAGCCCTGCCGAGATTGTAAAGCTGATCGTGGTGAGTGACGCCGCCAAGCAGATGTCCATTCCGGCCTTCGGCGCCTGGATTGCCAAGATGCTGGGTGAAGCAGTCGCCCGCAAAATCAACGAGAAAATCGTGACTGCAATTACCGCTGCAGCTACTTCCGCCGGCACTACCATCACTACGAATACCGTCCAGGCCCTGCTGGGTTCTGTATCCGGCAATGTGGTTCGCATCGTGTGCAACCGGAAGACCCTCTTCACCAAGCTGCTGCCCCTTCAGGATAACAGCAAATCCAAAATCGTCACTTTCGATGGAGGTTCTGCAGCCGTATATGGTGTGCTTGTCCGGGTGGAAGAAAAGGTGGCGGATGATACCGTTCTGGCGGGCGATATGTCCAAGGCAGTGGCGGCCATGGGCGAGGATATCACCATCCGGAATGCCTATGATATCGACCACAACTCCTACAAGTACAGCGGCGTGGCTCTGTTCGATGTGAAGGTGGGAATCGCCTCCGCCTTCGCCAAGCTGGCCACCGCCTGATTCAGGGGGTGAAAAACTTGGGCAACATGGAAGAAGTCCTGCAGAAGGTGAAGCTGGCGCTGCGGATAAGCCACAATGCGCTGGACGGGGACATCCTGGATAATATCAGCGCATGTATCAAGGACCTGGATAACGCAGGGTTGTATTCTGTCGATGCCCAGGACCCCATGATACTCAATGCCGTGAAGATGTACTGCCGGGCCATGTATACTGACAAGACAGAGGACACCGATGCATGGCTCCGGCGGTATGAGGCACTGAAAGGCAGCCTGCAAATGACCACGGGCTACGGCTTTGAAGAAGGAGATACCGATGGTTGAGCAGATACAGCTGATAAAACGCACCTGGGAAGGCAATCGGCAGGTGGAAACCAAAAGGGAAGTGCTCTGCACCATAAAGAGCATTGGCCAAAGTGAGTTTTACCAGGCGCATGGCACTGATTATAAGCCGGAGCTGAAAATACAGCTGGCGGATTACCTGGACTATGACGAAGAACAGCTGATTGTTTTCAACGGGAAATGGTGGCGGGTGATTCGTACATACAGGACAGGCCATTCCCTGGAAATCACCGTGGAGCGGGCACCGGCAGAGGAGGATAAGAAATGAGTAGACAGGTGGTAAACCTTGATAAACTTGGTTCAACTTTGACGGGGCTGCTGAATGAGTACAAAGCAGAGACTTCTGCGGCAATAGATGAAGCGTCTGAGCGTGCGATAAAAAAGCTGGTGCAAAAAACCAAAAGCACTGCTCCCAAGGAATCCGGGTATTTTGCAAGAGCAATAAAATGGAAACTGGCTGTAAAACGATCGTACGGAAATATCTATGTGTGGTATGTAGAATCACCGTTCTACCGCCTGACACATCTGATAGTCCATGGCCACGCTCTGCCGAATGGCGGCCGAACACAGGCAAATCCGTTTTTGCAGAAAGCTATGGACCAGGTGCTCCCGGAGTATGAGCAGGAAGTGAGGGAGATTTTTAGTGGTAAATGAAATCCTGGAAGCGGTAAACATACTGTTCCGGGAGACAAGATTCCCGGATCCTCCCGATTCTACCTATGCCGTATTCATGGAGAGCAGAACTATGGACGCTGCGGACCGGGTGCCGGTGGTATCTGGGAACAAACTGCCCGGGGTTGTGACCTGCGATGTGACCATTGAGCTGTACGCACCGACGAGAGACCGGGAAACCGAAACGGCAATAGAAGAACAGCTGATGGCACATGGCCTGTCCTGGACGAAGCAGGAGGCCTACTGGCTGGAAAAAATCCAGAGATACCAGACAATTTATGAATTTACTTACTATGAAAAAGGAGGAATGACCTGATGGCAAAGAGAGCAAAGGAAAATATCACATTGGGCTCCGGCAAAGTCTATATTGCCGAGTTTTCCGAGGCGACCGGAATCCCGGAGGTGCAGACCATCTGCACACCCCAGAATCTGCTGGGCTACATCAAGGGCGGCGCCACCCTGACCTATACCGAGGAAACCTACGAGGAGAAGGATGATTTGGGCTTCGTTTCCAAGGTGATCACCACCAGTGAGGAGGCGCTGCTGAAGCTGGGCCTGTTGACCTGGAACGGCAACACCCTGAAGAACCTGGCAGACCGGTGTAAGGTTACGGAGGCGGAAGGAAAGCGTACCATCCTGATCGGTGGTGCCGGAAACGCCCAGGGGAAAATCTGGGTGGTGGCATTTGCCCATGAGGATAAGACGGATGGCAACCTGTGGGTTGTCATCAAGGGAAAGAACCGCTCCGGCTTCACCCTGACCTTTGCGGTGGATTCCGGCACCGTGCTGGAGCCTGAGTTTAAGGCACTGCCCCAGGATGAGGAAGGCACTCTGATCAAGCTGATTGAGGAGATTCCTGCGGCTTAAAAGAAATCTATGCGGGGGGATTCCCCCGCATTTTTCATAGGAGGAAACTATGAGCAACTATGTGGATTTGAGTCGGAATAGATTGCCGGTGCTGACATTTGTGCTGCCCAATGGGGCCGTTGTCCGGGTTCTGCCGCCCACTGTGGATTTGCAGGAGGAGCTGGCAGAGAACAAGGAACAGTTGGTGCAGCTGCTCAGCAGCGAGGAGCATGGCGTGGAGGCCATGTACGACTTGGCAGCAAGGCTTCTGAACCGGAACAGAAACCTGAAGAAGTTTACGGCGGAATCTCTCAAGAAGAAGTACGGCGTAGATGAGATTGATCTGGTGCAGTTTTTTACTGCCTATGCAAATTTCATTTCCGAAATCCGCTCCGCAAAAAACTGAGAATCCCGCTTAATCCCTTTGCGACGGCTGCAGCGGGAGGCCATCATTATAAAACGGAATCCGGAGAAAGGAAGTTGGTGGCCGACTATACCGGTCTGAACTTCCTTCAGATTGGGAGCCTGGACATTATCACCTATTACACATGGCTCCGGGATGCCTTCATAGCCAGCATGGAAAGAACAGAGGCCGGCAGAGAGTACTTGGAGGATGCCTGGCGCATGGAACAAACAGAACCGGACCGGAAGCGGCTTCGGGAGAAATTCGGAAAGGAGAGGAAATGATTGGCCAATCAGATTAAGGGCCTGACGGTAGAAATTGGCGGTGATACCACAAAGTTGGGGAAGGCCCTGGAGAGCGTGAACAAGCAGTCCAGAGACCTCTCCTCCGAACTGGGAGAAATCAACCGCATGCTGAAACTGGACCCGGGGAATACGGAACTGCTGGCCCAGAAGCAGCAGGTTCTGGCGGAGGCAATTTCCAACGCCACCAAAAAACTGGAAACCCTGAAAGATGCAGAAAAGCAGGTTCAGGAACAGTTTGAAAAGGGGGAAGTCTCTGAGGCTCAGTACCGGTCTCTACAGCGGGAAATCCTTGCCACGGAGAAGAAACTGAACAGCTATAAAAAGGCCATGGACGAGACGGCAGACGCCGCCAGGGACATGGGGAAGCAGACGGAGACAGCCGGAGACAAGGCGGAAGAAGCCAGCCGGGAAATGGACAAGGCAGAGGAATCCGCCGATGAGATGGGCGGCAGCATGGCGGAGGCAGCAAAAACTGGTGCCACCGCCTTGGCAGCAGCGGCAACGGCAGCCGTGGGAGCCATCGTCGGCCTGGCGGAGGGTACCAGAGAATACCGAACGGAAATGGCAAAGCTGGATGCCGCCTATCAGAGCAACAACTTCTCGGCGGAGACGGCATACGGAACCTATTCCAAGCTGCAGGGGGTGCTGGGAGAAACTGACCAGGCTGTTGAGGCAGCAAACCACCTGGCAGCCTTGGCTGAGAACGAAAAAGACCTGGAGACCTGGACAACCATTTTAACAGGCGCTTACGGAAAGTTCGGGGCATCTCTTCCAACGGAAGGATTGGCTGAGGCCGCAAACGAGACGGTAAGAACCGGACAGCTCACCGGCGGCCTGACGGACGCCATAAACTGGGCAGCGGATGCCAGTGAGACATTCGGCGTAAAGATGAAAGAGAACATCGAATTTACCGAACTTTCGCAGGAAGAGCTGGAGAAGCTGACCGATGCCCAGAAGAAGGAGTACGAGGCCAGAAAGGCCCAGTATGAGGAAATCCAGGAGTACAACCAGAAGGTGGCGGAGGCAACCACAGCAGAGGAGAAATTCCAGATCGCACTGGATAACTGCACTACATCCCAGGAGCGGCAGAAGCTGATTACGGATACACTCAGCGATTTGTACCTGGAGACCGGAGAAAACTACCTGGAGGCCAATAAGGACCTGATAAAGGCCAATGAGGCCAACGAAAGGATTACCAAGTCCCTGGCAGAAATGGGGGAGGCGGTGGAACCGGCAGTGACGGACTTTAAGGAACTGGGAGCGGAGATTCTGGAGAACATGGAAGAACCGATTAAAAGCGCCTCTCAGTGGCTCCGGAACACTTTTATCCCGGGATTAAGAGATTTCGGGAATTGGGTGCGCACAAATGGGCCTGCCATTGGCGGCACGGTGGCGGGTGTAACTACTGCGGTGGTGGGATTCACGGCGGCAGTTTCTGCTGCAACAATTGCCACAAAGGCCCAGAAAACTGCCCAAAAAGCGCTTGATCTTGTGATGAAAGCAAACCCTTTGGCTCTTGTGATTACAGGAATGGCGGCGCTGACAGTAGGTATTGTTGCCTATGCTGCGGCCGCAAAAGACAGCTACGAGCCAACCCAGCATCTGACAGATGCGGAACTGGAATTGCTGGATGCAGCGAATAAGGCTGCGGAGGCTTTTGAAACCCAACAGGCAGTAACCGAAAAAACGATGTCCGGCATTGATGCACAAATGGGCCATGTGTCTGACCTGGCGACGGAGCTGCAGGGTCTGGCAGATGCATCTGGAAAAGTACAGGAAAAAGACCAGGCCAGAGTGGACTTTATCCTGGGCCAGCTGAACGAAGCACTGGGCACGGAATATGAGATGGTGGATGGCGTGATCCAACAGTATGATGAGCTTACCACATCCATTGAGGAGGTAATAAAGCAGAAGACGGCAAATGCCCTGCTGGAAGCCGGAAATGCTGATTATGTAAAGGCTCTGCAGGAAGAAGCTGGCGCCATGGAAGCGGTAGAGCTTGCCCAAAAGGACTACGATGCCCAGCTTGCGCTTACGAATCAGAAATACGAGGAGTATGTCGCAAAGCAGACAGAACTGGCTGATGATCTGGAACAGGCCCGGAAGGAAGGCAATGATCGGGAGATGATTCGCATCCAAGGAACGATCGGCGCATACGGGATGGCGTGGGAAGAAGAGAAGAAAATACTGGAGGGAAAGAAGGCGGCGCTGGAGGAAGCAGAGGGGAATTACCAAAACTACCGGGATACGATCCTGAATTTTGAAGATGCCCAGGTGGCAGCCTTGGAAGGCAGCTACCAAGAGGCACAGGACATTCTTCTGGGGAAGAAAAACGCCTATGCAGATTATTCCGCAGCCATTGACCGTGAGACTGCCAAAGTGCTGAAGACTTTGGGAGACGAGGCGGAAGATGCCAGACTGAAAGCCGAAGAATTCAGGAAGAATTGGGAAGACGGCGTTGATGGTTACACGGAAGAGATGGTCGTAGAAGCCGAAAATGCCTATAAGGAGGCCATGGGCAAATTCCAAAATGCTTACGATGACGCCTATGGAATCGGCGGAGATGCAGGGCAGGGCTTGATTGATGGACTTTTGTCGAAGCAGCCATCTTTGGAAAATGCATCCACCTCTATGATAAAGAACGGCTTGTTGAAGCCGCAAAGAGTAGCGCTTGATTCTCATTCGCCGTCACGAAAAATGAAGGAGATTGGGCACGATGCTGGAGATGGCCTTATCATCGGCATTGACGAGAAAACTCCGGAAGTGGCTGAGGTAGCCAGAAATCAGTCGGAGGCTATGCTGGAAGCCTATGAAGAACCTTCCAGTTACACGGTCCTCCGGGATGTAGCGTTAAAGGATGCCAGCCGGCAGGCACAGACCTACCAGGTGGCGGCGCAGGAATCCAACGGAATGCTGGAGAAAATCCTGGAGGCCATAAAAGCAGGGCAGGTTGTGGTGCTGGACGGGAACAAGCTGGTTGGAGGAACGGCCCAGAGAATGGACAAAGCTCTGGGGCTGGAACGGATCTTGGCAGAAAGGGGGGCCAAATGATTCAAAAGCGGAAAACAATCATTGGAACATATAACACCGCAGAAAATGGGTGGACCCTTTCCTATTGGTATTTAAGCCCGCCGGAAAAGAAAACCAATATGGTGGACAAGCCGGCAGGAGATGGCGTGTGGGACCTTTCTACAGTGCTTACCGATGGAATCCCCATATACCAAATGCGCAGCCTGTCCGTGACACTGGAACGGTCTGACGGCACACGGGAAAGCCGGGAAGAGGCAATCCGAAGCATAATCAATCAGCTGGACGGCTATACCCATAAAATCCTGGGGCCGGACGATGCTGCACACTATCTGAATGGCAGCGTAAGTGTGGCGAGGCTCTACAACGATATGGCCCATGCATCTGTTTCCATCACGGGAACGGTTGACCCTTGGCTATATGCTGTGGAAGAAACCGTGATACAGCTGACGCCAACGCAGTTGGAGCAGACGGAAAACCTGGTAAATTCCGGGCGAAAAGTCGTTGTGCCTGTGATTGAGGTTACGGGTACAGGAACCGTGCATCTGACCTATGGTACAGCATCAAGGGCGGTAAGTGCGGGCACTTACCTGTGGCCGGATCTGCTCCTGCTGCCGGGAGAAAGCCAGCTGAAATACTATGCAGACGGCGATGCTGCGGTAAAAATTACATACCGGGAGGCGGTGCTCTGGTGATTCAGATAACAGCGGATGGAAAACTGGTTTACGATTCCAGACTGGACGAATATGCCCTGATGGTGCTGACCACAACTACCGCATTGAATAAAGGCGGCACGGCCGTGTTCACTATGCCGCCGGGGCATCCGGCTTACATGGATTTGATCGAGTACAAGACCATCGTGGAGGTGTTCCGGGACAGCGGTCTTGTATTTCGGGGCAGGGTTTTGTACCTGGAGGACAGTGCCTCAAATGAGCGGACAGTAACCTGTGAGGGTGAGCTGTGCTTCTTCCATGATGCGATTCATCGCCCGTATTTGTATCAGATGGCCCCCGGGGAGATTTTTCAGGCAGTGCTGGAGGTATACAACCAGCAGGTGGCGGAGGCACAGAAGCAGTTCAAGCTGGGGCAGGTTACTGTCACGGATCCCAATGCTTATATCCGGCTGGAAAGTGAAAATGCGGAATCTACGCTGGATGTACTGAACAAGCTCCTGGAACGCTGCGGAGGGTATTTTGTGTTCTCCACGGATGAGGACGGGGGAAGAGTGATTTCCTGGATGAGAGAGCTTACGGGCTACTCAAAACAGGAAATCACCCTGGAAAATATGCTGAACTTTTCAAGAGCCGGAATCAATACATCCATCGCCACGGCCGTGCTGCCGTACGGCGCAAAGGACGAAGAGACCGGGCAGAGATTGACTGTGAGCAGTGTCAACGAAGGCCAGGATTTCATCGTGGACGAGGAGGCCAGGCAGCTGCGTGGCTTTATCTGCCGCACTGTGGTTTGGGATGATGTGACCCTTCCGGAGAATCTGCTGCTGAAGGCAAAACAATGGCTTGCGGAAAATAAAATGATTGTCACATCCATAAGCCTGACTGCCATGGATTTGTCTGTCATGGATAAGTCCGTGGACAGCTTCCGGGTTGGAGACAGCATACCGGTACGGATACCGGCTTATGGGTTGGATGATAGATTCCGCCTGACTGAAAAGACGGAGGACTGGTTGAATCCGTCCGGAAGTCAAATAACACTGGGGAAGGAGGTGCAGAGCCTCACCGGTGCAGATGTAGCCGGGGACAATGCAGCCTCCAGTGAGCTCCAGCAGGTGGCGGAATCCATCAAGAAGGACTATGAAATTGGAATTTCCAATGCAGTGACGGAATCCAGAACAGAACTGGAATCCTTGATCAATCAAACCAGCGAGGAGATTACACTGGAAGTATCCAGAATTGAAAGCCAGCAGGAAGAGCTGAGACAAGCCCAGACCAAACTGGAGCAAGATGCGAGCAGTATTACTATTTCTGTAAAGGAAATTCAGGAAAATGGTGTTTCCCGGGTGGAAACGGAAAATGGATACACATTTGACGCAAGAGGAATGAAAATTTCCAAATCCGGAGAGGAAATGGAAAATCTGTTGGACAACACCGGTATGTATGTGACCCGCTCCGAAGAGGAGATTCTTACCGCCAACAACCAGGGGGTGCGTGCTCTGAATCTGACAGCAAGGCAGTATCTGATTGTGGGGAAACATGCCCGGTTCGAGGACTACACGGAAGGCAGAACCGCCTGCTTCTGGATTTAAGGAGGAATCATGGCTTTACAGACGAAAACCTTTACTGCCGGCGGAACCGCCGATACACGGTATTATTCCATAAAGCTGAAGCTGACGGAGGAATCCACCAGTGTAACCGGAAACACCTCTGTGGTGTCCTATGAATTTTCCATTCACCGGCAAAATTCCGGTGTGTTCACCGGACCGTACTACAACTGGACAATTACCATCGGTGGAAAGAGCATTGCTATCAAAAACTTTGCCTTCAACATCCCCACCAGCGGGGCCTCAAGCCAGGTCATTGCCTCCGGGAAACTGACCATTGCCCACGATGCCGACGGCGGAAAGGACATGGCATTCAATGTCTATACGCCAAGCGCTCAGGATCTGGCCCCCACATACGGCCCGCCGGAAATTCGGCTGACAGGCACATGGAAACTGACAACCATTCCCCGGGCTTCCTCCATATCTGCAATCAATGCAGACATCGGAAGCGACACACTCATTACCATCTCCAGGGCAAGCTCCGCATTTTCGCATACAATCACATACAAGTTTGGGGATTTGACAGGAACAATCGCCACCAAGACCACAAAAACCTCTATTCCGTGGACGGTTCCCAAGAGCTTTTATGAGGAGATTACCAACGCCAAGTCCGGCACCGTGACTTTAACCTGCAAGACCTACTCCGGCAGCACACTTCTGGGAGAGAAAACCACAACCTTCCGGGCAACAGCTTCGGAGGCGCTGTGCAAGCCGGATGTATCAGGAACGGCAGTAGTGACGGATGAATTGACAAAGGGACTTACCGGCAATGACCATACGATAATCCGGTATGTGTCTGCGGTGCAGGCTTCCATCACCGCCAACCCAAAAAACGGTGCCACCATTGCAGGCCGGACGGTCAACGGCAAAGCCCTGACGGATACGCTGGACTTTACCAAGGCGGAAACTGGGGAGTTTGTCTTTTCCGCAACGGACAGCCGGGGCTATACCGGGAGCCGGACGGTGAATTTGGACTTTGTATCCTACATCCCCCTGACCCTCACCGCCCTGGTCAGCCGCAAGACCCCCGCCGGGGACATTGTGGTGCTGGACATCAAGGGAAATTTCTGGGAGGGGGATTTCGGGGCGGCGGACAACGCCCTGACCCTTTCCTATCAGTACCGCAAGGACGGCGGGGAGTGGAGCGAAGCTGTGGAGATTTCCGGTGCAAGTATCTCCGGAAACGGATATTCCGTATCAGCGGAGGTGCCAAGTATTGACTACCGGGAAAGCTATGTATTCCGGTTCACCGCCAAAGATTCCGCCATGACACTGACCCAGGAAGAGGGACTTTCCATGGGAATACCGGTGTTTGAGTGGGGGAAGGGGGATTTCCGGTTCCATGTGCCGGTGGAAGTTATGGGCGCAATGAAATCCGACTGGTGCCAGGTGGATGCAAAGGGCGGCTGGTCATCTCTGTCCCTGCAGAAGAATGGTGTTACCATGTCCGGACTGACTGTAAACCCGGACACGGGGAACCTGCACATCCTCATGTATTACGGGGATAGCGGGTACGCAGAAAGATATGTGCTGAACACCCCAGACAAGGCCATCTCTGAGGACATTGTCTACTATCTGCTGTCAACTAAAAACGTGCAGGATTATGTGGTTGCCCAGGGGTCCAGCGGGAACTGGCGGTGGAGAAAGTGGAATAGCGGCGTGGCGGAGTGCTGGCAGCGATACTCTTATGAAACCCCTGCAATGGTGGCGGTGGGCGGAATTTTCTACTCCCCGAAGAATGTAGGTGGGCTGGCATACCCCTTTGAGTTTATCGCAAAGCCTACGGAGCTGGTTTCCTGTGATGGCAACATCGGCGGCTGGTATGCGGCGGCAAACGAACTTCCCACAAACACCACAACAGAAACCGGGTACTACCACTTTTTCAGCGCAAAATCCCGTCCTGCGGACTATATTGCCATGAACATTCACGAAATTGGGAGGTGGAAGTAATGGTATACGATTTGAACGGAAACATTCTGGAAAGCTACGATCTGACAAAGGGCAGTCTTTCCGTCAGGACGGTGATTCGCCCCGATGCCGTCCCCATTGACAACGTGAACAAGTTTGCATGGGAGGATGGGGATTACCGACAAATCCAGGTCTATATCCCCTATGGGGAGCCGGATACCACCCCATCCCAGCTGGACAGAATAGAAGCCCAGTTGGTCTACACCGCCATGATGACGGGAACATTGGCGGAGGAGGTGTGATTGGATGCAGGAAAAAATCAGGAAGTGGTATCAGCAGGGCCTGTGGACTGCTGAAATGGTACGAAATGCCATAGGAAAGGTAATTACTGCTGAACAGGCAGAAAATATAATCAAGGAGGAAAAAACAAATGACACCGAGAATCTACTTATCCCCCAGCAGCCAGCCTGCCAACACCTATGCGGGGCTCAGCACCAACGAGCAGGAGGTGTGCCGGGACATCGCCCGGGAACTGAAGAAAGATCTGCTGCGCTGCGGCTTCGAGGTAATCTGCGGCGACTACGGCACCATGTATGACAGAGTGAGGGAGAGCAATGGGTGGCCTGCTGGTTTGCACCTGCCGATTCACACCAACGGTTTTAACGGCGAGGTGGCCGGCACCAGGCTTATGTCTTATGACCTGAAGGGAGCCGGTTATAAAGTGTGCCAGGCGATTTTCAAATACCTGGCACCGCTGACCCCCGGGACAAGCGAAAACATCTCCGCCCATCCGGAGAAGTATGAAATCTACGCGGCAGTGGCCCCGACGGCCTATGTAGAAGTGGATTTCCACGATGTTCCGGATGTGGCACTCTGGCTCACTAAGAATAAGCCGCAAATAGCTATGGAAATCTGCAAGGGAATTTGTGAATACTATGGGATGGCCTATGTTGCAGAAGGAACCGAGGAAGAGGTGCCTGACCTTGAACCGGCTCCCAAGCCCTCCGGAAAGATTGAGGGCCTGCCGGTGGTGAAGTCCGGATCCAGGGGAGATGCCGCCAAAATCGTCCAGGGTGCCCTGATTGCCAAGGGCTACTCCTGCGGCAGCTCCGGCATTGACGGCGTGTTCGGCACCGCTTCTGTGGCGGCCCTGAAGCGCTACCAGAAGGAACAGGGCATCACCGCCGACGGCATTGTGGGCCCCGCAACCTGGGGCAAGCTGCTGGGGGTGTAGCCATGAGTGAAGCCATTGTAGTGGCACTGATTACCGGTGGTATGTTCCTGGTCGGAGTAATCGTCACCAGCATTATCACAGCCCGGAAAAGCGAAAACGCCATGAAGGTTGCCCAGGCAGTCACGGATACCAAAATCCAGGAACTGACCCGGGAGGTGCGTGAGCACAACAACTTTGCCCGGCGCATGCCGGTGGTAGAGGAGCAAATCAAGGTAGCAAATCACAGGATTGAAGACCTTGAAAAATTTCACCAGCCGAATTAAAAAAGGAGGATTTATTATGGACTTTGGAATTGCAACTGTGGTGGCGATAACCGCCCTTGTTTACATCATCTGCCTTTGCGTCAAGGCATCCGTCCTGGACAATAAGTGGATCCCCGTCATTGCCGGGGTATCCGGTGTTATCCTGGGGATTGTGGCCCTGTATGCCGGTGTACCTGACTTCCCGGCAACCGACCCTATGACGGCCGCAGCTGTCGGCGGTGTCTCCGGTTTGGCAGCCACTGGCCTGCACCAGGCTAAAAAGCAGCTGAGTGAATAATGTGTAACCCCCTCCTGGGCCATCCGGTCCTGGAGGGGGTTGATTCATTATTTTTTTCTGATAAAATAAAGGTGACCGGGGTAAGGCTCCCGGCCACCTCTGTGGAGGTAAGTAGCGGCTTTCGTGTGGGCGGAGCCGCTACACAATTATTTAGTGTAACTAAAAACTGTAATGAAAACTGTAACGGGAATTAAAAACCTGTTGGGAAACAATGGCTTTTGCACTACTTTAAGTAGGGTTCAAATCCCTCCTTCTCCGCCAAAGTGACCTCGTCAGGTACGTTCCTGACGGGGTCTAATTTATTCCCAGTGCAGAAACACTGCAGACAAAACGGAGGGGTTACGATGGAGAATCTGCCAATCGATTTTGCAACCATTCAGGAAATTTTGCAGCACTTCCCGGTAGAAATTGGGGAGGTGACGGCATTTCACAATACTTCCCATGGGGATAAGGACATTCGATGGAATTTTATTTTCGGAGAGTCTTATGTCCTGAAAATGAATACCGGTTCTCTGGTCTGGGAAGGACGGCTTCAGGAAATCTCCCGCCTGATTGCCCGCTACCGGGATATTGGCGTATATTGTCCGGCATTGATTCCCACCAGGGAAGGGCCGCTTTCCTATACCTGGCAGCATGAAGGCATGCAGTTCTCCTGCTTTGTGGAGGAATTTGCCAAGTATCATACCTTCGGACTGGATGCACAGTTTGACAGAGCCCAGATTGTGGAACATATGGGAAAGCTGGCTGCAAAATACAGCAACGTGGATTTGTCAGATACATACTCCATGTTCTCCATCTTTGACCTGAATCCCTTCGATGTGGAGGTGGATGAAAAGCAGGTGGAGACAGATACGTTGGTTGCAGCCCTGAAAGAGGTGGGCTATGAAAACCTTGCTGACCGGGTGGCTGACCTGAACAAGCGTATCCGGGCCAGAATTCTGCCGGAGTTCCGGAAGCTGCCCCGCTGCGTGTTCCAGGGTGATTTGAACGGTACGAATATCCTGCAACAGGATGGTCAGTTTGCCGGCCTCATTGATTTCAACGGTTCCGGCACGGATGTGAATATCAATATTTTCCTGAACGAAACCGATTGCTTCCCCTCCAACGAGGAATTTGCCTCCTACACAATCCCGGAGCTTGTGGAAGCCATGGAGCGGGAACAGGAAAAAATCAGCGAAGCAATCTATCGTCATTACCATCGCAACGCCCTGGAAATGGCCCTGTATCCCTGCTTCCAACGGATTGTGATGTTGTTTCAGTACCCCAATGTATGCCAGATGGTGCGGTGGCTCCGGGATGAAAAGCAGAGGGAAAAATGCGCCCAGCTGATTGAAGCCCTGGTGGAAAAGCCGTTGTAAAGCTTTTGTTCTATCATAAAATGACCGGTACCGACGGGAATAGAGGTACTGGTCATTTATTTTTCCATTGATAAAAAATTATCTACATTTTTCTGCTACCATACTCCCATAAAGGAGTGTGATTCCATGAAATATGCAGTTGTGTTTGCCAGTATGACGGGAAATACCCGGCTTTTGGCGGAGAGAATCAGAAAAGTGCTGCCCAGTGAGCAGCTCATATACTGGGGAGAACCGGCGGAGCCGGCCCGGGAGGCGGATGTTTTGTTCGTTGGCTCCTGGACGGATAAGGGGACCTGCTGTCCGGCAATCGGAGATTTTCTTCGGAGCCTGGAAAATAAAAAGGTGTTCCTCTTCGGCACTGCCGGATTCGGAGGATCCCAGGCCTATTTTGACCAAATTGCCAGAAGAATTAGGGAGAACCTGCCGGAAAGCAATACCCTTCTGGGCTATTTTCTGTGCCAGGGGAAAATGCCTCAGAGTGTCCGGGCCCGGTATGAGGCCATGGAGCAAAACGAGAGAACCAAAGCCATGCTTCAAAACTTCGATGCCGCCCTGTCCCATCCCGATGAGGCGGATTTGCAGGCCCTGGAACAGGCGGTTTCCCGGTGCCTTGCCCAGCTTTGACACCTTCCCCCGGGCCTTACGCTCCGGGGGAACTTTGGCGTTCAGGCGCAGACCAAGGAATTGACTTTCCATGAAATTTGTGATAAAATGACAAAAATTCGTTGCAGTGCATAGGAAGCTATGCCGGGAATACGGTGCAAATCCGTAACAGTCACGCTGCTGTAAGGCGGACGAAAGCCAAGATGCCACTGGGACCCCCTGGGAAGGCAGGTAAGTAGGAGGAAGCCAAGTCAGAATACCGGCTGCAACGCCAGATGGACAAAATCCTTTCGGCGAAAAAGGATATCTGACCAAAAGAACCCTTTCGGGGGGATAGTATATCTTTGCCTTTTTTGCCTTTGTAGATTTTTTATCTATAAAGGCTTTTTATTTTGCTTGCAGGTGGTGAAAGCCGTGAAAATACTGGTAACCGGAGGCTCTGCCAGCGGAAAGTCCGCTGTGGCAGAGGAGCTTTGTGTAAAGCTGGGAAAGCAAACGGCCTACATCGCCACCATGCAGCCCTTTGGAAAGGATGCCGCCTACCGGATAGACCGGCACCGGAAGCTCCGGGAAGGGAAGGGCTTTCTCACGGTGGAGCAGTACACGGATATTGCCAAGGTGGCGAACAAGCTGGGGAGTCAGGCGGACACCCTGCTGATTGAATGTCTTTCCAACCTCTGTGCCAACGAGATTTTCTCCCCGGAGGGAGCGGGGCAGGAGGCGGAGCACCGGATTGCCCAGGGAATTGCTGCTTTGGGGGAACGGTATGAAAATGTGATTGTGGTGACCAACGAAATTTTCTCCGACGGAATTGCCTACCCCCGGGAGACGATGGATTACATCCAAACCCTGGGCAGGCTCAATGCCCGGCTGGCCCGGTGGGCGGACGGCGTGGTGGAGGTGTTCTGCGGAATCCCTCTGTACCGGAAAGACCCGGAGAACCGGGTGAAAGGATGTATGGAAACATGAAAAAAATCCTCAGCAGCTTTGCCATTTGTTTTTCTACCTATTCCCGGATTCCCATGCCCCACGTATCCTGGGAAGCCTCCAATATGGGCTATATTTTCACCTTTTTCCCTCTGGTGGGGCTGGTAGTTGGAGCAGTGCAGCTGCTCTGGCTTTGGTTTGCTCAGAACTTTGCCATTAACACCCTGTTGTATGCCGTGGCAGCCACGGTGATTCCCATTCTCATTACCGGAGGTATTCATTTAGACGGCTACATGGATACCTGCGACGCCCTCTTTTCCTACGGCGACCGGGAAAAGAAGCTGCAAATTATGAAAGACCCCAACGCCGGTGCCTTTGCAGTAATCTACTGCGGCGTGTACCTGCTTCTGACGGTGGGACTGTTCTCCCAGCTGTACGGCACAGCCGATTGGAAAACCATGGCATTTCTGGGACTGGGGTATCTTCTCAGCCGGAGCATCAGCGGCTCCTTTGTGGTGCGGATGACCTGTGCCAAAAATTCCGGCCTTGCCTACCTGTTTCATAACGGCGCCGACCGGAAATTCTCCCAGGCAGCCCTGACGGTGTGGGCGCTCCTGCTTCTTGCAGCCCTGTTCCTTTTGTACTGGCAGCGGGCGCTTTTGACTCTGGTGCTGCTGGCTCTGTGGATTTTCTGGTTTACCCACATGGCCAGGAAGCAGTTCGGAGGCATTACCGGAGATCTGGCAGGCTTTGCCCTGGAAATTTCCGAGCTTCTCATTCTGCTTGCCACGGTAATTTTGTAAAAAGAGGGGAAAGACTTTGACCATACTGATTGTTGGCGGTGCCTGCCAGGGAAAACGAGAATATGCCCAAAAAGCCTTTGGCCTGAATGAAAGGGAAATCCTGCCCTGGAATGAAGAGCGGGAAGCGGCCTCCTGCATTGCAGACCTGCACCTGCGGGTTCGTGCCTGTCTGGAGAAGGGACTGACCCAGCAGGAGGTTCTGGAGAGGCTGCTGCCTTTCTGCCGGGGAAAAATCGTCCTTTGCGATGATATTTTCTGCGGCGTGGTGCCCCTGGATGCCCTGGATCGGCAGTGGCGGGAGGTCACCGGACGGCTTTTGTGCAGGCTTGCTCAGGAGGCGGATTCGGTCATTCGGATGCAGTGCGGTCTGCCCCAGGCAATCAAGGGGGAACTGCCATGAAGAAAATTCTTTTGATTCGCCACGGGAAAACCCAGGGCAATCTGGAGCGGCGATACATCGGAAGAACCGACGAGCCTCTGTGTGAGGCCGGCCGTGCCGCCCTGGAAGGACGTTCCTATCCTGCCTGTGATATCCTCCTTTCCAGCCCCATGGTGCGGTGCCTGGAAACCGGAGAGATTCTCTATCCCGGAAAACAGCCGGAGATTGTCCCGGATTTGCGGGAGTGCGACTTTGGCCGCTTCGAGGGAAAGACCTATGCGGAGCTTTGCACCGACCCGGACTATCAGCGGTTTTTGGACAGTAACGGCACCGGGGAGATTCCCCAAGGAGAATCTGCCGCCCGGTTCCGGGAGCGGTGCCTCCGGGGCTTCCGGCAAGTGCTGGAGATTCTGGACAAGTCCCAATGGCAGACCGCAGCGGTAATTTGCCACGGCGGCACCATCATGTCGGTGCTGGATGCCTATGACCCGGAGCACCTGAGCTTTTACCAGTACCAGGTGGAAAACGGCGGCGGCTACCTGGGATATTATGAGGAAGAAAATCACCGCTTTTCCCGGTGGGAAAAGCTTTCCGGAAAGAGAGAAGCAACATGACAATGGCAGTAATTTTGGCGGCGGCCTTTCTCCTGGACGCTGTTTTTGGCGACCCTTACTGGATTCCCCATCCCATCTGCCTCATTGGAAAGCTGATTTCCCGGGGGGAGAAGCTGCTGCGAAAGCTCTCCTGTAAAACCCAAAGAAGCCAGTTCTGGTGCGGCGCCTTGCTGACGGTTTGCTGCGTGGTTGTGTGCTTTTTGGTGCCCTTTGGAATTTTGTGGCTCCTGGGGAAGATTCATTGGGGCCTGGCGTTGGCGGCAGAAATCTGGTTCTGCTTCCAGATTTTTGCAGCCCACTCCCTGAAAAAAGAGAGCATGAAGGTGATGTACCCCCTGGAAAAAGGGGATTTGCCCCAGGCCAGAAAGTACCTTTCTTACATCGTAGGCCGGGACACCCAGGCCTTGTCCGGGGAAGGGGTTGCCAAAGGCGCCGTGGAAACCGTGGCGGAAAATACCACCGATGGGGTGATTGCACCCCTGCTTTATATGGCCATCGGCGGCGCACCCCTGGCCTTTGCCTATAAAGCGGTGAACACTCTGGATTCCATGATTGGCTATAAAAACGATAAATACCTGTACTTTGGCCGTTTCGCCGCAAAGAACGACGATGTGTGGAACTATATCCCCGCCCGACTCACCGCTGGGCTCATGATTCTTTCCGCATTCTTGCTGGGCTATGACGGAAAAGGAGCCATCCGGATTTACCGCCGGGACCGGAGAAAGCACGCCAGCCCCAACAGCGCCCAGACGGAAAGCGTGTGCGCCGGGGCCCTGGGCCTGCAGCTGGCGGGGGATGCCTCCTATTTTGGGAAGGTTCATCATAAACCCACCATCGGCGACCCGGTTCGCCCCATCGAACCCCGGGACATTGCCCGGGCCAACCGGCTGATGTACGCCACCTCTGTCCTGGGCGTCATCCTGGCTGTTGGAGTCCACCTGGCTTTGTGGTATTTTCTTTTCCGGTAAAAAAGGAGAAAACAGATGATTTATGAGCATGGAGGGGATATTTATTCCCACCTGGAAAAAGGCGTGAAAATGCTGGATTTTTCCGCAAATATTAACCCTTTGGGGCTGCCTCCCCAGGTGTCCGCCGCCCTGGCTTCTGCCCAGGCAGCGGCCACGGTATACCCGGACACCTATTGCCGGGCCCTGTGCCGGAGCATCGGGGAATTTTACGGGGTTTCCCCGGAAAAAGTGGTCTGCGGCAACGGCGCAGCGGACCTGATTGACCGGATTGCCTATGGGCTGAAACCCAAGACCGCTCTGGTCACCGCCCCTACCTTTTCCGAGTACGAAAAGTCCGTAACCCGGGCAGGAGCCGTGGTTTTCCGCCATATCCTGAAAGAAAACCAGGGCTTTGAAATCGGGGAAGATATCCTGGAAGCCATCCGGGAGAAGAAGCCCCAAATGGTGTTTCTCTGCAACCCCAATAACCCCACGGGCCTTCTGACGGAAAAGCCGCAGCTTCTGGAAATTGCCCGGCTGTGCCAGGATTTGGGCACCACTCTTGTGGTGGATGAGTGCTTTTTGGACTTCACCGGGAAGGAAAGCCGGTATTCCCTTATGGACAGCCTGGAGGACTTTCCCAACCTGATTATTCTGAAGGCCTTTACCAAGTTTTTCGCCATGCCGGGAATCCGCCTGGGCTATCTGCTTACTGCCAATCCCCACTTCCGGGAGGCGGTCTGGGCAGCCGGGCAGCCATGGAGCGTCTCCGGCATCGCCCAGACCTGCGGCATTGCCGCCTTGAAGGATTCGGCGTACATACAAAAAACCCTGGAGGAAATCCCCAGACTGCGGCAGGAGCTGGTGAAAGCCCTGACACCCCTGCCCATTACCCTATACCCGGGCACGGCGAACTTCCTCCTGTTCCGTTCGGACTATCCTGCTTTGGACAAAAAAATCCAGGAAAAGGGAATCCTGATTCGCAACTGCGGCAACTATCCGGGACTGGGGGAGGGATTTTACCGGGTGGCGGTCAAATCCCAGGAGGATAACCAAAAACTGTCAGAGGCCCTGATCCAGGTGCTTCTGTAAATAAAAAAGGGGAGTATGGAATGATGTTGGACTGGGAGAAAATCAAAGAAGAACTTACCGGCCTGGATGAGCAGGCCATGGAGGCAGCCCGGGAGCGGCAGCTGCAGCTGCTGAAGCCCGCAGGAAGCCTGGGACTTCTGGAGGATATGAGCATCCAGATGGCAGGCATTACCGGAAAGGTGAAAAACCGCCTCCATAAGAAAATTCTGTTTCTGTTCGGTGCGGACAACGGGGTCTATGCCGAGGGCATTGCCGCCTCTCCCCAGGAGCTGACCCATACCCTCATGGACTTTTACGCCCGGGGCATCCAGTGCGGCATCAACGTGATTTGCCAGGCCAACGGCGTGGAGCTGAGACTGGTGGACATGGGCATCAAGGGCGAATTCCACAGCCCAAATATTGACGACCACAAGCTTATGTGGGGCACGGACAATTTTGCCAAGGGTCTGGCCATGCCCCGGGATACGGTGCTTAAGGCCATGGAAGTGGGTTTCTCCTACGCCCGGTATGCCAAGGAAAACGGGTATGATATCCTGGGCAACGGAGAGGTAGGCATGGGTAATACCACCACGGCGGCAGCCTGTATCATGGCCTGCCTGGGCCTTCAGGACCCGGAACAGGCAGTGGGCCGGGGCGCCGGACTGACGGACGAGGCCTTTGCCCACAAAAAGGAGGTCATTGCCAAGGCCCTGGAAATGCACAAGCCCGACGCCTCTGACCCGGTGGACATTCTCAGCAAGGTAGGCGGACTGGATTTGGCAGCCATGACCGGTCTTTACATCGGTGCCGCCTATTACCGCCTTCCCATTGTGGTGGACGGGGTGATTTCCATTGCCGGAGCGCTCCTTGCCAGCCGGTTTTCTCCCATTACCAGCCAATTCCTCTTTGGCTCCCATGTATCCAAGGAGCCGGGCTACGTGCTGGCAGCCCAGGCGCTGAACCTCAAGCCCATGCTCATGCTGGGTATGCGGCTGGGAGAGGGCAGCGGCTGTCCGGTGGCCATGACGGTGATGGATACCGCCATGAGCGTTATGTGCGATATGAACACCTTTGGAGAAGAAAAGGTGGACCAGGAATACCGAAAAGACATCAAAGCAGACTGAGTAAGGAAGGAAATCGGAAGATTTATGAAGAAAGCTCTGTTGGTATTGAGCTTCGGCACCAGCGTGCCGGCGGCTCGCAAAAGCATTTTTACGGTGGAAGAAGCCCTGAAGGCAGTCTCAGACCGGGACTTTTTCCGGGCCTTTACCAGCCCCACCATCCGCAGAATCCTGGCCCGGAAGGGTGAAACGGTCTGGAGCCTGCCGGAAGCTTTGGAGGCTTTGGAGGAAATGGGCTATGCCGATGTGGCTATCCAGCCTACCCATCTTCTCTACGGCTATGAATACGACAATATCCGGGAAACCGTAACCCAGTGGAACGGCCGTTTTCCGGTGCTGCGTCTGGGTCAGCCCCTGCTGGCAACCCAGGAGGATTTGTTCTGTTTGGCGGACTGTGTGACAAAGGCCTACGCCCCGGAAGATGGGGTGCTGGTTCTCATGGGCCACGGCACTGCCCACTTTGCCAATATGGTGTACCCTGCCTTCCAGACGGTGCTTCGCAGCCGGGGACATGAAAATGTGCTGGTAGGCACGGTGGAAGGCTGGCCGGATTTTGATGAGGTGCAGGCCGGGCTTCAGGCTATGGGCAAAAAGCAGGTGCTGCTGGCACCCCTGATGCTGGTAGCGGGAGATCACGCCTTAAACGACATGGCAGGAGAGGACGGCTGGAAGGGCCAGCTGGAGCAATCGGGTTTCCAGGTGTCTTGTATCATGGAGGGCCTGGGCATGCTGGAGCCTATACAGCAGATGTACGCTGCCAAGTGCAAGACCCTTCTGGAGAACGAACATGGCCTTTGAGCATTACATTCAGTCGGGAGGTAAGCGGCTGCGGTGCGGCTATACCACCGGCACCTGTGCAGCCCTGGCAGCAGCTGCTGCCACCCAGCTGCTCCTGACCAAAGAGCCTCCCAAAACCATGGGGCTTATGACCCCCAAGGGAATTTTCGTAGAGGTGGAAATATCTCAAAGTTCCCTGGAAGAGGGGAAAGCCACCTGCGGCGTTGTGAAGGACGCCGGAGACGATGTGGACGCCACCCAGGGGCTGCTGATTTGTGCCCAGGTGGAATCCTCTGAGGCGCCGGGCATCACCATTGACGGCGGCCTGGGGGTGGGCAGAGTGACAAAACCCGGCCTTGACCAGCCGGTGGGCGCGGCGGCTATCAACCATGTGCCCCGGCAGATGATTGCCTCTGCCGTGGAGAAGGTGCAAAAAACCTTCGGGGATTCCCGGGGACTGGCGGTGACCATTTTTGTCCCCGAGGGGGAGAAAATCGCCCAGAAGACCTTCAACCCTTATATGGGCATTGTGGGAGGCATTTCCATCCTGGGAACCTCCGGCATTGTGGAGCCCATGAGCATTCAGGCTTTGATTGATACCCTGGAGCTGGAAATCCGCCAGGCGGCGGCTTTGGGAGCAAAGGATTTGATTCTGACCCCGGGCAACTATGGAAAGGATTTTCTGGCAGAGCATGGCCTGGAAGGGGGAAAGATCCCCATTGTGAAGTATTCCAATTTCCTGGGAGAGGCGCTGGACGCCGCTGCTGCCAACGGCTTTTCCCGGGTGCTGCTGGTGGGCCATTTGGGAAAGCTGGTGAAGCTGGCAGGAGGCATTATGAACACCCACAGCCGGTATGCCGACTGCCGGGGAGAGATTTTCTGTGCCCATGCCGCCATCGCCGGGGCCAGCCAAAAGACCTGCCAGGCCCTCATGGACTGCGCCACCTCGGATGCAGCTCTGGAGATTTTGCAAAGAGAAGGCCTTATACAGCCGGTGCTGGAGAGCCTTTTGAAGCATATTACCCTGCACCTGCACCGGCGGGTAGCCGGAGCCTATCAGGTGGGTGCAGTGCTGTATTCCAATCAATACGGCTATTTAGGAGAAACTGAAGAAGCAAAGGAGATTCTATACATATGGACGGGAAAAAAGGAATTTTTTACGGCGTAGGCATCGGCCCCGGGGACCCGGAGCTTATAACCTTAAAAGCCAAGCGGGTTCTGGAAAGCTGCCCGGTGATTGCCACGCCCCAGACCTCCGGCGGGAAAACCCTGGCTCTGGACATTGCCTCCCAGGCGGTGAACCTGGAAGGAAAGACCATTGTGCCTCTGTTTTTCACCATGGCAAGAGATAAAGAAAAGCAGCACGCAGCCCACTGCCAGGCGGCGGAGGAGATTGAAAAATATCTTGCCCAGGGCCTGGATGTGGCTATGCTGAACCTGGGAGATGTGTCCATTTTCGCCACTTACAGCTACCTGATGGAGATTCTCCAGGGCAAGGGGTATGAAACGGTCATGATTCCCGGAATTACCAGCTTCTGCGCCATCGCCGCCCGGCTTTCCATCAGCCTTACCACCATGAACCAGCCCCTGCACATTGTTCCTGCAGGCGGCACGGATCTGGAGGAGGCTCTGGCCATGCCCGGCACCAAAGTTCTGATGAAGGCGGGAAGCCAGATGGAGGAGGTGCTGGAAACTCTGGATAAGCACAACCTGCTGTCTCACAGCGCTCTGGTCTCCAGCTGCGGACTGCCGGAGGAAGCGGTGTATCCCGACCTGTCTCAGAATGCCCCGGAGGGCAATACCGGCTATTTTGCCACCATTATCGTGAAAGAAGGAGAATGACATGGTACATTTTGTAGGCGCAGGCCCCGGAGCTCCCGACCTCATTACCTTGCGGGGGGCAGAGCTTCTGAAAACGGCGGACGTGGTGATTTACGCCGGCAGCCTGGTAAACCCGGCCCTTCTGGGAATGTGCAAGGAAGGCTGCTCCATTTATAACAGCGCAGAAATGACCCTGGAACAGGTGATTGCCGTCATGGAGGCAGCGGAAGAAGAGGGCAAGACCACCCTTCGGCTCCACACCGGCGACCCCTGCCTCTACGGTGCTATCCGGGAGCAGATGGACGAGCTGGACAGACTGGGCATCTCCTATGACGATACCCCCGGCGTATCCAGCTTCTGCGGCGCAGCAGCTGCGGCCCATGCGGAGTACACCCTGCCGGAAGTCAGCCAGAGCGTGATTATCACCCGGATGGCTGGACGCACTCCGGTACCCGAGCGGGAGGGCATCGCCTCCCTGGCTGCCCACGGAGCTACCATGGTGGTGTTCCTGTCCGCCGGTATGCTGGATGGCCTCCAGGCGGAGCTTCTGAAAGGGGCTTATACGGAGAATACCCCGGCAGCACTGGTATATAAGGCCACCTGGCCGGAGGAGAAGGTGGTGCGCTGCCCCCTGGGCCAGCTGGCAGAGACTGGCAGAACCCACGGCATCCGCAAAACTGCCCTGGTGCTGGTGGGGGATTTTCTGGGGGAAAGATATGAGCGGAGCAAGCTCTATGACCCCACCTTCACCACCGAATTTCGGGAGGCAACCAAATGAACATCCGGCTGATTGCCTTCACAGACCGGGGCTTCCTGCTGGCCCAAAGGCTGGCAGAGGTGTTGCCCGGGGAGGCAGAGCGGTGCGGACAGCCCCACAGCCTTCAGTCCTGGACGGAAGCGGCCTTCCCCAATGCCCAGGCTCTGATTTTTGTAGGGGCCGCCGGGATTGCGGTGCGGGCCATCGCCCCCTATGTGAAGAGCAAGGTGCAGGACCCGGCGGTGGTGGTAGTGGACGAGAAAGGCCAGTTTGCCATCCCCATTTTAAGCGGCCACTTAGGTGGCGCCAATGATTTGGCAAGGAAAATTGCCGGCCTCATTGGGGCCTGCCCGGTGATTACCACCGCAACGGATGTAAACCGGGTATTTGCGGTGGATGAGTGGGCAAAACGGCAAAACTGCCATGTGGCCAACCCGGAGTGCATCAAGCTGGTATCCGGCAAGCTTCTGTCGGGAAAGGAAGTCACCGTCCGCTGCCCCTGGAAAATTCAGGGTACGCCTCCTGAGCCGGTGCAGCCGGGAGAAGAAATGCCGGACGTGAACGTGGATATTTACAAAACTTCCCAGGACGGCTTGTGCCTGGTTCCCAGAATTGCCGTGCTGGGGGTGGGCTGCAAAAAAGGCACCACCTGTGAAGCATTGGAAAGAGCCTACCAAAGGCTTTTGGAGAAGTACGGTTTGTTTTCTCAGGCGGTGTGCCGGATTTGCAGCATCGACCTGAAAAAGGAGGAGCCGGGGCTTCTGGCTTTTGCCCAGGCCCATGGCTGGCAGTTGGAAACTTATTCCGCCCAAGAGCTGGCAGCGGTGCCGGGAGCGTTTTCCGCCTCCGGCTTCGTAAAAAGCGTCACCGGGGTGGACAATGTGTGTGAGCGCAGCGCCCTTCTGGGAAGCGGCGGAACCCTTATCATCAAGAAAAACGCAGGGGATGGGATTACCATGGCGGTGGCTGTGGAGCCCTATGCCCCGGATTGGAGTTACAATGAATAAGCTGTATCTGGTTGGAATCGGCCCCGGCGGGGAGGCCTTTATGACCGCCCAGGCAAGAGCCGCCATGGAAAAGGCGGACGTGCTGTGCGGTTATACCGTGTATGTAGATTTGGTCAAGGGCCTCTACCCGGAAAAAGAGGTGTTCACCACCCCCATGAAGCGGGAAATTGAGCGCTGCCGGAAGGCTCTGGAGATTGCCCAGGAGGGCAAGACCGTTGCCATGGTGTGCAGCGGCGATGCCGGAGTCTACGGCATGGCTGGCCCCATCCTGGAGCTGCTGGGAGAGTATCCCAATGTGGATGTGGAAGTGGTGCCGGGCGTTACCTCTGCCACCTCCGGCGCAGCGGTGCTGGGAGCACCCCTCATGCACGATTTTTGTGTGATTTCCCTTTCTGACCTGCTGACCCCTATGGAAAAGATTGAAAAGCGGCTGGAGTGTGCAGCGGTTGGAGACTTTGTCACCTGCATTTATAACCCCTCCTCCAAAAAGCGCAGCACCTACCTGGAAAAGGCCTGTAATATTTTCCTGGATGCGGGAAGAAGCCCGGAAACCGTCTGCGGCTGGGTGAAGAACATCGGCCGGGAGGGGCAGGAATCCAAGGTGCTGACCCTGAAGGAGCTGGCAAAGGAGCAGGTAGATATGTTTACCACCGTGTTTATCGGCTCCTCTGCCACCAAGAAACTGGGGGACAAGATGGTCACCCCGAGAGGATATGAGGCCAAGTGAAGCACATCGTCATTTTCGGCGGCACCACAGAAGGCCGGGAGCTGGCGGAAGCCCTGGCGGGGAAGCCCCTTTTCCTTACGGTCTGCGTGGCTACGGAGTACGGCAGGGAAGAGCAGGGGGAGCTCCCGGGTGTGGAGGTACATAGCGGACGGCTGGATGCTGCCGCAATGGCTGTCCTTCTGAAAGGTACAGATCTGTGCGTGGACGCCACCCACCCCTATGCCAAAGAGGTGAGCAAAAACATCCGCTCAGCCTGCGCCAGTTCCGGCACCCCCTACCGCCGCCTGCTGCGAAAGGCAAGCCCCTTGCCTGAATCTGCTGTGATGGTGGATTCAGCCAAAGCTGCGGCGGAATATCTGAAAGACAAGCCGGGAAATGTGCTGCTGACCACCGGCTCCAAGGAGCTGGCTTCTTATGAAGGCCTGGAGCGGCAGCGGCTTTTCCCCCGGGTGCTGCCTTTGCTGGAGAGCTTACAGCTGTGTGAGGCGGCGGAGATTCCCCATAAGAATATTCTGGCCCTCCAAGGCCCCTTTTCCCGGGAGCTGAACGAGGCAATCATCCGTCAGTACGGAATTTGCTGGCTTGTGACCAAGGACGGCGGCGCCGCAGGCGGCTTTGCCGAAAAGGTGGAGGCAGCGGAAAACACCGGTGCCCGGCTGGTGGTGATTGCAAGACCGGAGGAGACGGGGCAGGATTTTGAAACGGTGCTTCGGGAATGTGAGGATTTACTATGGAAGTAATTTTGGCTGCCCTGGGAGGCGGCACCCCCAATACACTGACTGCTGAGTGCCTGGCAGCGCTCCAAAGTGCCGGGAAGGTGATCGGAGCCCGGCGGCTTCTGCAGACCCTTCCGGAGGGCGTTACCTCCGAGCGTATCCCGGCGGTGAAGCCCCAGGAGATTCTGGAGGCCATTTCCGGGGCAGAATCCACCTGTGTGGTGGTATACAGCGGCGATACGGGCTTTTACTCCGGAACCCGGAGCCTTCTGCCTTTTTTGCAGGAGCGGGGGATTCCCTTCCGGGTGCTTCCGGGAATTTCCAGTGTCCAGCTCCTTTCTGCCCGGCTTCTGCGGCCCTGGCAGGACTGGAATCTGGTGTCTGCCCACGGAACCCACTGCCCTGTGGCGGCGGAGGTTACCAAGGGAAAACCCACCTTCTTCCTGACCGGGGGTAAGGATACAGGGGTACAGGCCCTGTGCACCCGGCTGACCCAGGCGGGTCTGGGGGATTTGCCCATTACGGTAGGAGAGCAGCTTTCCTACCCGGAGGAAAAAATCACCCGGGGAACCGCCCGGGAACTGGCAGAGATGTCCTTCCACCCCCTGGCGGTGATGCTGGCAGAGCCCGCACCCACCCAGCCCCGGCGGTGCCCCGGCTACCCGGACAGCGCCTTTACCCGGGGAGAGGTACCCATGACCAAGCAGGAGGTACGTTCCGCAGTCCTTTCCAAGCTGGCAGTGAGCCCCGGGGATATCCTCTGGGATGTGGGTGCCGGCACCGGAAGTGTCAGCGTGGAGATGGCCCTGGCTGCACCCCAAGGGGAGGTGTACGCCGTGGAGTGCAACCCGGAGGGCTGCGCCCTCATCGCCCAGAATCGGGAGAAATTCGCCGCCTGGAACCTGCACATTGTGGAAGGCCGGGCACCGGAGGCATTGGAAACTCTGCCTTCTCCGGACGCTGTGTTCCTGGGGGGCAGCAAAGGAGCTATGGAACCAATTCTTCGCTGCGCTGTGGAGAAGAACCCCCAGGTTCGTATCTGCATTTCCGCCATCGCCCTGGAGACCCTTTCCCAGGCCATTGGTGCCTTGAATACCCTGGGCTACCGGGTGGAGGTCAGTCAGATTGCCGTCAGCCGCAGTAAGGGCGTGGGCAAGCTCCACCTGCTGATGGCCAATAACCCGGTGTTTTTGATAACAGGAGAAAAAGATGATTGAATTTCTGATGGCAGCGCCGGCCTCCGGCAGCGGAAAAACCGCCCTGACCTGCGCCATGCTGGAAGCCCTCCGGCGCCGGGGCCTGAATCCCTGCGCTTTCAAATGTGGGCCGGATTACATCGACCCCATGTTCCACCGCTCCGTATTGGAGGTGGACAGCCACAACCTGGATTTGTTCCTGGCAGAGCCGGAGCAGGTGAAAAAGCTCTATGCCCGGTATGCCCAGGGACACGGCGCCAGCGTGGTGGAAGGGGTCATGGGCTTTTATGACGGTCTCGGCGGCTCAACGCCGGAGGCCAGCGCCTGGCACCTGGCGGATACTCTGAACCTGCCGGTGGTGCTGGTGCTGCGGCCCAAGGGCGCCAGCCTGACCCTGGCAGCCCAGGTAAAGGGGCTGTTGACATTCCGCCGGGAAAGTCATATTATGGGGATAATCCTGAACGATTGCTCCCCCATGCTCCATAAGAGCCTTGCTCCCATGTTGGAACGGGAAACCGGCCTTCCGGTGCTGGGGTACCTGCCCCATATGGAGGAAGCACGGTTTGAAAGCCGCCATCTGGGACTGCTGACTGCCGGGGAAATCGGTGACCTGAAGCAGAGAATTGCCGCCCTTGCCACCCAACTGGAACAGTCCGTGGATCTGGACAGGCTTTTTGCCCTTTGCACCGGTGAAATCAACCGGGATTTGACGACAAAAGCCCAGCCCCGGGAGAAAAAGACGGTGATTGCCGTGGCAAGTGATGAGGCTTTTTGCTTCCTCTATGCCGAAACCCTGGATGCCCTCCGGGAGGCAGGAGCGGAGCTGCGGCATTTTAGCCCTTTAAAAGATGAAAAGCTGCCGGAAGACATTGGCGGACTGTACCTGCCGGGAGGCTACCCGGAGCTGTATGCGGAAAGCCTGTCCCGGAATACCTCCATGCTCCGTTCCATTGCCCAAAGGGTGCAGGATGGGCTTCCTACGGTTGCAGAATGCGGCGGCTTTTTGTACCTGGGAAAAACCCTGGAAGGGGAAGATGGAAAAGACCTTCCCATGGCAGGAGTCCTGCCGGGAGAGGGGAAGCGGCAGAAGCGTCTGGTGCGCTTCGGCTATGCCCGGCTGACCGCCAAAGAGGACTCCCTGCTTTTCCGGGCAGGGGAGGAGATCCCCATCCACGAATTTCACTATTGGGACTCCACGGAAAATGGCGAAGCCTTTGAGGCCCGGAAGCCGGTAACCGGCAGAAGCTGGGAATGCGGTTTTGCAACTCCTACCCTGTACGCCGGATTCCCCCACCTGTATTTTGCCGGGAACCCCCGGCTGGCTCAGCGGTTTGCAGACGCTGCGGCCCAATACCAAGAGAAACAAAAAGGAGACTGAAGCCATGGCCAAGTGTATTATGGTGCAGGGCACCATGTCCGGTGCAGGCAAGAGCCTGCTGGTGACAGCCCTTTGCCGGATTTTCCGGCAGGACGGCTACCGGGTGGCGCCCTTCAAGAGCCAGAACATGGCGCTGAACAGTTACATCACCCGGGACGGCCTGGAAATGGGCCGGGCCCAGGTGGCCCAGGCGGAGGCCGCCGGTATCGAACCGGATGTGCGGATGAACCCCATCCTCCTCAAGCCCTCCAGCGACACCGGAAGCCAGCTGATTGTGAACGGCGAGGTGCGGGGGCTTTACCGGGCGGTGGACTATTTCAAAATGAAAAAGTCCCTGATTCCCGATATTCTGGAAGCTTTTGAAAGTTTAAGTAAAGAAAATGATATTATCGTCCTGGAAGGGGCGGGAAGCCCTGCGGAAATCAACCTGAAATCCGACGATATTGTAAATATGGGCATGGCAAAGCTGGTGAACGCCCCTGTGATTCTGGTGGGTGACATTGACCGGGGCGGTGTGTTTGCCCAGCTGTACGGCACAGTGGAGCTGCTGGAGCCGGAGGAACGGCAGCGGATTGTGGGCACGGTCATCAACAAGTTCCGGGGGGATGTGAAAATCCTTCAGCCGGGCCTTAGTATGCTGGAAGAGAAGACCCACCTGCCGGTGCTGGGCGTGGTGCCCTACACCAAGGCAGACATTGACGATGAGGACTCTCTGGCTCCTCGCTTGGATCAGACCCAGCAGCACGCCCCGGTGGACATTGCGGTGATTCGCCTCCCCAGAATCTCCAATTTTACGGACTTTTCTCCCCTGGAGAGCCATAGCTGCCTGGGGGTTCGGTATGTGGATAAGGTCAGCCAGCTGGGAACCCCGGATTTGGTGATTCTTCCCGGCACCAAGAACACCATGGGCGACCTGTCCTGGCTCCGGCAAAGCGGACTGGAAGCCGCTGTCCAGAAGCTGGTGTCCGGCGGCACACCCATCTTAGGTGTGTGCGGCGGCTACCAGATGCTGGGCTGCACCCTCTCCGACCCGGATTGCGTGGAGGAGGGAGGCCAGATGCAGGGGATGGGACTGCTGCCCTGTGATACGGTGTTCTCTCCCCGGAAGACCCGCACCCGGGTACAGGCCCAGGTGCTGCCGGAGCAGCTCTCCGGTGCCCGGCTGGACGGCTACGAAATCCATATGGGCAAAACCACCAGAAACGCCGGAACCGCTTTTTGCACCCTGACGGATGGCAAGGAGGACGGCACGGTGCTGGGCAATGTGTTCGGCACCTACCTTCACGGCCTCTTTGACACCGGGGATCTGGTGGAGAAACTGGCAAACTGGCTTTTGAAGCGGAAGGGGCTGGAGCCCCAGACCGCCCATGTGGAAAGCCATTGGGAATACAAGCAGCGGCAGTATGATATTCTTGCTCAGGCGGTCCGGGAGAACCTGGACATGGAGAAAATCTATGCCGCCATGGATGCTTACGCAAAGGAGGACTGACCTGTGACGGAGCATAAGCTTCCCGCAGACATTGAGCGGACAAGCCTTTCCATTATTACAAAGGAATTGGAGGCCCTGGGCATTGCCCTGGAGCCGGAAAATGCCCCAGTGGTGAAGCGGGTCATCCACACCACTGCGGACTTTGACTATGCGAAAAACTTATATTTAAGCTCCGGGGCTGCAGCCCTGGGTGCATCAGCCCTGGCCAAGGGCACGCCCATCATCACCGACACCAACATGGCAAGAGCCGGGGTGAGCAAGCCGGGCCTTGCCAAGTGCGGCGGTGAGGTACTGTGCTTTATGGCAGAGCCGGAGGTGGCAGAAGCGGCGAAGCTGGCAGGCACCACCCGGGCGGTGGCGGCGGTGAAAAAGGCCGCAGCCCTGTACCCCACGGGAATTTTTGCCGTGGGCAACGCCCCCACGGCCCTCCTTGCTTTGTGCGAAGAAATGGAGAACAACCCGGATTTCCGTCCGGCTCTCATTGTGGGAGTTCCGGTGGGCTTTGTGAATGTGGTGGAGAGCAAGGAACTGCTGGTAAAAACCTGCCGGAAGTTTTCCGTACCGGTGATTGCCGCCATGGGACGAAAGGGCGGCAGTAATGTGGCGGCAGCCATCTGCAACGCCCTTATCTACACCGCAGCGGATATGCTGGACCCCACCAACCGGGGCTGGCAAGGATAAGGAAGAATTTATGACTTATTTTCCCATGTTTTTGAAACTGGAAAATGCCCCATGCCTGGTGGCAGGAGGCGGAGCGGTAGCCCTGCGGAAGGTGAAAAACCTTCTGTCCTTCGGGGCGGAAATTATGCTGGTGGCACCGGAAATTGCCCCGGAACTGGAGGAGCTTCCCCGGGTGCATCTTGCCAAAAGATGTTTTTGTCCCCAGGATTTGGATGGTATGACTCTGGCGGTGGCAGCCACGGATAACGGGGAGGTCAACCGGGAGATTGCCCGGCTGTGCCGGGCCCGGCAGATTCCCGTGAATGTGGCAGACCAACCGGAGGAAGGAACCTTTGTTTTCCCAGCGGTGGTGCAAAAAGGAAGCCTTACCATCGGTGTATCCACCGGTGGGGCAAGCCCTGCAGCAGCGGTATATGTAAAGGAAAAAATCGCATCCGTGCTTCCGGGGGAAGATAAGCATTTCCAGGAAATTCTGGACTATTTGGCCCGAATGCGGTCGGTTGTGAAGCAGGAGGTGGCAGAACCCCACCGGAAAGCTTTGTTTTTGCGGCTGTTTGATTTGTGTATGGAGAAAAATCGACCGCTGACCCAGGATGAGTGGGCGGCGTTGCGACAGGAAGGAAAAATGCCATGAGTGAGAACAAAATCGGCAATGTGTATCTGGTAGGTGCAGGCTGCGGCAAGGGGGATTTGATTACCCTGCGGGGTCTGCGGCTGCTGGAAACCTGTGATGCGGTGGTATATGACGACCTCATCGACCATGCCCTTTTGCAGGCTGCGGCAAAAGCGGAAAAATACCCGGCAGGAAAGCGTTGCGGCCGCCATTCCATGCCCCAGGGGGAAACCAATCAGCTGCTGGTGCAGCTGGCAAAGCAGGGGAAGAATGTGGTGCGGCTGAAAGGGGGCGACCCCTTTGTGTTCGGCAGAGGCGGGGAGGAAATCCTCACTTTGCAGGAGGCAGGGGTTCCCTATGAGGAAGTGCCGGGCATTTCCTCCTCCATTGCCATCCCGGCGGCGGCGGGCATCCCTGTGACCCACCGGGAGCTGAGCCGGAGCTTCCATGTGATTACCGGCCACACCAACAAGCTGGGAGACGAGCTTCCTGAGTCCATTGAGGCCCTGGCAGCCCTGGACGGCACGCTGGTGTTTCTTATGGGCCTTTCTTCCCTGGAGAAGATTGCCCAGCGGCTGATGGGGGCAGGAAAGTCCCCGGATACCCCGGCGGCTGTGGTCTCCGGCGGCAATGCCCCCCATAAGGCCACGGTGCGGGGCACATTGCAAAACATCGGAGAAAAGACCAGACAGGCTCAGGTACAGGCCCCGGCGGTAATTGTGGTGGGACAGGTGGCGGGCCTGCATATGGAGCCCACCGTAGCCTACCCCCTGGAAGGGGTAAAGGTGGGGCTTCTGGGCACCGAAAGCTTTGTATCCAAGCTGGAAGAGGGCTTTGGAAAGCTGGGGGCAGAAACCCACCGGATTCTTCACGGTGAGGTGAAGCTTCTGAGCATGGATTACTCTCTGGAAAACCTGACAGATGGAAAGCCCAAGTGGATTGTCCTGACCAGCTCCAACGGCGTCCGGTGCTTCTTCCGGTGGCTCCGGGAGGAGAAGGTGGATTTGCGTCGCCTTGCTGCCTGTAAGTTTGCCGTCATTGGCAAATCCACCAGGGAAACCCTGGCAGAGGCCGGCATCCAGGCAGACCTGTGCCCGGAGATTGCCACCGGCAAGGCCATGGCGGAGATGCTGTGTCAAAAGGCACAGGCAGAGGAGGAGATTCTCCTGTTCCGCTCCCGGCTCAGTGACGATACGGTGCCCGGAATCCTGCGAAACCAGGGCCTGACCATCCGGGAATATCCCCTTTATGATACCAGCTACACAGTCCAGGAAAGCCCCCAAACCATGGATTACCTGATTTTCGGCAGCGCCTGGGCGGTAAAAACCTACTTTGAGAATTTCGGCACCATCCCGGAGAAAACCCGGGCAGTTGCCATCGGCCCGGTAAGCGCTGCCCAGCTGAAAAAGCACTGGGACAAGCCCTTCCTGCTGGCGGAGGAAATTTCCGTTCCGGGAATTCTGGAAACCGTCCGCCGGGACTGGACCGGGAAGCATTGCGGGGAGTGAGGCATCTTGCAGACAGAAAAAACCCAAAAGGCAATTTCCCTTTTGCAGGAGAAGGCCAAAGAGCTGGGCAGACTTCCGAAAAAGAGCGATTTTCCCCCGGAGAGCATCGTGTTCATCAAGCAGATGCTGGGGCCCTGGACAAGAGCCCTGGAAAAGGCGGAGCTGAAGCCGGTGAGTCAAAGCTATTTGGAAAAAAAGGCCCGGTGCAAGGCCAAGCGCAGGGAAAAGCGAAATTCCCGGCAAGAGAAACAAGAGAAGAAGTGAGTGTGACGATTTTGGACATTCGGATGGCGGGCATCGACTATCAACTGGCCGGGGTGGCGATCCGGGAGATTTTTTCCTTCACCAAGGCCTCCCTGGCCGAGGCTCTGGAGCAAATCAAAAAGGAATATCCGGATCTGGGGTGTGTGATTCTCTCCACCTGCAACCGGACGGAAATCTGGCTCCACGGGGGCGACATCTCTCCCTTTGGTCTTTTGTGCCGGTTAAAGGGGGTGGAGGAAGATGCCTACCGCAGCTTCTTCCAGCACCGGCAGGGTAAAGAGGCGGTGCACTATCTTATGGAGCTGGCCTGCGGCCTTCGCTCCCAGATTTTTGGAGAAGACCAGATTCTCACCCAGGTGAAGCAGGCCATTGGCTTTTCCCGGGCATACCAGAGTGCGGACACAGTGCTGGAGGTGCTGTTCCGGGATGCGGTGACGGCGGCCAAGCGGGTAAAAACCGATTTGCGCCTGACGGCGGTAAACCGCTCCATGGCGGTGGGCACCCTGGAACTGCTGGAAGAAAAGCTGGGCACCCTGGAAAATAAAAAGTGTATGGTTATCGGCAACGGAGAGATGGGCCGGCTGGCGGCGGCGGAGCTGCGGAGCCGGGGCTGTCAGGTGCTGATGACCCTGCGGCAGTATAAGGGGCGGGACGCCATTATCCCCGCCGGCTGCCGGGCCATTCCCTACGAGGAGCGGATGGCCTACCTTCCCCAGATGGACATTGTCCTCAGTGCTACCGCCAGTCCCCACTACACCATCAAAAAAGAGGCGGTGGAGGAGCTTCTTCTGCCCAACCCTGTGACCATTGTGGATCTGGCTGTTCCCCGGGATGTAGACCCCGGTCTGAAAGACTACCATCCGCTGTCCGTTTATGATGTGGACGATCTGGGGGGCGCACTCCGGGAGGAGGATGTGGTACAGACCCAGAAGGCAAGGGAGCTGCTTGCAGAATACGAGGGGGAATTTTCCCACTGGTACGATTTCCGGGAATGGGTGCCCCTGGTACAGCATATCGGTGAAGTAACAGGGCAGGAGGTGGCCTGGCGCAGCCAGAAGGCAATCCGGGAGCTGGAAGTTCCCCAGGAAACCGGAAAAATCCTGTCCCAGGCGGTATCCGTTGCCGCCCAGAAGTCCGTAGCCAAGCTGCTCTACGGACTGCGGGAATACCTGGACGCCCAGCAGCTGAAAATCTGTATGGAGGGCTTGCGCCGCTCCCTGGAGGAGGATGGAGAATGAGAACCATCAAAGTGGGCAGCCGGGACAGTCTCCTGGCGGTGGCCCAGACAAAGCTGGTGATGGAGGCAATTCAAAGAGCCAACCCGGAGCTGAACCTGGAACTGGTGACCATGAAAACCACTGGAGATAAAATCCTGGACAAGAGCCTGGACAAGGTGGGAGGCAAGGGCCTGTTTGTCAAGGAGCTGGACGATGCCCTCCTGAGCGAACAGGTGGACATCACTGTCCACAGCCTGAAGGATATGCCCATGGAGGTAAATCCCGACCTGCCCCTGGTGGCCTTTTCCCAACGGGGCGACCCCCGGGATGCCCTGGTGCTGCCCCAGGGGGGCGCAGAGAAGCCGGAGCTGAATATGGGTACATCCAGCCTTCGCAGAAAGCTCCAGCTGGCAAAGCTTTATGACAGCCCCAACTTTTCTCTGGTGCGTGGCAATATCATCACCCGCCTGCGGAAGCTGGACGAGGGGCAGTACACCGCCCTGATTCTGGCAGCCGCCGGACTGGAGCGGGCGGGGCTTGGCAGCCGGATCTGCCGCCGGTTCGACCCGGTGACGGAGATGATTCCCTCTGCCGGACAGGGCATCCTGGCGGTGCAAGGAAGGCTGGGAGAGGATTACAGCTTCCTGCAGCCCGTAAACAGCCCGGAATCTGCCTGCATGGCGCTTGCGGAGCGGGGGTTCGTCACCCGTCTGGACGGCGGCTGTTCTTCTCCCATGGCAGCCTATGCCCAGGTGCACGGGCAGGAGCTGCGGCTCACCGGACTTTATTACCACGCCCCCAGCGGGGAATATTCCGTGGAAACTGTGGTGGCTTCCGTGGCGGAAGCAGAGAAAACCGGAATTGCACTGGCGGAAAAAATGCTCCGCCAATGGACATAAGAAAGGAAATGTTGGCTATGGAAATGTTACAGCGTCCCCGCCGTCTCCGGGGCAATGGTGTCATCCGCAATATGGTGCGGGAAACCAGAATCAGCAAAAATTCTCTCATGTATCCTGTGTTTGTCCGGGAAGGCTCCGGCATTGAGGAGGAGATTGAAACCCTGCCGGGTCAGTTCCGTTACTCTCCGGATAAGCTTCTTTATAAGCTGGAGGCTCTGTCCAAGGCCGGTGTACCCTCTGTGATGCTCTTTGGCATCCCCGACCACAAGGACGAGTGGGGCACCTCTGCCTGGGTTGAGGACGGCGTGGTGCAGAAGGCTCTGCGCCAGGCAAAGGAAGCCTTCCCCAACCTCTACTATGTGACAGATGTGTGTATGTGCGAGTATACCTCCCACGGCCACTGCGGCATCCTCTGCGGTCACGATGTGGACAATGACAAGACCCTGCCCCAGATTGCCCGGATTGCCCTGTCCCATGTCCAGGCCGGTGCAGATATGGTGGCACCTTCCGACATGATGGACGGCCGGATTCTGGCCATCCGCCGGGAACTGGACAAGAACGATTATAAGAACATCCCCATCATGTCCTATGCGGTGAAGTACGCTTCCTCCTTCTACGGCCCCTTCCGGGAGGCCGCCGGATCCGCCCCCTCTTTCGGCGACCGGAAAAGCTACCAGATGGACTTCCACAACCGGATGGAAGGGGTAAAGGAAGCGGAGCTGGATTTGCAGGAGGGCGCAGACATTCTCATGGTGAAGCCTGCTATGGCTTACCTGGATGTGGTGAAGGAGATTGCCGACCGCTTCCCCATGGTGCCCACCGCCGCTTACAGCGTCAGCGGTGAGTACGCCATGATCAAGGCCGCTGCCCAGAAGGGCTGGATTGACGAAACCCAGGTGGCCTGCGAAACCGCAGTGAATATCTTCAGAGCCGGAGCAGATATCCTCATTACCTACTATGCCCAGGAGCTGGCAGGCTGGATTGAGGAAGGCCGGATTGGTTAAAAGGTGGTAAGAGTATGACAAGATCGGAAGAACTGTTTGAAAAAGCAAAGCACTTGATTCCCGGCGGCGTCAACAGCCCTGTGCGGGCCTTTGGCTCCGTGGGGGAGTGCCCCCGGTTCATCACCAAGGCCCAGGGAACAAAGATTTGGGATGTGGACGGAAATCAGTACACGGATTACATCGGCTCCTGGGGCCCCATGATTCTGGGGCATAACCACCCGGCGGTGCTGGAAGCTGCCATGGAGGCCGCCAAAAACGGTCTGAGCTTCGGTGCAGCTACCGAGGCAGAGGTGACCATGGCCCAGCTGGTGTGCGACCTGGTGCCCTCCATCCAGATGGTGCGGATGGTAAATTCCGGCACGGAGGCGGTGATGAGCGCCATCCGGGCGGCCCGTGGCTTTACCGGACGGGATAAGATTATCAAGTTCGCCGGCTGCTACCACGGCCATTGCGACGCCATGCTGGTGAAAGCCGGTTCCGGTATTATGACTAACGGCGTGCCGGACAGCGCCGGTGTCCCCGGGGGCTGCGCTGCCGATACCCTGACCGCCGTGTATAATGACCTGGGAAGCGTGGAGCAGCTTCTGCTGGACAATCCCGGTCAGGTGGCGGCGGTGATTATCGAGCCGGTGGCAGCCAACATGGGCGTGGTGACCCCCAAGGAGGGCTTCCTCCAGGGCCTGCGGCAGCTGTGTGACCGGCACGGTACCCTCCTGATTTTCGACGAGGTGATTACCGGCTTCCGCCTGGGCCTGCAAGGGGCCCAGGGGGTCTTTGGGGTCACTCCCGACCTGACCACCTTCGGAAAGATTGTGGGAGCCGGCATGCCTGTGGGTGCCTACGGCGGCAGAAGAGAGATTATGGAAACCATCTCCCCGGTGGGCCGGGTCTACCAGGCCGGTACCCTCAGCGGCAACCCGGTGGCTATGGCAGCCGGCATCTGCCAGCTGAACATTTTGCAGAACCACCCGGAGGTGTATACCCACATCAACGCCCTGGGAGATCGGCTCCGCAAGGGCCTCCAGGAGATTGTGGGCCGCCGGGGCGCAGCAGCCCAGGTCACCGGTACCGGTTCTCTTGCCTGCCTGTTCTTCACGGACAAGGCTGTGGTGGACTACGAAACAGCCAAGACCTCCGATACCGGACGCTTTGGGGACTACTTCCGCCATATGCTAAACCACGGCTTCTACTTCGCCCCCTCCCAGTTTGAAGCCATCTTCCTCTCCAACGCCCACACCGATGCAGACATCGACCGGGTGCTGGAAACCGCAGATGCATTCTTTGTCAAATAAAATCATGGGCCAACTCCCAAGCAGGGGTTGGTCCATGTGTTTTTTACAGCTTGTCCTTTATCCGCAAAAGCACAATGCCGGTACAGGTGATGGTGACAATACATAGATACATCCCAATTCCCAGACTCACCGCTGCGTCTTTTGAGGTGGCGAAACGAGCCAAAACCAGAGCAAAAAAGAATCCTCCCAGGGCCACCAATATCCCCCAAAACACATACCGTAGGATTCCTTTCCATTTTTCCTGACTTTCCTCATAGCTGAGAGATTCCAGAATGATATGGTCTGCCTGATTTTTAATCTGGGAATCATCCATGCGTTTGCCTGACAGCAATTCTCCCACGGAAACCCCGAATATTTCCGCCAGGGGTTTGAGAAGGGAGGTGTCCGGCAATCCTTTTCCCGTTTCCCACCGGGAAATTGCCTTGTCTGTCACCTCCAGTTTTTCCGCAAGCTCTTTTTGGGTCAGCCCCAGCTCCTTTCGCAGCTGGGCGATAAAGCAGCCGGTTATCTTTGCATCCATACAGCCACCTCCTTTGCCTCCATTGTATCCTTTCCTTTACAAAATCGCAACCTATGAAGGGTAGAATTTCGTAGAGAGCGGAAAATGATAACAAAACTGTAATATTTGTTGCAAGGGCAGGAGCCTTTGTGGTATGATAACCAAAGAAAACAAAAGGAGGCAGGGATATGACAAAGCTTTTGCTGGTGGAGGATGACCCGGGAATCGTGAAGAGCCTGACGGAGTTTTTGCAGTCGGAAGGCTTTTTGGTGGACAGCGCCAGCGGACAGGGAAGTGCCTGCCGGCTTTTGGAGGAAAATTCCTATGATTTGGTGCTGCTGGATATTTCTCTGAAGGATGGCAATGGTTTTTCTCTGTGTAAAATCATCAAGTCTGAGTACCAGATTCCGGTGATTTTCCTTACCGCCTCCTCCGATGAATACAGCACCGTCACCGGCTTTGAGCTGGGAGCGGACGACTATATCCCCAAGCCCTTCCGCCCCCGGGAGCTGATTTCCCGGATCAAGAACATTCTCAGACTTACCGGCAGCTCCGGGGGAAAAATCCGCCTGGGGGATGTACTGGTGGACACGGAGAAGGGAACCGCCAGCAAGAACGGACGGGATTTGTACCTGTCTGCCCTGGAATACCGGCTTTTGCTGGTGTTTCTCAATAACCGGGGGCGGATTCTCTCCCGCACCCAGCTTCTGGAATCCATCTGGGACATTGGCGGGGACTTTGTGAACGACAACACCCTGACGGTGTATATCAAACGCCTCCGGGAAAAAATTGAAGAAGACCCCCAGAACCCTGCCATTATCAAAACCGTCCGGGGTCTGGGCTATAAGGTGGAAATCTGATGAAACTACTGAGAAATCCCGATGTGCGCCTGGGAAGCTGGGTCATGGCGGCTTTAACAATCCCTGGCTGCGGCTTTGCCTGGTACAGGTGGGACTTGGATACGGCGATTTGCCTGCTGCTTCTTTGCATCCTCTTTTATGGCGTTTTCCTGGGAGCTGCCGCCTGGCGTTACCGCAGGATACGCACCATGGGGGAGGAGATTGACCGGATTCTCCATGGCGGTACGCAGATTTTTCTGGACAGCTGCCAAGAAGGGGAGCTGGGAATCCTGGAAAGCGAGATTCAGAAAATGACCGTCCGCCTCCGGGAGCAGCACCATAGCCTCCTGGAAGAAAAAGTCCACCTGGCAGACTCCTTAGCGGACATCTCCCACCAGATACGAACGCCCCTTACCTCCATTAACCTTCTGGTGCAGCTTCTGGGGGAAGAGAACCAGTCCCCCCAGCGGAAAACCCAGCTTCTTCGGGAGCTGCGGAGCCTGCTTCAGCGGATTGACTGGCTGATAACGGTGCTTCTGAAAATGTCCAAGCTGGATGCGGGCGTGGTGCAGCTGAAGCAGGAGAAAATTCCTCTGGAATCCCTACTTCACAAGGCGGCGGAACCCCTCCTGGTGCCCATGGAGCTGCGGGACATTGCCTTTTATACAGAATCCCAGGGGTACTTTTATGGGGATATGGAATGGACCTGCGAGGCGCTGGGGAATGTGCTGAAAAACTGCATGGAGCACACCCCGGCAGGAGGAGAAATCCGGATTACCGCCCAGGAAAATCCCCTGTATACCCAGATTGTGGTGGGGGACAACGGCCCCGGGATTGCCCCGGAGGACTTGCCCCATATTTTCCAGCGCTTTTACCGGGGGAAGAACGCCTCCGGCTCCGGTTTTGGGGTGGGGCTGGCCCTGGCCAGAACCATTGTCATTTCCCAGAACGGCACCATCAAGGCGGAGAACAACCCCAGAGGCGGCGCCCGCTTCACCATTCGATTCTACAAAGGAGCCGTGTGACAGCGGCTCCTTTTTCAGAAAGCTCTGAATAAATAGACAAGAGCTGTTATCCAGCCGCAGACGATTTATTCAGAGTTTCCTTAAATGACAGCTTTGTTATAAAACTGTCACCTGGGTGTCACTTGCAGCTGGTAACATGATCCCATAACATCCATAAGGAGTGACGAACAATGGAAATTTTGAGAGTAGAAAACCTTTGCAAGACCTACGGCAAAGGGGAAAATCAGGTAAAAGCCCTGGACAATGTATCCTTTTCTGTGAATAAGGGAGAGTTTGTGGCCATCATCGGCCCCTCCGGTTCCGGTAAATCCACCTTGCTTCACATTCTGGGGGGTGTGGATAAGCCCACCAGCGGAAAGGTGTATGTGGACGGAGAGGATGTGTACGCCCAGAACGATGAAAAGCTGGCCATCTTCCGCCGCCGCCAGGTAGGCCTGATCTACCAGTTTTACAACCTGATTCCGGTGCTGAATGTGACGGAGAATATTACCCTGCCGGTTCTGATGGACGGTCAGAAGGTAAACAAGGAGCGGCTTGCAGAGCTGATTTCCACCCTCCAGCTTACCGGCCGGGAGAATCACCTGCCCAACCAGCTCTCCGGCGGTCAGCAGCAGCGGGTGTCCATCGGCAGAGCCCTGATGAACGCCCCGGCTATCGTGCTGGCGGATGAGCCCACCGGCAACCTGGACTCCAAGAACAGCCAGCAGATTATGGAGCTTCTGAAGCTCTCCAATAAAAAGTACAACCAGACCCTGATGGTCATTACCCACGATGAGTCCATTGCCCTCCAGGCTGACCGGATTATCGCCATTGAGGACGGCCGGATTCTCAGAGATGAGGTGCTGCGGTAATGAACATCTTCGCAAAGGTGACCCTGCAGACCCTGAAGAAAAACCGGGTCCGCACCATCGTCACCATTATCGGTATCATTCTCTCCTGTGCCATGATTACCGCCGTGGCTGCCCTGGCCCAAAGCTTTTCCGGCTATATGCTGGATGTGGGAATTTACGAAAAGGGTAACTGGCACGGAGCGGCTTACAGCCTCAGCTGGAGCCAGTACGAAAACATCCAGAAGGACGAGGAGATTTCCTTTACCACCTACGCTCAGCTGATGGGCTATGCCAGGGTGGAAAGTGAGAACCCAGACAAGCCCTATCTTTATGTCATGGGCGGGGAAAAGGAGACCTTTTTTGAGAATATGCCGGTGCATCTGGTGGCAGGCAGACTGCCCCAGAATTCTCAGGAAATCCTCATCCCCGAGCACCTGCTTTCCAATGGAGGTGTCAGCTATCATGTGGGGCAGACCATCACCCTGGAGCTGGGGGACCGGATGGTGGGGCAGGACACCTTGAATCAGTTCAACCCCTACATTTACGATGAAGAAACCGGGGAACCGGAGGAGAAACTGGTAATCCGCCAGACCCGCACCTTCCAGATTGTGGGTATCTATTCCCGCCCTGATTTTGAAGAGTATTCTGCCCCCGGCTATACGGCCCTGACGGTTGCAGACCTGGAGGAGAATGTGGGAGACAGCTACGATGTGTATTTCCGGATGACAGACCCGGCCCAGGTTTACGATTATCTGAAAAATCTGGACTGCGGTTCTGCCACCAACACGGATGTGCTGCTGTACTCCGGCGTATCCAAATACAGCTCCTTCAACACCATGCTTACAGGCCTGGTGGCGGTGCTGGTGGGCCTGATTATGTTCGGCTCCGTGTCCCTGATTTACAACGCCTTTGCCATCTCCGTTTCGGAGCGCACCCGGCAGTTTGGCCTGCTGTCCTCTGTGGGCGCAACCCGGCGGCAGATTGGTAGAATGGTTCTGATGGAAGCCCTGTTTGTCAGTATGGTGGGCATCCCTCTGGGTGTACTGGCAGGCTTGGGGGGCATTGGGATAACCCTTCGGATTGTGTCCGATATGATGATACGGCTTACTATGATTCCCGTACCGCTTCGGCTCCGGATTTCCCCCTATGTGGTGGGAGCCGCAGTAGTGCTGAGCCTGATTACAGTACTGCTGTCCGCCTGGATTCCCTCTGCCCGGGCCAAGCGGGTATCGGCCATTGAGGCCATCCGCCAGAGCCAGGATGTGCGGGGCAAAAGCCGCCCGGTGAAAACCGGCTGGCTCCAATACCGGCTCTTTGGCCTTCCCGGTGTGCTGGGTAAGAAATACTACAAAAACAGCAAGCGGAAATACCGTGCCACCATTGTAAGCCTTTTTATGAGCATTGTGCTGTTCGTTTCCGTCTGTTCCTACACCGGATATCTGATGGAGCTGGCTACCACCTACAACAGCAGCAATTCTTACGATATTGTTTTCTATTATCGGGATGACGCATACACCCCCCAGCAAGTTCTGACTTGGATGGAAAATGCACCGGAAGTGACAAAGACCACCATGCTCCAGGCCTATTCCGAAACCGCAAGGATTCCCAAGGAGGAGATTCCGGAGGATACCCTGGCTTACTTGGCGCAGGGCATGGATATTCAGCAGGACGCGGTGGATTTACACTGCCAGGTATGGTTTGTGGAGGATGAAAGCTTCCGGCAGCTGCTGCAAGAGAACGGATTGGAGGAAGCGACATTCTTCGATTCCCAGAATCCCATGGGTGTGAGCGTTGCCACCACAAGATTTTTTGATCCCCAGGAGGAAAAATACATCCAGCTGGACTATTTTAAAAATGAACAAAGCGAATTCACCCTTGAGTCAGCGGTTTATCTGGAAGGATATGCTATAGATAGGGTTGAATGGGATGACGCAATCAACGATTCCTGGTTCATTTATGTAAATGCTGACAATCCGGACGATGAAATAAAACTTACCCGGGAAGAAGCATTTGAACAGATCCCTGTGCGGGTTGGTGCACAAATTGATATCCTGCCATATTATATCAGCAGCGATGTATATGGTTCCCAGATTGTTTACCCTCTGAGTATGCGCAATGTGGTATTCCCTGACAAGGAGAATGCCGATGAGGGTGAGTTATACCACTATTACCTGCTTTCCAATAACCATAAGGAAAGTTATGAGGCTCTGCGGGAAACGCTGGTTCAGGCCGGAGTGTCTGTCTCGAATCTTGAGGACCGTGCTGCATACGCCGAAAGCCAGCGGGCGCTGGTGACCATTGTGCAGATTTTTACCTACGGCTTTGTGGTGCTCATCTCCCTGATTGCCGCCGCCAATGTGTTCAATACCATTTCCACCAATATCCATCTGCGCCGCCGGGACTTTGCCATGCTCAAGTCCGTGGGTATGCCCCGGAAGGACTTTAACAGGATGATGAACTATGAGTGCATTCTCTACGGCACCCGGGCCCTGATTCTGGGACTGCCGGTGTCCTGCGTCGTCACCTGGCTGACCTGGGGCTCCGTATCCTACGGAGTGGAAACCCGTTTCCGCCTGCCCTGGGAGGCTATGGGTATTGCGGTGCTGGGGGTGTTCCTGGTGGTGGGTATCTCCATGATCTATGCCATGCGAAAGATTCACAAGGATAACCCCATTGATGCGCTGAAAAACGAGAATCTGTAATGATAATCAAATGGTTCCCGGGAAACCGGGAACCATACCATTGGGTGATAACCATGAAAAGAATTATCCTTTTGCTTTTTGCAATTCTGTGCCTGGCTCTGGTGGCCTGGAGCAGATTCGGGGAAGAGCTGGGAGAGGTAATCACTGTCTTTTCCCAACTTTCCCAACCGGAAGAAACCGTAGACCCGGATTCTGCTGCTGTGCAGACGGTTCAGGCCTTTGCCCGGGAACAGGGCCTGACTCTGGGGGATTGGCCGGAGGATTTGCTGGTGCTGCTGGATAAGAACCCGGAGACGGAGGAATTCGTCCTCCAGTACCCCCTGAAAAAGGATAGCCGCCCCACCTATGATCTGAGTGATTGTCTGAACAGCACCCAGATGCCGCTGCTGCTTCAGTGGGATGAACGGTGGGGCTATGGGGAGTACGCCGGGGAGCTGATGGGCATCTCCGGCTGCGGCCCCACTTGCCTCTCCATGGTCTGTATACAGCTTTTGCAGGATGCCTCCTATACACCCCAATATGTGGCGGCTTTTGCGGAAGAAAACGGTTATGCCGTGAAGGGCAACGGAAGCGCCTGGGCCCTCATTTCCGAAGGCGGCGAAAAGCTGGGGCTGGATGTGACAGAAATCCCCCTGGACGAGGGCAGGATTATCCGGAATCTGGAAGTGGGCAACCCCATCATCTGTGTCATGGGCCCCGGGGACTTTACCACCTCCGGTCACTTCATTGTATTGACGCAATACGCCGATGGCTATGTAAAGGTCAACGACCCCAACAGCCCCATAAGATCCCAAAAGCAATGGAAGCTGACGGATATTATGCCCCAGATGAACAATCTTTGGGTCTGCCGCTGAACGAAAACACCGCCCTCTCAGAAGTGAGAGGGCGGATTTTATTGGAAACTTATTTGGAGAAGGGTAGACTGCTGAGGGCTTCCATCAGCTTGGCATTCAGGTGAATGCAGTTGTCCACCGGCTTGTACCGCTTGGGATAAAAGCCGCTTTTGTACCGGTCGATGACCACATCGTAGCGCTTGAGGGCGTTATCCACCGCATCCTCCCAGGACAGATACAGCTCCCGGCTGGCAGCTTCTCCGATGGTGCGAAGATAGTCCTCCTTGCCGTAAAGATCCAGAAGGCAGGCCGCCAGACTCTGGGCGTTTTCCTCCACCTGGAAGCAGTTGCGGTTGTGGGTGGTGCCGTCGGAGGCACAGCTTCCGGCAATGAGGACAGAGGGCAGGCTGCTGGCGGCCGCTTCCCGTACCACAAGACCGTTGGTATCGTAGGTAGAGGGGAACAGGAACAGATTTGCCCGGGCGTACCAGCCCCGCAGAGCCTCCCGGTCCCGGATAGCGCCGGTGAAAATACAGGCATCCTCCAGACCCAGCTGGCGGGCATAGCTTTGAATCTCCGGCATATCGCTGCCGTCCCCCACAAACACCATGCGGTAGGGAAGCTTTTTGGCTTTCAGGGCAGCCAGGGCGTCCAGAATCAGCCGGATACCCTTGTACCAGCGCATACGCCCCACAAACAGGTAAATGGGAACACCCTCCGGCAAATCATATCCTTCTGTGTAGGCCGCAACCTGCTCTGGGGAAAGGCGGCTCCGGGGGACATCCACCCCGTTGGGCATAACGATGTAATCTCCTTCATAGCCTAAGGAACGGAGGCTTTGGGCCGTTCCCTCGCTGACAATCCACACTTCATCGCAGGCGTTGATATTTTCCGCCAGAATCTTCTTGCAGCCGTTTTGCAGATGCACAGACTTGATGGCTCTGGCCAGATCAATTTCAAACCGGGTATGATAAGTAAGAATCAAAGGTGCATTTACAATATTCCGCAAAGCCCTTCCCATAAAGTTGGAGGCAAAGGGACAGTGACTGTGGAGCACCGCCACATCCACACTTTCCAGCCGCTTTGCAACAGAGGGGGAAAAGGGGATTCCGGACATATATCCAAACCCTTTGCGGGTATCCATACTGGGATAGCGAAGAATCGGATAAGGAAATGGAGAATCCTCCGCTTCCGGCAGGGCTGGGGTAACCACCACCGGGGAGAAGCCCCGGGCGTGTAGAATATTGCCGTAGTTTACCACGGCATTTGCAACGCCATCAATCTGGGGGGGAAAGGAATCGTTCAGTAATCCAATAATCTGCTTTTCCTGCATTCTATCACCTTATATCGACATTATATTGTTATTATAACATTATTCACAAAAAAGTAAAGGACATATCCCAAATCCGGAAACAGGTTTTGTAGAAGGTAAATGAATCCTGCAAAAAAAGTTGAATTACGTCGAATTGTGCAGTATAATAACGCCATCGAAAGGGATTCCCTGCGGGGAGGTCCCAGGAAGGGAAAGGAAGGGATTTTATGTTTTGTAATCAGTGCGGCGGAAAAATTCCGGACAACGTGAAGTTTTGCCCCAATTGCGGAGCATTGGTGGGGAACATCCCCGAAGAACCGGTAGCACCGGCGGCGCAGGAACAGGAGAACGGCTTTGCCTTCACCCCCCAGACGGATTTTGACGGGCAGCCGGAAAACAAAAAGCCGAAAATGGGCAAAGGCAAGATTGCCCTGCTTGCGGTTTTGGGCGTTGTGGTGGTTGCGGCCATTGTGGCTTTGCTGAATATGAATGCCATCCGGGCATTCTTTGTCCGCAACAGCTCTCCTGCCAGCTTTATGCAGACCGTTGAAGGGGATGCCATGGGAAGCATGGTGGACTCTCTCAGCAATACATATGGCAGACTTCTGGAATCTGCCGGCAAGCCCGGAGGTTTCACAGGAAGTGTAGAGATTGAGCTGTCCGACAGCACCATGACGATGCTCAATGCCATGCTGGCCCAGCAGGGAGCCGGTTTGGATTTGAGTTGGCTGAATAATATTGTGTTCAATACCCAGACCCATTGGGACGGCAACCGTTCTTTGGTGAATGTAGGTGTGGGCCTGGGGGATGTGGAGATTGCCGCCTTCCAGATAATCACGGATATGGAGCAGATGAAGATGTGGCTGGCGATTCCCGAGCTGAACCAGCAGTATCTTGTGATGGACCTGTCCCAGGTATATTCCATGAGTATGCAGGTGGGAGATACCTCTGCGGTTATGCAGGAGGCACAGGTCATGCTTCGGAGCCTCCTGGAGCGTATGCCCCAGGAGGAAGTGGTCAACAGCCTGCTGAAAAAGTATATCGGCATTGTGCTGGGGTGCTTGAATGATGTGGAAAAGCAGGAAACCACCCTCCAGCTCAATGGACTGGAGCAGACCTGCACCCAGCTGAAAACCACAATCACTCCGGAAAATGTCCTGGACATTGGAAAGACACTCCTCAGTGAGGTAAGATCCGATGCCCAGATCAAGGATATTATCCTGGGTATGGGTGCGTTTGCCGCCGAGAATGGTGCGGTGGAGGATGGGCAGCAATTGTACGATCAGTTTGTTGCCCAGATTGACAGTCTGCTGGAGCAGATGGAGTCCCAGAAAGACAGCCTGGTTGCCCAGGCCGGAGATGGCGTCCTGGTTGTATATCACTATGTGGATAGCCAGAACCGGATTATTGGCAGAGGCGTGGAGATGACCAACAGCGATTCTTCCAGCGCAGGTTCTTTCTACTATTACACCGTTACCCAGGGCGACAAGTTTGCCTTTGAGGCCAATCTGGGCACGCTGGTAATTACCGGCGATGGCACCATCAGCGGAAACCTTCTAAGCGGCGCCTATGTGCTTGCCTCTGAGGGTATGGAGATGCTGAAGGTGGATGTTACGGATTGGGATCAGACCCGTTGGGAGGAGGGAACTCCCAGCGGAACCATTGGCCTGTCTTTCGGCGCAGATGTACTGGGACAGGTGCCCGGGGCAGAGGAAATGGCGCCCATGCTCAGCCAGATGCAGTTGGCTTTTGCCTTTGATGTCAAGGAAGACCAGGCCAATGTGAAGGTGAGCGTACTGAGCAGCGGCATGGAGATTGTTTCTCTCCACGTCAGCGGGTCTGCCACCGAAGCCGGTGAGATTTCTGTTCCTGCGGAGGGCGTGGATGTGGAAGACCAGCAGGCGCTGTCCCAGTGGCTGATGGCGTTGGATTTCAATAAGCTTTTTGAGAATCTCGCCAATGCAGGTGTACCCCAGGAATATTTGCTGGAGCTGCAACAGGTTCTGTTTGGCGGAATGGGATACTAAACGCTGCAGACCAATGGATAAATGATAATTCGGCGCTGGTTTCGTAAGACATCAGCGCCGATTTCCTTACGGGAGGAGGGCAACCCATGGAGATTGCGGTGAATCATATTGCAAAAAAATACCGGGGGAAGGTGGTGCTGCGGGACGTATCCTTTGAAGCCTCTGACGGCATGTGTATTGGGATTCTGGGCAGTAACGGCTCTGGAAAGTCCACCCTTTTGTCCATACTGGCAGGCATCCAGCGGCCGGATGGGGGGAGCTTCCTCTGCGACGGCAAGGATTTGCTGAAGGATGGGAAAACCCGTGCCGCCAGGGTGGGCTATGTGCCCCAGGGAACGGCGCTGATTCCTGAGCTGACAGGCTGGGATAATCTGCTTTTGTGGTATGACAAAAAAGATTTGCAGCAGCAGCTGACAAAAGGGGTGCTGCGGCTTCTGGAGGTGGAGGAGTTTCTTCATAAGCCGGTGTGCAAGCTCTCCGGAGGTATGAAAAAGCGCCTGTCCATCGGCTGTTCCATGGCCCGGTGCCCCCAGCTTCTGCTGCTGGATGAGCCTACGGCGGCTCTGGACCTGGCCTGTAAACAGACCATCGGCAACTACCTGCGGGCCTACAAAAAGGCAGGGGGAATCCTGGTGCTCATTACCCATGACCCGGAGGAGCTGTCCCTTTGCGATGCCTGGTATATTTTGAAAGATGGCGTGCTGGAAGCCTATACCTATGATGGGAACATCCAAAAACTGGTGGAGAATATGTAGCTTATGAAACGATATTGGAAGGTGCAGCTGCGGCGGCTGATCCGCCCTCTGCCCTGGGCGCTTCTGACGGTGCTGGTGATTCTGGCAGCTCTTTTGCTGCTGGCCCGGGGCGTGATGGAGGACGCCCGGCAGGACAATCAGAAGATGAAAGTGGCGGTGGTGGGCATACAGGAGGACCCGTTGCTGCAAATGGGCCTCGTTGCCCTGCAAAATATGGATGCTTCCCGGTACTCCCTGGAAATGCTGGAAATGGACGAGGCCCAGGCCAAAGCAGCGCTGGAAAAAGGTGAGATTGCCGGTTACGGAGTCATCCCCCCGGACTTTGCCCAGGAGGCCATGTACGGCCATTTCCTGCCCATTACCTTTGTCACCACCCCGGGTTCTGCCGGGATGGTCTCGGTTCTGAAAGAGGAGATTACGGCTGCCGTGGAGGAGATTCTGGTAACGGCCCAGAAGGGCATTTATGGCAGCTGGAACCTGCTGACGGACCATGGGCTGGAAGGGGAGGCACAGGGGATTGCCAACGGCATCAGCCTGACCTATGTGGAGCTGGTGCTGGCCCGAAACCGGGTATATACCCTGGAGGAGCTGGGCATCTCCCAGGGATTGACCCTGGTGCAGCATATGGCACTGGGAATTCTTGTTGTGTTTCTGATGCTGGCGGCCTTGTGCTACAGCCCCGTGTTGGTGGGAGGGGAGCACACCCTTTCCCGACTTCTTGCCTCCCGTGGGGTGGGTGCCGGGAAGCAGATTCTGGCAGAATTGGGCAGCTTCCTTGTAAGCTTCAGCCTGCTGCTCCTGTGCGCCGGGGCTCTGGGCTTGCTTGCGGCCCATCTGGGAGGCTTCTCCCTGCCGCCGGTAAAAACCCTTCTTTTCTGGATGTGGACAGCCCTTCCGGTGGTGGTGATGATGGCTGCCTGGAGCTTTTTCCTGTTCTCCCTTGCCAAAGAGCTGGTAAGCGGTGTGCTGCTGGTGGCGCTTCTCTCTCTGGCTTTGTGCTTTGCAGGCGGCTGTATGTACCCGGCTTCCTTTTTCCCGGACGCAGTCCGGCAGGCTGCCCGGTTCTTGCCCACAGGACTTGCCATGGAGCAGCTGTCCTGCTGCGTGACCGGAGGGCAGGGAAGCGGGTTCTGGCTGCTTTTGTATAGTGCCGGTTTTGCAGCCCTTACCTGGCTGCACAGAGTCGGCAGTATTTTGGGAGGTGGCAGCGTTGCAGCACCGGAATAAAGGACTTGTGTGGACTTGGCTGCTTACCAAGCGGCTGTATAAAAAGTGGACGTTCCTGTTGCTTCTGGCTCTGATACCTGCCTTGGTGCTGGGCTATGGACTGGTGGACAAGGGGGATGCGGGCGTGCTGACCATCGCCCTGTCCTGCCAGGACTGGGAGGATGAGGCTGCGGCGGAGATGGTGAACAGTCTTCAAAGCGGCTCCCAGCTGATTCGCTTTCAGGTTTATCCCACAGAAGAAGCCGCCGAAGAGGCGGTAAAATCCGCCCAGGCGGATGCTGCTTGGATTTTTCTGGAGGGTACCCGGGAGCGGCTGGAGGCTTTCGCCCATGGATTTTCCAACCGGGATGCCTTTATCCGGGTGGTGGAGCGGGAGGCGTCGGTTTCCACCATTTTAGCCAGAGAAAAGCTGTCTGCTGCCGCCTATACCCAGGTGGGAGAGGCATTGTATGTCCGGTACCTGCGGGAAAAGGTTCCGGCGCTGGAAGGGGTTTCTCAGGAGGAGTTTCTGGAATATTTCCGGCAGGTGAATCTGAACGGGCAGCTCTTCACCTTTGCCTCCCAAGGCCGGGACACAAACTCCCGGGAGGCTTCCTACCTGACCGCTCCGGTGCGGGGGCTTCTGGCAGTGGTGGTGGTTCTTGCCGGACTGGCAGGTGCTATGTATTACCAGCAGGACAAGGCCGTGGGAACCTTCGCCCGGGTCCCGGAAAACCGTGGATTTCTCTTGGAAATGGGCAGCCAACTGCTGATTCTTACCAACGTGCTGGGGGCTTCCCAGGTGGCTCTGGTCCTGACGGGAGATACCCGTGGCTTCTGGCCGGAGGCGGGGGCTTTTGTGGTGTTTCTGTTTGCCTGCCTGGGGTTTTCCATGCTCCTTGGCACCCTGCTTCCCCGTCGAAACGCCATGGCCGTTGCCCTGCCGGTGATTGCAGTAGCCATGCTGGCGGTGTGCCCTGTCTTCTTTGACCTGGGATTCCTGCGAAGGTTCCAGATCCTTTTCCCGCCTACCTATTTCCTCCGGGGACTGTACCAGCCCCAATATCTGCTTTGGGGACTGGTGTATGGAAGCGTGACCCTGCTGAGCGCCTTTGTTTTGGGGAAAATTCCGGGAAACCGTCGAATTTAGACTGGAAATATTTTTCCGCCGTGCTATAATTTATGTTAAAACTCCCCGCAAAGAGAAAGGTCTGGTAAAGTGGATAATCAGAAGGAATTTTTGGGAACGGAGCCGGTGGGAAAACTCCTGGTCAAGCTGGCCATCCCGGCGGTGACGGCTCAGCTGATCAATATGCTCTATAACATCGTGGACCGGATTTACATTGGCCATATGCCGGGAAACGGCAATTTGGCTCTAACCGGCGTGGGCGTGTGTATGCCCATTATCATGATTGTGTCGGCTTTTGCCGCCCTCATCAGCAACGGCGGTGCCCCTATGGCTTCCATCGCTATGGGCCGGAAGGAGCATGACCACGCAGAGAAGATTCTGGGCAACTGCTTCCTGCTGCAAATTCTCATTTCCGTGGTGCTGACAGCGGCGCTGCTCCTTTGGAACCGGCCTCTTCTTTACACCTTCGGTGCCAGCGACAATACCATTGGCTATGCCGTGGATTACATGAATATCTACGCCATCGGCACCATTTTTGTCCAGCTGACTTTGGGTATGAACGCCTTTATTACCGCCCAGGGCTTTGCCAAAACGGGAATGCTTACGGTGCTGGTGGGTGCAGTGTGCAATATCGTTCTGGACCCAATTTTCATCTACGGACTGTCCATGGGCGTCAAGGGTGCAGCCCTTGCCACCATTTTGTCCCAGGCCATTTCCTGCCTGTGGGTTCTGCGCTTCCTCCGGGGAAAGACCACCCTTTTGAAGCTGCAAAAATCCACCATCGGCCTGAGCCGGAAGATGATTGTTCCTTGTATTATGCTGGGAATGTCCACCTTCGTGATGCAGGCCAGCGAAAGCGTCATTGCGGTATGCTTCAATTCCTCTTTGAAGCACTATGGCGGAGACCTGGCGGTAGGCGCCATGACCATTCTTACCAGCGTCATGCAGTTTGCCATGCTGCCCCTGCAGGGATTGGGCCAGGGAGCCCAGCCCATCACCAGCTATAACTACGGCGCGAAAAAGCCCGACCGGGTGCGGAAAACCTATAAGCTTCTGCTGAGGGTGTGCCTGACTTACTCCGTTCTGTTTTGGGCGGCGGTTATGCTTATGCCCCGGGTGTTTGCCGGAATCTTTACCCCCAACCCGGAGCTTCTGGACTTTACCGCAAAGGTTATGCGGATCTATTTTGGCGGTGTGGTGATTTTCGGAATCCAGATGTCCTGCCAGATGACTTTTGTGTCCATCGGCTATGCAGGCTGTTCCATTACCGTTGCCGTCATGCGGAAGTTTATCCTGCTGCTGCCTCTTATCTACCTGATGCCCCATCTGGTGGATAACCCTACCATGGGCGTGTATATGGCAGAGCCCATTGCAGATGTGCTGGCGGTTACCTTCACGGCAATCTTGTTCTCGGTGCAGTTTAGAAAAGCTCTGAAAAAGCTGGAAAACTAAAAAAAGCGCTGCTGAAAACCAGCAGCGCTTCTTCTATTTTATGGACAGACGATAGCCTACATTTCGTACCGTTTCAATGCAGTTTCCGTATTTTCCCAGCTTTTGCCGCAGGGTGCGGATGTGCATATCCACCGTCCGGGTTTCTCCCAGAAAGTCTGTTTCCCACACATCCTTCAGAAGCTGCTCCCGGGAAAATGCGGTGCCCGGATTGCGCATGAGCTGCCGCAGCAATGAGAATTCCCGGAAGGTCAGGTGCAGCCGCTCTCCGTCGGCGGTGGCCACATAGGACTGGGTGTCCAGAGTCAGCCCCTGGTATTGGAGGAGGGTCGGCTGCTGGGGCCGGAACCGGCGCAGAACAGCCTTGACTCTTGATACCATTTCCATCATGCCGTAGGGCTTTACCAGATAGTCGTCCGCTCCAATATCCAGGCAGCGGATTTTGTCATACTCCGAGCCCTTGGCCGTTGCCATAATCACGGGAATGTTCTGCAGCTTCGGGCTTTTTTTCATGTTTTCCAGCAGAGTAACCCCGTCTATCCCCGGCAGCATCACATCCAGGAGCACCAGCTCCGGCTGTTCCTTTTGCAAGGTTTCCCAGAAGGAAAGTCCGTCGGAAAAGCCCTGGGCTTTCAATCCGGTGGAATTGAGGGCGTAAACCGCAATGTCCCGGATGCTGGCATCATCCTCTACACACCAGATCATACAGACTCTTCTTCATGCTTTCCGGTGATGGAGAAGATAACCCACTCGGCAATGTTGGTGGCGTGATCGCCGATACGCTCCAGGTACTTGGCAATCATGAGAAGATCCAGGGCATACTCCCCGTCCTGGGGCTGCTGGGCAATCCAGCCAATCAAATCCTTTTTGATTGCGGCAAAGTAGTTGTCCACCACATCGTCCTCCTGGATGGCTTTCTCTGCCAGAGCCAGATCCTTGCGTACATAGGCATCCACGCTGTCCACCACCATACCGATGGCAGCTCTGGCCATCTTCTGAATCTGGGTGTGGGTGTCCCCGGTGCGTCCGCCCAGATAGGTGATGATTTCCGCAATATCCTCTGCCTGGTCGCCAATGCGCTCCATGTCGGTGATAATCTTGAGGGCTGCGGAGATAACCCGCAAATCCCGGGCCACGGGCTGCTGATGAAGAATCAGCTTCAGGCACAGAGCCTCAATGTCCCGCTCCTTCTGGTCGATTTCCTGGGCCACAGGCTGAATGTTCTTTTTCAGGTCCGGGTCCCAATCCACCATGGACTGGGAAACCTTGGAGAGGATATCCTCACACAATGCACCCATCAGGGTCAGCTCTCTGTTAAGCAGCGCCAGCTGCTGATCGAAACGACTTCTCATTATCCAAACCTCCCGGTGATGTAATCTTCTGTCCGCTTGTCCCTGGGCTGGGAGAACATCTCGTCGGTCTTGCCGAACTCAATCAGATCTCCCAGGAGGAAGAAGCCGGTGTAATCGGAAATACGCACGGCCTGCTGCATATTGTGGGTGACAATCACGATGGTGTACTTGCTCTTCAGATCCATGGCCAGCTCCTCAATCCGGGAGGTGGAGATGGGGTCCAGTGCAGAGGTGGGCTCATCCATCAGCAGCACCTTGGGCTCCACAGCCAGAGCCCGGGCGATGCACAGACGCTGCTGCTGTCCGCCGGACATACCCAGAGCGTTCTTTTTCAGCCGGTCCTTCACCTCGTCCCAGATGGCAGCACCCCGCAGAGCCTTTTCCACAATTTCGTCCAGCTCCGCCCGCTTGGTAATGCCATGGGTTCTGGGGCCGTAGGCCACATTGTCATAGATGCTCATGGGGAAGGGATTGGGCTTCTGAAACACCATACCCACTTCCTTCCGCAGGTCGTTTACATCCTGACTTTTGGCAAAGATGTCCTTGCCCTGGAAGGTGACCTTGCCGGTGATTTTTACCTCGGGAATCAGATCGTTCATCCGGTTCAGGGTCTTCAGGAAGGTGGACTTGCCGCAGCCGGAAGGCCCGATGAGGGCGGTAATGCTGTTTTCCGGGATGTTCATGTTGATATTCTTCAGTGCCTGAAACTGGCCGTACCAAAGGCACAGATCCTGGGCGGAAATAATATTGCTCATAGACTTCTCCTCTTTGCAAAGTATTTGCCGACAACTGTAGCGGCAAGATTGATAATCACCGTCAGCACCATCAAAATGGCGGCGATGGCAAAGGCAACTCCAAATTCACCCTGCTCCTTTGCGTAGAAATACAGGGCAACGGTCAAGGTGGCGCCGGGGCTGGCCAGACCGTCAAACAGGCCGTTAAGCACATGGGCAAAGCCTGCGGTATACAGAAGGGCAGCGGACTCGCCCAGAATCCGTCCCACGGTAAGAATACAGCCGGTGACCACGCCGTCCACACAACCGGGCAGCACCACGGTGCGAATCACACGCCATTTACCGGCACCCAGTCCGAAAGCACCTTCCCGGTAGGACTGGGGAACGGTTTTCAGGCTCTCCTGGGTGGTACGCATGATGGTGGGAAGATTCATAATCACCAAGGTCAGGCTGCCTGCCATCAGACAGCTTCCCATGTTGTTGGAGAAAATCAGCATACCCACAAGACCATAGATGATGGAGGGGATACCGGAAAGGGTCTCGGCAGCGTATTCAATCACTGCCACCAGCTTCTTGTTGGCTGCGTATTCCGTCAGATACACGGCAGCGCCCACACCCAGGGGGATAATGATGATGAGGGTCGCCAGCACGATGTAAACCGTATTGAGAATATCCGGCAGAATACCAATCCGGTCAGACAGATAGCTGGGGGAGGTGGAAAGCAGCTCCCAGCTGATGTTGGGGAAACCCTGCATCAGCACATAGACCAGGAGGAAAATAACCAGCGCAGCGGTGATGCCGGTGCAAAGCCACATCAGAAACCGCATGATGCCAATATAGGCAGATCTTTTTGTAGACATGACTCAATCCTCCTTGCTCCGCTTCAAAAAGAAGTTCAGGGTAGCATTAATCAGCATGATAAACAGGAACAGTACCAGGGCAATGGAGAACAGAGCCTGCCGCTGCAAACCGCTGGAGTAGGACATTTCGCTGGCCACAGCGGTGGTGAGGAAACGGACACTCTGGAAGAGGGAAGGCATATTGGCAGCATTGCCGGATACCATCATAACTGCCATGGCCTCGCCAATGGCACGGCCTACGCCCAGTACCACAGCGGCGGCGATGCCGCTCTTGGCAGCCGGGGCAGAAACCCGGAAGTAAGTTTCGACAGGGGTAGCACCCAGAGCCAGAGAAGCGTCCTCATATTCCTTGGGTACAGCATCCAGGGCTGTGATGGAAACTTTGATAATGGAGGGAAGAATCATAATAGCCAGGACGATGATGGCAGCCAGCAGGCTGGCGCCGTCCGGCACGTCAAAAATTGTGCGGATGCCGGGAACCAGCACCATCATACCCACCAGGCCGTATACCACGGAGGGGATACCTGCCAGCAGGCTGACGGCGTTTTCCAGAGTGTGACGCACCTTGGAGGAAGCCACCTTGGACAGGTAAACAGCGGCAAAGAAGCCGATGGGAACACCCAGCACAATGGCACCGGCTGTGCCGTAAACGCTGGTGAGAATAAAGGGCAGAATACCAAACTTTGCCTCTGAGGCGGTGGATTCCCATTCCGTTCCGAACAGGAAGGGAATGAGGCCGATTTCCCGAATGGCAGGGATACCGGAAATCACCAGATACACGGTGATCAGAAGCACACACAGCACAGTAATCAGACCCAGTACCAGGAAGATTCCGTGAATGATGTGCTCCGTAGCTTGCTTTTTCTTGTTCATTTGCCTTACCTTTCTTTGAAAAAACGGCGGCTGATTCAGCCGCCGCCTTTTGTATGTGCCTTCGGGTTTAGTTGACTGCTACCACACCGGCGGCTGCGATAACCTCAGCAGCCTCAGCGGAGGTGATGTAATCGAAGAACATCTGAGCAGCCTCAGACAGCTTGGCGTCGGTCTTGGTCACCAGAACGAAGGGACGCTGAATCACATAGCTGCCGTCCTTCACGGTTGCCTCGCTGGGAGCCACGCCGCCAACGCTCAGGGCCTTCACGTTGTCCTCTACAGCGGACAGGGAGGTGTAGCCGATGGCATCGGGGTTGCCGGCAACGGTGGCGATTACGTCACCGGTGGAGGTCAGTTCCTGACGATAAGCGCAGGCTTCCTCAGTGCCGGTGATGGACTCGAAGCCGTCCCGGGTACCGGAACCAGCCTCACGGCCAATCACAACAATCTCGGCGTCATTGCCGCCCACATCCTTCCAGTTGGTGATCTCGCCGGTGTAGATCTTGGCGATGGTCTCCAGATCCAGGTCAGCCACAGGGTTCTCGGGGTTGACAATCACGGCGATGCCGTCCAGAGCCAGGGTGGTGCCGGTCAGGCCGCTTTCCTTTTCCTCATCCTTCAGATCCCGGCTGGCCAGGCCAATGTCGCAGCGGCCTTCCTGTACGGCCTGCACGCCGGAGCTGGAACCGGTGGGGTTGTAGGTGACGGTGATGCCGTTGTTGTTGTTCATGAAGGACTCAGCCAGGCCGCCGATGACATCTTCCATAGAAGTGGAGCCGTCGGTGGCAACCTTACCGGAGACTTTCTTCTGGCAGCCGGCGAACACGGAGCCCACCAGCAGCAGGGCCATAACGCCACAGATTAACTTTTTCATAGATGATTTTCCTTTCCATTTGCACATCTTTTTTCTTCTTGTAACCCTCATTGATTACACGGACATTGTAATTCGCCAATGTAAAATCAAAAAGTCATGGTGTGTAAAATCAATGTCAAATTTCCAAAAGGAAAAGGTGCTGCCTTTTGTAAGACAGCACCTTTTATCAGTGGCTCAATTTTTCCAGAAGCGCTTGCAGCTGCTTCTCTTCCTGGGGATCTTCAGCGGAAAGAACAACGGCGTTGCCCGATTCTTCCAGCAGCTTTCCGATGGCAATGTACTGGGACAGGGAGGACTTGAGGTTGAAAACATCCCCTTCCCGGGACTTAAGATATACCTCCCCCTTGCAGGCTGCCACAGCGTCCAGAAAGGCATGAATGGCATCAACATTGGCTGGGTTCATAGCAAAATACTCCTTTTGACGTATTTGTACTATGCCCATTGTACCAAAGGTTTTGCAGGTTGGCAAGACCCAGGTGGAAGGAAGATTTACCGCAGCTTTTCCTTCAGCTCCAGAATATGGCGATGGATTTCCCGGATTGTGAACCGGAAGGCTTCGTCGTCCTTGCCGGAGGGGTCATCCAGCCCCCAGTTTTCCGCATACTGGCAGGGTACATAGGGGCAGCTTACATTGCACCCCATGAAAATCACCACGTCCGGTTCCGGGATATCCTTCAGCAGCTTGTTGTGCTGGGTTTGCTCCATATCAATCTGATAAAGCGCCTTCATCATCCGTACCGCATCGGGATTTATATGGTCTTTCAGAGCGGTTCCGGCGGAGTAACTTTCAAAGACATCCCCAGCCAGAAGCTTTCCCAAAGCCTCGGCAATCTGACTGCGGCAGGAGTTGTGGACGCAGAGAAATGCCACCTTGGGCTTGCCGGTGCATTTCAGCTCCGGCTTGTAGGTTTCGTAGTTGTAGTCGATATCCCGGGTTCCGTCATCCCCAAAATAGGAGATGGCCCCCTGGGGGCACTGGCGTTCACAGCCGTGACACCCTTCGATACACCCGTTGCCATAGACCACCTCCGGCTTTCCCTCCGGGCCGGTGGGCTTATAGACCCCGTGGCGGCACATATCGTTGCAGACCATACAGCCTGCGCACTTTTCGTAATCAATCACCGGATACCAGTTTTTGCTCATACCTTCCTCCCAAAAATCAGGAAAGAGAGTCCTTCAGCAGCTTTGCCGCCTCCTCAGGGGAGAGCACCCGCCCGGAGGAGAGAACCTTCCCGTCCACTACCAGAGCAGAAAGCCCCTTCCCAATCAGGGCGTTCGGCCATTGCATTCCCAGAATCTGGTTCTGAAAAAACAGCCAGGCGTTTTGTATGATTTCCATTGACACAACTCCCTTACAAAAATACTTCTAAAATTTTCGATATATAAAGGAGAAGAAAAACCACCGTTTTGGGGTGGCTTTTACTTCCCACACTGACAGTTGCCAGAAGGGCAGGGGGATTGCTGGGTGAGAGCCAGCAAACGCGCCTGAGCCCGTTTGCTGCCTTCCGGGCAAATCCGGTAGTGGGTCCACTTTCCCTCGGTGCGGCTGGACACGATTCCCGAGTCGCACAGAATACGCATATGGTAGGAGAGGGTGGACTGGCTGATGTGCAGCTGCTCCAGCAGGGCGCAGGCACATTTTTCTCCGGTGCGGAGAAGCTCCAGAATTTGCAGCCGGTTTTCATCGCAAAAGGCCTTGAAAATCCGGGCATCTGACAGGTACTGATCCATCCTGTATGCTCCTTTCAAATCGAAATCTTTCAAAGTGACCATAGCTTAGCACATAAATCGAAAAAAGTCAATATGAACTTTCGGAATCAGGGCACAGTCGTCCATTGGTGTAAATTGTTCTTGTGGAACCATGGGGGCTGTGGTATACTATAGGGCAGAGTATATGAAAACAGGAGCAGCCTATGAAGGACAGAATTGTAATTCGAGGAGCCAGAGAGAATAACCTGAAAAATGTGGATTTGACCATCCCCAGAGACAAAATGGTGGTGTTTACCGGGCTTTCCGGTTCGGGAAAATCCAGTCTGGCTTTTGATACCATTTACGCAGAGGGCCAGCGGCGGTATGTGGAGAGCCTGAGCGCTTACGCCCGTCAGTTTTTGGGCCAGATGGACAAGCCGGACGTGGATTCCATTGATGGACTGTCCCCGGCCATCTCCATCGACCAGAAAACCACCTCCAAAAACCCTCGTTCCACCGTGGGCACGGTGACGGAAATTTATGACTATCTCCGCCTCCTCTGGGCCAGAGCCGGTACGCCCCATTGCCCCAAGTGCGGCAAGGAAATCAAGCGGCAGACAGTGGACCAGATTGTGGACCGGATTGAGGCTCTGGGAGAGGGAACCCGCTTCATTATCTATTCCCCCGTAATCCGGGGGAAGAAGGGTGAACATTCCAAGGTCTTTGAGGATGCCAGAAAGAGCGGCTTTGTCCGTGTCCGGGTGGATGGAATTCAATATGATCTGAATGAGACCATTCCCTGTGAAAAGAATAAGAAGCATAACATTGAACTGGTGGTGGACCGGCTGGTAATCCGGGAGGGGCAGCGCCGCCGTCTGACAGACTCCATCGAAACCGCCTGCGCCCATTCCGGCGGACTGGTGGTAATCCACCTGCCGGACAAGGATGAGGAGCTGAGCTTTTCCCAGAACTACGCCTGTGAGGACTGCGGCATCAGTATGCCGGAGCTGGAACCCCGGATGTTCTCTTTCAACAACCCGGCAGGTGCCTGCCCCTCCTGTTCCGGCCTGGGCTTCCGGCTGATTGCCGACCCGGAGCTGGTGATTCCCGATAAGGACAAATCCATCCTCCAGGGTGCCATCCAGGCCTCCGGCTGGAACAGCGCCAGAACCGACTCGGTATTTCGGATGTATTTTGAAGCCCTGGCTCAGAAATATCACTTTTCCCTGTCCGTTCCTGTGAAGGAGCTTTCCAAAGAGGCAATGGATGTGATTCTTTACGGCACCAAGGGAGAAAAAATCCGTATGACCTATAACCGGGGCAACGGCATGGGTGTGCTGGAGCAGCCCTTCGAGGGCATCCTGAACAACATCAGCCGCCGCTTCCGGGATACCCAGTCCGACGCTGCCCGGAAAGAGCTGGAGGAATGTATGTCCACCGCTCCCTGCCCGGTGTGTAAAGGCAAGCGATTGTCGGACATTGCCCTGGCTGTGACCGTGGGTGGCATGGGCATTATGGATTTTTGCGCCATGAGTGTCCGGGATGAGCTGGAATTCATGGAGAATCTCAAGCTGGAAGGAAATATGGCAATCGTTGCCCAGCAGATTGTCCGGGAGATCAAATCCCGCCTGCGCTTTTTGATGGATGTGGGTCTGCAATACCTGACCCTGTCCCGGTCCGCCGGAACCCTGTCCGGCGGCGAGAGCCAGCGTATCCGATTGGCTACCCAGATTGGCTCTTCTCTGACAGGCGTTCTGTATATTCTGGACGAGCCTTCCATCGGCCTTCACCAGCGGGACAATGACAAGCTGCTTATGACCCTGAAAAAGCTCCGGGACTTGGGCAATACCCTCATTGTGGTGGAGCATGACGAGGATACCATGCGGGAGGCAGACTTCATTGTGGATGTAGGCCCCGGCGCCGGAAGCCACGGCGGTGAGATTGTGGCGGCGGGCTCTTTAGAGGACATTTGCCGGGAACCCCGGTCTGTGACGGGACAGTACCTGTCCGGGGTCAAGAAAATCCCCGTACCCTCCCACCGGAGAGCCGGGAACGGCAAAACCCTGAAAATTCTGGGAGCCACGGAGAACAACCTGAAGAATCTGGATGTGGAAATCCCCCTGGGAACCCTGACCTGCGTCACCGGCGTTTCCGGCTCCGGTAAGTCCAGTCTGATTTGCCAGGTGCTGAACAAAACCCTGGCTGCCAAGCTGAACCACGCCAGAACCCGCCCCGGCGCCTGCAAAGGCATTGAGGGGCTGGAGCACCTGGACAAGGTCATCAACATTGACCAGAGCCCTATCGGCAGAACCCCCCGATCCAACCCCGCTACCTATACGGGACTGTTCAATGACATCCGGGATTTGTTTGCTTCCACAGCCGATGCCAAAATGCGGGGCTACGGCCCGGGCCGCTTCTCCTTCAATGTAAAGGGCGGCCGGTGCGAGGCCTGTAACGGCGACGGCCTGGTGAAAATCGAAATGCACTTCCTGGCGGACGTGTACGTGCCCTGTGAGGTGTGCCATGGCCAGCGGTATAACCGGGAGACCCTGGAGGTGCAGTACAAGGGTAAGAACATTGCCCAGGTGCTGGACATGACCGCCGAGGAAGCGGTGGAATTCTTCCAGAACATCCCCAAAATCAGCAAAAAAGCCCAGACCATGGTAGACGTGGGTCTGGGATATGTGAAGCTGGGCCAGTCCAGTACCTCTTTGTCCGGCGGCGAAGCCCAGCGGGTGAAGCTGGCCACAGAGCTGTCCCGGGCCTTCACAGGCCGCACCATCTATGTGCTGGACGAGCCTACCACCGGCCTTCACGCTGCGGACGTGCACCGGCTGATTGATGTTCTGCAAAAGCTGGTGGATGCGGGCAATACGGTGCTGGTAATCGAGCACAACCTGGACGTCATCAAGACGGCGGACTATATCATTGACCTGGGCCCGGAAGGGGGCGACCAGGGCGGCTTCCTGGTGGCCTCCGGCACACCGGAGGAGGTTGCCCAGGTTCCCGAGAGCTATACCGGCCAGTACCTGAAGAAATACCTGTAAAAACTCCGGGAGCCTCATGGCTCCCGGAGGAAGAATTCAATAGCAGCTGGGGGGCAGAACGTCGGACAGCTCAATGAGCCCGTGGTCCCGTTCCCCGGAATAGTCCACCCGCAGCTGGGGAGACCGAAGCCGGCTGGGGCTCTGGTCAATCTCCATGGCAAGGGTTGCCCGGAGATTCCCCTGGGGAGTGTAGTCCAGCAGCAGCGCACCTCCATGGGCGGAAGCGGCAGCCCGAACCAGTACCATCCCCAGCCCGATTCCCTGCCTGCCGTCCCCGATGGCGGGCTGGCGCAGATAGCCGGAAAAGGCCTGAGCCGGATTGGGCATGGCCTCCTGGGGGGCGGGGTTCTCCACAGTGAAGTACAGCCGGGTGCCCTGTCGGGTGAGGCTGGCGGTGATGGTTTCTCCGGCGGGAGTAAACTTGGCGCTGTTGGAAATCAGGTTGTAAATGCCCCGTTCCAGCAGCTCCCGATGGACCTGGCAGTAAAGGGGAGCAGAAAGTCCCTCATACGCCAGCTGGATATGGGCAGCTTCCAGAAAATGCCGGGTTTTTCCCATGATTTCCCGGATAAACCCGTCAATGTCCAGGGTTTCCTTGGGGAAAACCTCCTGGGATTGGTATTTTGCGGCATCTGCCATGTTTCCGATGTTCCGCAGTAGCTGGTGAAGTCCCCGGCTGATTTGGGCGGCCTGGTGTTTTGCCTCCGGATTTTCCTGAATCATGCCGGAGGGCAGAAGGGCCTCGGCGGCGGTGAGCATGGGAGCGATGGAGCTGCGCAGGTGCTGGGCCACAAGGGCCATAGCCTGCAGCTCCGGGGAGACCGCAGCTTCCCTGAGGGTAAAAACATCCCCGGATTCCATAGGCGTGACGCTGGCTTCCCACACCCTGTCCAGAATTTTCAGCTTCAGGGATAGACCCCCCCGGGGCGTGGCCGGATATTCCGCCTGCCCGGTGTAGAGCAGGGGCTGGATGTTCTGGTTCTCTTCCAGAAAAAGAGACTTTGCCCTGGTATTTACCAATCGAATCACCCCGTTTTCCACAAAAAACGCCGGGTGTTCCATGAGATTGAGTAATTTTATCAAATCTTTTGACTGTTCCATGATGTCCCTCCTCGTGGCATATCATGTGCAGTTTCGCCGGAAACTCTCCGGGAGAATTTCGACAGGATTCGCACCGTTTTTATTGTAGCGAAAAATAAGACAAATAGCAAGAGAGAAAATGAGGTGAGGCAATGGCTGTGCATGACGGACACCGGGAGCGCCTGAAGGAGCGGTTCCGCTCGGAAGGGCTGGACGGTTTTACAGAGGTGCAGGTGCTGGAGCTGCTTCTGTTTTACAGCGTGCCCCGGAAGGACACCAACGAGATTGCCCATGCCCTTCTGGAAAAGTTCGGAACCCTGGCCCAGGTGCTGGATGCCAACCCGGCGGATCTGGAAAAGGTGCCGGGTATGGGCAGCAGCTCCGCACTGTTTCTGAAGCTCCTAAGCGCCGCAGGACGGCGGTACCAAATCAGCCGAACGGAAAGCGCCACAATTCTTCGCACCCTTGAGCAATGCGGCGCTTATCTGCAGCCCCGGTTTTTCGGGCGAAAGCATGAGGCGGTGTTTTTGCTGTGTCTGGACGCCAAGTGCAAGGTGCTTGCCTGTAAGCAGGTGGGGGAGGGCAGCGTGAATTCCGCCGGAGTTCCCATCCGCAGGATTGTGGAAACCGCCCTTTCCGCCAACGCTACCATGGTGGTACTGGCCCATAATCACCCCAGCGGACTGGCATTGCCCTCGGCGGACGACATCCAGACCACCAAACGCCTGGCGGTGGCTCTGGACACGGTGGAAATTGCCCTCATTGACCACCTGGTATTTTCCGATGATGACTATGTTTCCATGGCTCAGTCCGGCTATTTCAAGCCGGGGGAGAGTATGTGCGTTCTGTAGGGAGGAATGGATATGAAACACTTTTTGATTGTGGTGGACATGCAAAAGGACTTTGTGGACGGGGCTTTGGGAACCCCGGAAGCTCAGGCCATTGTCCCGGCGGTGGCGGAGAAAATCCGCAGCTTTTCCGGGGAGATTTTTGCCACCCTGGACACCCACGGGGAAGATTACCTCTCCACAAAAGAGGGACAGGCCCTGCCGGTGCCCCACTGTATCAAAGGTACCCCCGGCTGGGAGCTGAACCCCCAGGTGGCGGCAGCCCTGGAGGAAAAGGGCTACACCCCGGTGGAAAAACACACCTTTGGTTCTCTGGTGCTGCCGGAATTGCTCCGAAAATCTGCCGGAGAGGAGCCTTTTGACATGGAGCTCATTGGACTGTGTACGGACATCTGCGTGGTTTCCAACGCCCTGCTTCTGAAAGCAAACTTTCCCCAGCAGGACATTCTGGTAGACAGCACCTGCTGCGCCGGAGTCACCCCCCAGAGCCATGATGCGGCCCTTACCACCATGAAGATGTGCCAGATACAGGTAAAATAATGCCATACAAAATCGGCAGCTGACCCAAAGAAGGCCAGCTGCCGATTTATCATACATATCAGAAATTTCTGCCCATACGGCTGAATGCCATAACCACACTGTCAACACCCAGAAGAATCAGATAAGCCCCGGCAATATAGCGGACGGCGGTCAGGGTAATCAGGGGATTGAGGAGCATGAGACAGCCCAGAATCAATCCGATGATGTGGATGACCAGGGAAAAGTAGAAAATTCCGTTGCCTGCGACAAAGCGGATACGGTTCAGATGGGCCAGCCGGGAGATGCAATGGGCGATGAACCAAATGGGGAACAGTACCGTCAGTACCAGCACGCCGGTACGGGGGTAGACCACCAGCATGACACCGGCCATAACGCTGAGAATCCCGGATACCAGGGAGAGCATGGGGCCGAAGCCTGTATACCGCTCCATTTGGATGTAAAGGATAATATCCGCAATCCCCATCACTACGGCGGATATGCCATAAAGGAAAACCAGGCTGGTAAGCACCAGTTCCGGCTTTGCGAAAGTCAGAATACCCAGTCCAATCAGCAATATGCCAATGACCAGCTCCAGCCAGCCAAAACCAGAATGCCTTTTCATTGCTTCATTCCTCCTGTCAGGATTTCCATAAATTCCTCGCCGGTGATGGTCTCCTTGCTGTAAAGATACTGGGCCAGGACATCCAGCTTGTCCTTGTTTTCGGTGAGAATCTTTTTGGCCTTTTCATGCTGCTGCTTTACCAACTCCACAACCTTCTGGTCAATCTCCCGCTGGGTCTGGGGAGAGCAGGCAAGAGCGCTGTCTCCACCCAGATACTGATTGGTGACGGTCTCCAGGGCCACCATGTCAAAATCCTGGGTCATGCCATAGCGGGTAATCATAGCCCGGGCCAGCTTGGTGGCCTGCTCAATGTCGTTGGAGGCGCCGGTGGTGTAGGTGCCGAAGGTGACCTCCTCTGCAGCCCGTCCGCCGGTGTAGGTGGCAATCTTGTTTTCAATCTCCTCCCGGGTCAGAAGGTACTTGTCCCCGGTATCCACTTGCATGGTGTAGCCCAGAGCACCGGAGGTGCGGGGGATGATGGTGATTTTCTGCACCGGAGCGCTGTGGCTCTGGAGGGCTGCCACCAGGGCATGACCAATCTCGTGATAGGCAACAATTTTCTTTTCCTGGTCGGAAAGCACGGCGTTTTTCTTCTGATAGCCTGCAATGACCACTTCAATACTCTCCTCCAGGTCGGCCTGGTTTACAACGGTACGTCCGTTGCGCACCGCCCGCAGAGCGGCTTCATTGATGATGTTTGCCAGTTCTGCGCCGGAGGCACCGGCGGCCATCCGGGCGATGGTGTGCAGGTCCACATCCTCGGCGGCCTTGATTTTCCTGGCGTGTACCTTGAGAATTGCCTCCCGGCCCTTCAAATCCGGCAGCTCCACCGGCACCCGGCGGTCAAAACGCCCGGGTCGGGTCAGTGCCGGGTCCAGAGATTCCGGCCGGTTGGTGGCGGCCAGAATGATGACACCGGTGTTCTCTTCGAAGCCGTCCATCTCCGTCAGCAGCTGGTTCAGGGTCTGCTCCCGCTCGTCGTTGCCGCCCACGTTTCCGGCGGAGCGCTTCTGACCGATGGCGTCAATTTCATCGATGAATACGATACAGGGGGCTTTTTCCTTGGCCTGCCGGAACAAATCCCGGACCTTGGAAGCGCCCATGCCCACAAACATCTCCACAAACTCCGAGCCGGAGATGGAGAAGAAGGGCACATTGGCCTCGCCGGCTACCGCCTTGGCCAGCATGGTTTTGCCGGTACCCGGAGGGCCTACCAGCAAAAGCCCTTTGGGCATGGAAGCACCGGCTTCCGAGTATTTTCCCGGATTGTGGAGGTAGTCCACAATTTCGGAAAGACTCTCTTTGGCCTCGTCCTCACCGGCCACATCGGAGAATTTGATGCCCTTGGTGGATTGGACATATACCTTGGCATTGCTCTTTCCCATGCCGAAGGCCATGGAGTCCTTGCCGCCCATCTGCTGCATCATTTTCTTGGACATATAATTTCCCAGCAGAGCAAAGATGACCAGCGGCAGGATGAAAGTCAGCAGGAAACTCCAGATGGGGGAGATGGGTTCTTCGATAACCCGGGTAAACTCCGCACCGGAGTCGTAGAGCCGCTGGGTAAGATTCGGGTCCTCCATGGGTGCTGTTTTGTAGACGGTGAGTCCTTCTTTGTCCGTAAACAGAATCTGAGAATCCTCCACCTGCACGGCGCCGATTTGCTTCTGTTGTGTCATTTCCATGAAGGTTCCGTAATCCACCTCTGTCACCTGCCCCCGGGTAAGCAGCGGTGTTACCAGCAGATTGAACAGGAAAATAATCAGCAGTACGATACAGTAATAATAAATCAATGGCTTTTTGGGTGATTTTACTTCTTTCATAGAGGTTTCCTTCTTTCTTCCGGTTGTGTGGATTGGGCGGCCATGGCCTCCATGGCCAGAAGCAACGCACGGTTTGCAGCCTGTATGGAAAAGTCCAGGGCATACTCTGCCAGAAGGATTTTTTCCTCGGCCTCCTGCTCCTGCGCTGCCTCCGGGGAAGGGTAAGCCTGCAGGTCTGCCTTGCACTGGTGTATGACAGTTTCAATTTGACCGTAGGTGTGGGAGATGGTGCTGACAATCCCGGAGCGGGAGAGCTGCAGCCTGTTTTTCAGAGCCAGCTCATTTTCTTCACATTCCCGCTTCAGCCCCTCTATGGCCTGCTGTAATTGTGCATGGTTATCGTGTTGGCTCAGCTGTATCCGGGCGAGCAGCCGGGTAATCTGCTCTTCCAACTCATAGAGCTTGATGGATAGAATTTCCTGTGCCACATCTGCACCCCCTTTTGGGTATATTGTAAAGCCGTAGGATTGCGGATACAATAATCACACCGGGGACGGTGTATAGACAAAAATGCCAAAGTGTAAAGTCACCTTACACTTTGGCATAATGAAAACCCTATGTTATTTCTGCCCTTGGGGTGGAATCCCCTTGGTCATGAGGCGGTAGACCACATCCACAATCTGATCCAGGTTGTCCGTATCCTGTTCGCTCCACTCCTGAAGCAGCCCCAGAATGGCCAGACTGTGATACCGGGATATGATTTTCACTTCTGAGATGCTGCACTGGGCGTATAAATTTTTTCGCTCGGCAGCCATGAGGAAAAACTGCTGGAGATACCTGCGCAGAAGCACTTCCAATTCGGCTTGATAGCTGGTGCCAATGCCCCGTTTGATATAAGGGGAGATATGCACCGCCATCACCAGAAAACACCGCAGCCCCTCCCGGGCATCCTCGTGGGCCATACTCTCTTCCAGAACCTGGGCAGACCGTTTCTCCAGCATCCAGCGAAACAGATCGGGAATGTCCTCAAAGTGGTAATAAAAGCTCTGCCTGGTAATGTGGCATTGCTCCACAATGTCTTTGACGGTCAGCTTTTTCACATGATTCTGGCTCAACAGCGTCATGGCTGCTTTTGCAATGGTTTCCTTCATATCCCCGGGCATAGCCTTTTCACCCCTGTGGCTGTAATTATGGAATGATTATAACATCCCACCAGGGCAAATACAATACCGATTCCAGGGATTGAAAGAAAACAAATGTTCGTAAAATTCCCGGAAGAGGATTCCCTTTTTGTGGAATGTATGCTATAATATAAAACAAACCACGTGACTTGGAAGTTACGAAAAAGGAGGTTCGGAAGCCGGCATGGATCATTTTCAGTTGGTTTCTTCATACCGGCCTTCCGGCGATCAGCCGGAGGCCATTGCAAAACTGTCCCAAGGAATTGAACTGGGGCTGCGGGAGCAGACCCTTCTGGGCGTGACCGGCTCCGGTAAGACCTTTACCATGGCCTCCATCATTGAAAAGGTAAACCGCCCCACCTTGGTGCTGGCCCATAACAAAACCCTGGCAGCTCAGCTTTGTTCCGAGTTCCGGGAGTTTTTCCCCAACAATGCAGTGGAGTACTTTATCTCCTACTACGACTATTACCAGCCGGAGGCCTATATTGCCCATACGGATACCTATATCGAGAAGGACTCGGCGGTGAATGAGGAGATTGACCGGCTGCGCCACAGCGCCACCTCCGCCCTTTTTGAGCGGCGGGATGTGATTGTGGTGTCCTCTGTCAGCTGCCTGTACGGTCTGGGCGACCCCATCGACTATAAAAGCATGGTGATTTCCCTGCGGGTAGGGCAGCAGCGTCCCATGGACGAGATTCTGAAAAAACTGGCGGAAATCCGGTATGAGCGGAACGACCTGGATTTTTCCAGAAACAAATTCCGGGTCCGGGGGGATACCCTGGAGGTGTATCCGGCATACTGGGCCGGACGGGCCATCCGGGTGGAGTTCTTCGGGGATGAGATTGACCGGATTTCGGAGATCAATGCGGTCTCCGGCATGGTGGAGCGGTATGTGGAGCATGTGGCCATTTACCCCGCCAGCCACTATGTGGCCTCCCGGGAGAAGCTGGAACGGGCTATCCGGGAGATTACCCGGGAATGTGACGCCCAGGTGGAGCTGTTCCGCTCCCAGGACAAGCTGCTGGAAGCCCAGCGGATTGCCCAGCGGACAGCCTACGACATTGAAATGCTGACAGAAATCGGATTTTGTACCGGCATTGAAAACTATTCCCGGGTGATTCAGGGCAGAGCCCCGGGGACGCCCCCCACAACCCTTCTGGATTACTTCCCCAAGGATTTTCTCATGTTCATAGACGAGAGCCACGTGACCCTGCCCCAGTGCCGGGCCATGTATGCAGGAGACCGGAGCCGGAAGGATTCTCTGGTGAATTATGGCTTCCGGCTGCCCTCTGCCTATGATAACCGCCCCTTGAATTTTGAGGAGTTCGACAGCAAAATCAACCAGGTGGTGTATGTGTCCGCCACCCCCGGGGACTATGAGCGGACCCGGTCTGCCCAGACGGTGGAGCAGGTCATCCGTCCCACGGGCCTTCTGGACCCGAAAATTGAGATTCATCCTATCGAGGGCCAGATTGACCACCTGATTGGCCAGATCAACGACCGGGCCGCCCGGAATGAGCGGGTGCTGGTGACCACCCTCACCAAGAAAATGGCAGAGGATTTGACGGTCTACCTGCAAAAAGCCGGTATCAAGGTGCGCTATATGCACTCGGATGTGGGGGCCATGGAGCGGATGGAGATTATCAGGGATTTGCGGATGGCTAAGTTTGATGTGCTGGTGGGCATCAACCTGCTGCGGGAAGGCCTGGACCTGCCGGAGGTCAGTTTGGTGGCCATTCTGGATGCGGACAAGGAAGGCTTCCTCCGCTCCGAAACCAGCCTGATTCAGACCATCGGCCGGGCAGCCCGAAATGCCCAGGGCCTGGTGATAATGTATGCCGACCGGGTCACCCCCTCCATGCAGGCGGCCATCAGCGAAACCAAGCGCCGCCGCCAGATTCAGGATGCCTACAACAAAGCCCATGGCATCGAGCCCAAGACCGTCATCAAATCCGTCCGGGATTTGATTGAGATTTCCTCCTCCACCGGTGAGAAGAAGGGCAGAAACGGCATCAAGATGACCAAGGCGGAAAAGGAGAAGGAGATTGCCCGGCTGGAAAAGCAGATGAAGGAAGCTGCAAGGATGATGGAGTACGAGTACGCCGCCGTACTCCGGGACCAGATCATCCAGCTTCGGGGCAACGGAATTTAAGAAAAAGGAGCTGTGTGCAGTGCATACAGCTCCTTTTTAACAAAGAAGAAAAACTTTTGCAATCCCTGGGCAATATTCACAGTTTGTTCCTGAATAACAGTTTTTCCATGCTATAATAACAGTAGTAAGTCATTCAGGGGGAATGAAATATGGCGTTTGTAGAATTTCAGAATGTAGAGAAGATTTATCATACCGGCGAGGTGGATATCCAGGCGCTGCACGATACCAGCTTTACCATTGAAGAAGGGGAGCTGGTGGTCATTGTGGGCCCTTCCGGCGCAGGCAAGACCACTTTGCTGAATATATTGGGAGGCATGGACAGCCTTTCCGGGGGAAAAGTGTTTTTGGACGGACGGGAGATTTCCGGCCTTTCCAAGCGGCAGCTGACCCAGTACCGCCGACAGGATGTGGGCTTTGTGTTCCAGTTTTATAACCTGCTGGGGAACCTGACTGCCTTGGAGAATGTGGAGCTTGCCAACCAGATTTGCAAAAATCCGTTGGATGCCAAGCAGGTGCTTGTGGATGTGGGACTGGAAGACCGACTCAAGAACTTTCCCAGCCAGCTGTCCGGCGGTGAGCAGCAGAGAGTGGCCATCGCCAGAGCCCTGGCCAAGAATCCCAAGCTTCTTTTGTGCGATGAACCCACCGGCGCTCTGGACTACCAGACCGGCAAGGCCATCTTGCAGCTATTGCAGGACACCGGCAGAAAAACCGGTATGACCATCATCATCATCACCCACAACAGCGCCTTGACCGCCATGGCTGACCGGGTTATCCGGGTGAAAAACGGCACGGTGGTATCGGAGACCCTGAACGAACACCCACAAAGTATTTCGGAGATTGAATGGTAATGAAAAAGAACATGATGCGAAGAAACCTGTGGCGTTCCATACGGAAATCCATGGGCCGGTATATTGCCATTATGTCGATTATTGCATTGGGTGCCGGCCTGTTTGTGGGACTGTTGTCCAGCAAGATTTCCATGATGGAAACAGCCGGAAATTATATGGACACTCAGAATATGTACGACCTGACCTTGCTCAATGACTATGGCTGGAGCCTGGAGCAGGTGGAGGCGGTGAAAGAGCTTCCCCAGGTGGTGGATGTGGAAGGGACCGTCTATGTGGATGTAATCGGTACGGTGGGAGAGTCCCAGACCGAGGCGGTTTACGAGGTTTATTCCATCCCACAGCAGGTGAATCAGCTGTATCTTCTGGAAGGACGGATGCCGGAAGCCCCCAACGAATGTCTGGCAGATGCCAACCTGCAGGACAGAACTGCCCTGAACGACCAGTTCCGGATTGCAGATACCAATGAGGCGGAAACGCTGGAAAGCCTCAACTACCAGACCTTCACCATTGTAGGCTATGTTTCCTCTCCGCTGTTTATGGACATGAACCGGAACAACACCACCCTGGGAAACGGCTCCGTGACTTCCAATATCTACATACCCTGGGATGCCTTTGATGTGGACTACTATTCCCGGATAGATGTCACTGTCGCCGGGGACTACGAGGCCTACACAGATGAATACAATCAGGCAATGGATGACCTTTCTGAGGAGATAAAACCCCAGATACAGGTTTTGGCCCAGGAACGGTATGAAAGTCTCCTTTCCGATGGCTGGGAGGAATACAACCAGGGCCTTGCCGAGTATGAGGACGGCCTGAAGACCTACAACGAAGGCAAACAGGAGGCAGAGCAGGCGCTCCTGGATGCAAAGAATGCCCTGCTGGAAGGAGAGCAGGAACTGGAGGACAACCAGAAACTGCTGGATGACGGCGCCGTGCAGCTCCAGGAGGGCCTGGAGCTTCTGGAGCGGAACAAAAAGGACCTGGAGGATGGTCAGAAGGAGCTGGATGCCAAGAAGCAGTCGGTTTCTCAGCAGCTTGCCCAGGCCAGACAGGAGCTGGAAGAAAACGAGAAAACCGTAAACGATAGCCTTGCCCAGGTGGAGGACGGCCTTACCCAGCTGGCCTCCGGCTTGCAGCAGCTGGATTCGGGTATTGTGCAAATGGAGCTGCTGGTAAACGGCGTGGATTCTGCAATCCGCATTGCGGAAAAGATGATTGCGGACACCGACTCCGCAATAGCTTTGGCTCAGGAGGCATTGGATAAGGCCAAGGAAGAAGAAATCCTGGACGAAGCACTGCTGCAAAGACTGCAGGAGGAACTGGACAATCTGGTGGCTTCCCGGGAGTGGTATATCCAGGAGTTTGAGCGGCTGAAAGAGCAGGCAGAACCGCTGCGGCAGCGGCTGGACGACCTGAAGCAGCAGCGGGATGACTTGCAGGCTCAGAAGACCGACCTGGAGAGCACCCGGCAGACCCTCCTGGCAGCCCAGGCGGAAATCGAAGCAGGATATACGGAACTGGAAAACCAGTCTACCCAGGCCCAGACGGAGCTTGCCAACGCCCAGAAGCAGATTGACGACGGCAATGCCCAGTTAGAGCAGGGACAGAAAGAATTGGAACAGAAGCAGCAGGAGCTGGAATCGGGCAGAATCGCCCTGGAAGAGGGCCGGAAGGAACTGGAACAGGGCTGGGAAGAGTACCGCCAGGGCGAAGCAGACACCCGGAAGGAGCTGGAGGAGGGCTACCAGAAGCTGGAAGACGCCCGCGTCCAGCTGGAAGACGCAAAAGCCACCCTGGAGGATATGAAGGAGCCCTCCGTATATATTCTGACCCGGGAATCCAATGCAGGCTACCTGGGTGTGAGCAGCAACTCTGACATCGTGGCAGGTGTGTCCCGGGTGTTCCCGGCGTTCTTCCTCCTGGTGGCGGCTCTTGTGTGTATTACCACCATGACCCGTATGGTGGAAGAAGAGCGGACCCAGATTGGCACATTGAAGGCTCTGGGCTACGGCAACGGAGCCATTATCGGAAAATACCTGTTCTATGCCGGAAGTGCGGCGGTGCTGGGCTGCGGCATCGGCGTGGTGGTGGGAAGCATTGTATTCCCCCAGATTATCTGGACGGCCTACAGCCTGATACTGACCCTCAAGCCCAACCTGGATATTGTGTTCAATATCCCTTTGTGCGTAGGGGTTGTGGCGGTGTATACGGCGCTGATGCTCCTGGTGACCTGGTATTCCTGTCGGGTTGAGCTGCGGGAAGTGCCTGCGGAACTGGTGCGCCCCAAGACACCTGCCGGGGGCAAGAAGATTCTTTTGGAGTACATCCCCCTTTGGAAGCACTTGCGGTTCCTGGATAAGGTGATGCTGCGGAACATTTTCCGCTACCGCCAGCGGCTGCTTATGATGATTGTGGGCATTTGCGGCTGTACGGCTCTGCTGGTGACAGGCTTTGGCATCGGCGACTCCATCAAGGATATCGTATCCTACCAGTTTGAGGAAGTAACCCTGTATGATTTGCAGGTGCAGTTCGGCGAGAGCCTCACGCCCCAGGACGAGGAGCAGATTGAGAAGAAAATGCAGGATAACATTTCTGCCATTTCCTTTGTCCACCAGTCCACAGCGGATCTGGAATTTGGAGATAAGACCAACAGCGTAAACCTGCTGGTAGGCGGCGAGGATATGGGACAGTTCTTTGACCTGCACGATGGCAGCAAGACACTGTCCCTGCCGGGGGACGGGGAAGCCCTTGTCTCTGTAGGCGTCGCAGAGCTTCTGGACATTTCCGCCGGAGATGAGATTGTGGTGCGCAACGCAGACTCGGAAGCACTGCATCTTACGGTATCGGGCGTCTTTGATAACCATGTGTTCAACTATGTGATTGTCAATCCCGGGACCTATGAGAGCCAGCTGGGAGAGGCACCGGAGTATCAGGTGGCCTTTGCCACGGTTTCCGAGGGGAAGGACCCCAGGGTGGTGGGCGCAGACTTTACCGCCTTGAACAATGTGATGAATGTGACGGTCAGTGAGGCACTGGCGGATCAGGTGGGCTCCATGCTGGAGGTGCTGGACCTGATTGTGGCCACGGTCATTGTCTGTGCAGCCATTCTTGCTGTGATTGTCCTTTACAACCTGACCAACATCAATATCACAGAGCGGATGCGGGAGATTGCCACCATCAAGGTGCTGGGCTTCAACAGCTGGGAGACGGCCCTTTACGTATTCAAGGAGAATCTGATTCTCTCCATATTCGGAGCATTGATTGGCCTTCTGGGTGGTAAACTGCTTCTGGACTTTGTGATGAGCCAGATTAAGATTGATATGGTGTGGTTTACATCCCGCCTGTTTGCCACCTCACTGCTTTTGTCCGTAGGCATTACAGTCCTGGTAGCTGTGCTGGTGGATGTGGTGCTTTACTACAGATTGGAGAAAATCAACATGGCGGAGGCGTTGAAATCTGCCGAATAAACCGGAGAAAGAAACCTTGATTTTTCCAAAATTGTGTGGTAATATACATCATCGGTGTGGACAAATAAATAAAAGGAAGTCTTATTTATGAATACCAAGACCTTTGAAATGTATGAATCTTCGGTGCGCTCCTACTGCCGCCATTTCCCTGTGGTGTTTAACCGGGCAAAGGGTGCATTCATGTATGACGAGGAAGGAAACCGCTATCTGGATTTCCTCTGCGGCGCCGGTGCACTGAATTACGGACACAACAATGATTATATCAAGGAAAAGCTTGTTTCCTATCTTCAGAATGACGGCGTGCTTCACGCTTTGGATCTGCATACCCCTGCAAAGCGGGAGTTTCTGGACACCCTGGAGGAGAAAATCCTCAAGCCCCGGGGTCTTAACTACCGGGTGATGTGCTGCGGCCCCACGGGCACCAACGCTGTGGAGGCGGGCCTGAAGCTGGCAAGAAAAGTCACCGGCCGCTCCAATGTGTGGGCCTTCATGGGCTGCTTCCACGGCATGACCCTGGGTTCTCTCTCCCTGACCACCGAGGCCTACGCCCGGAATGCTGCCGGCGTGAGCCTGGAGAACTGCACCCATATTCCCGCACCTTATATGTTCCCGGAGCTGGACGTGGTGGCCTATATGCAGCGGCTGCTGGACGACGACCATTCCGGCGTGGAAAAGCCCGCTGCTCTGGTTATGGAGACGGTGCAGGCTGAGGGCGGCATCTATCCCTTTGCCCCTGAGTTCCTCCGGGGCTGCCGGAAGTTCTGCGACGAGAACGATATTCTGCTGATTATCGATGATATCCAGGCGGGCTGCGGCCGTACCGGTACCTTCTTCTCCTTTGAGCGGGCAGGTATCAAGCCGGACATGGTGACGGTGTCCAAGTCCATCGGCGGTATCGGTATGCCCATGTCTCTGCTGCTTATCTCTCCCGACAAGGATATCTGGAAGCCTGCGGAGCATAACGGAACCTTCCGGGGCAACCAGCTGGCTTTCGTAGCCGGAACCGCTGCCATTGAATACATGGCAGAGCACAAGCTGGACCAGGAGGCTGCCCGGAAGGGCGCCATGGTGGACGCCTTTATCCGGGAGGAGATTCTTCCTCTGGACAAGCGGCTGACCCACCGGGGCATTGGCCTTATCTGGGGTATCGACTGCCAGGCTCTGGGAGGGGATCCCTTCAGCGAAGCCGTGGTGGATGCCTGCTTCCGCAAGCATCTGATTGTGGAGCGTGCCGGCCGGAACAGCTGCGTCGTCAAACTTATGCCCACACTGGTAATTGATGACGAGGACCTGATGGAAGGCATGCGCATCCTGAAGGAAGCCTTCGTTGAGGTTCTGGAATCCCAGAAGGAAAACTGAATGAAACCCCAAGGGCTTGCCCTCTGTTAATCCTATGGGAGAATTTCCCGGACTGGAAAAAGGATTGACATACTGTGGCGGGTTCGCTTATAATAGCCCTAAATTTTCATGGCTGAAATCGAACACCGCAAGGGTGTCGGATAGAAAAAGCCAAATATAAAACCGAAACAAGGTGAAGAAATGAAACGATTGTTGGTGTTATTGATTGCCGGTGTGTTGTGCCTTTCCCTGGCTTTTTGCGGAAGAAAAGGGGAGGACACCCCTCAGGAGACCACAACTCCCACGGAGACCTCCGAGGTAACCACAGCTCCGACTACCCAGCCGACGGAAACCACCGAGGCAACAGAGCCCACACCGGAACAGGTGGTGGAGGCGTTTGCCAAGGAACAGGGCCTGACCCTGGCGGACTGGCCTGAGTCTTTGATCAAGCTGCTGGAAAAGAATCCGGAGACCGAGGAATACGTTCTGAATTATCCCTTTAAGAAGGATCTGGAGCCGGAAATCGATTTAAGTGACTGCCTGAATGAATCGGGCGTTCCTTTACTGATTCAGTGGGACGAGCGGTGGGGATATACGGAGTATGCCGGAGAGCTTATGGGCCTGTCCGGCTGCGGACCGACCTGCCTGTCCATGGCCTGTATCTACTTTTTCCAGGATGCCACCTATACCCCCAAATATGTAGCGGAGTTTTCTGAGGAGCACGGATACGCCGTAGACGGCAACGGAAGCGCATGGACGCTGATTTCCCAGGGCGGCAAGGAGCTGGGCCTGGACGTGGTGGAAATCCCCCTGGACGAGAACCGGATTATCAACAATCTGGAGGTAGGCAACCTCATCATCTGTGTTGTGGGCCCTGGTGACTTTACAACCTCCGGGCACTTCCTGGTTTTGACCGGCTATGAGGACGGTTACGTGAAGCTCAACGACCCCAACAGCCCCATGAGAACAGAGCAAAAATGGGAACTGACCCGGGTTATGGAGCAGATTGATAACCTCTGGGTTTGCAGGCTGCCTTCAGAATAATCGAACAATCCCACATTGTAGGTGCTGCGTAAATTGCGCAGCACCTCCTTTTTGTTTGTTGGAAGCTGTAAAACAGGCATGAAAGGGACAGCCTCACCATATGGTATAAAGAGGTGAGTGCTATGGCCTATGAAATATCCTACAGCCCCCAGGAAAATCACCGCTACCCCATTTTCCGCCCCCGGAAAAAGCTGTCCAAATGGCTGCTGGGGGTGGTGCTGGCTGCCGTGACGGCCCTGGCCATCCCCCAGGTGCGCCGGCAAATCGGACAGGCCCTGCTTCCCGGAGATAACGAAACCACCCGGGAGGCGGTGACGGCTTTCCTGGAGGATGTCCGGCAGGGGGTATCCATCCCCGACGCATTCCAGACCTTTTGTCGGGAGATTGTGAAAGATGTGGAAGTTCCCAAGAACGCCGATTGATCTGCGCCCCGGCTTTTTCCTTCTTCTGGCGGCAGGTATTCTGATTTTTCCCCTGCCCTGGGTGGGGGCGTGGCTCCTGGCGGTGACGGTTCATGAGACCTTTCACCTTCTGGCGGCAAAGTTTTCCGGTGGGACGGTGGAGGAAATCACCCTGGGAGGCAGGGGAATGGCGATTAAAATCGGGCCGCTGGAACCCAAACAGGCATTTTTCACCGCTATGGCCGGGCCCCTGGGAAGTATCTGCCTGGTTCTCCTTGCTCCGTGGCTTCCCAGGACGGCGGTGTGCGGCTTTTTTCAGGCGGTGTTTAACCTGCTTCCCATAATGCCCCTGGACGGAGGACGGGCTTTGAGGGTACTTCTTTGCCGCTTCCGAAAAGACGGCCGCCGGATTGCGGCCCGGGTGGAACAGGGAACGATTTTTCTGGTTTTTGCCGCCTGCTGTTACGGCTTTTTCCGGCTGGAACTGGGATTATTCCCCATACTTCTGCTTCTTCTGTTTCTCTTGCGCACAGGGAAAATAAAAATTTCTTGCAAACCGGGGCTTCAAAGGTTACAATAGTCCTACCTATAAGGATAAGAGGTAAGGCTATGACCGATTTATTGCAAAGAATCCTGCCTACGGTGCAGAAACCTGCCCGGTATACCGGCGGAGAATACAACGAAATCCAGAAGGACCCGGCTCAGGTGCGGGTGGATGTGGCCTTCTGCTTTCCGGATACCTACGAAATTGGTATGTCCAATGTGGGTATGCGGATTTTGTACGGCGTGATGAACGAGATGGACGGCGTGTGGTGCCAGCGGGTGTTCGCCCCCTGGGGGGACATGGAGGAGGCCATGCGCCAACATGACATTCCCTTGTGGGCGCTGGAGAGCGGCAAGGCGGTGAAGGACTTTGACATGATTGCCTTTACCATCGGCTATGAGATGTGCTATACCAATATTCTCAATATGCTGAATCTTGCCGGTGTCCCTCTGTACGCCCGGGACCGGAAGGGCCTGAACCAGATGGTGTTTGCCGGCGGTGTGTGTACCTTCAACCCGGAGCCCCTGGCGGACTTTATCGACTTTTTCTCCCTGGGAGAAGGGGAGGAGAGCACGGTGGAAATTGTGTCCCTTTACGACCGGGCCAAGGCCGAAGGGTGGAGCAAGGAGACATTTTTGCTGGAGGTCTCCAAAATCCCCGGGGTGTATGTCCCCTCCTTCTATGAGCATAAATATAACCCGGACGGCACTCTGGCGGAGATTGTCCCTCTCCACGGAGCCCCCAGAACCGTCACCAAGCGGATTGTGGAGGATTTGGACAAGGCCTATTACCCCACCAAAATGATTGTGGCCTCCACGGAAATCGTCCACGACCGGGCGAACCTGGAACTGTTCCGGGGCTGCGTCCGGGGCTGCCGCTTCTGCCAGGCAGGCTTTTCCTGCCGCCCGGTGCGGAAAAAGAGTCCGGAGGTTCTGTACCGTCAGGCGGTGGAAACTCTGGAGGATTCGGGACATAATGAAATCACCCTGTCCAGCCTGTCCACCTCCGACTACCGCGGGCTCAAAGAACTGACGGATGAGATGCTTTCTTACTGCGTGGACAACCGCATCAACCTGTCGGTGCCCTCTCTCCGGGCGGACAACTTCTCCCGGGAGCTGATGATGAAGCTCCGCACCCAGAGGAAAAGCGGCCTGACCTTCGCTCCGGAGGCCGGTACCCAGCGGCTGCGGGATGTGATCAATAAGAATCTGACGGAGGAGGAAATCCTCACCACCTGCGCCAACGCCTTTTCCGGCGGCTGGGACCATGTGAAGCTCTATTTCATGCTGGGCCTTCCCACGGAGACGGACGAGGATGTACTGGGCATTGCGGAGCTGGTGCATAAGGTGATTCTTACCTGGAAGGAACACGCCTCCAATAAGAAGCGGGGCCTGCGGGTCCATGTGGCCACGGCCTACTTTGTGCCCAAGCCCCATACCCCCTTCCAGTGGGAAAAGCAGATTACCCCGGAGGAATACCTCCGCCGCTGCCACCTGCTGAAAGACCTTTTTTATTCCAAGTCCGTGGAGTATAATTACCATACCCCGGACATCAGCCGCCTGGAGGCTGTAACCGCCCGGGGCGACCGCCGCCTGGGGCCGGTGATTGCAGAGGCCGCCAGAAACGGTGCCAAGCTGGACGGCTGGGACGAGTATTTCAACTATCAGATCTGGATGGATGCCTTCAAGACCTGCGGCGTGGACCCGGACTATTACACGGTCCGTGGCTTCGGGGAGGACGAGCTTTTACCCTGGGACCCTATCGATGTGGGCATCAGCAAAAAGTTTTTGCTCCGGGAGAGAAAACGGGCCTGCGAGGGCATCATAACACCGGACTGCCGCCATGGCTGCAGCGGCTGCGGTGCCAATAGCCTGCTTCAGGAGGTGGAGTGCGATGCTTAGACTGCTGTTTGAGAAAAAGGGAAGAGCCGTCTGGATTTCCCACCTGGACTTGATGCGGCTGTTTCAAAGAGCCTTCAAGCGGGCGGAGCTGCCCCTGACCCATACCCAGGGTTTCAACCCCAGACCCTCCGTATCCATCGCCCTGCCTTTGTCCGTGGGTGTGGAGAGCAGCTGTGAGCTGCTGGACTTCACCCTGGAGGGCGCAGAGGTCCCTTGCCAGGAGATTTGCCGCCGACTCAATGAAAAGCTGGTAGAGGGCATCCGGGTTTTGCAGGTGTATGAGGACGGTCGGAAGCTGAAAGACCTGCGGCTTTTGTCCTGCCGGGTAACCCTGGAATACGACAATGGAGTTCCCTCCGGTGCTCCTGAGACCGTTTCCGCCCTCTTTGCCCAACCGGAGCTTCTGGTGGAGAAGCGCACCAAAAACAACGGAATGCAGGAGCAGAACATCATCCCCATGATCCGAAACCTTCAGGTGGAGGCAGGGGAGAAGCACCTGGTGCTGAACGCCCTGGTGTACTGCCAGAATCCCACCTTGAATCCGGCTCTGCTGGTGTCCGCCATCGAGCGTTACCTGCCGGAGCTTACCCCCAGCTTTTCCCATTGCGCCCGGCTGGAAATTTACGACGAACAGGAACAAGTATTCAGATAAGGAGAATGTCATATGAAAGTGAATCCCAATTTTGTGCTGGAAGACTGCCCCATCTGCCGGGGCAACGGTATCGTCGTCCACGAGGGCGACTGGAGCGTCCAGGTAGAGTGCTGCGACTGCGGCGCCCATACGGTATACGTGGAGTATAACTCCGAGACGGAGAAAGCGGAAGCAGAACAGCAGGTAGTCTGCCTGTGGAACCTGGGCAAGGTCATCCGCACCGATGTAGGCGAATAAAAAATTTTTCAAAAATCAAAAAAATAATGCTTGCATTTTCTGACAGCATGTGATAGAATACTTAGGCAGTCAGGAAATGAAGCAAATCCGGGTGTGGCGAAGTTTGGTATCGCGCTTGAATGGGGTTCAAGAGGCCGCTGGTTCGAATCCAGTCACTCGGACCAAAAACGGTTGAAATCGTAAGATTTCAACCGTTTTAGTCTGTCAAAGAACCCCCGGTTTTTGCATGGCAAAAACCGGGGGTTCTTTGACAGACTGAGATGCCGGAAGTCTTAAGACTTCCGGCATTTGCTTTTTTCAGCCCTGGACAAAGCCCAATGTCCAGTAATCCAGATATACGATTTTTTCCGGGGAAGTGCCCATGGTCACCCGTTGACAGCGAACCTTCCACACATCGGAGCCCCGGAGCTTCTCCGCCCGGATTTCAAATACATGGTTCAGACTCCGGCCTTCCATGTACTTGTCTGTTTTTGTAAAACGAATCAGCTCCAGCCGGCGGAAGTCGTTGGTGGGAAAGGCGTTGCGTACACACAGCCCGAACATGGTCTGGGCATCCTGAATGCTGCCCATTTCAAAGACACTTCTTATCATAGCACGATAATCTTCCATAAAGAAACCTCCTTACAGCTTGGCGTAAACCTTATCCAAAAAACGCTGGGTGTCCACCAGGACACGCTTGTGGGTACCTTCTCCGATTTTTCCGGCCTCATCAAAAGCGGTTACCTGAAAGGTGATTACGTTTCCTTCCACCTGGGTGACCACCGCTTCTGCCCGAACCTCCAGGCCAACCGGGGTGGCGCTTAAATGGCGGACAGACAGCTCTGTGCCCACGGTTGTTTTCTCCGGGGGAAGGACCGGTGCCAGGGCTTCGCAGGCGGCGCCCTCCATCAATGCAATCATACAGGGGGAGGAATATACCAAAAGGCTTCCGCAGCCAACCTCCCGGGCGGTGTCCTCCCGCTCCACCAGTGTGGAAACTTCTCCTGTCAATCCAACTACAATTTCCATAATACAGCCTCCTGTCTATGTTCAATATAGCCCAAAATAAAACCGGTGTCAATAAAAAAAGATTGCTATTTTGGGGCCGGGGAATTATAATGAAGGCAATAAAACAGTGAGGTGAGCCAAATGGTCTCGAACGAAAAACTCAATCTTACCATGCTTTGCGATTTTTACGAATTAACCATGGGCAACGGTTATTTTGAAAATGGATTCAAAGACCGGATCTGCTACTTTGATGTATTCTTCCGTCAGTGCCCGGATGGGGGCGGTTTTGCCATTGCCGCCGGCCTGGAGCAGATTATTGATTATATCAAGAACCTCCACTTTGCCTCGGAGGATATTGCATACCTCAGAAGCCGCAACCTGTTTTCTGAAGGATTCCTTTCCTACCTGGAAAACTTCCGTTTTACCGGCGATATCTGGGCAGTGCCGGAGGGCACACCCATTTTCCCCAAGGAGCCCATCATGGTCGTGCGGGCTCCGGCTATTGAGGCCCAGCTGATTGAGACCTTTATTCTTCTGTCCATCAACCATCAGAGCCTGATTGCCACCAAGGCCAACCGGGTGGTGCGGGCTGCGGAAGGACGGACGGTGCTGGAGTTCGGTTCCCGCCGGGCGCAGGGTGCGGATGCAGCCATCCTGGGTGCAAGAGCGGCTTACATCGGCGGCTGCAACGGCACCGCCTGCACCATCTCAGACCAGCTCTACGGCGTTCTGGCAGGAGGCACCATGGCCCATTCCTGGGTCCAGATGTTTGACACGGAGTATGAGGCTTTCAAGACCTACTGCCAGCTCTATCCCCACAATGCCACATTGCTGGTGGATACCTACAATACCCTCCAGTCCGGTTTGCCCAATGCCATCCGGGCCTTCAACGAGGTGCTCAAACCCCTGGGCATTACCAAGTGCGGCATCCGTATGGACTCCGGCGACATGGCATACCTGTCCCGGAAGGCCCGGAAGATGCTGGATGAGGCAGGCTGGACCGAGTGCCAGATTTCCGTATCCAATGCTTTGGATGAGTACCTGATTGAGAACCTGCTCCATCAGGGGGCAAAAATCGATATGTTCGGCGTGGGCGAGCGCCTGATTACCGCCAAGAGTGAGCCGGTGTTCGGCGGCGTGTATAAGCTGGTGGCGGTGGAAAAGGACGACGGCACCATCGTTCCCAAGATTAAGATTTCCGAAAATATCGGCAAGATTACCAACCCCCACTTCAAGAAGCTGTACCGCTTCTATGGCAACGATACGGGCAAAGCCATTGCGGACTATATGTGTCTTTACGATGAAACCGTGGACGATTCCGGAGAAATGGAAATTTTTGACCCGGAAGCTACCTGGAAGACCAAGACCGTTTATAATTTCACTGCCCGGCAGCTGCTGGTTCCCATTTTCAAGGGCGGCGAGCCGGTGTATCAGTGCCCGGATTTGCAGCAGGTGCGAAAGTATTGCCTGGAGCAGGTGGATACTTTGTGGGACGAGGTCAAGCGCTTTGACAATCCCCATACCTATTATGTGGACCTGTCCCAGAAGCTCTGGGACATCAAGAATGACCTGCTGCGGAACCACCACGGTGAACAATGAAAACGGCCCAGGCAAAGGCCATAGCCGTAGGGGGTGTCCTTGCGGCTATGGCTATAGTGATACAGGGGCTGGGCGGGCTGATTCCCGTTGCCACCTTCGTTCTGCCGGTGCTGTGTATGTTTCTGGAATGCGTGGTTCTGCGGATTTGCGGGAAACGGCTGACCTGGGCCTGGTTTGGAGCCGTGGCCATATTGGGCCTTCTGGTATGCCCGGATAAGGAATCGGCCATGCTGTTTCTGCTGCTGGGCTATTATCCCATTATCAAACCCGGCCTGGACCGGCTGCCTCTTTCCTGGCTCTGGAAGCTTCTGCTGTTTCAGTGTGTGGTGGCCGTTGCCTACCTGATTCTCATTTACCTTATGGGAATGGAGCAGCTGATACAGGAGTATATGGGGCTCGGACTGTGGTTTTTCGGAGCTATGCTTCTGATGGGGAATGTGACCTTCCTGCTTCTGGATAAGGCACTGGACCGTTTTCTTAAAATCAGCAGAACAGGAAAAACAAGGAAGTTTTGAAAGGCATGGCTATGGAAGACCGGTGGACGCTGTATATGATAGAGTGTGCCGACGGCACCTTCTATACGGGAATTGCCCGGGACCTGGAGAGAAGGCTTTCCCAGCACGGTACGCCCCGGGGAGCCAAATACACCAGAGGCCGGGGGCCTTTCCGCCTACGGTATACGGAAACCGACCTGACCCATTCCCAGGCCCTTTCCCGGGAGCGGCAAATCAAGGCCCTGTCCCGGCAGGAAAAAGAAAATCTTTGGAAATAAAATACACCGGCAGCAGTTCCTGGAAAGCAGGGGCTGCTGCCGGTGTTCATTTACTTTTCTTTGCGCTTGAAAGCACAGGCGGAAATGAGAGCGGTCAGGGGAATGGACAGTATCACACCGATGCTGCCTGCCACGGCGCTGATCAGTTCGATGGAGAAGAAGGAGGAACTGATAAACTGGTGGAAGGAGAGGTTCAATGTGGAGAAATACAAAATGAGGGTAAAGCTGCTGCCCAGGAAGGCAAGAATCAGGGTGTTGGTCATGGTACCCACCATGTCCCTGCCGATGTTCATACCGGAGCGGAACAGTTCCTTCCGGGAGAGGTTGGGATTGGCATTGCTTACCTCGCACAGAGAGGAGGCCAGTCCCATGGTCACGTCCAGAACCGCGCCCAGAGTGCTGATCATAATGCCGCCCACCAGCAATCCCCGGATTCCGATGGAGGAACCGGCCTGCCGCAGCTGCAAAAGAGGCTCCACATCCGTCATCCGCAGACCGTCAATTTTGCAAAGCCATTGGGCGACCAGCCCGAAAACCATTGCCAGCAAGGTTCCGGAGACGGCTCCCAGCATGGCACAGATGGTTTTCTTCTGAATTCCTCCCAGAATGGTGAGGGTGACGACAGCAATGTAGGTGCAGCAAAGGAATATGGTGGGCAGGGTGGAAAAGCCCTTCTTTAACCCGGGAATGAGCAGGAAGAACAGCACTGCCAGGGTGAAGAACAGCCCTACCAGGGACTTGGCGCCGGTCTTTCCGCCTACGGCCACGGCGGCAATCAGGAACAAAACCACAACGATGGTGAGGGGCACAATCCGGTTGTACTCAAATACTGTGGCGGTATGGGTATCGTCCTGGTAGGTGGAGATGGTGAGTACGGCACTGTCACCCACTTCCAGGGGGCCGCCATACAGGGGGCCCACATAGTTGTAAACCTGTAGGGTTTCACCCTTATACTGTCCGGAGGTGACTTCCACCAGCATCAGCTGCTCACCCCGCCAGCCTCCGTCATCCACCGGATTCTGGGTGGTATTGTCCGTCAGGATCTCCAGGATGGTTCCCGTGTCGTATTCCACATACTCCGCAGGGGCAGGGGAGTCATCTTCTTCCGGCTGCACGACCCAATAGACGGCAGCAAAGAGTACCAGTGCTGCCAGCAGCACCAGACAGCTGAGTTTGTTTTGGCGCAGCCACACAGCCGGCTGCAATTTTCTCTTTTTCATAGGGGTTTCCTTTCTGAGATTCGCTTATAGTAGAAACGATACCATTTCCTGACAGGCCTGTCAAGCCCGTTTCGGGGGTTTGCCCATGCCGTTGGTAAAATTCATGTAATAATTTGGGAAAATATCACATCTGCCTATGGATTTTTTTCGTGTATTGTTGTATACTATAGGCATAATATGGCAGGCTGTGTGCTCTGCCAAAAGAAAGGAAGGTTTACAAGATGAAAAGATCGCTAAAAAGCAGAGTCTTTTCCGGCTTGCTGGCGCTGGTCATGATTTTGACCATGCTCCCCATGGGCACGCTGGCGGAAGGCACTGCTACATACACCAAGATCTCAACTGTTGATGAGTTGACATCTGGTAAGTATGTATTGGTGGCGCAAACCAGTGCCGGTGACAAGGCGTTGGGAACAACCATCGGCAGCAAGATAGACGGAACAGATGTTGCTGTTGATGGCAATTCTCTGTCTGGAACCAATGTACCGGTTTGGACGGCTACCAAAACGGAGGACGGTGTCCATTTGTTTAACGGAACCCAGTATTTAGGATATGGTTCCTCCGGAACAAACTTTACAAAGCCGGACGAAGCATATACTTGGGTAGTTCAGGACAATGGAAACGGAACATTCCGTTTTGTGGCATCTGGAGCGACTACACGAGCCATTGCCTGGCAGGTTAGCAACGGAGGGCGGTTTGGCGCTTATGCCCTTTCGAATGCATCTCAAACGGATGAGTATGTTTTTGACCTGTTGGTATTCCAAGTAACCGATGGCGGTGACGGCGGCGAGGTAACACCTCCTGATGAGCCCGAAACCATTACCATCGCCGAGGCTCTGGCAGCGGCTGATGGAACGGCTGACCTGACAGTCAAGGGTGTTGTAACTCTTCTGGACGGGCAGAATGTCTATCTTCAGGACTCCACCGGCGGTATCTGCGCCAGAATGTCTGCAAAGTTCTCTGACATCTCTCTGGGCGATACGGTCATTGCCACCGGTACCAGAGAAACCTACAACGGCTTGCCTCAGTTGAACAACAGCACTTATGAAAAGTCCTCCGGTATGACCCTGAAGGCCAAGACCACCACCATCGGTGCTTTGACCACAGCAGATATCGGTACCTATGTCACCATCCGAAACCTGACGGTGACTGAGGTCTACGACAACAATGGTGCCTTCAGCAATCCCAACATTACTTTCAAGGATGATACCGGTGCTACCATTCGGCTTTACAAGGCTGTGGTAACCAAGAATGAGGACGGCAGCTGGCCTGTTGCCGTGGACGATGTGGTGACGGTCACCGCTGCAGTGAGCGTCTACAATGGCACGCTGCAGCTACGGAACACCTCTTTCTCTGAGCTGCAGCTGGGCGGGACCCCTGATGGCGCTATTGCTGATGGCGACCGGGTAGTGATTTACAATCCTGGCTCCGGCAAGGCGCTGTCTGCTGAGACTGTAGCGAACTATTACCGTGCAGGTAAAGATTTTGACCCTGCCACCGGCAAAGCAACCAGTGATCTGGTATGGGATGTTACGGTAGACGCAAATGGCAACTACATTTTCAGCAATAACGGCGATAAGCTTTCCGTCAATGCGGATAGAAACAGTCTGCCTCTGAATGAGGTAAACGACACCTGGAAGGTGGAGCCGGCGACTACGGAAGGCTGCTACTATATCATCAATGCCAACCGTACAGATTTGTATGTGGAATGGTTTGAGAACTTCTCTGAGTTCTCTACCTATAAATATTCTGCAAGCAACGAAGGCATTTATGCCATGCAGTTTATTAAGGTTACCGAGGAAAATCCGGGTGAAGAAACCGGTATGCCTGAGGCGGGCGATCAGGTTGTTCTCTACAACCACAGTGCACAAGGCGTACTGGCACTGGAGAGCGACTCTCAGACCATTCTGAACGCCCCCACCACCGTTGAAAACGGCCTGGCTGTACCCGGCAACGGCGGCGTGGTATTTACCGTGGAAAAGAACGGGGAGTACTACCGCTTCCACAATGAAACCTTTGGCTACCTGTGCTCCAACGGCACTGGTAATAACGCATTCTACTCCACCGAGGCTTCCGAGGATGCGGATTGGACCCTGGCTGTCCAGGGCACCGGCTACACCCTGGAAAGCCGTACCGCCAAGTTCAACGGCAAGTACAGCCAGTACCTGGAGTACTACGCCGGAGACTACAAGACCTACAGTATGTACAATGTTACCGACTATGACATTTACACCTTCTCCTTCCTGAAAGTGGCGGAAGGCGTGAATGTGGTCGGCGGCGTGGTGAACAACCCCACCGTGACCTTCGGCACCATGCAGGATGCAGTGGTTGGCGTGGAATACTCCGTGTCCTTCACTGTGGACGCTCCCTTTGGCATCAAGACCATTGAGGCAACCTATGGCGGCAAGAAAGCCACCCTCTCCAATGAGAACACCACCTATACCTTTACCATCCCTGCCCAGGATATGGTGGCCGGAGAGATGACCATCACCGTCGCCGGTACCGACAACAAGGATACCGCCTTCTCCGGCGAGGTGAAGGTAGAGGTTCTGAACGAGCCGGTGATCACCAAGGTGACCCCTGCTTCCGGCAGCGAAACCCTGGATAACAAGCGGCCCACCATCTCTGCGGAGATTGTGAATGCCGGCGAGAACCCCACCGTTACCATGACTGTGGACGGTAAGAATGTCAAAGCTGTTTATGAAAACGGCAAGGTTTCCTACACCCCCGCTGCGGATATGGAGGACGGTCGTGTCACCGTCACCGTGAAGGTGGTTCGTACAGACGGCAAGACCGCCGAGAAGTCCTGGAGCTTCACCGTGGGCAAGGCCCAGTTCCAGCTGTACTTCGGTCAGCTCCACTCCCACACCACCTACTCCGACGGTTCCGGCTCCCTGGAGTCCGCACTGGAGTATGTGAAGAATCTGGAGGACAGCGCCAATGTGGACTTTGTGGCCTTTACTGACCACTCCAACTACTTTGATAAGAGCGGCGACGCCAACCCCGAGGCTGCTCTGTACGACGTATCCCTCATGACTGCCTACAGTAAGGAGTTGTGGGACGCCTATAAGGGCGCTATCGCTGCCTTCAACGAGAGCCAGTCTGATGTGATTGCCATTGGCGGCTTTGAAATGACCTGGTCCGGCGGCCCCGGTCACATCAATACCTTCAATACCGCCGGTATTGTTTCCAGAAACAACACTGTTCTGAACAACAAGACCAGCGATGCAGGCCTGAAGGCTTACTATGACCTGCTGAGCAACTCCGCTCTGGCAGATTCCATCAGCCAGTTCAACCATCCCGGCAGCACCTTCGGCACCTTTGCAGACTTCTCCTACTGGAATGCCCTGGTGGATACCCGTATCCAGCTGGTTGAGGTTGGCAACGGCGAAGGCCAGATTGGTGCCGGCGGCTACTATCCCAGCTATGAGTATTACACCATGGCTCTGGATAAGGGCTGGCATGTGGCTCCTACCAACAACCAGGATAACCACAAGGGCAAGTGGGGCAATGCCAACGATGCCCGTGATGTTATCCTTACCGACAACTTCACCGAGGAAGGCCTGTACGAGGCAATCCGCAACTATCGTGTCTACTCCACCGAGGATAAGAACCTGGAGATTTACTACACGGTGAATGGCTTGCAGCTGGGCTCCATCATTGAGGAAGTCCCTGAAAAGCTGGATATCAATGTCCTGGTGAATGACCCCGATGCTTCTGACAGCATTTCCAAGGTGGAAATCATTGTCAACTCCGGCAAGGTTGCCTATACCTGGGACAACCCCGCTGAGCTGGCTACCGGCAACCTTTCCGTGACTCTGGACCCCACCTTCTCCTACTACTACGTAAGAGTGACCCAGGGCGACGGCGATCTGGCTGTTACCGCCCCTGTGTGGGTAGGCGAGAGCCTGAAGCTGGGCATCTCCGAGGTTACTGCCAGCACCTCCACCCCCGTGACCGGTGAGGAGCTGACCCTCTCCACCAAGCTGTTCAACAGCGAAACCTCCGAAGCCACCGTTTCTACCGTTACCTACACCGTAGGCAGCACCGTTCTGGGCGTGGACAAGACTGGTTACACCATTCCTGCTTCCGGCGAGCTGACTGTGGACTTCAAGTGGACTCCCGAAACCGCCAAGGTTACCAAGATTACCGTTACCGCCATTGTGTCCCTGGATGGAGAGGAGTTCACCTTCACCAAGGACATCGAGCTGGACATCCAGGATGCGGATAAGCTGGTTTATGTGGGCATCGACGCTTCCCACTACAACGAGTATGTAAACGGCAACTACAAGGATTCCATGGGCAACTTCGGTCAGCTGGCGGCGGAATACAGCGTGCGCACGGTTATCCTCAACACCAGCGAGGAGCTGATTGCCGCCTGCGGCAATGAGAAGTACAAGGCCATCATCCTGACCGCACCTTCCCGCCGTGACGGTACGGCTCTGCGTGACCCGTATCTCAACTACACCGATGCAGAGATTGCGGCTCTGGTGGACTTCAACAAGGCCGGCGGCACCCTGGTTCTGGCAGGTTGGTCCGACTACTACGAGCATTATTCTTCCTTCCCGGCGGAGGATCACATGGCTGCCCAGCAGAACAAGGTTCTGGAAGCCCTGGGCTCCAGCCTGCGGATTGGCGACGATGCCACCAATGACGATGAGCTCAATGGCGGCCAGACCCAGCGGCTTTACTTCTCCACCTACAACTGGGATAACTTCCTGATGGAAGGTGTGGAGTTCGACGCTGAGAACCCCAACAACAATCTGTATTCCCAGCTGTTCAGCCAGTACGGCGGCGCCTCCATCTACGCTGTGGATGGCAGCGGCAATCCCACCACCACCTTGCCCAGCACCGTATCCCCCGTGGTGTTCGGTCATGCCAGCACCTACTCCAAGGATTCCGACAATGACGGCATCGGCGGCGACTCCATGCCCAAGTATAGCGTGGCTGATGGGGATAACCGGCTGATGGTTCTGGCTACCGAGCAGCTGGAGGGCAGAGGCCTGATCGTGGTATCCGGCGCAGCCTTCATGTCCAACTTCGAGGTTCAGGCTACAGTTGGTGACAATGGTTCCGAAAAGAACTACTCCAACTACAACATCTGCGAGAACCTGATCCAGTACATTAACCCTGTGGAAATCACTCCCATCCAGCAGGTTCAGGACGAGCCGGAAGAGGGCGTGAAGTTTACCATCGAAGGTGTGGTTACCTCCAACGCCTCCGGTTACGACAAGAATACCGCATTCTTTGACTGCATCTATCTGCAGGATTCCACCGGCGGCATCAACGCATTCCCGGTGGCAGGCAACTACAAGATTGGTGACATCCTCCGCCTTACCGGCACCACTTCCTCTTACCAGGGCGAGCGCCAGATCAACGTGACCAGCGTGGAAAAGATCGGGGAAACCACCCCTGTCGCTCCCAAGGAAGTGACCGCCAAGCAGATCAACGACGGTTCCGTCCTGGGTCAGCTGGTGAAGCTGAAGGGCACCGTGGTAAGCTTTGAGAAGGCCAATGGCCTGGTGCAGACCATCATTGTAAAGGATGCGGCTGGAAATGAAGCCCGTATCTTCATTGACGGCTATATTACCACCGATAAGGATGTAGTAGGTCTGGAAGTGGGCTGCAACATTGAGGTTGTAGGCTGCGCCTCCTATGACAACTCCTTCGCCGGCGAGCCTGCCCGTATCCGTGTGCGGGATCGTGCCGATGTGGTATGCTCTCCTGCAACCACCGAGCCCACCGACCCCACCGAGCCCGGCGAGAGCACCCAGCCTACCAAGCCCGGTGAAACCACCCAGCCCACCGATCCCAACGGACCGGACCAAACCGGTGAGAGCTTTAACCTGGTTCTGGTTATGGTTGCTCTTGTGGTTTCCGCTGCTTGCCTGGTTGCGGTTGTGGTTTTCAGCAAGAAGTATAAAGCCCGTTAATTATCCAATTGGTTGGAGGCTCCTTCGGGAGCCTCCAATTTTACCCAAAGGCAACCCCTGAAAATGCAGGATTGACAAAAGGCAGGATTTATAATAGAATACTACTGTTATAGAGATTACTGCCGTTAGGAGGTAATAGATATGTATGATAAGTTAGTTGCCTATGCCGCCAAGCAGCTGGAGCTGGACCCGCAGGACATTACGCCGGACAGCACCTTCGAGAGCCTGGGCATTGATTCTCTGGATATTGTAGAGATGATTATGGACCTGGAATCCGAGCTGGGCGTGGAACTGGAGATGGAGGATCAGAAGATTACCACCTTCCAGGAGCTGGCAGACTTTATCGAGTCCAAGACCAATTAAAAAACCTTATTGCAGCAAACCGGCTTGTAATAAGGTCGCACTAGTCGGGGAGATAGCGGTGCCCTGTACCTGCAATCCGCTATAGCAGGGATGAATTCCCACACCCGGTCAAGCTTGAGTGCCGTCTGACCTGTGTAAGTGATGTTGAGGGGACGGTCCTGCGCAACAGAATCCCGTGAACCATGTCAGGTGGGGAACCAAGCAGCATTAAGCGGACTTTTCTGTGTGCCGCCGGTCTGCCGTTCCTGAGTTGGCTGCATGGGTGCGGGCATTCGGCTTGAACAAATGTGGGTGTGCGATCTTATTATGAGCCGGTTTCTATATTTGGAGGCTGTTATGTATCAGGCACTTTATCGGAAATATCGCCCCCAGACCTTCGATGACGTGGTTGGACAGCAGGCCGTAACCCAGACATTGAAGAATCAGCTGATTAACCACCGGATGAGTCATGCGTATTTGTTTACCGGCTCCCGGGGTACCGGCAAAACCAGCAGCGCCAAGATCCTTGCCAAGGCGGTGAACTGTGAAAACCCCCAGGACGGCAATCCCTGTAATTGCTGTGCCGCCTGCCGGGCCATCGATGCCGGTTCCTGTATGGACGTGCTGGAAATTGATGCCGCATCCAACAACGGCGTGGACAATGTGCGGGATTTGCGGGATGATGCAGTCTATACTCCCTCACAGGTGAAGATGCGGGTGTATATCATCGACGAGGTGCACATGCTGTCCCTGTCCGCCTTCAATGCGCTGCTGAAAATCATTGAGGAGCCGCCGGAGCATCTGTTGTTCATATTGGCTACCACGGAACTGCACAAGGTTCCGGCTACTATCCTGTCCCGGTGCCAGCGGTTTTCCTTCCGGAGAATCAGCCAGGACGACATTGCGGCAAGGCTGCAATACGTAGCTTTTCAGGAGGATATTTCCCTGGAGCCCTCTGCCGCCCGGGTTCTTGCCAGATTGGCAGACGGCGGCCTTCGGGACGCCCTGAGCCTTCTGGACCAGTGTGCCTCCGCAACCTCCGGGGAATTGACGGCAGAGCGGGTGTACGCCTGCCTGGGCATTGCCGGAATCCAGGAGTGCGGCAAGCTCATGGCCTGTATTGCAGACCATGATACTGCCGGAGCCCTGTCCCTTTTGAACCGCTTTTATGCGGAGGGGAAGGATTTGGGTGCCCTGCTGGATGAGATGGCCTGCCTGACCCGGGATTATATGATTCTGAAAACCGCTCCCCAGGAGGGGATTGGTATGCTCTCCGGTGTGGCCTCTGACCAGGAGGTGCAGGAGCTTTCCCACCGATTTTCCAGCGGGGAACTGGTGCGGATGATGAGCCTGATTCAGTCCACCGCTGCGGGCTTTGCCAGAAGCACCAGCCGCCGGATGGATGCGGAGCTGTGCATCGTAAACCTGTGCCGCCCGGAGCTGCAGCTGGACGGGGAGTCTCTGAACGCCCGCCTCACCAGAATCGAAGACCAGATTCGCTCTGGAAACCTGGTATTTTCCGGAAAAGCCCCGGAAAGCAATGGTGCAGTTTCTGCTGAGCCCGCTCCTGAGCTTCCGGAGGAACCGGAGCCTGAGCCGGAGCTGGTGTCCCAGGCGCCTGTGGGCTTCTGGACAGAGGTGGCAGAGCAGGTGCGGAAGGCTTTGCAGCCGCCATACTCCGGTTTCTTTGCCCCATCTTCCAACTCGCCCCTGCAGGGCGTGCTCCAGGGCAACCGGATTCTGCTGGTCTGCGCCAATGATTTTACCCGGGAAATGATTAACAAACCGGAAATTCTGGAAACAGTCGGGCTGAAAGCCTCGGCCATTCTGGGAAGAAAGGTAACCGCCGTAGCCACGGACCGCACCGGCCGGGAGAATACCGGCGGACAGATGGAGAAACTGCTGCAATTTGGCAGAGCCCATAGTGATATTTTCAAAATCAAAGAAAACAACGAATAGGAGATTGTATATGGCAAAGGGTGGATTCCGGGGTATGCCCGGAGGAATGAATCAGGCGGCCATGCTGAAGCAGGCCCAGAAGATGCAGCAGGAGATGCTGCGCATGCAGGAGGAAATGGAGAACAAGACCTATACCGCAGCAGCCGGCGGCGGTATGGTAAAGGCTACCGTCAGCGGCAAGCACCAGCTGATGGGCCTGGAAATCAATCCGGAGGCAGTGGACCCGGAGGATGTGGAAATGCTCCAGGATATGGTGATTGCTGCGGTCAACGAGGCCATGCGTACCGCCGATGAGGACTCCGCCAACAATATGTCCCGCCTTACCGGCGGCCTGAACCTGGGCGGCCTGTTCTAAGGAGGCACCATGCAGTATTTCCCTGCGGCTCTGGAGAATCTCACCGACCAGTTTGCCAGACTTCCGGGCATTGGAGGTAAGACGGCCCAGCGGCTGGCCTTTTATGTGCTGGGAATGCCGGAGCAGGAGGCCCTGTCCTTTGCGGATGCCATTGTCCAGGCGAAGAAAAGCGTGGGCACCTGTCCGGTGTGCCAGAATATCACCGACAAGGCACTGTGTCCCATTTGCGATGACGAATCCCGGGACCACAGCACCATCTGTGTGGTGGCGGAGCCCAAGGACGTGATTGCCATGGAGCGTTCCCACGAATTTCGTGGGGTGTACCATGTGCTTCACGGCGTCATCTCCCCGTTGAACCATGTGACCCAGGAGGACATCCGGATCAAGGAGCTGCTCCAGCGGGTAGGCAGCGGGGAAGTCCAGGAGGTCATTATGGCCACCAACCCGGATACGGAAGGGGAGGCCACCGCCATGTATATTTCCCGCCTCCTGCGCCCCCTGGGGGTGAAGGTGACGAGACTTGCCTACGGCGTGCCTGTGGGCAGTCAGCTGGAATATGCGGACGAGGTGACCTTGTCCCGCGCCCTGGAGGGCAGACAGCAGATGTAAATAATCCCACGGCTGTTTGCAGTCGTGGGATTTTTCCGGCTTTATACAAAGAATTCCCGGCCTTTCCGGCGGAAAAATTCCTGTAATTTTTCCCTGGTTTCCATGGAAGGGGCGCCCAGGGGCAGCCGGCACTGGCCGCAGTCAAACCCGGAAAGCGCCATTGCTGCCTTCACCGGAATGGGATTCACCTCCCGGAACAGCAAATCTATCAGCTCCTGCAGGGCACACTGAATTGCGGCAGCGGTCCCAAAATCCCCGGACAGGGTGGACTGGACCATGGCCTGGGTGGTCTGGGGACAGACATTGGATACCACGGATACCACACCCCGGGCGCCGCAGGCCATGGCGGGCACCACCATGGTGTCATTTCCCGTGTAAATCTCAAAATCCTCCCCGCAGGCATTGCGAATCCGGGTGATTTTGGTAATGTCAGTGCTGGCTTCCTTCACACCGATGATGTTGGGGATGCGGCTCAGCTTTTCGTAGACGGAAACGGGAATGTCCAACCCGGTGCGGGACGGCACATTATAGAGGATGATGGGCAGCTCCACCTGCCGTGCGATGGCGGTGTAGTGCCCCACCAGCCCATCCGGGGTGGACTTGTTGTAGTAGGGGGATACAATCAAAAGACCGTCCACTCCGGTTTCCTGGGCGGCTGCGCTCAGGGCGATGGTATGTTCTGTGGAGTTGCTGCCTGTCCCGGCAAGAATCCTGCAGTTTTTCCCGGCGTATGCCTTTCCCCGGCGGAAAAGCTCCAGCTTTTCCCCGTCGGTCAGTACCGGAGACTCCCCGGTGGTGCCGGAGAGGACGATTGCCCCGATTCCGGCGTCGATTTGTTGGCGAATCAGCTGTTCTGCCATAGGGTAGTTGATTTCCTTCCCCAAAAATGGGGTTACCAGGGCGGTAGCCACCCCGGGAATAAATGATTGTTTCATAAAAATCCCTCCCCTTTACACTATGCAGCTGCCGCCCCGGGGGAAACCGGAAAGGTGTGCTTCCGGGAAAATTCTGGGTATTCTATAGATTTTCTTCCGGTATTGTGGTATAATCCCCATGAATGTTGTAAGATAAAGGAGCAGATAGGATTGTCAGATACATTGCATACATCCCAGGCACCCACCTGTGATTTCAAGACGAAAGATTTTTGGTATGATCTTCCCCAGGAGCTGATTGCCCAGACTCCACTGGAGAAGCGGGACAGTTCCCGGCTTCTGGTCATGAATAAGGAAACCGGGGAGCTCTTTCACCGGCACTTTTACGATATTGTGGAATACTTGAACCCCGGGGACTGCCTGGTGATGAACGATTCCCGGGTGCTGCCTGCCCGGCTTTTGGGCCACCGCCCCACAGGAGGCGCTGTAGAGCTGCTTCTGCTGCGGGATCTGGGGGATAAGAAGTGGGAATGTCTGGCAAAGCCCGGCAAGAAGCTCCGCCCTGGCCAGGAGGTCATCTTCGGAAACGGCGAGCTGACCGCTACGGTGGAGGAAGTCCGGGAGGACGGGAACCGGATTGTCCGGTTCCATTATGAAGGCATCTTCCTGGAGATTCTGGAACACCTGGGAAAAATGCCTCTGCCTCCTTACATCCAGGCGGAGCTCCAGGACCAGGAGCGGTACCAGACGGTGTATTCCCGGGAGACCGGCTCCGCTGCGGCTCCCACCGCAGGCCTGCATTTTACCAAAGAGCTTCTGGAGCAGATTGAAAAGAAGGGTGTCACCCTGGCCTATGTGACCCTCCATGTGGGTCTTGGCACCTTCCGTCCGGTGAAGGCAGAGCAAATCAGCCAGCACCATATGCACTCTGAGCTGTGCATGCTGAGCCGGGAGACGGCCCAGCTCCTCAACGATACCAGAGAGCGGGGCGGACGGATTGTGTGCGTGGGCACCACCTCCTGCCGTACTCTGGAATCTCTTGTGGAGCCGGACGGTACCTTCGTAGAAAAATCCAAGTGGACGGATATTTTCATCTATCCCGGCTACACCTTCCGGGCGATGGATGCCCTCATTACCAACTTCCACCTGCCGGAAAGCACCCTGGTGATGCTGGTCTGCGCCTTTGCCGGAAGAGACCATATTCTCCACGCCTACGAAGAGGCAGTCAAGGAGAGATACCGGTTCTTCTCCTTCGGGGATGCCATGTTCTTGTATTAAATCACTTGTGAGGTAATCTATGTTTGAATTGAAAAAAACCGAAGGGGCAGCCCGGCGGGGTGAGTTTACCTGTGCCCATGGCACGGTGCAAACTCCGGTGTTTATGAATGTGGGTACCCAGGGAGCCATCAAAGGTGCCCTGAGTGCCAAGGATCTGAAGGACATCGGCTGCCAGGTGGAGCTTTCCAATACCTACCACCTGCACCTGCGTCCCACCGACAAGATTGTGAAGGAATGCGGCGGGCTCCATAAGTTTATGACCTGGGACGGCCCCATCCTCACTGACTCCGGCGGATTTCAGGTGTTTTCCCTGGCATCTCTGCGGAAAATCAAGGAGGAAGGGGTGACCTTTGCCTCCCATATCGACGGTCACAAAATCTTTATGGGACCGGAGGAGAGTATGCAGATTCAGTCCAACCTGGGCTCTGACATCTGCATGGCCTTTGACGAGTGCATTGAAAATCCTGCTCCCAGAGCCTATGTGCAGCAGAGCGTGGACCGGACCTACCGTTGGCTGGTGCGCTGCAAGGCAGAGAACGCCCGGCTCAACGCTCTGGAGGATACGGTGAATCCCCAGCAGATGCTGTGGGGCATCAACCAGGGCGGCACCTACCCGGACATCCGGATTGACCATATGAAGCGGATTGCAGATCTGGATTTGCCGGGATACGCCATTGGCGGCCTGGCGGTGGGAGAGACCGCCCAGGAGATGTACGACATCATTGAGGCGGTGGAGCCCTATATGCCCAAGGAAAAGACCCGTTATCTCATGGGCGTGGGAACACCTACCAACATTATCGAGGCGGTGGCCAGAGGCGTGGACTTTTTCGACTGCGTCATGCCGGCCCGGAACGCCCGCCATGCCCGGCTCTTTACCTGGGAGGGAGCCATCAATCTGCGCAACGCCAAGTATATTACAGATATGCAGCCCATCGATCCCCGGTGCGATTGCCCGGTGTGCCGCCGGTACTCCCGGGCTTATATCCGGCACCTGTTTGTGGCGGAGGAGATGCTTGCCATGCGGCTTTGCGTGATGCACAATCTGTATTTTTATAACAAGCTGATGGAAAGAATCCGCAACGCCCTGGATGAAGGCCGTTTTGCAGATTTCCGCAGGGAATATTCCGAAAAACTGTCCCGGAGAATTTAAAAAATTCTTGCATTTTGTTCCAGTAATGATATAATGAAAAGGACAAATTGAAAAGGAGCGAAATCCATGTTATTATTCTTAGAAGAAGCAGCCACTACCACTGCGGATACCGGCGCAGCCGGCATGCTGATGACCTTCCTGCCCCTGATTGCCATCTTCGCCGTGTTCTATTTTATGCTGATTCGTCCCGAGAAGAAGCGTAAGAAGGAAGCAGAACAGATGCGCTCTGCCCTGAAGAACGGGGATGAGATCACCACCATCGGCGGCATCACCGGCAAGGTTGTGGATGTGAAAGAGGACAAGTTCGTAATCGAGACCGGCGCTGACCAGGTCCGCATCGAGTTTGCCAAGTGGGCTCTGTCCACCAACGACACGGCTGCTGCCGCTGCCCAGGAGGAGGCCCGGAAGGCTCAGGAAGCCAAGGCCAAGGCCAAGGCTGCCAAGAAGGCCAACAAGGAATAATCAAAAAAGAGGCTTCGGTTTTCACCGAAGCCTCATTTTTATGCCGGGACCAGCCGTTTGTTCCGCAGATAAGAGGGAAGATAAAACAGGGCCGGAATGACAATGTATAGCCCGTAAAGCACCAACGTAAAGAGAATGGGCTTTACGCCGGGGAATAGAAGGGCAAGTAAGGGGAATTTGCCCCGGAAGAACATATAATCGGCACCGATGGGGGAGTAGTTGACGATGTTCGCCGGGACGGACACAATCAGGCTTAACACACAGGGAAGCAGCAGCTCCCACCATTTTGTCACCTTGGTATAGCGATGGTAGCCGGAAATCAGCATCACCAGGCAGGTAAAGAGCAGGGCGGCATGGTAGAAGAAGGTGTGAAAGCCCACAAAGGAGATGCAGGAATAGGCAGATAGCCGGATGGCGGGATAAAAGAAGTTTACAGCGCCTCCCAGCAGCCCCAGGGTGCATACATATCCGCAGCCGATTTTCTTCCATACCCCTTTGCCCCAGATGGCAAGAGGCATGGCGTACAGATAGATGCTGCATGGATACAAAGAAAGGCTGCGCCGCAAATCAAAGCCCGGATGCCGTGCGCTGAGGCTCTCCCAGGTGACAATGGCAATTTCCAGAACCACCAGAGTAATCCAAAGTCCGATAAACACCGGTCGAATCAGTGCCTGATGTTTGCCAACATAGATGGCTGTTCCAATCACGACAGCCAGAAGAATGGCAGCAAAAATCAGATGCAGAGGCGTAAACAGGGTGCCGGGGATTTGGTGGGGCGGTGCCAGAAAATCCTTGTGGGTGAAAAAATGCTCCAGCAAATAGCGAAAATCCATCATGGTTGGCAGCCTCCTTTGAAAAGTTGGAAGGGTTGTCAGTGCTTCGCCATTGCCCGCTGCTCTATCCGTTCAAAGGTATGAATCCAGTCTGCTTTCAGCAGATAAATCAGGAAAATAACGCTGCTGCAGCTCCAGGTGATGGGGTAGGCCCAGGAGACGGTTTGCAGCTGATTGGCAAAGGGAATGGCGACGGTAATGTAGGAAACCCGCAGCACACACCAGCACAGGAGCATGGTATACATGGGTACAGCGGATTTGCCTGCGCCCCGGAGAATACCGGCGGCACAGTGGGAGAAGGAGAGCAGGAAGAAGAACATACAAATGGTGCGGCTGTGAAGCACGCCGTAGTGAATGACCTCCGGGCTGTCGTCAAACAACCCGATGAGCTGGGGGGCAAAAAGATAAAACAGCCCGCCGATACACTCAGCCATCACCACGGAGCAGATAATGGAGAAAATAGCGCCCTTTTTCACCCGGTCATACTTCTTTGCGCCCAGGTTCTGACCCACGAAGGTAGCCAGGGCCTGGCTGAAGCAGGTAATGGGCAGGAAGGCAAAGCCCTCAATTTTGGAGTAGGAGCCGCAGCCTGCCATGGCAGCGGAGCCGAAGGAATTGATGTTGGATTGCACCACCACATTGGCAAGACCGATCACGGAATTCTGAACACCGGAGGGCAGGCCAAAGCGGATGATGTTCACCAGGCTGTTCCAGTGAATCCGAATCCGCCGGGGCACCAGCTGACCGGGCCCCTTCAGGCGGAGCAAACGGATGCAGCAAAGCAGGGCGCTGATTCCCTGGGAAACGGTGGTGGCGAGAGCTGCAGAGCCCACGCCCATGTGAAGAACACCCACAAAAAGCAAATCCAGCACCACATTCACGATGGAAGAGAAAATCAGATAGTAAAGGGGATGACGGCTGTCTCCCATGGCGTGGAAAATACCCACAAAGATATTGTACATGACGGTAAAAATTGCACCGCAGAAGTAAAACCGGAAGTATTCTATGGAATTTTGAATCACATCTGCCGGCGTCCCCATCCACCCAAGAATGGTTGGGGTAAAGATAATGCCCAGCACGGTCAGCAAGCTGCCGCAAATCAGGCCGAAGGCGATGTCTGTATGAATGGCCAAATCCATTTCCTTGTAGTTCTTGGCTCCGTAGTACCTGGCGATGATAACGCCGGCACCCATGGCCAAGCCGTTGAAAAAGCCTACAAACAGGAAAATGAGATTACCGGAGGAGCTGACGGCGGCCAGAGCCTTGTCTCCAAGAAACTGTCCCACAATCAAAGAGTCGACGGTGTTGTAGAGCTGCTGAAATACATTTCCCCAGAAGACCGGCAGAGCAAAGCGAATCAGCGCTTTGGCAATGGGATCCTCCACAAGAGAATTGTGCTGTTGTTCCAATGCGTACACTTCCTTTATAATGATGCGATAATATTACTACTTTATTATGCGATACCGAATATGAAATGTCAAGTCCTGGAGGAAAATGTGAAATTTTGTAAATGGTTGTATTTTTGGAAAAATATGGTAAAATATCTGTATAAATAGGGTAAAATCCACACAGAATATAAAATCAGTATTTTTATCATCGGAAAGGCGGGGCGTTGCCATGAAAACATTGTTTTATGGGGGGAAAATCCTCACCATGTCTGACCCCATGTATGCCGGGGGCGTTTTGGTGGAGGATGGGAAAATCACCTGGATTTCTCCCCAGTCCCCGCTGCCTCTGGGGGAGAAGGACTGCACGTATGTTGACTTGCAGGGAGCGGTGATGCTTCCGGGATTTGTGGACGCCCACAGCCATTTCTTCCAGGTGGCCACCTCCATGCTGCAGGTCTCCTTAAACGGTGCCAGGAGCCCGGAGGAGATGGGCCAGAGAATCCGGGATTATATTTCCCGGGAGAAGGTGCAGCCCGGGGAATGGGTAATTGCCCGGGACTATGACCATAATCTGCTTCCCCAGTACCAGCATCCCACTTTAGAGCAGCTGAACAGCTTTGCGCCGGAGAACCCCCTGATCATTCACCATAAGTCGGGACACATGGGCCTGATGAACGGGAAGGCTTTGGAATTACTGGAAATCACCCCGGAAACCCCTGACCCGGAGGGAGGAAAAATCGGCAGGGAGGACGGGAAGCTTACAGGCTACCTGGAGGAAAATGCCTTTATTTCCGCCATTAAAAGAGCTCCCATGCCCGGGGGAGAGGCTCTTCTTCAGGGCTTCCAAAAAGCCCAGCAGCTCTATGCCTCCATGGGAATCACCACAGTGCAGGACGGCATGGTGGTTAAGGAAATGCTGCCGGTGTACCAGCAGCTGCTGGAGCGAAACCTTTTGCAGCTGGAAGTGGTTTTATACTGCGCCCCGGAGGCCTATGCGGCGGCCCGGGCCATGGTGGAAGCCCAGGGGGAGAACTGTCCGGTGCGGGTAGGCGGCATGAAAATTTTTCTGGATGGCTCCCCCCAGGGGAGAACTGCCTGGCTGCGCCAACCCTATGCCGGGGAAGCGGAGTACCGGGGCTATGGCACTATGACCGATGAGCAGGTGGAGGAGGCCTTCCTTCTGGCAGCCCGGAGCAATACCCAGCTGCTGGCTCACTGCAATGGAGACGCTGCGGTGGAGCAGTTTTTGCGCTGCCTGGAGAGCGTCCAGCGGCAGCAGCCGAACCTGGCGGCTTTGCGCCCGGTGATTATCCACGGACAGCTTATGGGCAAAGACCAGATGGAGCAGGCTGCCAGACTGGGAGCGGTGGTGTCCTTCTTTGTGGCCCATGTGTACCACTGGGGAGATGTGCATATCCGCAATCTGGGGATGGAACGGGCAGAGGGCATCAGCCCTGCTGCCAGCGCTTTGCAGGCCGGTATCCCGGTAACCTTCCACCAGGATTCCCCGGTAATTCCCCCGGATATGTTGGAAACCGTTTGGTGTGCTGTGGCACGGCGGACAGAATCCGGGGTGCTGCTGGGAGAAGAGGAGCGTATTTCTGTGGAGCAGGCTCTGGAGTGTGTCACCAAAAACGGGGCATATCAGTATTTCCAGGAGGACCGGAAGGGGAAAATCGCAGAAGGCATGACCGCCGACCTGGTGATTCTGAGCCAGGACCCCCTGGCGACACCCATTCAGCAGCTCCGGGAAATCCAGGTGCTGCAGACCTACAAGCATGGATATTGCGTCTACACCAGGCAAGACAACTGAACTTTCTCAAAGGACCGGTTCGCCGGTCCTTTTTTGCTTGACAAGAAAAAAGTTGGTGGTATAATTGTATACAAGAATACAAGTATAGGGGGATTTCTGTATGCTGGAGATTTCCAACAAGACCAACCTTCTGGAGCAGCGTTCCTATAAGTATTCTCTGCAGGATGTGGAGGAGCCCAACCTGCAGCGAGATATTTATGCCTACGGCTCCGTTCCCAAGATTCCCTTCAACCACCGCCGGGTGCCCATGAATATGCCGGAGGAAATCTGGATTACCGATACCTCCCTGCGGGATGGGCAGCAATCCGTGGATCCCTACTCCGTGGAGCAGATTGTAAACATCTACCGGCTGCTTTCCAAGCTGGGGGGACCTTACGGTATCATTCGCCAGACGGAATTTTTCATTTACAGCAAAAAGGACCGGCTGGCTCTGGAAAAGTGCCTGGAGCTGAACCTGAAATTCCCGGAGATTACCAGCTGGATTCGGGCCAGCAAGGAGGATTTCAAGCTGGTTCGGGATTTGGGCCTGAAGGAAACGGGCATTCTGGTCAGCTGCAGCGATTATCACATTTTCAAGAAGATGAAAATGACCCGGCGGCAGGCCATGGAGTATTATCTTGCCACCGTGTCCGATGCCTTCGAGGCCGGAGTCATCCCCCGGTGCCACCTGGAGGATATCACCCGGGCAGACTTCTATGGGTTCGTGGTACCCTTTGTAAACGAGCTGCAAAAGCTGTCCCGACAGGCAGGTATCCCGGTGAAAATCCGGGCCTGTGATACCATGGGCTATGGGGTGCCCTACACGGAAGCCGCCATGCCCCGCAGCGTTGCAGGCATCATTTACGGCTTACAGCACTATGCAGACGTACCCAGCGAATGTCTGGAATGGCACGGCCATAACGACTTCTGCAAAGCCGTCACCAATGCCTCCACCGCCTGGCTGTACGGCGCCTGCGGTGTAAACTGCTCCCTCCTGGGTATCGGAGAGCGTACCGGCAACATCCCTCTGGAAGCCATGGTGTTTGAGTACGCAGCCCTCCGGGGCTCCCTGGACGGGATGGACACCCAGGTGATTACGGAGATTGCAGATTACTTCACCCATGAAATCGGCTATGAAATTCCCCCCATGACCCCCTTTGTGGGCAAGAGCTTCAATGCCACCCGGGCGGGAATTCATGCCGACGGCCTGATGAAGGACGCAGAAATCTACACCATCTTCGACACGGAAAAGCTTTTGAACCGACCGGCCACGGTGGAAATCAGCAAGACCTCCGGCTCCGCCGGCATTGCCTACTGGATTAACCAGAATTACCGCCTGAAAGGGGAAAACCAGATTGGAAAGTCCGACCCCCTGGTGGCGGCCCTGAAGGAATGGGTGGACAGTGTCTATGAAGGAGAGCGGCAGACGGTAATCAGTGAAAAAGAGATGGAGCAGAAGATTGCCGAGCTTGCGCCGGGACGCTTCGCTTGAGGAGGAGAAAAATGGGAGAGTTTAAAACAGTTTCCCTGGCCGATCAGGTATTTGAACGGCTGGAGGATGACATTATCACGGGAAAATACCCCAGAGGAGAGCTGCTGACAGAGTTGAAGCTGGTGGAGCAGCTGGGGGTGAGCCGCACCCCTATCCGGGAGGCGCTGCGGCGGCTGGAGCAGGAGAATCTCATCCGGGACTCGGGAAAGGGCTCTGTGGTGCTGGGCATTACCCAGGAGGATCTGGTGGATATTATGGACATCCGCCAGCGGCTGGAGGGCTTTGCGGCAGCCTGTGCCGTGGAGCATATGACCCCGGAGGGGATGGCGGAGCTTTCCAGAATCAATGCCCTTCAGGATTTCTATTATAGCAAGCGGGATGCAGAGCAGCTGCAAAAGATGGATGACAGCTTCCACGATGCCATCTACGACCTGTGCGGCAGAACCGTCCTGCGGGATACCCTGCGGGTGCTCCATAAAAAAACCCAGCGTTACCGCCGGATTTCCATTGGAGACCCGGACCGGATGGAACATTCTGTAGAGGAACACCGGGCCATCTTCCAGGCCATTGCCGCCGGGGACGCCCATTTGGCGGAGGAGGTTACCTGCCGCCATATCAAAAATGCCAAAGAAAACATGATTGGGAGGTTAAAGTAATATGGCAATGACCATTGCACAAAAAATCATCCAGGCCCACCTGGTAGACGGCGTTATGGAAACCGGCAAGGAAATCGCCCTGCGGATTGACCAGACCCTGACCCAGGATGCCACCGGCACCATGGCCTATCTGGAATTTGAAACCATGGGGATTTCCCAGGTAAAAACTGAGCTGAGCGTGGCCTATGTGGACCACAACACCTTGCAATGCGGCTTTGAAAATGCGGATGACCACCGGTATCTGCAAACGGTGGCAGCCAAGCACGGCGTCCGGTTCTCCCGTCCCGGCAATGGTATCTGCCATCAGGTGCACCTGGAGCGGTTTGGCAAGCCGGGTAAGACCCTCATCGGCTCCGACAGCCACACCCCCACCGGCGGCGGTCTGGGCATGCTGGCCTTTGGCGCCGGCGGCATGGATGTGGCAGTGGCCATGGGCGGCGGTGCCTACTATATCACCATGCCCAAGCTTTACAAGGTAAACCTGACTGGTGCCCTCCGGCCCTGGGTCAGCGCCAAGGATGTGAGCCTGGAGCTGCTGCGGATTCTGTCCGTAAAGGGCGGCGTGGGCGTCATTGTGGAGTGGGGCGGCCCCGGTGCCATGACCCTTTCCGTCCCGGAGCGGGCTACCATCACCAACATGGGTGCAGAGCTGGGGGCAACCACCTCCATTTTCCCCTCCGACGAGCAGACCCGGAAATTCCTGGCAGCCCAGGGAAGAGAGGAAGACTACGTACCCCTGGCCAGCGACCCGGATGCAAAGTATGACCGGGTGATTGACATTGACCTTTCGTCCCTCAAGCCCATGATTGCCTGTCCCCACAGCCCGGACAATGTGGTTACGGTGGAGAGCCTCCGGGATGTGGCGGTGGATCAGGTGTGTATCGGTTCTTGTACCAACTCCTCCTTTACGGATATGCTGAAGGTGGCGGCCATTCTCAAGGGCAAGACGGTGGCTCCCAATGTGAGCCTTTCCATCTCTCCCGGTTCCCGGCAGGTGCTGACCATGTTGGCAGACTGCGGAGCCCTGGCTGACATCCTTGCCAGTGGCGCCCGGGTGTTGGAGTGTGCCTGCGGCCCCTGTATCGGCATGGGCTTCTCGCCCAACTCCGGCGGCGTAAGCCTGCGTACCTTCAACCGGAACTTCCTGGGCCGCAGCGGTACCAAGGACGCCCAGGTGTACCTGGTCTCTCCGGAAACCGCTGCCGCATCCGCTTTGACAGGCTTCATTACCGACCCCACTACGCTGCCTTCCATGACCCCTGTGACTCTGCCGGAGCATTTCCATATTGATGATTCTGCTGTGATTCAACCCTTGCCCCCCCAGGAGGCGGAGAAGGCCCAGGTGCTCCGGGGACCCAACATCAAGGAATTCCCCAAGAGCAAGCCCTTTGCAGACACTCTGGAGGCCGAGGTGGTGCTGAAGGTGGGGGACAACATCACCACCGACCACATTATGCCTGCCGGTGCCAAGATTCTGCCCTACCGCTCCAACATCCCCAAGCTGTCGGAGTTCTGCTTTGAGGTATGCGATCCCCAATTCCCCGCCCGGGCCAAGGCCGCCGGCGAGGGCATTGTGGTAGGCGGCAGCAACTACGGACAGGGCTCTTCCCGGGAGCACGCCGCCCTGGTGCCCATGTACCTGGGCATCCGGTGCGTCATGGCCAAGAGCTTCGCCAGAATCCATGTAGCAAACCTGATTAACGCCGGAATCCTGCCGGTGACCTTCGTAAACCCGGATGACTATGACGCCCTTTCCCAGGGAGCAAAGCTGAAGCTTACGGGAATTGCCAAGGGTATGGAAACAGGAGAGATGACTGTGGTGGATGAGGCCACCGGCAGAACCTTCCCGGTTGCCTGCCAGCTCTCTTCCAGACAGCAGAAGATTTTGATGGCCGGCGGCTTGCTGAATGCCACCAGGGAGGGACTTGTATGAAAGAAATGGAATTGGCCTGCCAGAAATTTTCCCAGCTTTTGCAGGAGCAGATGGAGCGAATTTCCCACATGAATCAGGAAAAGACCGATTTTACCACCAAGCCCGTGGTCACCATCGGCCTGATTGACGGAGACGGCATTGGCCCCATTATCATGGAGCAGGCTACCCAGGTGCTTCATAAGCTCCTGGAAAAGGAGATTGCCCAGGGAAGCGTGGTGTGTAAGAAGATTGAAGGCCTTACCATCGAAAACCGTCTGGCCCTGGGAGAGTCTGTCCCCCGGCAGGTGCTGGAGGAGATTAAGTCCTGTGACGTACTGCTGAAGGGCCCCACTACCACCCCCATGGGCGGCACCATGGAAAGCGCCAATGTTACCCTTCGCCGGGAGCTGGACTTGTATGCCAATGTCCGCCCGGTGTCCATCCCGGAGGAGGGAATCGACTGGATTTTCTACCGGGAGAACACGGAAGGGGAGTACGTCCTGGGCAGCCGGGGCGTGGAGCTGCCCGGCCTTGCCATGGACTTTAAGGTCACCACCGATGCCGGAACCCGGCGGATTGCCCGGGCTGCCTTTGAATATGCAAAGAACAACGGCAAAAATCGGGTATCCATTGTGACCAAGGCCAATATTATGAAGAAAACCGACGGTAAGTTTACCGCCATCTGTCACCAGGTGGCCGAGGATTACCCGGAGATTCAGGCGGACGACTGGTATATTGACATTATGACCGCCAACCTGGTGAACCCCGCTATCCGCAGCCAGTTCCAGGTCTTTGTGCTGCCCAACCTGTACGGCGACATTATCACCGATGAAGCCGCCCAGATTCAGGGTGGCGTTGGCACCGCCGGCAGCGCCAACATGGGCGACCGCTACGCCATGTTCGAGGCCATCCACGGCTCTGCCCCCAGAATGATTGCAGAAGGGCTGGGAGACTACGCCAGCCCGGAGAGCATCCTCAAGGCCTTGTGCCTGCTGCTGCGGCATATCTGCCGGGGAGAAGCAGCCGCCCGGCTGGAAAAGGCCATGGAAGCCTGCCCGGTGAAGGTAACCGGAGAGAAAACCGGCGCAACAGCCAAAGAATATACGAAGGAACTTCTGACCTTGCTGTAATGACATCAATGCCGACGCTCAGAAACGAGCGCCGGCATTTTTCTGCATATTTAACCCCCTGGGGGGCTTCCCAATTCTTCTGTGAAGGATTATAATAGGCCACGCAAAAGAAACAGGAGGTAATTTCCATGAAAACCCTATCCCATGTCAAGAAATTGGTGCTTACAGCTGTGTGCGCCGCCCTGTGTGTGGTGCTGCCCATGCTGTTTCATTCCTTCCCCAACGGCGGCAATATTTTTCTGCCCATGCACATCCCGGTGCTGCTGTGCGGCATGATGTGCTCCTGGCCCTACGGACTGGTGTGCGGCGTACTGGGGCCTGTGATTTCCAGCCTGCTCACCGGTATGCCTCCCGCTGCAATCCTTCCCTCCATGGCGGTGGAGTGCGCCGTATACGGCTGCGTGTCCGGCCTGATGCTCCGGTTTGTCCGCACCAAAATTCCGGTGGTTGACCTTTACATCAGCATGGTAACGGCTATGGTGCTGGGCCGGGTGATTTCCGGACTGGTAAAGGCCTATATTCTTACCCCCGGTATCTCTCCCTTTGCCTGGGTAACCACCTCTCTGGTGCAGGGTATCCCCGGCATCTGCATCCAGCTGGTGCTTCTGCCGCTGCTTGTGACCATGCTCACCAAAGCCAAGCTGCTGCCCAGCCGCTATTAAGAGAGGGATCCTATGAACAAGCAGGAGATTATTGCCTTCTTTGACCATATGGCGCCCCAGTGGGATGGGGACATGATTCGCTCCGATGAAATCATCAATCGCATTCTGGACGGGGCAGAGGTGGGGGAAGGAAAGTCCGTTCTGGATGTGGCCTGCGGCACCGGTGTGCTGTTTCCCGACTATCTGAAACGGCAGGTGGCATCTGTTACCGCCATCGACATCTCCCCGGAGATGGCAAAGATTGCCGCCGGAAAATACCCGGATGCCCCCATCCGGGTTCTGTGCGGAGATGTGGAGAACACGGCCTTTGACCGGAAGTTTGACTGTATCATGGTCTATAACGCCTTTCCTCATTTCCCTGACCCTCAGCACCTGATTGAAACTCTGGCGGGGCTTCTGGCTCCCGGGGGAACCCTCACGGTAGCCCACGGCATGAGCCGGGAGGCTATTGACCACCACCATGAAGGTGCCGCCAGCGCCGTCAGCCGGGGCCTAATGTCTGCTGAGGAACTGACGCAAATCTTTGCCCAATACCTGAAGGTAACCAAGTCCATCTCCGATAACCGGATGTACCAGGTAACCGGAAAGAAAATTTAATCCTGACCCAAAAGCACCGACTGAAAAGCCGGTGCTTTTCCTTTCCGGAATTTTCAGGTTATATTGGCAAATCCGGCAGGATACTGTATAATACAGCTATGAATATAGGAAGCAGGTGATTGTATGCCCATTCAGATTGTGAGAAATGACATTACCAAAATGAAAGTGGATGCCATTGTAAATGCGGCAAATCCCTCCTTGCTGGGAGGCGGCGGTGTGGACGGCTGTATCCACCGGGCGGCAGGGCCGGAACTGCTGGAGGCCTGTAAGGCCCTGGGAGGCTGTCCCACCGGCAGTGCAAAGCTGACATTGGGATACGGGCTTCCCTGTAAATACGTCATCCATGCAGTAGGTCCCCGCTGGCAGGGAGGCTGCCAACATGAGGAGAACTTGCTCATCTCCTGCTACCAAAGGGCCTTGTCTCTGGCGAAGGAAGCCGGGTGCGAAACGGTGGCCTTTCCCCTCATATCTTCGGGGATATACGGCTATCCCAAGGACCAGGCGCTGGGTGTTGCCATGGATACCATCAGCCGTTTCCTGCTGGAAAATGACATGACCGTCTACCTGGTGGTCTTTGATAAAAGCGCCTACCGCATCAGCAGCAAGCTCTTAGCCAACATCGAGGAATATATTGACGACCACTACGTGGACACCCATTCCGATCCTCCCAACCGCCGGGTTTCGTCCAATGTTTTCTATGAGGCCTCCAGACCGTTTCTGCCTATGGCGGCCTCCATGCCGGGAAAATCCCTGGAGGAGATGGTGGAACAGCTGGATGAGAGCTTCTCGGAAATGCTCCTGCGAAAAATCGACGAGTCCGGCATGACCGATGCCCAGTGCTATAAAAAGGCCAACATTGACCGGAAGCTCTTTTCCAAAATCCGCAGTGACAGGCTGTATAAGCCCTCCAAACCCACGGTTCTGGCCTTTGCCATTGCCCTGGAGCTGTCCCTGGAGGAGACAAAGGATATGCTGATGAAGGCCGGCTTCGCCCTGTCCCATGCCAGCAAGTTTGACATCATTGTGGAGTATTTCATCGAGAGGGGCAATTACAACGTTTTCGAAATCAACGAGGCCCTTTTTGCCTTCGACCAAAGCCTGCTGGGTGCATAACAAGGAGGAATGAGATGGCACAGCCTGTGATTTTACACAGTCTTTCGCAGATAGAAGCGTATCGTCAGAGGATAGAAGCGAACTTATCTGAGACGATGAATGCTTTGCGGGAAAGTCTGAAGAGCGAAGCGCCGTTTGCGTTCTTTCAGAAGCTGAAATATGATAAACTTGCCAAAGAGCCTATTTCGGGCACACCGGAGAATTTGCTGGAAGCGGTGAACCAGTGCCAAACATACCTGGTGTCCCTGTGCGGGGCGGAATATTTGATCCAAAGACATCCGGGAAAAACCTTTCTGGTAAATTGGGGAAATGTGGCCGGATATGATTTGGAGGCAGCGGATAGCAGTATCGTTGCAGAGTGCTTTGCAGCTACCAGTTACCGCAGCAATGGAAAGCTGCATGCTGATTTGAAACGACTGGAAGCCAACCAAACATCGCAGGAAAAATACGAGTTCTTCTTTGCCCCTGATTTTACCCAAGGTCAGCTGCAATACTATACCCGGAAATACCCCCATATCCATATTGTCCATTTCTCGCAGCAGGAATTGTCGCCTTCCATGCGACCATAATGGAAGAAAAAAGCTGTATTCTATTGTTGTAAATCAACCAACAATGGATACGGAGGTATTTCAAATGAAAAAGCATTTAACGGAAGTTGTCTTTATCCTGGACCGCAGCGGCTCCATGAGCGGACTGGAAGCGGATACCATTGGGGGCTTTAACGCCATGCTGAAAAAGCAGAAGCAGGGCCCCGGCGAGGCGCTCATTTCCACCGTCCTGTTCGATAATACCTGTCAGGTGCTCCATGACCGAATTCCGGTGGAAAAAGTAGCTCCCCTTACAGACCGAGACTACACGGTTGGAGGCTGCACCGCTCTTTTGGATGCCATCGGAGGGGCCATCCACCACATAGGCAATGTTCATAAATATGCAAGATCGGAGGATGTGCCGGAGCATACCCTGTTTGTGATTACCACCGACGGTATGGAAAACGCCAGCTGCCGATATTCCGCCCAAAAGGTGCGGCAGATGATTGAGCGGCAGAAGGAGAAATACGGCTGGGAGTTTTTGTTCCTGGGAGCCAACATCGATGCGGTGGAGACTGCAAGACGGTTTGGTATTGGGGAGGATCGGGCGGTCAATTACCACGCAGACAGCCAGGGCACCCGCCTGAATTATGAAGTCCTCAGCGCCGCTATTTCTTCCGTCCGCAGCAGCGCCCCCCTGAGTGACCAGTGGAAACAGGAAATTGACAGAGATTTCAAAGAACGAAGAAAAGATTTGGATTGATTCAGAAATATACCCCCGGGCTACGCAGACTTGAGCTGGTGCCCGGGGGTGTTTTCAGGGGCGTGAGAGAAAGGCGGATGAACTGGGGAGAGGGAGATTCTCGCCGTTCTTGACATATTCTTTATAAGATTGTATTATGAAAAAAAATATGGGCTTTTTCGGGAAATCCCTGAAAAAGCCATGACAACAGAAAGGGAACGGATATGCTTACCATCAAAAACTATCTTCGACCTAAGACTCCCCAGGAGGCCTATGATTTGGTCCAGAAACGCTCCAACGTAATCCTGGGCGGTATGCTGTGGCTGAAAATGCAGAACCGCCGGGTGGATACCGCCATTGACCTGCAGGATTTGGGCCTTAGCTATATCCGGCAGGAGGAAGATGGGGTGCATATCGGTGCCATGACCTCCCTGCGCACTTTGGAGACCAGCCCCATTCTCAACGAATTGACCCAAGGAGCAGCTGCCGAGGCGGTAAAGCCCATTGTGGGTGTGCAGTTTCGCAACTGCGCCACAGTAGGGGGAAGCCTCTACGGCCGGTTTGGCTTTTCCGATGTGCTGACCTTGTTCCTGGCCTGGGATGCCCAGGTGGTTCTTTATGGCGCAGGACGGATGCCCCTTTCCCAGTTTGTTCAGATTCCCAGAAGCCGGCGTGATTTGCTTCTGGAGGTGATTGTTTCCTCCCAGCCGGTGCAGGCCTCTTACCAGAGCCATAGAAATTCTGCCACGGACTTTCCGGTGCTGGCCTGCTGCGTGATGAAGAAGGACGGAGCCTACCGGTGCTGCCTGGGGGCAAGACCCGGTGCCGCCCGGTGCTATGAGGACGAGACCCATATTCTTCAGGGAAATTTGACGGAAGAAAAAGCGGAGACCTTTGCCCGGTGGGTATCGGAGCAGGCAGCGTTCGGCTCCAACATGCGGGGAAGCGAAGCCTATCGTCGGCGGCTGGCGGAAACCCTGGTGCGCCGGAGCCTGTTGGCTTTGGGGAAGGAGTAAACCATGGAAATCAAATTGACACTCAACGGGAAACCCGTTACCGCCTCTGTGGATGCGGACAAGCTGCTGCTGGACTTTCTCCGGGAGCAGGGATGCCTGTCTGTGAAGCGGGGCTGTGAAACCGCCAACTGCGGCCTTTGCACCGTGCTGCTGGATGGAGTGCCGGTGCTGTCCTGTTCTGTGCTGGCTGCCCGGGCTGCCGGTCATCAGGTGCAGACCCTGGAGGGGCTGCAGCAGGAGGCAGAGGAGTTCGTGGGCTTTATTGCTGACCAGGGCGCAGAGCAGTGCGGCTTCTGCAACCCCGGCTTTGTGATGAATACCATCGCCCTTCTTCGGGAGAATCCCCACCCTACGGACGAGGAGATTCGGGCCTTCCTTGCAGGAAACCTGTGCCGCTGCTCCGGTTATGAGGGACAGCTTCGGGGAATCCGCAATTACCTTGACTGGAAGGAGGGCAAGACCAATGGCTGAGCTGAAAAGCGTGGGTAAACCTGTACGAAAAAAGGACGCCATGCAGCTGCTTCTGGGGAAGCCCCTCTTTGTGGAGGATGTGACGCCCCGGGACGCTCTGGTGGTGAAGGTGCTGCGAAGCCCCCATGCCAATGCGAAAATCCGGGAAATCCGCACGGAAAACGCCATGAAGGTGCCGGGAATGGTGGCGGTCTATACCTACCGGGATGTACCCCAGAAACGGTTTACCATGGCAGGACAAACCTATCCCGAGCCTTCTCCCTATGACCGGCTGCTGCTGGATCAGCACCTGCGGTTTGTGGGGGATGCGGTAGCTATCGTGGCAGGAGAAACGGAAAAGGCTGTGGACAAGGCTATGAAGCTTATCCGGGTGGACTATGAGGTGCTGGAACCGGTGCTGGACTTCCACACCGCCAAGGACAATCCCATATTGGTTCATCCCGAGGACAACTGGCGCTCCCTCTGCCCTGTGGGGGCAGACAACCGCCGGAACCTCTGCGCCTCCGGTCAGGAGGGGGAAGGGGACATTGACGAGGTACTGGACAGCTGCCCGGTGGTGATTGACCATACCTATCATGTGAAGGCCTGCCAGCAGGCCATGATGGAGACCTTCCGCACCTATACGGAAATCGACCGGTACGGCCGGCTTCATGTCATCAGCTCCACCCAGATCGTGTTCCACTGCCGCCGGATCATTGCCAACGCTTTGGATATCCCGAAGTCCATGGTTCATGTAGAAAAGCCCAGAATCGGCGGCGGCTTCGGTGCCAAGCAGACGGTGGTGGCGGAGGTGTACCCGGCCTTTGTGACCTGGAAAACCCGCCGCCCGGCCCGGATGATCTACTCCCGGAAGGAGTGCCAGATTGCCGCCTCCCCCCGGCATGAGATGGAGGTGCACGTTCGCCTGGGAGCTACCCAGGAGGGCATTATCCGGGGCATTGACTTGTATACCCTTTCCAATACCGGCGCTTACGGCGAGCATGGCCCCACCACCGTGGGCCTGTCCGGACACAAGTCCATTCCTGTGTATACCGCCAACCTGGAGGCTTTCCGCTTTACCTATGATGTGGTGTATACCAACCGCCAGTCCGCCGGTGCCTACCGGGGCTACGGTGCTACCCAGGGCCTGTTTGCGGTGGAAAGCGCCGTCAATGAGCTGGCAGAGAAGCTCCATATGGATCCTCTTGCCCTCCGGGAGAAGAATATCGTCCGGGAAGGAATGGTCATGCCTGCCTACTACCACGAAACCGCCAATGCCTGCGCCTTGGACCGGTGCATCGAAAAATGTGCGGAAAGTTTCAACTGGAAAGAAAAATACCCGGTGCGGGATATGGGGAACGGAAAAATCCGGGCTGCCGGCGTAGGCCTGAGTATGCAGGGCTCCGGCATCTCCGGACTGGATGTGGGCTCTGCCACCATCAAGCTGGGAGACGAGGGTATCTACAATCTGATGATTGGCGCAGCGGATATGGGTACCGGCTGCGATACGACTCTTGCTCAGATTGCCGCCGAGTGTCTGGACTGTGATTTGGATGATATTGCGGTATTCGGCGCTGACACCGACGCCTCCCCCTATGACTCCGGTTCCTATGCTTCCTCAACGGCCTATGTCACCGGTAAGGCGGTGGAAAAGGCCTGCCTGGAGCTGCGGGAGAATATGCGCCGGATTGGCGCCAATATGCTGGGTTGTGCTCCGGAGGAGACTGTGTTCTCCGGCAAGGGGGTAAGCCGTGACGACGGCTCCGCATCTGTGAGTCTTATGGATATTGCCACCCGCTCCATGGCGGGCAACAACATCCCGGTGCAGGTGACGGTGAGCCACTCCTCCCCGGTATCGCCTCCGCCCTTTATGGCGGGCATGGTTGAAGTGGAGGTGGACACCCAGACCGGCCACGTGGAGCTTCTGAATTATTCCGCTGTGGTGGACTGCGGCACTCCCTTGAATCCCAATCTGGTGCGGATTCAGGCGGAGGGCGGCATCGCCCAGGGTATCGGCATGACCCTAACGGAGAATGTTACCTATACCGCCAAGGGCCGGGTGATGGAGGACTCCTTCATGCAGTATAAGATTCCCTCCCGGCTGGATGTGGGCAAGCTCCAGGTGGACTTTGCCTGCAGCCACGAGCCCACCGGCCCCTTCGGTGCCAAGTCCATCGGTGAGGTGGTTATCAATACCCCCGCCCCTGCCATTGCCCATGCCATTTACCGGGCTACAGGGGTGTGGCACCGGGAACTGCCCATCACCCCTGAGAAGATTCTCATGTCCATGGAACATGGCTAAGCATATTTTATTCCTGGCCTCTGGAAAGGCCAGCCGCTTCGGCAGCAACAAGCTGCTATACCCCCTGTGGGGAAAGCCTCTGTTTTCCTGGGGGCTGGAAGCTCTCCGGGAAGCTGCCATAGATCTGCCGGACTGTACCCTTCGGGTGGTGTCCCAGTATGAAGCCATCCGTAATTGGGCGGAAGAGCATGGCATTTTGGCTGTAGACAGCCCTTTGAGCCATCTGGGACTGTCTCATACCATCCGAGCGGGACTGGAAAGTATCAAGAACCTGTCCCCGGAGGATACCCTGGTATTCGCAGCGGCGGACCAGCCTTTCCTCCAGGCGGCTACCATCCGGCGGCTTCTATCCGCTCCAGGGATTACCGCCCGAATCTGTTGGCAGGATACCCCGGGAAACCCGGCTGCCTTTTCTGCCTCCCTGGCTCCGGAGCTGATGGCTCTGGAAGGGGACAGGGGAGGGGGCGTTCTGCTGAAAAAATACCCTTGCACCAAGGTCACAGCAGCTTCCGGCTGGGAACTGTGGGACATAGACCGGCTGGAGGCGCTGGAAGCCCTGCCGCCGGAGCTTATCGCACAATATCAAAAAAATTGAGGAGAAAAACATGAAGAGATTTCGTTCTGCCCTGGCCTTTCTTCTGGCCCTGGCCCTGTTGTTCAGCCTGACCGGCTGCGCCGGCGGAGAAACCCAAACCACCACGGAGGCTACAAAGCCTTCCACCCAGGCAACCTCCGAGGCCACGGAGGCTGCCACGGAAAACCAGACCATTAGCCTGACCGACCAGGCCGGCCGGCAGGTGACCCTGGATGCGCCTGCCCAGACCCTGGTAAGCTGCTACTATATCACCACCTATGGCACCCTGGTTCTGGGCCTGGGAGACCGGGTGGTCGGCCTGGAGAAGAAGGCGGAGACCCGTCCCATTTACAGCCTCTGCGCCCCGGAGCTGCTGGAAAAGCCCCAGGTGGGTACTTTGAAAGAGCTGAATGTGGAAGCGGTTGTGGCTCTGGAGCCGGATCTGGTGCTGATGCCGGTGAAGCTGCAGGACTACGCAGCTACCCTGGAGGAGTTGGGTATTACCGTACTGGTGGTAAATCCCGAGTCCCAGGAGCTGCTTGAGGAGATGCTTACCCTTATCGCCACCGCCTGCGGCGTTTCTGAGCGGGCAGAGGCATTGCTCGCCTACTATGAGGAGCAGCTGACCAAGGTTTCTGACCTGACGGCAGGGGAGGAAAAGCCCCGGGTGTATATGGCCAGCAACTCTTCCTACCTCTCTGCCGCCCCGGGACTGATGTACCAGTCTGACCTGGTGACTCTGGCAGGGGGTGAGAATGTAATGGCTCAGCTGCCCGGAGACTACTGGACGGAGGTTTCCTACGAGTCCATTCTGGCGGCTGACCCGGAGGTCATTGTCATCCCCGCCGGTGCGGAGTACACCGCCCAGGATGTGCTCAATGACGAAAATCTTGCCCAGATTACGGCTGTGAAGAACGGTGCGGTGTACGCCATGCCCCAGAATCTGGAGGAGTGGGACTCTCCCATCCCCTCGGGCATTTTGGGCGTGCTGTGGCTCACCAGTGTGCTCCACCCCCAGGTGTACGATTTTGAAACCTTCCAGCAGGATGCCCAGGATTTCTACAAGACCTTCTATGGTGTGGAAATCCCCGGGGACCTGATTACCAAGTAAATGCGTTCCAGAGGGTATTTGCTGATTCCGGCTCTGCTATTGCTGACAGTTACCGCCCTTCTGTCCTGCACTTTGGGCAGCTACCCCATCTCCCTTCCGGAGATGGGGCAGCTGCTTATGGGAAAGCTGGAAAACACCACCCTTTCCGGGGTGTTCTGGCAGCTCCGGGTGCCCCGGGTGGTGATGGGACTGACTGCCGGGTGTGCTTTGGGACTGGCAGGCGGTGTGTATCAGCTTCTGTTCCGGAATCCTCTGGCCTCTCCGGATCTGACGGGCGTTGCCTCCGGAGCTTCTCTGGGGGCTGCTCTGGCTCTGGTGCTGGGGGGCGGCAGCTGGTGGCTGATGATGGCAGGCTCCTTTGCCCTGGGCCTTCTGTCGCTGATATTGGTGCTGCTTCTGGTGGAGTTTTCCGGCATCCGCCGCACCGGCAGCTATGTGCTGGCAGGTATCGTGATTGCCTCTGCTGCAGAGGCAGGGCTGATGCTTCTGAAATACATGGCAGACCCTACCGGAGAGCTGGCAGCCATTGAATTCTGGACCATGGGCAGCCTGGGAAAGGTCACCGCAAGCCGGGTATACCCCTGCCTGCCTCTGATTCTTCTTCCTATGGCGCTTATGCTTTGCTTTGGAAAGCAGCTGCTCCTTCTCAGCCAGGGCTCTGCCCAGGCCCGGCAGCTGGGGCTTGCCCCGGGGCTGTGGCGGGGAGTTCTTCTGGGGCTTGCCACCTGGATGACTGCCGGGGTGATTTCTGTCACGGGAGCCATTGCTTTTGTGGGACTGATTGCCCCCCATATTGCATTTTCCTTGTACCGCCGCAGAGGAGGTCTGTACCTGCTGTTTTGTATGGCGGTGGGTGGAGAGCTCCTGCTGGCAGCGGATATTCTGGCAAGAATGTTGGTGCCCTATGCGGAGCTGCCTCTGAGTATTCTCACGGTAGCTTTTTCCCTGCCTGTGCTGCTTTTGGCTCTGCGTCGCAGGAGAAAGGAGGCATATGGAACCGATTTTTGAAGCTTCGGCCCTGTCTGTAGGGTATACTGTACCCATCCTTCAGGATATTTCCTTTTCCCTGTTTCCCGGGGAGATGGTGGGAGTCCTGGGGCGGAACGGCTGCGGAAAAACCACACTGCTGCGGGCCATTACCGGAGAGATTCCCTGTATTTCCGGTGAAATCCGGCTGATGGGAGAGAATATCCGCCGCCTTTCTGTCCGGGAGCGGGCACGGCGGACGGCGGTTATGCCCCAGGGCAGCCATGCCGTGCCGGGAATCACAGTGATGGAAGCCATCGCCATGGGCGGCTATGCCCGGGAGGGCTTCTGGTGGGGGATGTCCCCTCAGCTGCGTCAGAAAGTGGAGCTGTGTGCGGAAGATTTGGGAATCGCCTCCATTCTTCACCGGGACTTTGGCCTTTTGAGCCAGGGACAGCAGCAAATGGTCTTACTGTGCCGTCTGCTGGTGCAGGACACGCCCCTGATGCTTCTGGATGAGCCCAATGCAGCCCTGGACTTTGACAATGCCCGTCAGCTGCTCCATAAAATCCGACAGCTGACAGACCAAAAGGAAAAGGGAGCACTGCTGGTGCTCCACGATCCTCAGCTGGCCCTGTCCTATTGCAGCCGCCTGCTGATTGTGCACCGGGGAAAAATTGCAGCGGATGTATCTGCCCACGCTCCCATGGAAACCCTGGAAAAGGCACTGAACATTTTGTATCCGGGATTGTGTTTGACGGAAAACCCATTGGACACAGGTTTTTTTTGCAGCCTTTCCGCCCAGAAAAATGTATAGTCAGGGAAAAATCACCCCGTAAGCGGAGCATATGACCCATGCTTTGCCTATGGGGTGTTTTATATGCCTTTGGAGGCTCGAAAATAGTCGAAAACTGATGATTGTTTTCTGACGATTTTTGGAATATAATAAAAGGGTTAAAACGTTCCGATTGCCATTGGAACAGGAAGCTTTTACGCGTTGTCACATGACGTGATAAGGAAAAATATAAATGAGGTAAAATCTGATGAACCCAAGCCAAAGCAATGAGATAGAGCGATTGTTCCGGCAAATGTATCCCTTGCTGGTGGAATATGCGGAAAGCTCACTGAAAAACTTTGCCCAGGCGGAGGAGGCAGCCCAGGATGCGTTCCGGATTGCCTGCCAGTGCCCGGAGGCCTTGCTTCACAGCCCAAATCCGGAGGGATGGCTCATTATCACCCTGCGAAATGTGATTTCCAATATTTACCGAAGGCAGGCAGGAGCACAAAGGTATTTGCAAGAGCAGATAGCTTCCTGCCCTCCTGAGAAAGTAATGTCCCATAATGAAGAACTTCCGGAATTTTTGTATCAGGATCTGGCGGATACAGAGGAATTCCGATTGGTGAAGGCGCTGGTCCTGGATGGAAAAAGCTATCAGGAACTGGCCATGGACAGGAACATCACTGTGGGCACCTGCCGCAAGCGCATGGAAAGGGCAAAAAAATTTCTTCGGGAAAAAATTAGAAATTGATGTCACATTTTGGCGTTTTATTACATATACCTTATAGAAGGAGGTAGAGTATGCCTAAACAAGAAAAGAAAACTGACCTGGGCCGGTACGATTCCATGGATACCCAGGCGCTTCAGGAGCTTCTCCGGGCGGATGCTTCTAAATCAGAGGCGGAAGTATCCGACCAGGAAACCATTCTGTATATTATGGAGGTGCTTGCCAAAAGAAGAAAAGACCAAAACCAAGGAAAATCTCTGGACGAGGCCTGGGAGATTTTCCAGCGGTCCTATAACGAATGTACAGGCCATATTTCCGAAAGAAAACCGGCGAAAGTATGTAATAGATGGAAAAAGAGCCTGGTAGCAGCCGCAGCTGTGGTAGTGCTGTTGTTGGGAAGCACCGTGACCGCCCAGGGCTTCGGTGTGGATCTGTGGCAAACCATTGCCAAGTGGACCCAGGAGACCCTGTTTCTGGGATATATGGGTCAGACAGAGGAATCCATGGGCGCACATTCAGACTATATGAATCCCTGTGCTTCTTTGCAGACTGCCTTGGACGAGTTCAAGGCAGAGAAAAAATTGGTCCCTACATGGATCCCGGAGGGGTATGCGGAAACAGATGTGACCGTGACACAAACGCCTACCCAGAGAATTTTTACAGCTGTTTACCTTTCTGGCGGTCAAACTATCCGTATTCACATTGCAAATTATATTAGCAGTCATCCTTCGGAAATTGAGCAGAGCGCTTCACTTCTAGAGATTTATGAAGCTGCGGGTGTTCAATACTATATTTTTAGTAACCATGATCAGTTAAAAGCTGTATGGATCGATGAAAGCTATGAATGCTATATAATGGGACCGGTTTCTTCTTCGGAAATGAAAAAGATGATAGATTCTATAGAGAAAGGGTAATTGATTTGAAGTATACCAAGAGTGTATTGTGTAAGTTGATTGTTTTTTGCCTTGTAGTGGCACTGGCCTTTCCCACTTCGGTCAGTGCAGCAAAAAACGAAGAGGTTATTCCCTTCGCCAGTTATTATCTGGATGGCTATAATGCCTATATCTGCGATATGGGCAGAGGAGAGATGCAGATTTGGTTTGATGTGATGGGTACCGGATATATGGACGAAATCGGCGTGCTGTCCATTCAGTTATATGAATCCACCAACAATGTGACCTGGACAAGGGTAAAAACATTTCTGTATGAAGAAAATCCAGGCATGCTGGCGTACAATGATTATCAACATGTTTCTCATGTGACCTACCAAGGCATTGCCGGTAGATATTACAAGGCCTATGTATGCATCTGGGCCGGTAAGGATGGCAAGGGTGATACCCGCTACAAGTGGGCGACTATGGTGTAAACTTCCATAACCTCCCGGCAGGACAATCAAAAACATAACGCCCCCAAAGGAAAGCATAGCTTCCCTTTGGGGGCGTTTCTATTGAATCCTCCAAATTTTCGCAGGATTCCATGTTACCTGGTCAGCTTTCGGAACATGAATTTTGGGTTGATATACAAAATATATGTACAGCCAACCGCAATCATGAGGACGGCACCAACAAGACCCAGGCCAAAATGTATGGTCAATAAACCCACCGCCAGCTGAACACAGCAGTAGCCCAGCTCAATCTTTGTATTCTTGCAGCGCTGCTTTTTATCGGTCTCATAGAGGTGATTTGCAGCCATCCAGATGGAACTAAGAGCCAGCAGTACAAGGGAGAAGATGAGGGCACCACGGTAAAGGTCTTTGTTTGGAAAATCCGGGTGCTGAAGCTGGTAAATTACCGAGGTGCAGTTGAACAGAAAGGCCGCTTGGGCGATAATTGCCAGTTTGATTAAGTTGGCCCGGAGAATCAGATTGGGCTTCTTTTCGCTTTTGGCTTTTTCAAAAGCGGCCGGTTCTTCTTCACCTTTTTGAGGCTCCACAAGCTGGGACAGACTGATTTCCAATATATCTGCCAGTTGAATCAGATTGCTTGCCGTGGGCTCTGACTGCCCGGTTTCCCATTTTGATACAGCCTGCCTGCTCACCCCAAGTCGGTCTGCCACACATTCCTGGGACAGCTTCAATTCCTCCCGCCGTTTCTTGATGCTTTCGCCTAAAGTCATTTTTGACACCTCCCGGTACACTTGTAGTATCTGCATTATAGCCCAAATCCCGGTTGCAATCAACCAACTGCATGTCAACTGACAGTTGCAGTCACCATTATTCCCAAAAAATCAGATTTCACCTTGATAATACCGGGTGATAAACTCCGTCATGCCGGATGCCACCGCTCTCCAGCAACAGCCTTCACCAATTTCCTCATGCTCCCAAACATAAATGGTGGTTTCGTCCACGATGCCGTCGGGCTGAACACGGTAGCAATAATAGTCACCGCAGCCGTTTGTGGCAAAGAAAATAAACCGGTCCACTCTATCCAGATATTCTTCTTTGCTGTAATCTTCTTCAAACAGGGGAAGCCAGGTTTCTTTGTTTCGATTTACATTTTCAACGATTTCCTGAGAAGACAATAGACACCAGCGATCCCCGTTCATTTCAAGAAGCAAATCCACCAGGGCTTTTGGGAAGGGATGTCCTACAACCTTTTCGGCATATGCAATTTCGCTTTTGGGGCAGGGAGGCTGGATTTTTACCCATTTATTCCCTGATGACAGTTTCCCAATCAGTTCTTTGTACATTGTATTACCTCCTATGAAATGACAATGCCGCTATACGACAAGTGACCTTTGCTGCTTTATGGGCGCCTGGGAGCCGGAAAACGAACTTATAAATCGTCAAACACCGTGAAATTCACAGCTTTCCTTCAGGCAATCCATAAATTTCTGTGCTGCTTTTGACAGGAGCTGATACCGTTTCCAGATTATGGATGCCTCGGCTTCCATTTTTGGAGACAAGGGCCTGAAACACAGCTTGCTGTCGCCGCTGACATTGATGAGCTTGTCAAAGCAGACTGCATACCCCAGTCCCTCCTCCACCAGCAGCGATGCATTAAACACCAGATTGTATGTGGCAACGATATTCAGTCTGGTGATATCCTGTCCAAACCAGCTGGACATGGGCCAGGCATCTGTTTTCTGCGCCGACAAAATCAAGGGCTTATCCCACAGATCCTGGGGCTGAATCACATCTTTCTGGGCCAGGGGAGAATCTTTCCGCATCAGTACCCCCCAGGTATCCCGGATTGGAAATTTGATGGAACTGTAAACTGTGGTATCCACGGGACTGTATACCACTCCGAAATCAATCAATCCCCGGTCCAAATGCTCTTTCACAAAAGCGGAATTTCCGCTGAGAATATGAAAATGAATATCGGGATATTTTTCCTGGATGCGCTTGGCGGCTCTTGCGAAAATGCGAATCATATCGGACTCACCGGTACCAATATAGACATCTCCAGCGATTACTTCGTCGGACAAAGAGATCTCTCTTTCTGTCATGCGGACCAATTCCAGAATCTCTTCCGCCCGTTTTCTCAGCAGCATCCCTTCCTCGGTTAACAGCACTTTTCGGGAGCCCTTTGTCCCGCGGATTAAAAGCTGTTTTCCCAGCTCTTCCTCCAAGGCTTTCAGCTGGGTGGAAAGAGTAGGCTGAGAAAGATGCAGGGATTCTGCCGCAGAGGAAATATTCTGCTCCCTGGCCACCGCCAAAAAATACTGCAGCACTCGCAGTTCCATATCCATCGCCTCCTACTGAAAAGAATACCACAAATATGAATAGGTTTCAACTATGCAATAACATTGTTTATAAGTATTTGATATGCGTTTCTGTCGGGAATATAATAATAGCAGAAAACCCGGGGCAAAAGGAGGTTTTTAACATTACGGAGCAGGATTTGATTATGAACCTGCAAGCAGCTGGATTTGACGAAAGCTCAATACAGGAGTTTCTTATCTGCTGGAGTGCGGGAGAAAGGGAAAAACAGCTGCGGCTGTTATCTCAAAAAAGGGAAGGGCTGTTGGCTCAGGTTCACCGGGAGGAAAAACAAATCCATTGCCTGGACTATCTGGTCTACCGGCTTGAGAAGGATAAAAGCTGAAAGTTAAGATATAAATGCGGAGGAGGAAAGCACATGATAAAACAAACTGCCGGCAGAACGGGGCTGGGAGATCTGGCTCCCAAGTTTGCTCAATTGAATGATGATGTCCTGTTTGGGGAGGTCTGGTCCAGGGAAGACAAGCTGTCCCTGCGGGACCGGTGTATGATTACGGTGGTTGCCCTGATATCCAAGGGCATCACCGACAGCTCTTTGGAATACCACATCCGCAACGCCAAAAATCACGGCGTGACCAAGACGGAAATGGTAGAGATGATTACCCATATTGCCTTTTATGTGGGTTGGCCCAATGCCTGGGCGGTATTTCCCATGGTGCGGGAGATTTATACCCAGGAAACACAGGACGCTTCCGACTCTTTGTTCGGCCTGGGCGAACCCAACACGGCGTATGCCCGGTATTTTATTGGAAACAGTTACCTGAAACCCCTGAATATCCACGGCGTCGGGGTATACAATGTAACCTTTGAACCGCAGTGCCGCAACAACTGGCATATCCACCATAAGGGCGGGCAGATTCTGCTCTGCACCGATGGGGAGGGCTGGTATCAGGAATGGCAGCAGCCTGCCAGAAAACTCCATCCCGGGGACGTGGTATACATTGCCCCGGAAGTAAAGCACTGGCACGGTGCGGCAAGGGACGAATGGTTTACCCATGTCGCCATTGAAATTCCGGCAGAAGGTGGTTCCAACGAGTGGTTGGAACCTGTGACCGACCAGCAGTATAGTGCCCTTGATAAATGAAAGGAGAACAAACCATGAGCGAGTATATCTGCCCATTGCATGAGAATGTAGAAAGAACCCATGTCCGCTACCCCAACCGATACGGCCTGATGCTGGCCGGTGATTTGTATATGGCAAAGGACATGGACAAAACCAAGCCCCAGATGGCCCTGATTGTGGGTGCCCCCTATGGCGGTGTGAAAGAGCAGGGCCCCTGTGTCTATGCCAACGAGCTGGCACAGCGGGGGTTTGTGGTGCTGACCTTTGACCCCTGCTATATGGGAGAGAGCGCAGGGGAGCCCCGTCATGTCTCTTCCCCGGACCTGTTCACCGAGAATTTCAGCGCAGGCGTGGATTTTCTGGGACTCCAGCCCTTTGTGGATCGGAAGAAAATTGCCGTTCTGGGCATCTGCGGCAGCGGTGGTTTTGCCCTGGCGGCGGCACAGGTGGATACCAGAATCCGTGCAGTGATTACCACCAGCATGTATGATATGACCGTGGTGGCAAGATTGGGTCAGACACCGGAACAAATCTTAGCGGCCAAGCAGGCCCTGGCAGAGCGGCGTTGGAAGGATGCGGAGAATGGATATATGCCGGAGTATATTCCCTTCTTCCCGGAGACACCCCTGGAACAGGTGCCCGAAGGCCTGGAGGAACCTACCGCCGAGTGGTTCCGTTTCTACGCAGTAAAAAGAGGGCACCATGAGCGTGCCCGGGGCGGCTTCACCACCACCAGCAACATTCCTATGATGAATTTTGATCTTCTCAGCCACCTGGACGAAATCAGCCCCCGTCCCATTTTGTTTGTGGTGGGTGACCGGGCACACTCCCGGTTCTTCAGCGATGCGGCGTATGCCAAGGCGCAGGAGCCCAAGGAGCTGTATGTGGTGGAAGATGCAGAGCATATCGATCTGTATGACCGCACTGACCGCATTCCTTTTGATAAAATCGAGGCGTTTCTGAAAAGCAATCTGAAATAACGAAAGCCCACAAAAGAGAATCGGGAGTAGATTAAGCCGGCGGGACTGAGGCAACAAACCTGTGCAGATCTGTGCCGCTTTCCGACAACAGGAGAAAGGATTTGATATATATGGGCAGCAATCAGACTGATGTGACAGAATTGGAGAATCAGATTTTGACGGGGGAGCGTGCTCTGTTTCAGGGGCATGACCTCCG
>ERZ1643251.91-NODE-91-length-164214-cov-48.365250_pt1 | contig 164214 bp, 165 predicted proteins | sample MGYA00579261_ERZ1643251 | MGnify/ENA primary metagenome ERZ1643251 (study PRJEB29033, sample SAMEA4952267) | chicken gut metagenome | biome: Broiler Chicken; feature: Gastrointestinal Tract; material: Caecum | place: Ireland | collected 2018 | study: Broiler... | reverse complement strand
ATGTATCTGTACCATTATTATCTAAGATTGTATCGTTGCCATCTCCAAGATTGAATACATAGGTATCATTCCATACGGCTCCTTCTAGATAGTCATTCCCTTGTTCTCCAACAAGTACATTATTGCTACCGTGACTTATTAACGAATCATTACCATCTCCGCCGTAAACAGTATCATTATTTCTAACTGTTATGCTGTCATGTCCTGCATATCCATATAATTTTTCAGCAAGAAGTGAATCTATTAATACATCATTTTCTGATGTACCGTGAGTAGTAACTTTACTCAATACATCATCTATAGTAAGTACAGTGCCATCTGCAAATTCATAGTATTCTATTCTGTTTTCCGGTGCTACAGTTGCATTTTTTATCAAAATAGAATCATCCGAATTTGTAAATGTAATTATCATTGCATTATCTTGGTCCAATCCCGTAAAGATAGTGTTCTCTGCTGTTATACCTTCTCCAAATTTTATTGTATCTGTACCTTGTGAGTCTAAAATAGTATCATTTCCGTCGCCCAGGTTAAAGATAAAGGTATCATTCGTTGATGATGCCGTAATGTCATCATTTCCTTTACCTCCAATAAAGGTGTCACCACCAGCCCAATAGCCGATTAATGTATCATTACCATCTCCTCCGTCTAAATAATCTCTATCACCTGTGTTGTGGATTGAATCATTACCATCACCGCCATAAACTGTATCGTTTCCCCAACCGGTAACGATAGTGTCATTACCATTTTCTCCGTAAATTTTATCATTGTCTTCACAGGTATCAATGTAATCATCACCATCACCACCGTATACAAGGTCATCGCCCTGTCTTGTATAGATAGTATCATTACCGGCTTGACCAAATACAGCTTCTTGCTCAGCAGTACCTTCAATATTATCGTCACCTTGTGTGCCGTATCTTACAATTTTATCAGCTGAATCAAGCAGCATTACATAATCCTGACCGTATGAGGCAAAATGGTCATAAAATTCTGAATAATTGCTCTCATCCTTGTATCCGAGAGTTATAAATGTTTGACAAAAATCAGTAAGCAGCATTTGTCCTGCCAGCTCATCAGTCGCAATAACTTCTGAAATATGTTCTTGAACAGCTGAGAGGTCATACAATAAATTGCCTGTATTAGGGTCTGTTTCAAATTGAATCATGTCATAAACAGATTCTAGTCCTGTCTGGACTTCTAACTGAGCATAGATAAGCTGAGAAAGGTCAGTATATGTACTCAACAAAAGGTTTGCTGCTTGAGGGTTCGGGTTTGGTGTTCCTTCTTTTCCAATAAATTGGTCATTTAAAAATTGTTCAAGTACGTGTAATTTTTTAGCATCAAAATTTTCGCCTCTGCTGCCGTCAACAACTTCATCTGCACCGGTCCACTTGTATATAATCTGCGTTAATATACTTTTTTTCTCTCCGACATTTGTTTCTGCAACAAAACTTTCAACAAGTTCTTGCAGCTCACCTGTTTCATCCAATGCCATTGCCTGATGTAAATTATGTACAACACCATAGCCTGGTACATAAGGAAGTGCTTCTATTTCAGCAGAAACTTCCACTTCTTCAGCTGCAATAGAAATGGTTTTGTTTACCTGTAATGAATAATCACCTATATCTCTTGTTTGAGCGTCCGTTGTTGTATAAGAGCCTAAGCCTAAAAGTTGGTTACCGCTTTCGTCAAAATCGGCTCTTGTTTGATGAGACAAATTAATTGAAGCTATTCCGGCTTCTTCAATTGATATAATAGAACCGTCAGATTTTATTACCTGCAAATCAGAAAAACTTTCGTCAGAAGAATTTATTACACCGTCATTGTTAGTGTCCAAATCAGAAAGAGCATCAAAACCCGATGTTGCTATTGTTCCGTCTGTCTTTTCATAATTGTCGCCAAAAAGCTCGTTTCCATTGTCTATAACACCGTTATTGTTTTTATCATATGCCAGTATGCCGTCATTACCGCCGACCCAGGCAGATAACTCTTTAAATCCGTCTTTGTCATGGTCCATCATCATTCCGTCTGTTAACGGTGTTGTTTCTATTCCGTTACCATCAAGGTCGACTAATAATGGGTCGATGTTATATATACCAGAACTTTTACTATCTTTGAATTTTTCACCAATTCCATTTAAATTTTTTTCATCATTTAATAAAGCAGCTATACATTTGTCTCTTTCATTCCCCTCAAATTTTCCATCAGGATCAATCATAAAAGAAGTGTTAGGATTTGGCATAAATCCTCCACTATCATTTGGTTGAAATAAATCATCCAACATTGCTTGCGACCAATTACCTTCGTTATTACCTGCAATCTTTTTACCATTTACCCAATTCTGTATTTCTTTATCAGAGGCAGTCTCATATCTTGCTTTATCTTGTGCGCTATTTTCAACCTCATTATGTGCATTAATATATGCATCAATATAATTAGGATAAAGCATCTTCACCTCTGCATAATTTGAACCAAAATATTTTTGTAAATATGATTCAGCACTTGATGTGTGCATGGGGTAAGTTGGATCTGCATAAATTGTCATAATTTAAACTCCTATATTATTACTACCTAAATTTAATAATTTGTGGACGTATCCAATTTTGTGTAACCTTTGCAGTATTTTTATCAGAAGTAGGAAATCCACCTATAATCATAACTTTATAATCTTTGTTATCAGAATATGGAAAAAACTTTGCACCCAATGATTCTTGTAAAAGCTTGGGACCGAGTTTTACCTCAGCTTTTTTATAATCATATATTACAGTATTTAAGCAAGCTTTAGCGGCAACTTCTTTAGCTTTTAAGTCTAATGGTGCGTCAGAAAGATGCATAGAACCGCAAGTTATCAAAAATCTATATTTAGATAAAGGTACTATGTTGACTGCATTTGATTGTGAAAATTCTTCTATTTTTACACCTAAGTGTTCCTGTAATGCAATTTTTAAATCAGCTATTGTTTTTCGATTTCTCCATTTTTCTTTTGAACTTACTTCAGTAAATTGATTAGTTTTATTGTTAAAAGTATATGTATAATTCTCTGTTATAAACACTACATCATTGTTTGGTAATTTTATATAAAACAAATAGTTCTCCATTTCCTTAAGTGGAGGTAGTTCATAAAAGACATTTTTTGTTGAATCATATACCAATATTGACTCTAATTTTGCATATGAATTTTTATAGAATAATTCCTGAATAGAAGATATTCTATCATTTCTATATCTAACAGGAACAATCATTTTTCCGTTATCCAAAACAATAAAGTCAGCGGCCAAGGGCATATGCTTTATATTTTGCGGCAATTTGGGTAATTTTATAAGTAAATTTTCATCTACATTATATAAATACAATTGATATTTCAATCTTTCTTCTTTTGATAAATAAGTATTATTTCCAACTTGCCTATCATCTCCTCCAAAGAATTTCTTAATCTTGTTTTCAAATATTAAGTAATTTGGTAAATAGTCTACTACATATAGATAATTAAGAGAAAGAGAATTATTTATATAAGTTGTCTTCAAAAAGTATTTATCGCTATTTTGAAATTTTTGCGTTTTAAGGTTAAATGAATATATGGGATTGTTTGCAGAATATACTGGATTATTGGACGTAATAAATACTGGATTTTTTGACATATCTTCAGTAATTACATAAGGTTCTATATCTTTCACCCCTATTGCATTCATCTTAATAAATTTATTTTTTTTAACATCGTAATATTCATAGCAAAAATCTGTTTTGTATTCTCCACCAATACTAGGTCGACAAAAAGATATCTTATAAATATTGTTATTGCTTGCTCGGTATGCAGATTTTACAGGTGTCAAATAATAATTTGTCTTTGGACCAAGATATATACAGGCATCTTTGCCAATACAAGACAAAAATTCATTTGTTTTTACAAATAAACTTACGGACTTTATAAATCCTGTTGTGAGTTGAAATAACAGCCATATCGATATTACGGACACACAAAAACGACGCAGAGTTAAAAGTCTTTTCTCTCTTTTATATCTCTTTTTATCTTCCCAATAATGTTTGTCTTTCCATTCATCAAATTTTACATATCTGTCAGGATCATCAAATACACTCTCATCTACTGGTTCAGGTTCTTTTCCCCATATTTTTTTGCACAACTCTTTTATATTCTTTTGGGTAAAAAAATTCCTTAATGATTCTATTATCTTCATCTCTCACACTTTCCTATTAGGCATGCTTCTATCTTTATCACATTAATTGTTTCATCTTACAGTTTTTTTTAATGTTTGTATATACTATTTATGTAAAAAGATGTTCTTTAAGATATTAATTATTCAAAAGTCTATATTAATCAACCTTTTATAACTACTTTTGTTTTGTAAAGATTTGTGTTTACGTTTATGTAACAGTAAGGATTAGAATATGTGTTTTGTAAAAGCAAACAGGTTCTTATTCGCCTATTGTTTTGCAGTTGATTTCAGAATTTCTATATGTCGTGGCAGAAGCTTTTTTAAATCGTATTTTTCGATTATAGTGTTTCTTGCATTTTCTCTTATTTCTGCCATTTTATCCTGATTATCCAGTGCATACTCTACTTTATCTGTCAGTTCATCTATATTAAAGAAATCAACAAGCAATCCATTTTTGTTGTCTTCTATAACCTCTTGCACAGGCGGTGTTTTTGAGCCGACTACACAGCAGCCGCAAGACATTGCCTCAAGCATTGACCATGAGAGTACAAAAGGATATGTAAGATACACATGGGCTGAGGATATTTGCAGGAGCTTTTTGTATTCCATATAAGGTAATCCGCCGGTGAAATGGACTCTGGACATATCAAGGTCTAATTTATTTAGCATAATTTGTTTATATGAGCCTTTTTCTAATTTTGGACCATAGCAGATTCTATCCTCACCGCCTATGACGATATGGACATTTTTTCTTAGTTTTAATAGTTTTTCAGCCATTTCCATAAATTGAGGAAATCCTCTATATGCTTCCATACCTCTTGTTGCATAGGTAACAACTTCATCTTTTGCAGTTAATTTAATATCTGTATTTGGAATTTTTAATACAGCATCAGGATTAGGTATAAAGTAATCCGTATCAATACCATCGTGCAAGACTTCTATTTTATGATGAAAATCTTTTGGAAACTGACTTTTTTGCCAATTTGTTGGGCATATGCCTTTATCGCAGGAAACCAAATCGAGCAGCAGTTGAGCATTCATTGTTCTGGTTTTGGCTTTTCTATCCTCGTTTATTTGTTCTCCGCTAAAATCGATATCAGAGTTTTCCGATTTATAATACCATTCGCAAAAATTTATTAGAGGAACATCAGGGAAAATATCTTTAAGATACAAAGAATTACCCCAGGGGTGGGCATAGATTACATCAGGTTTAAACCCTTTATTTTTCAATTTTATTGCAACTTCTGCGGCAGATTGTCCGTGGATAACTGCTTCTTCAAAAGTTCTTAGATACCTATGGCAGTTTTCGGGGACTTTTCTTTTTAATTTATACTCATATTTTTTTACCCGTGGAATTTTTACATCGTTTTTGGTACCTGTAATAAAGACAATTTCATTTGACGGGTCTTTTGAAAGTTCAATTAGAATATGTCTGAACTGTGCGGGAAAGTTGCGATGAGAAAACAAAAATTTCATAGATACCTCTTTTTTATATAAATTAGGTTTTACACTATTTCTTTATTTTTTGCAAATTTTAGTTATTATTTTCTATTATTTTTTGTGAAATCCTTCACGCATTTTTGTGAAAAAATTTTCGTTAATTTTATAAATTTGCTCAAACTATCTGCAACTTATGCTCAAACCATGTGAACGGTTACACTAAGGGTGCTGCATGAGTAATGATATTGACTTAAAGTTGCTAAAAATGTATGAAAATGCAGCTTTTTATGGATAAAAATATCTGATTATGTTAAACTTGCTAAATGGGGAGAGCGTATGTTTGAAGAGTTTGATGTAATAAAAAAAGATAGTAGAGTCGCAATCTTCGGCACAGAGATAGTCGGCGTACAAATAAAGAATTTTATTGAAAAAAATCGACCTGATTTAAAAATAGTGTGCTTTGTTGACTCAAAAAAATCCGGAGAATGTGAAGGGATTGAAGTATTTAAATTAAAAGACCTCCCGGAAAAAAAGAAACTGTTCGATATTTTGATTGTATCAACACGCTGGCATGCTCCTGAAACAATAGTTGTTTTAAATTATCTTGATATCCCATTTTTAATGATATCCACGCCTTCTGAGTGCAGTAGCAAAAAAATTCACTACTTTGAAAAATTCAAACGGGCTATATCTATTTTCAAAACTGACGAGGATCGTTTTCTTTTCAATATGCTGTGGGAAACATATTGCAGCGGATATTATGAGAAGCTGGAACAATTTGTGCTGAAGAAATATGGTATATCAAAGTATCAGCCTGTCAGAAATTATAATGCTCAGTATTTGGAATATATCAATAAGAGTGTAATTAAAACTGTTCTGGACGGTGGCTTTTGCAATGGAATAAACTCTCTGGCTTTTAAAAAACATTTATTAAATCTAAAACGGATTTATGCATTTGAGCCGATGTATGAAAAATTCAAAGATGAAAATTTGGATTATTTTATTAACCAAGCAGATTTTGTGACTATTATATCCTGCGGTTTGTGGGAAAAAAGTGGAAAAATAGAATTCTGTGAAAATGTTCCATATCATAGTGCCTCAAGAATCATTGGTACAAGAGGTTTTTCAAAAAAGAAACCTCATGAAAATATTGTAGAAATTGAAACTATCACAATCGATGAAGCTAAGAAGAATCTTGGGATAGAGAAAGTTGACTTTATAAAACTGGATATAGAAGGAGCAGAAATGCAGGCACTGCATGGAGCAGTGTCTACACTTGAAGAAGATCGTCCTCAGCTTGCTGTTTCCATTTATCACTTAACAGAGGATTTTGTTTCTATTCCTATATATTTAAGCGAAATACTGAAAAATTATACATTTCATATAGGTCATTACAGTTACGATTTGAATGAAACAATACTATATGCAATACCTGATGAGCTTTTAGAAAAATAATAATACAAAATTTAAAATTCAGGTTTGTGTGGTTATCTTTTCAGAGAATTTTTACTAATATCCTGAAAAGCAGCGAGCGCTCTGGATGTAGACTTGCCGTCTCTTGGCCCTAAATAGTATGATATTTTATTTTTTCGGTATTCAACATAACTGTCGATTGACTCTATTTGATGCAATTCTTTAATTAAATCATTTTGTGGACAAATAAGTTTACCAACTTGAAAAATATTATTCCAAAAATAGTTCTCTGGATGTTCTTTTACTGTTAAATATAAAATATGTACATCAGGATTAAGATACGGCACTTCACAAGACGCACCGCTTTTTGCATCAATTAATGCAATATCTGCGAGAACAGCAGCTTTTGAAAAACTGTAATTCCCTTCGAGTACAATATCAGAAATTTCATTTAAGATATCCAAATCAGTTTTCTTTTCTTTTAGTCTGTATGTGCAGTGATGCGCTTTTGAAACAACGAAATACTCTTCTCTTAAATTTTTTAATTGCTCATAAAAGATTTGTATAGAACTGTCCTCATCCCATGTCGGGAAATATACAAGAATTTTTTTCTCTGTATTTATACAAAGTTCATTTTTTATATCAGTTTTTTTAGGAGGGGAATTAAAGAAATCATCATGTTTGGGTATACCGATTTCATATATACTTTTTCCCTTGATATAGTCTTTTATTTTTTCTCTGGTGTAATCTCCGTATATTAGCCTTGCATCGAATCCTTCAGTTGCTTTTTTTGTACTGCAAAAATTGTTTTTATTCAAACCGGCCCCGTACTGAAGGTTTACTTTAAAGTTTAAATATTTGCTCAAGTAATATATCCGTTGGGTTGTTACTGCAATTTCTGCATAGGGATTTGCTTTTTCCGAGTATTTTAAATTTTCATCATTTAAAATACTCTTAGCTGTTTCATAATCAAACCAATCCTTTGCAAGATTTATATTACAAGGCTCACATATGAATTTTACACAAAAATTATTTTCTTCCAGTGCCTTATATATCGGAAGAAACTGATAAATTTCGAATGCATCCATAAGATAAAATTCAACATCAACTTGTTTTGATTTTTTCGCAGTGACAAAAATATTGTTTGCTTTGTTGCCTATTTTGTAAGGAATGAGTTCTATATTTTCAACTTTTAAATATTTATTTATCCAATAATTCAGTGTTTCTTCCGAAAAAACACGGAGATGATTAACAGACTCCACGTAGTTCAAATACGGAACCTGAATATAAGAAATCCCATCAGGTTTTAAGATTCTTTTTATTTCAGAAAGAGACGACTCTAAATTAAAAACATGCTCTAGAACTTCTTGTGCTATTACAATATCAAAAAAATCATCTTCAAAAGGAATGTCCTCAGCATAAGCAAATACAATGTTTTTTAATTTTTGTCTGTTTTTCAGAACCCTTAATGCTGACAGGTCAATTCCGTATACATCATGACCCAGTCCTTTCAACTTTTCTAACAGTTTACAGTTTCCGCAGCCTATATCTAAAATTCGCAGCTTATTATTACCTTGCTGTTGAATCAAATTATAGATTTTTTGCATACCATATCGGTTTTCGAAATATTCATCGTCCCACAGATTCTGATATTTGTAGTCCTGATTTGCAAGATGCTTAATAAAATAGTTGTAGTCACCGCTTTGAGCTTTTTGTACAAGAAATTTATTTTCTCCGGAAATAAAAGAATTACGGTACAATGCAGTTTCTCTAGTATATGAAGTCAGAGCAGATTTGTATGAGGTTTTTTTCTTATTTTTTAGCGCATCCTGTATATACCTTACGATGCTGTATCTAAACGAAAGAGGAATCACACCTTTTCTCCTATCCAAGCAACATAAAGACCATCAGAACCATCTTTTTCATTATATGGTATATTTTTTAATACTTCGACCTTGAGTCCTTGTTCTTCCATTAGAGTCTTTAACTGTTCTGTATCAAACCATTGTTCCCAAGGAGGGGTGTCCAATGCACCGGTTGCTTTTATGTCTTTATCTATAATTAGGACTTTTCCACCTTTTTTAGTAACACGAACAAGTTCTTTTATTGCATTTTCTATGTCAACAGCATGTTCAAGCGCCTCTGTTGTCATAGTAAAATCAGAAAAGCAATCTTCAAACGGTATTGATAACAGAGACCCTATTTTTGTTGTAATAGTTGCAGGCATATTTTTAAGAATTTCTGGGGCAATATCTACACCATAAAATTTAAGATCCGGCCTTTGTTCAGCAGCTTTTTTTAAAATTCTTCCCAATCCGCATCCTACATCTACAACCGTGGAATTTGGTAAAAGGCTCTCGTTGATTTTTTGCAGAATTAATTTCAGCCGGCCGTCTTCGTCACGTATAAAATCGGACAATGGATAAGTTCCTCCCATAATAGGAACATTTTTATCTGCAGTTTTTGCAAAATGAACAGATATTTTCAGTTTTAAAGCATCCAAAAAATATTTAACAGCCCACGATATTTCGCGCAACTGAATATATTGAGCATTTGGTCCATAGCTCCCCAGCCATCCGCCATTTTGGGTCTGTAGACTGCATGCATAATCAAAAGTTAAATCTGCTTTTATTTTTTCTCCGAGTTTATACCAGATAACCGCAAATTGAAAAAGTCCTGTTGAGCAAGTCCATTTTACATTTTTGTACGCAGGAATAAAACCATTCTTTCTTTGCAGTTTTGACACCTTATCCATTGCAGTCCGTGCAATCTCAAGTTCTCCCAAATCAACAAGTGCCTCAATCATATACGCATAAAAATGTGAAAGTGTATGAAAATCAAGCAGTTTTTCCATACAATTTTTTTTGTAATAATCAAGAACCCTTTTTGCTTCTATTTCATATTCAGGGCGATTAAAGATTTTTGATGCTTCTATTAAGGGCGGCAGGCAGTATAGATGAATCAATTCTGTGCATATACCCTCCGGCCAGAATTTAGTAGAGGGGGAAGGTAGCTGTCCGTCAGGTTTAATCTGTGACAATATATAATCACATCCCCTCAGTATAGCACTTTCAACCTCAGGCATAATAGGATATATCGCAATAAGTCCTCTTAAAACCTGTCCTGTATCAAAAACATATGGTGACTCGTCTAAATAATCATACCATGCACCCTCTTCATGCTGTATTGATAAAAGCCATTTTGCATATTGCTTTGATAAATCTCTGAAACCGAAATTAAGCAATGTAGGAATAAAATATCCGCTTACCTCAGGATAAGCAATATCTGTAATTTTATCATCAAGCCCTACCGATGGACGTATTCCTTTTCCATATACGGTATTTTTTATAATCCATTTCTTTGCATTTTTATATACGGACAGCAGCTTTATATCATTATTAAATCTAAAATATTTCATATATTTAAGTTTTTTATTTCTCTGCTGTATTTTAGAAAAAAGTATTTTTTTTAATTTTGTATTTAAACTGTATCTATTCATCAAATACTACCTTTCAATCCGATACATGACATAATTCTCTCTGCGCCAAAATTCCAGGAATGAGAATCTGCTGCTTTGTATAATGCATTCTTAATAACATCATCGGAAGAAAGCTCTATCGCTTCGTCCAGTTTATTGATAAAGTCCTGTTCATTTTCTGCTATCAAAACTCCGTTGTATCCGTAACATTCAAAAAGATCTCTTGTACAAACCACAGGCTTTTTCATCGCCATATATTCAAACAATTTTACAGGAGAAGTCGCTCGGGCTATATCCCCTTGTTTAAATGGAATTGTTGCACAGTCAAACCAAATCCCGTATTCGGGTAGAATAGAATAATCCTTCTTGCCCAGATAATAAACATTGTCCAAAAATTTTAAAGATTCATCAGAGGAGTTAAAATCCTGTCCTATATAAACAAAGTTATATTCCGGTCTTGCTTTGGCTGCTTTATTTAACAAGTTAATATCAATCCAGCTGGCAATATGCCCGTAATATCCGACAATTGGTTTTCCCATATCAACAATAGGCTTTAAGTCTGCAGGTATGTTATCATATTTGCGTTCAATAGAAAAATGTTGTAATGTTACTCCGTTTTTTACTAGAATATTATTACAATCCGGTACATGATTATTTAGTTTTTTATAGAGCCTTTCTGATGATGCTATACACAAAATAGGTTTTAATTTGTCTAATTTATCCCATATTAATTTAATATCATTGGAATATGAAAGTTCTTCTGTCATTTCATCCATATAATCATAGATAAGTTTGTATCCGTTTTTTTTATTTTTTAAAAGTTTTTTAAATGGATATGAGTTTACTGAGGTAGTATAGTAAAAAACTTCTTTTTTCCCTAATTTGACATCCGGTATCCATCTGCTGAGCCAAATATTGTTTTTCCATTTTTTTACCGTTCTCTGAGTAGGCGCTCTATAGATAACAAGATCAAATCCATCTGAAAGCAATTCTGCAAAATGATGAGATCTCTGTTTGAACATGCCCGGGCGAAAAGCTGATGAATTCATTATTAGAATTTTTTTCGCACCGCTTTTATTTATTAATTCCAAACAACTTTTTTTGGATATCATACGCTCAACCCAAAAATTCAACAGTCTAACTAATCTCTCATACAAAGAAAACTTTATATTAGAAAAAACAGACTTTACTTCCACTAAAAACCTCAATCGTGTAAAATTAATAAATATTTTTTTATTTCCTCTATTTATTATATAATAAAATATAAAATATAATTATGCAAAAGGATGTTTTATGGAACTAGAGAAGTATCTGGAAGAGATAAATGCACAAAAACAGATTGATAAACTTGCAAAAAAATATAAAAACAAAAAAATATTGATGTATGGTGCCGGTTCATATTTTCAATTAATTTGTGAAAAATATGATCTCTCAAATCTAAATATAATAGCAATTTCTGATATGAAATTCACGACTGACTCTGAATCAAATAAGACTCCATATAAAGCGATAAAACCATCTGAAATGAAATACTATGATTATGATGTAATAGTTGTATCTCTTTTAAATGACTTATCTGTTGCAAAATCTATAGATAAAGATATACTCCAAAATTCACAAAACCAGAATAAACCAATAGTTCCACTGCTTTCGCCTACTTTTAAATATCTGATAAAATTATATTTTAACAAAATTTAAAAATTAAATTAGAATTCAATAAGAGTTTTTTTATGACATCCCAAGAAAATCTCTAGCCTTTGAACTTGAGATATCAGGCGTTCTCGGCAGTATTTTTACTTCACAATATTCTTTTAAAAAATCGAATTTTCCTTCCCAGTCATCACCCATAACAAAAACATTTACATTATATTTTTTTACATCATCAATTTTTTGTTCCCAAGTCATTTCAGGAATAACAAGATCTACATATTTAATAGCCTCAATTACTGCTTTTCTTTGTTCATAGGTATAAAAGGATTTTTTACCCTTTATTGTATTAAATTCATCGGTAGATAAACCAACAATCAAAAAATCCCCGAGTTCTTTTGCTCTTTTTAATATGTTTATATGTCCTACGTGCAACAGGTCATATGTGCCGTATGTTAAAATTGTTTTCATTGTATAAGTTCCGATTTTAAGTCATCTATTATATTTTTTGCAGCATAACAGTTATCAAGATTCATATTTTCGAGTGCCTTTATACGCTGCTCTTTCATGTAATCATTTTTTTGAATGATAACGGTGTCCAAATGTCGTTCGAGTTCATCTATATTATGCGCTTTATAATAATTTTTCACAATATCTGCTGCAGATGGATTGTAAGGTATTGCCGAATCAGAAATCATGTGTATAACAGGCTGTTTTGTAAGAAAAAATTCTGTCAAAAATGATCCGCAATCAGTAATCATTGCTCTAGCATGTTTGAAAAAGTCCATGTAATCACCGCTTTCATAGACCACACCAGCTTTAGCCCACTCTCTCCAGTATTCTTCCGCTTCTTTTTCTGTCATTACATTTTGATTTAACAGACGGTGACGAAGAATTGGGTGAGGTTTAAAAATCCATTCTATTTCCGGATGAGATTTTGCATACTCTAACATAAATCTGCCACTCCATTCAAAAGTAGCATAGTTTTCTACAGGAACATTAATAGACCAATGGGGTGCATAAATAACATATCTTTTTTCCGCACTATCTATTTCTTTTCTGTTAAGCCAGAAATAATCAAGCTGGGGATGTCCTGACACAACAAGATTATCACCGTTATTCAACATTTTCTGTGCATAAAAACTTTTTATCTTTTCATTTAAAATATAGTGTTTATACAACTGTAAATGAAAATCAAGACCGTATTCTATATCATTTCCCGCATTTGCAATAAAATAAGGCACATAACAGGTCAATGCATATTTAGATGTCTCTAAAGGACCCTGTTGCCTTTCGACATTCCATGGCTGCTGGTAAAAAATTATGTCCGGTGAAAACTCATTAAAGGGAATGTATTCTTTTTTCTGCCAATCATATCCTTCTAAAACCTTGTAGTTTCGGGTTGTGAAAAATTTTATTGTTTCATCAAAGTGATTTTTTTTTAAGCTGGGATAATCAGGATTAACTGATTCAGGTATTGTGATTAAAATATATGGGTCAAAAATTTTTTCTTGCTCCATTAATCTGTATATAGTTTCACATTTCCACTTCTCAGCCTGATGCAGCGTAAAAACAACTTTTAATTTTTCATTCTTTACTTTTTGTGCAAGTTTTTTGCGTACTTTTTTGGAATCCTTTTTTACTCTGGAGTACATTGATCTTCTATAACTTTCCCAGAGTAGTCTTTTTAATACTATTCTTTTCCTCTTTGAAGAAAGAATTTTCATCCAATCGATTTTAAAAATTTGTGTAAGCATTTGTGAATTGCGCTTACGCTCATTTATTCCAATCCTTTTTGCAATAGGAATGATTTGTATATTGGTATCATAAAAAATGTTTGTCTCAAAATCGAATAATAAAGAATAATAATTTTGCACCCCGAGAAGAATTACCTCCGGCTCGTAATCCAAAATTTTATCTTTAGGAATAATTCTAAAACCTTTGAAGTATTTGCCTTCATCTTCTTTCTCAAATTTTGTATCAGATATCCCTATAATATTTAATGGAGAAAAATCATAATTTTCAATTAGATACAGAAAGAAACTGCCTGCACCGTAAATAACAATTTTTTTATTTTTTAAATTTTTAATTATCTTTTTGTACTGCAAAGGAAAATTGATTTGTCTGATATAGTCAGAAAAATTAACAATCATACTATTACTCTCTCTACATTTATATACAATAATAACAATTTTTTTTAGTTTAATACAAATTGTATATTTATTTTAACAGCCAATATCCTCTTTGATATCGTTTATAATATTTTTTGCTGCATAAACAGACAAGAAACCGAGTCTATCCAATGCATCCAGTCTCTGCTGTTTCATAACATCTCTTTTATTTAAAATTATTTCGTCAAATAGACGGTAGACATCTTTTATGTTGTTTGCCTTATAATAATTTTTTACAATTTTTTGTGCAGAAGGGTTATAAGGCATTGCTTTATCTGACACAAGAAGGATAACAGGCTGTTTTGTCAAAAAGAATTCGGTTAGGAAAGACCCGCAGTCAGTTATTAAAGCTCTGGATTTTTCAAAAATATCCATATAATCTCCGTCCTCATGAACAATTCCAACTTCAGCCCACGCTCTCCAATACTTTTCTATCTCGTCTTCTTTCATTATTTTCTGGGTTAAAAGTCGATGTTTGAGAATTGGATGTGGTTTAAATACCCATTTAATATCGGGATGTTTCTTTGCAAATTCTAAAATTTCTTTACCATTCCACTCAAAGGTTGCATAGTTTTCTGGCGGGTAATTTATAGACCAGTGCGGAGCATAAATAACAAAATCTCTTGCACAATTATCTTTATTCGGATGTAAGTAGAAATAATCCAGCTGTGTATGACCTGTAACCTTTAAATTTTCGCCTTTGTTTTTCATTCTTTCTGCATAAAAATCACGAACAATTTCATTTAGTACGTAATATCTATACAAATATCGATGAAATCTCAAATCATATTCCATCGGGCTTGAAACATTTGCAATAAAATAAGGGACATAATAAGTCAAAGCAAACTTTGATGAAACAACTGGCCCCTGTGATGTATGAATGTACCACGGCTGTTGGTAAAAAATAAGATCAGGCTTGAACTTTTTTACTGGTATAAATTTTCCCTTTTCAACATCAAAAGCATAGTAAGTTTCAATTCCCTTGTCTTTAAAAAATTTGTAAGTGTTTAATACATCCTGTACAGTCATTGGCTTGCTGCTGTATGAAGGCGCATCATTTTTTGTCGCAAGTACAAACGGATGAAACTCATCTGAATTAAGAAATAGTTCATAAAGACTCTGGCACTTCCATTTTGAAGAATCATCGCACAAAAAGGCGACTCTTATCTTTCTTTTGCCATATATGTTTTTCAAATATTTATGAACAATTATGCGATTTTGTTTTATATATTTGCAATTTGCTAAAATTTTTAGCTCTAAAAAAAAAGAGCTTATACTCTTTTTTTGTTTTTCAGGAAAAAAAAATGATATTAATTTCCCAATTTTTTCGTAAGGTATATACATTAAATCTTTTTCCGTAAACTTTTCGTATAATTTTTATTTTAGATATAATGATAACATATTGTTATCTACGACATCTTTTATTATAGGAGAATTGTAATGTTATGTAAAACACAGTCCTTTTTGAACCAAATACCGGCAAATTCTAACATATGCATATACGGGACGAATAATATTGCAGAAAAACTGTATGATGAAATATCTACATACAGAAAAGATTTAAAAGTACAATTTTTTTTAGATTCTAACAAAGAGGGATTTCTAAAAGATTTGCCTGTATACCGTGCAGATAAGCTCTGTGAACATATAAAAGAAATAAATTTGGCTATTATTGCATCTTTTGCTCATGCAAATTATCTTGAAATTATACTAAAGGGTTTTGGGCTTCAAAATGTTTATAAAATTAATGCCGATTCTTTTTATGAACTTTCATATTCTCTAAATTCTTACATAGACATATCAAAAGCAGTTGATGTTTTTAAAACCACGGAAGACAAAATGCTTTATAAAACTATATACGAAGCTAAATACGATGACAGAAAAAAGCAGGATGTCAGAAACTATTTTGCAGACAAGCATAAGGAAAAAATTAGAGGCAATGGAAAAGACAATACATATTCCGTTAATCATTATTTTGAATTTATTAATAAAGATGCAATAAAAACAGTTATAGATGCAGGTGGATATGATGGTCTGTTTTCCGTAATATTTACCCAAAAGTTTCCTAATTGTGAAAAAGTATTTTGTTTCGAACCGTGTTATGAAAAATTTAAGGCTCCACTGCTTGATACAATTATTAAAAATGATAGCCGTATAGAAATAATACAAAAAGGACTATGGCACAAAAGAGAAATGCTCGATTTTAGAGAAGAACTCCAAACAAAAGTAGGCTCTGGTGTTGTTTCTGTAAAACAGGATTATGGACGACCACAACAAATCATAACAATAGAAACAGAAAATATAGATAATTTTGTCCAGGAAAAAAATTTAAAAATTGATTTTATAAAAATGGATATAGAAAATGCAGAAATGAATGCTCTCAAAGGTGCAGAAAAAACATTAGTCACCCAAAGACCGCAACTCGCTGTTTCTATATATCACTCAAACGAACAATTTTGTGAAATTCCTATTTATCTAAAAACACTTTTAAAAAATTACGAATTTAGGCTAGGACACTATAGTAGCTGTCTTCTGGAAACAGTTATATATGCGATACCCGAAGAACTGATAAAATAAAGAGGAAATGGGCCAGGTTCAAAGTTGTTGAAAAAGAGAAATAGTTTGTTTATATACTTATCCGCAGGCCAAATTGCAGTGCGACACCGTTTCTTCCACCGTTTCTAATCATTGTCTCAAAAAATCCTGTGACCCTGTCACCCCATCTTTTTTGTATTCCGGCACCGTATTGCACAAATGGCTTTATGGCCAAATCCGGTAAATAAACATCGTTTGCTTTAAATTTTGCACTGTCTATTATGTTCCACACAACAGATACGGCAATGTATGGCTGTACAAAATTTTTAAAATTGCCGATAAGTTTTATTCTCGGCTCTATTTGTATTGCGTTTAGCGGTCTTGTGTTTATTTTTACATTGGATTTTGTTGTGTAGTCAAAAGTGTTTATAAAAGAATAAGAGGCAAGTATCGCAGGTTGAATTATTAATTTTCTTTTAAAGGTTTCAAAGTTGTATCCTGACATTTGAGCAATGCCTGTATTTAGCATCGCAAAATTGTCCCGTCCGAATTCTGTGGAAGACTCAGAAGATGTCGCTCCGACATTAGCTGTCCAGGCCGTAAAAAATTTACCTTTGTAAAACACTGCATCCAGCCCTAAGAGTCCGCCGTTGTTGTAAATACTGTTGCCCTGATATGCCTGATGCGAGCCGTTATACGAAACATATCCGCCATAAAGCGCATACCATCCGTTTTCCAGCTTTTTCAGCCCGCTTTCGACACCTACCATACTGCCGTAACTGACATTAGAAACTCTCGGCCCGTTTTTTAAACCCACTGTTTCAAATGTAGAATATGGCTTGAACCAGATTCCTGTACGCTGTTCAGGCATAACAAACGGGGAAAAAGTAAAGTTTTTGTCTGCATAAGCTGTTTTGTTTAATCTGGAAAAAGCCGTTTGTATCTCGGGTGGTGATATCATAACCATATCAAGGTTTGCAAAAATATTTTTGTAAGTATCAATCTGTGTTAAGTATCCGCCTAGTTGTGCTGCGACTTCGGATGCCAGTATCGCACCGTTAAAGCCCTGCCTGAAAAGTTCAAAATCTCCGTTTGAAGAGTTGTAGCTCACCTGATAATTGTATATTGGTGTGCCGATTGTAGATGGCGTGTAGCTCACACGGTTTTTCAGCACATCATCAGCAAATGGTATAAAAATTCTTTCACCTTCCGGTGTCCCTTCAAAATGAAGCCCCCTGACGAATAAATCTCCGCTCCCGCTTATGGAATTTGCGTTGATTCTGTCCATTGTGTTGTTGTTAAAATTCATGTCAGCAGAAATGTTTGTTGTTCCGGTCAAATTTAGATTGCCGAAATTTAAATCATTAATCTGTCCGTTTGCCATATTAAAATTAATATCATTGCCGAAATTTGTATCGGTCGCTTGAAAATAGCTGCTGTCTGCAAGCAGGTTCAATGTTCCCTGATTAAAAGAGAATGTTCCGTTAAAGTTTGAGTTTTCTCCACCTAGGTTTAATATGCCGCTGTCAGTTTTGTTTATTGTGCCTGCTCCTTTTATGCCGCTCAGCACAGAGTTTGTTCCTGTTCCGGAAAAGTTCAGTACGGCTGTTGTGTTGTTATAAATATCGTTTAATTCGTCTGTTTTGTCTTTGTTGTCTTTTAGAGTAGTGCCTTCCAGAGTAAGCGTGCCAGAGTTGTAAATTGCACCTCCTTCACCCAAAAACAAAGAAGATGATATTTCATTATTTTCGAGTATTGAATCTTTTATCGTTAGAGTTGCATTTGTGTTGTTGTAAATTGCACCTCCGTCACCGTAAGCATTCGAGTCGATTCTGTTTCCGTTAAAAGAAGATGATGATATTTCTAATCTTCCGTTATTATAGATTGCTCCGCCAAAAGAAATGGAATTATCTCCCCCATCTAAATAATTTCCATTAAAAGAAGTGTTTTTTATTGTCATTTGTTCATTGTTATTAATAGCTCCTCCATATAAAAATGGTTGATTTCGCTCACCTGCTATTGCATCAATATGATTTTGTCCGAATGAAGAATTGTCGATATTTATAATTCCATTGTTATATAAAGCACCACCACCGCTAAATACCTCTGCTTCTGCATAATTGTTGCTAAAATTAGTGTTGTTTATTGTCATTTCGGCTGTTCCGCTATCATTATATCCATTTGCAACAGCACCACCATAAGAACCAGCACCAGTAGCATGATTGTTGTTAAAATTAGAATTTTGAATAATCATTGCTCCTCCATTCAGATTGTATACTGCTCCGGCTACACCATAGTTAACAGAACCTGAACTTACAAAATTTTCATTAAAATCTGATTCAATTATTGCTGTTTGACCTCCGCTGTTAAAAATTGCGCCTGCAAAATTAGAATTGTTGTACAATTGTCCTTGGCAATTTTTAATTTCTATTTCAGAAAAAGTATTGTCTCGGCTTAGGATAAAGCCTCCATAAGTATTTTGTCCATCTATAGAATAGTGGTTTCCATCAAAATTGATATTGTAATTAAAAAAATGATTGCCTATGCTTTCATTGGAATCCAAATCATTTATCAAATTGTATACATCACCATTATTTAAAACACTATTCATTAGTTCGTAAAATGTGTCTATATCTATGGTGTTTGCATTTGCACAGCCCTTTTGAAAAACAAACAAAAATAAAAATAATATAACCTTGATAATTTTATAATTACTCATAAAATTATATTATTTTTTTAAAGAGTTTTATCTATTCGACAAAAAGAGAATAAAAATTGTCCGGATAACCTAGTCATACCGGAATGTTTTATTGCAAAAAAGTATTAATATCTTTGTATACGCCAAAGTGCTGGGCTGTTTTAAAATCATAACCGGTATTTTTTTGTTTGTCTTTCTGGACTGAATGCCTGAGCATCCTGTTTAAAAAATGAGGTACTGTAAAGCCCAAAACTGCCATATTGGTAATCAAAGACACCCAGTATAGAGCAGCGCCTATGTTTTTAGTCCGTTTTATCACAGCGGCAGAGGTGTTTGGCAGGGAATCTATTTTTCTAAAATTCCTGATAGGTAGTGTAAAAGCTCTTAAAAATCCGATTTTTTTACCTTTGTATTTGTCTGTTCTCATAATTTTTGTGCCGAGATATCTGTCGGACAACCTGCCGAGAATATTGTTTATTAAAAAATCTCCGCCAAAAAACATCAAAAAAGTAGACCCTTCTCTGGCTGTTCTGTCCCTCAGCTCGTATTTGTCACGGGATGAAGGAAGCTTTGCCAGAAACCCTGTAAATGCCCATTTCATTGCATTTACTGTCTTTGACATACTCACGCCCGAGGTGTAGTTAAAATTCTGGGCATTTCTTTTGATAAAATTTGTCGCAGAGGAACTCAGCCCCCTTGTCACTATTCTTGATAGTATGGTACCCGGGATAAATGCAAATGCCAGCGTACCGGCCAGACGTTTTAGTTTGCTGTTTTTATGCTCTTTTTTAGAAACCTCTTTTTCGTCAAGCATATTAAAAGTTGCGGAAAAACCTTTTCTTCCTGTTTTGTGTTCGGTAATCTCTGTTGCAATCCACGGAATGCTGCCCATCAATAACCCTGTCGATATAAAGTCGGAACGAAGAATCTGCTCATGTGCTTTTAAAAGCTTTGATTTCAATTCATCTTCTCTGCCTTTAAAACGTTGCAGAAGGTTTTCAAAATCTTTTTCAGCTTTTAGTGACTTTGCGGATTGACGGATGCCGTCTATCATTTTGTTTTTGTCACCGGTTAAAAATTCTTTTGAAACCTGAATGATTTTCTTTTCGTTGTTGGAAAAATTCTTTACAATGCCGTTTTTTGAAAGAAAAAATTTGTTGTATCTGGGCAGAAGAAACAGTGGCATAACAAAAGCAAACAATACGCTCATTGTCGACATTCCGATTCTTTCAAGAGCTTCTTCTTTTGTGTTTGACATTATCGCATGTGGAATTGCACATCCGCCTACATTGGTCAGCCCTCTGTTCAAAAGGGTATGTGCCTGTATAAAAGCAGTGGCATCGTAAAAACTCCCGCCAAAAGAAGGGTGTGAAGACTCCCGTGTGTTCATATACAAAAGATTGAGCCTTTTATCAAGAGCTTTGTACTTGTCAGGTGTCATATCCGGCTTGTAAAACTGTTTTTCATAATCAATCCCTTTTGGAAAAACTTTTTGTTTCAACAGTTCATAGGCGGTTTTTGTGTCGTCTGTATCCAGTACGAGTTTTTCTAGCGGGCATTTTATTTTTGAATTTTTATCAAGCACGCTGTCTGCAATCTCATCAGTGTGGTAATTTATGCCTTTTTTGTCAAAAAATTCTTTTGCCGACTTTGTCATTATCGGCGTTTTTATATTCTTGGCATTTCCGTATGCAAAAAGCATTGCAGAAGCCTTGCTTATCCTTCTGTCTACTATATAGCAGTCTGACAGATTGTTTGCATTGTCTTCTAATGCAAGAAAAACCGGCTTCAGGTTCCGTTGATTGTAGTAAGTGATTTTGCCTTTTTTGTATATTGCAAGCGTATGTTTGTCGAGGTTCTTTGTCATTTCATCCAGCACGGCAGAGGAAGGAACAGTAGAGCTTTTGCTCTGCCGTTTCATATAAACTTCCGGGTTTAAAGCAGCAATAGGTGCTATGTTCATTCTATTACCCTTTCGTTTATTTCATACGACGGATATAAAGAACCTTTCGGATAATCCATTGCAGTTGCAGTGAGGGCGTGCTTCAGCGCATTGTCGATAGTTAGTTTTGTGTTCTGTTTTTCTTTATCCGCAAGAATTTTGTATCCCTGTCCGCCTTTTCCGATGTATTCGTCTATTGCGCAGACGATTTTTGAGATATTTTTATTGCCGAGAACAGGTACACCATTTATGTGTATCTGTGTAACAGTATATTTTTGAGCGGTTTTGTCACATATTCCTTGGATTTTGATATTAGAAGAGGCCTGCAAAAATTTGGAATTGCCGGAGATATCCATTGTCCTCATTTTTAGGCTGTGTTCAAAAATATTCTTTAGCTCTTGAGGTGTCAACTCTACTTTTTGTATGGGCAGGTGAGCCATCATTGTTTTTTTGAAATCATAGTTTGTTATTGGTTTTTCTCCGTAGGGCAGAGGTTTTACCAGCAGACCTGTAGAATAAATACAAATGTCAGAATCTGTCTTGTCTTTTATTTCGTCAGCGAGAAAAGACCCCAGAGAACACGGGTCGGAATATTTTTTTGTAAAGTTTATACGGCAGGGTGCCAGCGGATTTAAGAGTCCTTCTTTTTGTTCATATTCTTTTAGTCCCTCGAGCATACTGTCTTCTATTTTTACTTCTTCATAGGGGAGCATTTTTAGATTTTTAATTTTTTTTGAATCACCTTTTTTATCAATTTCAAAATGCAACGCAGCCTCACTAAACGGCGGCGGATAATAAATTCTTTCATCAAAATGCAGATGTCCGTCAGGTTTGTGGTCGTGACCGCCTATCATTGCATCTATGTGTATTCCAGCTTTTTGTGCGTTGTCAGCAAGTTTTTTGCTTGATTTTAGATAATCGTGGTTTAGGAAAATAACGTTATCCGGTTTTTCTTTTTCTATATAGCTTTTTATCTCTTCTATAACATCCTCCTGATTTACAGGGGTAATAGAGAGAGCTTCCGTATTAATATTATTTATACAGAAACCTGTTATAAAATTCTTGTCGCCATCTCGTTCCACAATTGTATAGGGCTTGAGCCAGTCGGGTCTTTGACCGCTCTTTTTGTCAAAGATGTTTGCGCTTACTGTTTTTATACCTTTTTGTGCAAAACGTTTTAGTGTAGAAATCAAATAATTCAAATTTTCTTCACTAAAGCCAAAATCATTGTTGCCCAGAGTGGTGACTATCTCGAGGCCGGGTGCCATATCTTTTGCTTTTACAAAACTGTCTGCCTCAAGTTCTTTTGGATAAATGCCTTTAAACATATCCCCGCAGTTTAGGAGCAGGACATTATTGTTTTTCTTTGCTTCTTTAACGACTTCAGAGAGCAAAGTACGTGTCTTTCTTGTGTCCTGATGGGAATCTGTTATTGAATATATGTCTGTTGTTCCCTTAAAGTTTACGGATATTGAATTGATACTCATTTAAAAATCCTGATGGCTGTGTTATTAAAGTATATAGCTTGATAGTAACTATCAGTCAAATGTTTTTTATTTTTTTTTCTTGACTTAGAGCTGCTATCAGGTGATAACATATATTATGGTATTGGAAAAATAGACTGGGGTAAACGTGAACAGAAGAGATTTTATAAAAAATTCTTTGCTTGCCGCTAGCGGCGCAGTGCTTTTGAGCGGTTGTACTTTTAAAACAGCAGGACACAAGGTTTCCGGCGGAGTAACAACTGCAAAGTTTAAAAATATAGATGTTTCTATGCTCGGGTTCGGTGCAATGAGGCTCCCGACTGACAAAAACGGTGTTATTGACGATGCTTTGAATAAAAAAATGGTGCAAAGAGCTATCGAAAGCGGGATAAACTACTTTGATACCGCATATATGTATATGGGCGGAAAAAGTGAAAAAGCAATGGGCGATGCCTTGAAAAAATATGACAGAGCTTCATTCAACCTCACAACAAAAATGCCTGTTATGATGCTGGAAAAAGAAGAAGATGTTGAAAGAATATTTAATGAACAGCTTAAAAGATGCCAGACAGACTACTTTGATTTTTATCTTGTTCACTGCTTAAACAAACACAACTGGGAAAATACTAAAAAATATAATGTAATACCTTTCCTTGAAAAAATGAAAAAAGAAGGAAAAATCAAGTATCTGGGGTTTTCGCACCATGATACACCTGAGCTTTTACAAGAAATTATTGACTACTATGACAAGTGGGAGTTTGTGCAGCTGCAGATAAACAAACTGGACTGGAAAACCTGCAGAGGCGAAGAACAATACAATATTGCACGCAAAGCAAAACTGCCAATCATTGTTATGGAACCGTTAAGAGGCAGTGCGCTGGCAAATCTTAATGCAGATGCAACTAAAATTCTAAAAGATTACAATCCAAATGCAAGTGCAGCGTCCTGGGCATTCAGATGGCTTGCTGGGCTTGACGGAATTTTGACAATGCTTAGCGGTATGACTCTGCCGGAACACCTGGAAGATAACATAAAAACTTTTACAAACCTCAAACAATTGAGCGAGGAAGAACAAAAAATATACGATAAAGCCATACAGGCTCATTTAAAAACACAGGCTATCGGCTGTACCTCTTGCAGGTACTGTGAATGCCCAGTCGGTGTTAATATTGCAGGCATATTCTCTTTGTATAATCAATACAAACAAGATAACACTGGCATGGGTAAAAAAGGATTTATCAGCCATTATGAGGCTCTTAGAGAATCAGAAAGAGCTGATAAATGTATTAAATGCGGACTTTGTAAAACAAAATGCCCGCAAAAGCTGAATATTCCTGCTTTACTGGAAAAAGTGGACAAAGAATATAAACAGTTAAAAGGTGCTTAACAAATGCTGAAAAAATTTCACGGCAACAAAAAGCCCTATCTTATAAGAATAAGCTGTGCTGCAGTTGTTTTTATTCTCACAATGCTCGCATTTTTTCCTGTATTTAAGCCTCTGTCTTATATATTGCAGTTGAATTTCGGTGCAGCGGGCGCAAAGCTGATTTCTGACTTTTCTTTGATTACGCTTGCTGTTGTGTTGATAAATATTTTGGTTGCGTATTTCTTTGGCAGAATATACTGTTCTGTAATCTGTCCTTTCGGCATATTGCAGGATATTCTGGGAACAATTTTCAGAAGAAAAAGCGGTGCTTGTAAAAATTTTTATTATATAAGATATACAATTTTTGCGGTGGTTCTGGCTTCTATGATTGTCGGCGCAACTGCTGTTTTGAGATATCTTGATCCGTATTCAAACTATGGAAATCTCGTTACCGGTTTTATCAATATAAAAACAGCCTCTGTGCTGACTTTTATACCGCTTGTTATACTGGCAGCACTGGTGCTGTGGAAAAACAGAATATTTTGTACGACTATTTGCCCTGTGGGTACGGCTCTCGGGCTGTGTTCAAAATTCAGCAGCCGCAAAATGTACATCTCCCAAGAAATTTGTAAAAAATGCGGACAATGTGAAAAAGAATGCCCGACCGGTGCAATAATTTCTGATGAAAAATCACTGGATAATGAACGCTGCATAAGATGTATGCGCTGTGTTGCAAAGTGTCCGGGACACGGTATTTTGTTCGGCAAAAAGAAGGAAAATATAAAATTTGAACCGTCACGCAGAAACTTTATCACAACAGGTGTCGTTGCTGCAGCTGCAATAGCAATTTTTGCTAAAGGAAAAGATATTGCAAAAACTGTTGTGGAAAGTTTTAAAAAACGACCGATATGCCCTCCGGGTGCTGGTTCAGTGGAGAGGTTCGCTCAAAAATGCACAAATTGCGGCCTTTGTGTGCAGCATTGCAAAGGAAAAATTCTTAAAAAGCCGGATAGTGAATACGAAACTGTTCACATAGATTTTTCTGAAGGAAAGTGCGAGTTTGATTGCAAAAACTGTTCTGATATCTGTCCTACAGGCGCACTCAGAAAAATGTCGCTAAAAGAAAAACAAAATTGCAGAATCGGGCTTGTGAAACTGGATTATGAAAAATGCACAAAATGCGGTCTTTGTGCAAGAATTTGTCCAAAACAGGCACTGGAACACAAAGCCGGCAGTACACCTGTTTATATAGCAAAAAATTGTATTGGCTGCGGTGCGTGCCAGAATATTTGTCCTGCAAAGGCTATAGAAATAGTTTCCATTAACGAACAAAGTCAGATATAATAATAAAAAATAATTAACAGGAGATATAAAATAATGTCAATCGGATTTACTGAAATATTTTTAATATTAGTCGTTATATTGCTGCTTTTCGGTTCAAAAAGAATCCCCGAGCTTGCAAAAGCAATGGGCAGGGCTGCTTATGAGTTTAAAAATGCTAAAGAAACCCTGAAAAAAGAAGCACAGGAATTGACAGAAAATGCTCAAAAAGCTGCTGAAGCGGAATCAAAAAAAGATGACGGACAGCAGTAAAGACGATAAGGAACAAACCTTTATACAACATCTTGAGGCACTTCGCAGTATGTTGATAAACTCCATCGCTGCAGTGGTGCTGCTTTCTCCTATAGGTTTTTGGGCTGCTCCGAAGTTTATTAATTTCCTTGTAAAAAATTCTTTGCCTGACGGAATAGTGAAGCTCCATTATTTTTCGCCGATGGAAGTTTTTCTCATCCAGATGAAAGCAGGGATAGTGCTTGCGTTTGTGCTTGCGTTTCCTTTTATTGTGTATCAGGTCAGAAAATTTGTACTGCCTGCTTTGTATGAACATGAAAGAAAGTTTCTGGGCTTTCTTGTGTTTTTTGCAACGATATTATTTGTTATGGGCGCAGCGTTTTGTGTGTTTTGTATAATGCCGTTGATTATGAATTTTTCTGCCTCATTTTCAACAGCACAGCTTGAACCGACTCTCGGGCTGGGGAATTTTGTAAACCTTTGTGCAGGTTTGATGCTGGCTTTCGGGCTGATGTTTCAGATGCCTCTGGTTGTTTTGACCGGTGTAAAATTCGGGCTGGTGAGTGTGAAGGCTCTTGAAAATATGCGGCCTTATATTATTGTTGTTATCCTGATTCTTGCAGCTGTTTTTACTCCGCCGGATGTTGTGAGCCAGCTTATGCTGGGGGTGCCTACTTGGCTTTTGTTTGAGGCGGGGATATTTGTTGCAAAAATTATCGAAAAGAATTAACCCCCACTTCACAAATTGCTATAAATGTAGTAAAATATAAATAGAGAAGTAAGCTGCAAGGGGTAAAGGTGTGTTAATAAACAGTTTTTCAAATTCTTTTTCAACTCCGTTAAAAGACTTTCAAAAACAAAAAGATGATTTGATTCAAAAGAATTACAATCATATATACGCTCACGAAATGGCTCACAAAGCTGCAGGCGGTGCTTTTGCCGGTGCAATAAGTATTGAGAAAAATTCTGACGGGATACCTGTATCAGGACATGTGCCTATAAAAATGCCTGTTCTGGACAAAAATAATCCGCAAAAAACTATTGACCACGCAAATACAGTAATAAGAGCTGCACTGGCTCCAGGCGATCCTTCATCACAGGACTATAAAGTAGCAGCACAGGCTGCGAGCATAAAATCTCAGGCCGAAAATATAAAATCAGGCCGCAAGTTGAATCTTTTGGCCTGATAATAAATAAGTTTTTGTTTTTGTTTGGCTATTTTATTATGCTTTTAAAAAGTTCATAGGCTTCCTTTGGGTCGTCAATATTTTGGACTTTTTTCTCCATTGGACAAAGGTCTGTGCCTGTTTGATTTTTGATATTTTCAACAACCTTGTCAGCCGAATATTCAACATTGTTGTCTTTAAAAACTTTTATTGCCGGTTTTGAAATTATAGGAGTGTACACCTTTTGCACCTTCCCGTACACAAGCAGTAATGCAGATGCCTTGCCTATTCTTTTGTCCGCAACATAGGCGTTTTCAAATGTTCCGTTTTCAAGATAGTTTATCAAAGGTTTTATCCCTCTGCCTTCATAAAAGTTTGTCTGCCCGTCTTTTACAACAACAAGCGAATGCTCATTAAGATAGTTTCTTAAAGCTTTTTTTGACGGTGCTGCAGCTGCATTCACAATTGTGGAAAACAATGCTACTACACACAATGCAATCAATCCGCTTTTGAAAAAAGTTTTTATGTTCATATAATACTCCTTATTTGATAACGGATTTATTATATAATACGGGCAAACTTTATATCAATCCCCAAAATCTTAAAATATGCGTTAAAAATGATAAGGTAAGTTTGCTATAAAATCTTTCATTTTATCAGAACATTGCATCAACAAATTGTGTTCTTCTTTATTTAACCTTACGGGCAAAACAAGTTTTATTCCTGATGAGTCGATTATACTGGGCATACTCAATGCAACATCGGACAGGCCGTTTTGGCCTGTCATAAAAGAAGAAACACTTGCCTGTACAGGGTTGTTGTTTAAGATTGCATCAGCAAGATAGCAAACGCACGTTGATATGCCATAAAATGTTTTTCCCTTGCCGGAAATAATCTCTGTTCCCATTTTTAGTACTTTTTCTTCCATTTCTTCTTTTATTTTTTTGTCAAAAAGAATATTAGATACTTTGCAATAATCTTCGAGTGGAATTTGTGCAGCCTCAGCGTGGCTCCATACAGGGATTTGAGAATTGCCATGCTCACCTATAACAGAAATATTAATAAATTCCGGACCTAAATTTAAATAGTCGCTCAAAACATTTACAAGCCTTGACCCATCTAAGATACATCCCGTGCCGAAAATCTTACCCTGCGGCAGTGCCAGTCTTTTTGTAAAATAGTGGGTAATAATATCAACAGGGTTTGATACAATTAGAATAACGCCTTTTGTATAGTATTTTTCAAATTCTGTTGCAATGGAATCTGCTATTTTTATATTATCAAAAGCCAAGTCCAGTCTGGTCTGATTAGCATTTCTGCTTTTGCCGGCAGTAACAATAATCAAATCGCTGTCTTTTATATCCAGATAGCTTCCGCAGCGTATTTTTGTTCTGCCGATATGAGGAATTCCATGGCGGATATCAAGCATTTCTGCATTTACAAGTTTTTCGTTTATGTCTATCAATACAATTTCGTTTGCGATATCTTTTATTGTCAAAGCATAAGCGATACCGGAACCAACGGCACCCATACCTATTATTGCTACTTTTTTATCTGTTAAATGCATGATTTAAAATACCTTATGAATATGAAATCACTCTTGATAGTTCTCTTACCAAATCGTGTCCGTCCCAGATAATATCAATATCCATTGCTTTTCCGATAGGAACAATTCTGTCAATGCCTGCAATATTATGAACCAGCAATATATCTGCAAGTTTTTTTGCATCAATTCCAAAATATGTAACTGTTTGATATTTTTCATTTACAATTTTCAAAAACTCTTCAATATCAGACAGTGAATATTCGTAAAAGTACCCGCCTTTGCCTCTTAAATTTTCAACGTATGCAGACAATTTTTTCAGCTCGCTTCTGTATAACAGATTGCCGGTATTTGTGGTTCTTTTTATAAATTCTGTATTATCAATAGCATCTTCACAGAGTTTTGTATATTTGTCCACACAAATTGCATCCTGCAAATCATATTTTTGTTCTGCTGTTTTTAAAACAATGTTCCAGAATTTTTCACGGGCTTGGTCATTGTCGTTGAGCCAGTACATTAGCTGAGGAGAAGAACATGCATTTTGATCCATAAGGTATGTATCATTGTAGAAATTTTCACCCAATCTTTGCATTGTTTCTTCATCGGCTTCTAAAATTTTGTTTGCGTCAATAATACAGACAGAATATCTGTCAGCAAAAGCAATATCTACACATCTTGGTTTTGTTGACATTTGTCTGACTGTTGCAATTGTATTATCTCCGCCCCATATCATTCTTGCATCAGCTTTTTGTGAAAATGATTGGGTTATTTCATTGTTCCTGCCATATTTTACAAACGCTGTTCTTTTTTCTATTTCCGGATAGTTTTCAAAAACAGATTTCATAATTGAAACAAGTTCATTAACTTGCGGAAAATCCTTGCTCGGGAGCCTTACAATATTTGCATTTCCTGCGAGAAGTGAAAATAAATATGAAAAAGCAAAATTTATCGGAATATTTGATGGTGCTATATGGAAACAAAGCCCTCTGCCCAGTCTTATTTCTTGCTGGTTATATATTTCTTTGATTTTTTGAATGTTTCCTTTTCTGCTCCAGAATGCAAGTGCAGACAAGTCAGGATAGAGCCTGCCTGCCGGAGATTGCAAAATCGCTTTTGACAAATCGTTTAAAAAGTTACAAACTTCTTCACTGAAAGTTGGCAGTGGAGAAACTGTTATATTTTCATTCCCTATCAAATATTTAACGTCGTTCATAAGTATCAGAGCATCCTCTTATTTCTGCATTCTTTATTCTGCCTTTTATTTCAAAATATTTTCCTTTTCGGCCGCACGGACAGTCATCTTCGCCCAGTATTATTCCTTCGTCTTCTGTTAACAGCGAGTGCCCGGGATAAGATTTTGGTAGTAAAGATACAACCTGAATAATGCCCTTTTCACCCTTTTCGCATAATGAAAAATCTTTTGTTCTTCTCGTTATCACATCCGAAAAAACACTTGCGTGCAAATGTCCGTGTTCGCATTCCATATAGACACATCCGGTCTGTTCAACCATACCGTAATAATCATGTACGCTTTTGAGTCCGCAAACTTCATTTAAGGATTTTTTAAAATCCTCTTTTGATACAGCTTCGTTGACAAGTTTTTTCCATCCTCCGCCATGAATCAGTATACCGTTGGATAGGTCTATTTTATGGTTCAGTTTTTTTAGTTCTTTATAAAAATACTGCCATATCATAAAAGTAAAACCAAAGAGTAATATTTTCTGTCCTTTATGGCGTTCTAAAAATGCCTCTATTGCACTTATATCGATATTCATATTGTCATCAAGCGCATAAGTCCTGTCCGCCCCAAAAATAGAAAAGCCTAAAATTCCGGCCCCTCTTGCTGAAAACATCAATCTGTTTTTTATAACAGATGGTGAATCTATTATAAGCATAGGCATTCTGGCAGCACCGGTAAAACTGGATACAATTTTTACGAGAGTTTTTTGCTGGTTTGCGGCTGTTTCTTTGTCGAGAAATATTTTTGACACAGCCTGTCCTGATGTACCGGATGACGTCATTGTTTTAAAAATATCGTCTTTTTTTATGCTGGAGAGTTCATACTCTTTGAAAAGTCTGACAGGTATAAACGGAATTTTTTCAACAGCTGTCAAATCTTCAAAATCAATATTTAGTATGTCGAGGATTTTTTTATAACTTTCACAGTTTTTATAATGAAATTCCGTAAGCTCTTTAAGACAAGAACAGAGCAATTCATTTTTGTCTTTTTGGCTTAAAGAAAAAGGTTCTGTATTCAGAATATCCTGATAATTAAACATTGCAACACTCCAGCTCTTTGTACAGGGTTTTGCCTGCTTCGTTTTTCGGTATTTGAGAAATTATTTTTACACAGAATGCAGCAGGGTTTAATCCTGTTTTTTCTGCTATAAATTTTGATATTTCAGATTTGTAGTTTTCATCTGTAATAAAAATATCCATCTTATCATCAATACCGGCACAGGCACAGTCGATTTGAGAAAATTTTGATTTTATCAATCGTTCTGTTTCATCAAGATTTACACGATTGCCAAAGATTTTTAAGAAACGTTTTTTCCTTCCGACAATATAGAAAAATCCGTCCTTATCAAACTTTGCCATATCTCCAGTGACAAGTCTGCCATGTCTTTCATCACCGAGTTTCAGGTCTTCACCGCATTGAGCATACCCGAGGGTAACGTTCTCACCCTCATAAACAAGCTCTCCAACAGTATCAGGTTCGACTATATTTTCACCGTTTACATCAATAAGCGAGAATTTTCCTCCCGGTATAGCAACACCCATACTTCCGTATTTTTCCAGTGATTTTTCTGCAGGCAAATAAGACATTCTTGCAGTTGCCTCGGTTTGTCCGTACATTACTATAAATTTTTTGTTGTTTTCAATAGCCCATCTTGCAAATTTTTCGTGCAAAACAGGTGAGAGCTTTCCGCCGGCCTGCGTCATATATCTTAAAGACGGCAAGTACATACGCAAAAATCTTAATCTGTCCAGCATTTCATAAGTATAAGGAACACCGGCTATAGATGTGGCCTGAAATTCTTTTAGCTGCTGCCAGAATTCTTTTTGCATCAACCCTTTTTCTGTCAAAATCAGTGTTGCACCTGCCCATAAATGCGTATTGATTATTGAAATACCGTAGGTATAATTCATCGGCAGCGTGGTAATCGCTTTTTCTGTTTCATCCAGCTTTAAGTATTCAACAATTGATTTTGTATTGGATTCAATATTTTTGTAGCTTTGTCTTACAAGCTTGGGGCTGCCTGTTGACCCTGATGTTGTCAGCAGCAAAGCGAGTTCGTCATTGAGTTCAAATACATTTGTGAATTCTGTTTTTAACAGCGTATAGCCGAGATTTGAATACACTTTTTTGCAGTTTTCAAAATTATCAGCTATATTATCCGGAACGTTTAGATAATCAGGTTTGTATGTATCAATAAAATTATCTAAAAGTTCCTTGTCCAGATCTGCTTTTAACATCAAGGGAACAATCTTTGCATTCAAAAAACCGACATATCCGACAAGAGAGCCGATTTCATTACTGCATAGATTGAATACAAGACATCTTTTTTCAATATGTTTTGTCAACTCGCTGCAATATTCTTCGAGTTGTTTGTAGGTTGTTTTGTTTCCGTTTTCTTCAATAATTGCTATATTGTTGTTAAAATTATCTAATGGCCACATTTAGCTGCCCCTTTTCCATTTTATCTTTTAACTTAAATATTTCTCCATGACCGGGAAATATAGTCATTTCTGTATTAAGTGATTTAAAATAAGGTATTGTTATATTTTTAAAATCTTTTGTGTTCCCTCCTGGAAATCTTGTTATAGTAGGATTGTCCAACATGAGAGAATCACCGCTAAAGGCAAACTCGTCATCTAAAATTATGCAGCAGCTTGCTTTTGAGTGTCCGGGTATCGGGAAAAATTTAAAACAATGTTCGCCGCTTTTATATTCAAAAATTTCATTAAAGGTTTGTGTCGCTTTTATGCTAAAGGGAGAATAACTTTCATTAAACTTTTCCAAAAGATTTGTCCCGTCTAGCCTGTCTTTTTCCTCAAGCACAAAGGTAATCAAAATTGGTCTTGTGGATTTTTTGTCGGCAATTATTTTTGCACAATTTTCATGACAAATTATTTTTGTATCAAATTTTTTTGCAAGCCATGGCAAACCGGATATATGATCAGGGTGTTCGTGTGTCAATAAAACATCTACAGCTTTAATATTATTTTGCTCAAGAAGTTTTTCAACCTCATCATCCTGATGCGGATCTATTATTATTGCCCTGTCTTGTTCAAGAATTACATACATATTTGAATCTATAAACTCGTAAACAGAACGATATATTATGAGATTGTCAAATGTGTATTTATACATCAACTACCTTTCAATATCAGATTCCAATATAAGCTTGTCTGCTTCAATATCATTGATTAGCTTTTTCCCTATGACAGAATCAATTTTATCAGCAGAAATTCCTGTTCCCGGGCGTTTAAGAATCAAGTCAGCTTTAGTTAAAACAGTGCCTTTTACCAAATCTTTAGCTGCAACTACACTTCTTCTCATGTTTTCTCTTTGTTTATATTCGGCTTCTGATACGATTCTATCTTTTGAACCCAGTGCTTTGTATACATTTACACAGTTTTGGGTAAGTATTTTCATTTCTTCGGGTTCTATTGCCATATTGTTGTCCATACCCATTTTTGTTTTATCAAGAGTAAAATGTTTTTCAACAACATTGGCCCCCAACGCAACAGCACCGCAAGCAATTTCCGTCCCCAGCGTATGATCGGAAAATCCTATGGGATATTCTGGAAATTCTTCTTTTAGCCATAATATATTATTTAAGTGAATGGTTTCCGGAGCAGCCGGATAAATTGAAATACAGTGAAGAAGTATAAGTTGTTTGTTGCCTGTTTCTTCAATTACTTTTATTGCTTTTCTGACTTCATCAGCTTCTGCCATACCGGTGGAAAGAATAAGCGGGATATTTTTTTTTGCAATATATCTAAGATAATCATAATTATTGATTTCCATAGATGCTATTTTTATAAAAGGAGCCTGACACTCATTAACGAGAAAATCTACTTCTTTTTCACAATAAGGTGTGGATGAAAATGCAATCCCTATTTCTTTACAATAAAGGGCGATATCTTTTAAGTCATCAGGTGAGATTGCAAATTTTTGTACAATTCTTTTTGCTATCGGATTTTTTTCATAATAAGACTTTGAATATAGACTTTCTGCCGACCAGGATTGAAATTTTACACAGTGGCATCCGGCTTCTTTTGCCTGTTTGCACATTTCTTTAGCTGTTTCGACATTTCCGTTGTGGCTGGAATTTACTTCTGCTATAAAGTAAGGCTGTTGGTTGTTGCCTATTTTATCTCCGTTTTTTAAAGTTATTATCGTCATTTCATACCTTTCTATTCATCAATCGGCTCTATAACCATTTCTCTATTGAATAAATCTCTATCCAAAAAAGGAGATTGATCTTCAATAGGAGGCTGGACAAATCGTCCTTTTTCATTCCGTCTATAAGAGCTGTGTATATAACTCTGATTTTCTTTGCCTATGATTTCACAAATGACAGCTTCATCTGATTTTAAAATGTCTTCTAATTTTGGTAATTCGGCGTAACACAATATTTTTTCATACTTGAAACCAAAACATTGAGCCACTTTTTTGAAATCAGGACAAGAAACACCATTGCCTGAATCAGTTCCGATTGTTCTGGTTCTGAATAAGTCCTTCTGACGTTTTCTAATAACTGCATAACAGTTATTATTTATAATTAAAATTTTTACAGGCATTTTATGATAAGCTATTGTTTGCAGTTCTTGCAAATTCATCATCACTGACCCATCGCCTATTACCGCAATATTTTGTTTTTTATCTGCAAAATACGAGCCTATTAAAGCCGGTAGTGCAAATCCCATTGCACCTTGTGATACAGGATGAATACATCTTTGTTTTTCTTTAAAATTAACTGTTGTCGGAATAATCAATTCTTCAAGACCTGCATCAGTTATGCAAACAGCGTCATCCTCCATATATTCACTCAATGCTTCTGCCAGTTCATATAAATCGACTTCTTTAGCATTTTTGTAATGTGTTTCACATTTTGGAAATTCTTTTTTCCAGTGTTTACACTTTTCTTGCCAGTTTATTTCAGTTTCTTTGGCTGTTTCTTTGTTTAATTCTTTTAAGAATTCTTTTACATCAGAATTGATAAACTGATTTATTTTTTCAGGGAATTTTTTATGTTCAAATTCATCTATATCAACAGCAATAATTTCTGCTTCTCTGGCGAATTTGTTTATATCATTACCCGTAATCATTGTTGTCAAACGGTTTCCAAGCACAAGTATCAAATCAGCATTTTGGATTGCAAAATTTGCGGCTCTATTTGCAGCCATTGCTCCGACACATCCGATTACAAGCTCATTGTTGCTGTCTAAAATATCAACTGAAGAACCTGAATAAAGGGCGGGTATTTTATATTTAGCTATAAATGTTTTTAACTCTTCTTGTGCTTTTGCAGCACGTATTCCACTGCCATAGAGAATTACCGGCCGTTTTGCACTATTAATTTTTTTTATAACAAGTTCTATATCTTTATTGTTCGGTTTTTTTATACAAATGTCAGGAACAAAGTGTTTTAGATTTTCTTCTTCTACTCTCATATTCTGTACATCAAGAGGAATATCAATCCAAACAGGACCTTTTCTTCCATCATTGGCTAAAAATAGTGCCTTATCCATTTCATAAGCAATATCTTCGGCCTTTGTAATCATTGTTGCGTACTTTGTAATAGGCTTTACTAAGCTGACAATATCAGCCTCTTGCTGACCGTATGTTCTTATTGGTAAATTTGTATATCTAGTTGTTTCTTCCAATTTGTTTTGACCTGAGATAAATACACAGGGAAGATTATCCTGCCAAGCACATAATACCCCCGTAATGGCATTTGTTGATGCGCAGCCTGTTGATACCATTGCCACGCCAATATTGTCTGTTTTTTGAGCATAGGCCATTGCTGCATAAGAAGCAGTTTGTTCATGATGAACTGATATTCCGCAAAGGCCGTCTTGTCTGGCTAATGCATCAGACAAATACAACATTCCTCGTCCGGTAACAAGAAAAACATGTCTTGCACCTGCTTCATATAATCTTTGCATTACATAATCTGCTACCCTTGGCATTATTGCTCCTTATTTGTATTTGGTCTAAAGTTCAGCATTATTTCAGGAATAGAAACAACAAGTTCTACTTCATTTGCCAGTTCACCGTCTATATATCCTTTAACTTTACCTTTTGCTAAACCCCTTCTATATGAGTCTAGTTCTGCAATTATATCCAACCTATCGCCCGGTATGATTTTTTTTCTAAATTTTGCATTATTAACAGAAACAAATCCTGTTTTTTTGCCTTTATATTCAGGAAATGTCAAAAAAGTCATAAGAAAAACTTGCGTTAGGGTTTCTATTTGTACAAATCCGGGGACATTTGGTTCATCCTCAAAATGTGCAGGGAAAAACCACTCATTGTAAGTGAAATTTTTATACCCTTTTGCGTATTCCCCTGGGACAGCCTCTACAATTTTGTCAACAAAAAAACAAGGATATCTATTTTGTTGATATTCCTGGATTTGTTGTGCATCCAAGTTTTGCAAAACAATTTTTTCTGTCATTTTATTCCTACATTTCTATATTGTATTTTTTCAATATTTCCATACCCTTTTCAAAAGAGCTTAAATCAACAATATCATCAGGGTCGAGCATAATATCAAAAGCGTCTTCAATAGCAGCAACAAGCCCCATGTGACCTACAGAATCCCAAGCCTGAATGTCTTGATATTTTAAACCTTTTGTCTGTTCTTCTGTGATTTCAAAAGTTTCTGTAAAAGCTTTTGTATATTTTTCTAAATTTGACATTTTATTCTCCTTTATATTCTTCTCTTTTTATAAATTTTACCCATTCTTTTATTTGTTCATCTCTTGATTGTATGTTTTCAGGCGTTTTAAATAAACTTACCCCTCCGTTATAAGCATCTTGTAAATTTACAATACAACTTGCTGCGGAAAGGCCGACTCCAAAAGAAATTAGCATTATTTCTTTGCAAGATTTATTTTTCATCTGGTCACAATAATTTACTAAGACAGACGTGCCGCCGCAGTTTCCATATTTTGTAAAAGTTTCAGAAGAAGCCTTGTCTTTAGGAAGTCCGGCATGGTTTATGACAGTTCTAACAATTTGTCCATTTGCCTGGTGAATCGCAAAAAAGTCTATATCATCTCTTGTTTTGTTTGAATATTCTAAAACTCTATCTACTGTCTTTGGTGCCATCTCCATTGCAAAACTAAATATATCGGTGCCTCTCATTATCGAATCCCAGAGATGAACAACATTGCCCTCTGCATCTAAAACTTCAATATCAATAATATCTTTTTTTATTGGAAATCTAAAACCACCTGCTGGAGTTGTGATTTTTTTCCAATCTTTACCTCTGCTCATTAGGTGGAAATAAGCCGGTGTTTCGTTTTCTGTTCTTTCTAAAAGAATAGCGGATCCAGCATCACCAAAAAGCATATTTGAGTTTCTGTTCCTTATATCAGATATCAAACTGCTAGAGGAGCCTTCTAATAATAAACATTTTTTAGAAGCCCCGCTTTGTATAAGTGAATGAGCGACCCATAATCCATAGACAACATCAGTGCAGCCCAGTCCTGACATGTCAAAACAAGCACATTCTTCAGATAATCCAATTTTGTCTTGTAAAATGCACGCATCAGAGTTGCCTATATAATCGTGGTTTATAGAAACAACGATAAGTGTATCGATCTCATCTTTGTTTACATTTAAATCTTTAATCAAAATTTTTGCTGCTTCTTCGCATAAATCCATACAGGTGCAGCCTTCTGGCAAAACGTGTCTTGTGCCAAGACCGAGAATTTTTTTATTTCTGGCCAGTTTTTTTTCATCTTTATAAAATTTTATTTCATCATCAATATTTATATGATTTTCAGGTACAACGCATATTGTGCCTGATATCTTTACCTTGTTGAACTTTGATAAAGTCATATTACTCCACCTCTTACCTTACTCCGCCAGAGTCCACCACATAATTTTGGCCGGAAATAAATTTTGATTTGTTTGAAAGAAGAAATATTACTAGATTTGCTACATCATCAGGCTCTCCAAAACCAAATGGATATAATGATTTTTGCGAGTCTTCATAGCCCTCTCCACCGATTGCAGTCATTGGTGTTTTTATATTGGATGGTAATACACAATTTATTCTGATCCCAATTGAACTTACTTCATGAGCAATTGCTTTAGCAGATGCACATAAAGCAGCTTTTGATGCAGAATATGAGGTATGCCCTTTGTCTGAGCATAAAGCTGAAATGGATGAAATGGCAACAATTGAACATCCATTGCCTATGTTGTTTCGTCTATCAACAAGCCCTTTTATCAAAAAAATTGGAGCAAAATAATTTATATCAAATAAATTTTTTAATGATTCATATTGAACAAGTTGAAAAGGTTTTAATTCACCAAGTCCAGCACAATAAGCCATCCCTGAAAATTTCCCATACTTTTCTTTTAATGATTTAACATATTTAGGCAGCCCGTCTATATCTTCTGTCAAATCTTTAATTTCTATGTGAACATTTTCTGGATATTTGCATTTTTCTTTCATTGCGTTTAGTCGTTCTTCATTACGAGCAATAGCAATTACCGTTGCGCCCAATTCATTCAGCAAAATAGCAACTGCTTCGCCAATACCGGAGCTTGCTCCTGTAACTATGTAAATTTGCTCTTTAGAAAATTGTATCATTATTGAATTTTATCTCCTGCTAGATTAATTAAATCAGTGACGGTATTTACTTCTTTTAAGTCTTTTAATGTTAATTTGACACCGAAATTTTTATCATAGTATGCCATTATTGCCATCTTTGACAAAGAATCCCACTCTTCATAACTATTTAAGTTATCAGTTTCTTTACAAGGTTCTTCTCTTTGTAATATATCTTCTAATTCAACTAAAAATTCAGCTTTATTCATTACTCTTCTCCTTTAAAGTATTTAATCCAGTGGTCAATTTGTTCTTTTTTATTGATATTTTTTTGATTAGAAATATAAGTATCAATGCCGCCATTATATACATCAGAAAAATCTATTGTACACGCCGCCCAGGAAAGACCTATTCCAAATGTACATAATAAAATATTTTTTACTTTTTTATTTTTTAGTTGGTCACAAATAACTGTTACAACAGAATTCGTGGAGTTGTTAGCATATTTAGTGAAGGTTTCGGATGATGTCTTTTCAGCGGGAATTTCTGCTTTTTCTGCAATTGTTTCAACTATCTGTTTGTTGGCTTGGTGGATTGCAAAAAACTCTATGTCAGATTTGTCTATACCTGAAATTTTGATGACTTCATTTATTATGTTTGGCGCAACATTTACGCTGAAATTAAATACATCTTCCCCTTTCATCATTGGTTGGTGACAGGTCCATAAATTGTTGTTGCCATCTTTTATTTCTAGTTTTAAATCTTGTTCATCGGGCTGTAATCTTATACCACCAAAAGGTGTTACTATTTTATCCCAATTTTTTCCATCTGTTCCCAAGACAAACGTAGATTTGCTTTCTTTTTGAGATAGTTCTATTATTGTCGCAGATGCAGCATCTCCAAAGAGTTGAGCACTTTTTCTGTTATTTTGTGGAATACCAAACGATGCTATGTCTCCAGCCAATAAAAGACAGTTTTTTACAGCCCCTGATTCAATCATTGACATTGCTGTCCATAAAGCATATGTATACCCTGAACAACCAAGTAATATATCAGTTGCTGCACAATTTTTGTCCAAATTTAATCTTCCATGAGCAATACATGCGTCACTTGGTTCTCTATAATCAGGTTTTTGGTTCACAAAAATTAGTAATTCAATCTTAGATTTATCATAATTCATTTCTTTTAATAATTTTTCTGCAGCATAAACAGCTAAATCAACAACTGTCGTGTTTTTATCAACTAAATATCTACGACCATATCCCATCATTTTTTTTGCTCGTGCTAACTTTTTGGGATTATTATCAAAAAATACCAATTCATCGTCTATATCTATGTATTTTTCTGGAATGACAGTCTTTATTCCTGTGATTTTAGCTTTATTGAATATAGAATTTACCATTGTTATTCACCACAATTTTTACTACCTACTTTTAAAGCTGGATTGCCATGCAAATAACAATTATTTTTGCAACCCTTATAAACTGCTGATAATGGCGAAATGTTATTATTGTTACCTATTTTTGCGTTTGGTAACAATATTGCACTTGCACCTATTATATTATCATTTCCTATTTTAACGTCCCCCAATAAATTACATCTCGGCCCTAAAAAGTTAAAATCTCCTACAGTGACATCATGCCCTAATCCAACTTCTCCATTAAAAACATTGCCGTTTCCTATTTCTATTCCACAACTAAAATATGCAGGTGGGGCTATTACATTAGCCTCGCCAATTTTAATTGAATCTTTTAACGGTTTTCCTACATATATATTAAAAAATTTTAAATTTCTGCTTTTTAGTTCGTTATAGATTTTTTTTCTTAATTCTGGATAACCAGCACCAATAACTATGTAGTCATTTTCTTTAAATTTATAATCAGCTACCTCTCCCTTATATAAATATTGTAATTCTTTGTAATCTACTGTATGACCATATCCGCCATGGCCTAAAAAGCCACCAATTTCTATTTCAGGGTCTGTTTCTTTCATTAGTATTAAATTATAGTAACATTCTCTAGCAAAGCCATTACCGCCTACAATAAAGATCTTTTTCATTTTAAAAATTCTCCTTATTGATTAAAGCTTTTATTTTTCTTGATATATCTCTTGGTAAATTAAAAAAGTCTAAAAGAATTGGTGGAAGCAGGTAGTGTTTAATATTTTTTAAACTTATTTTCTTATCTTTCGTAATTCCATCTGAAGATTTTATTTTATCAACTTCTTTTGTATAATACCAAGAAATATCTTGACAAAAATATATTGCCAAATTTGTTTCAAATTCTCTTTCTGTGTATCTATTATATTGTTCGAATATTCTTGCATTTTCTGTTATTTTAGTAAACAAGGAGGCACCGGAGGATACACCCATGTTTGTAATATTGTAACAAGTAAAAGTTTCATTAATAAAATACATATTACCCTGTTTTATTAATTCATATAGTTGTGTAATGTCAAAAAGATAAAATTCAGGATGTTCATTGTCAAATTTTATACATTCGGTTCGCACTACTCTGGATGCTAAATTTGAAAACATATATTTTAGTGGATTATTTAAAAAATCAAGTTTTGTATAAATCCCTGTTTTTAAACAGGGATGAGGTGAAACATATTCTCCATTTACTAAATTAATTGTATTCCCCATGACAAAAGAACAGTCTTTATGCATTTCTAATGTTGAAACTGCTTTTTGTATAAAATTTTTATTTAATAGAAAATCATCTCCCTCAATAAATAGATAATAAGGTGTATTTATGCCTGTGTAAGAACGAACACCGTTTTTTACTGGTCCTTCATTTTTTTCTGTTATATGCAATTCTATAATATCAGTATATTTATCTACATATTGTTGACATATTTCTGTTGTCCCATCTGTAGAACAATCGTCAAAAATACGAATAATAAAATCAAAATTTGTTTTTTGAGACAATATAGTCTCAATACATTTAGTAATGTATTGAGCATGGTTGTATGTTAATATATTGACAGTTAATAATATATTATTATGTTTCATTAAAATTTCTTTCTAGTTCTTCCAATAATCCATAAAACCATTTTTGCCATATAAGTATTTTTCACTAAAGGATAAGTTTATATTTTCTATAATTTTGTCGATGTCAGAGGGAATATTTCTAAAAAATGCCCAGGTTTTAGCAAACGGACAATATATTGAATACTTAAAACCGTATTTATCCATAAGGCATTGCATAGATTTATTAGAAAAAACAGTACAATGCATAGGTACATAATAAAACCAATTATTATCTTTTGGAATATTTTCAGTAACTAAAGTATGAACCATAAAAACGCCATCTTCTTTTAATAAAGACATCATTTCATCAATTGTTTTAATGCTCCTTATATGCTCAAATAACGCACTAGAAAATACAACATTGAATTTTAAATTAGGATTTTCTTTTAATAGTTTAACCCCTTCGCTGTCTGCCATATATTTTTCATAAGGTATAAGCTTTAAATTAAAATACTCTTTCAATAATCGTGATAAAGTGCCAACACCGGATGCATAATCTAACCAATTATCATTTTTTATTAAATTATTTTTTTGTAGTATCTTGAAAAACAAAGCCTGTTGTAAGTATGGTGGATTGTGTTCTAAACTATTGCGAGTATTATTAAACCAATAGGAATGATAGAATTTATTATGTTTTTGCCATTCTTCATCACTCATTTGATACATTGTGTCTGAAAATACTAATCCACATTTTGTGCATCTTTTAAAATTCAAAGTTCCAAGTGTACCGGAAGAATATATTTTTTTCATAAAATCTTCTGTATCTGAACCACAAATTATGCATTGTATTTTTTCCAATAATTTTTCACTCATTAGTAATGTACCTTTCTAAAGTGTCAATTCTTTTTTATAAAACTTCTCTAAATTCCTTTTAAACAAATCTTCTCCATAGAGGGTAGACAGTTTTTCTTTCATTTTGCTTATCAATGAATAGTAAAGCTCTTTGTTTGCAGACAATTCTTTTATGTCATTAACGATATTGTTTTCCATATCTTCTGGTGACTCATATACATTCTTCAACTCAAGCCAGCTCTTGTCCGGGAAAAAATCAGGATTAAAGACTGCCATTCCAAGCCCACCTACGACATACGGCTGGTTAAAATATCCGTCAAATCCTTCGCCGAAGGTAATAGTAAAATAAGCCCTTGCTATCAAATCCATATATTCAGAAAAAGTCATATTTTGAACTGTTACAAGTTTAAAATCAGGCAGTTCTTTTTTCAGCTTTTCCACAACCGCCTTTTTATATGGCGCCTCATCTGGTGAAAGTACAATAATCTTTTCTTTTTCTTCAAACGGATATGTCTTGTAGCCTGATATATCTATGTGTACGGACAAAAAGTGCGCGGGCATCTGCCATTTGTCGCAAACTTCTTGTGTTGCATATCGGTGGTGACCGATAGTTTGGGTTACATTATTTGTCAATTTATACAAGCTTTTAAGTTCTCTTGGCTCTGGCATAAGCTGAATATTCTGGTTCAAAATGTTGATATGCAAATCCTTTATGCCTTTTAAAAATTTAATCTCATCTTTTTTTAAAGCTTTATAAAATTTACCCGCAAAGTATTCTGGTATATGAAGTATCAGTTTTTCCACATTGTTGGCATTTTGAACAATCTGCTCAAAGCGGTAAATTTTTTCTTCATTTTTAAAATACGGATTGTGCGAATATGTGTATTTACCTGGGATTGTTGCTATAAGGCACTCGGCTTGCGGGCAGAGTTCTCTTGAATATTTGCAAATCGAATAAATTGACTGGATTCCGCCGGTCATCATTTTTATGTTCGGTATAAAGCAAACGATAAGCTCTTTTGCATTTCTTAACGCTGTTAAATCATACCCGTCTTGGATTTTTATAGAGCTATTTGTAAGCTCCATATTTTTTCTGGAAAATTTAATTCCAAAAATCCTGTAGGTAATATTTATCTCATCTTTTTTGTAAGAAAACAGCCTTGACATATCAAACATTGTTATTTTAAACTCCCTTTTAATATGTCACACACTCTTTGAACCTGTTCATCTGTCATGTCGTTAAACAACGGCAAACAGGCAATTCTTTTTGTAATGTCTTCTGATATCGGGCAGGATGCCGCATCTTTTAGATAAGGTAATTTGTTCAAACTCGGATAAAAATATCTGCGAGGATAGATTTGTTTTTCATTCAATGCCGCAAATACAGCAAGCAGTTCCTTTTCATCTTTAAATAACACAGGATAATAAGCATTGTTGTAAACAATATCTTCTTGCTTTTTAGGTCTTCCAATAAGCCTTTGCAATTGGCTGTCATACAGGTCGCAAATTCTTTTTCTGTTTGACAGAATTTCTTTTAAATAAGGGAAATTAGCCAGTCCCATAGCAGCATTCATTTCTGATTGCTTTGCGTTAATACCAAGGCAAAAATGCTCATCTCCCTGATGACCGAATCTTTTTATCAGCTCCAATTTGTCAGAAACAGCTTTGTCTTTTACAATACAGGCTCCGCCTTCTATTGTGTGAAAGAGTTTTGTCGCATGGAAGCTGCAGGTAGAAATATCACCGAATGAAAGCAGTGATTTTCCTTTATACAAAGACCCGAAAGCGTGTGCTGCATCATAAATCACTTTGATATTGTGTTTTTTTGCAATATTTTCAATTTTTTCAATATTACAAGCATATCCAAAAACATGCACTGCAATTATTGCTTTTGTTTTTGGGGTGATAGCTGCTTCGATTTTGTCTGCATCAATTGTGAAATTGTCCGGCTCAATATCAACAAAGACAGGAGTATATCTTTCCCACAAGATAGATGAGGTTGTCGCAACATAGGAAAACGGCGTTGTTATTATTTCACCTTCTTCAATACCCAGAGCCTTTAGAGCCAGCTGTATAGCAATGGTTCCGTTGGTAACGTAGTGAAAATTTTCAACACCCAAAAAAGTTTTTAATTTCTCCTCAAGCTCTTTAAGTAAAGGTCCCTGATTTGTGAGCTGTCCGTTTTCAAAAATTTTTTTTATATAAAATTCATACTCACCCAAAGGCGGCAAGAATGATTTTGTTACAAACATTCTCTCGTCTGTAGCCGAAAGCATTAAGTCTACTCCTCTTAATACTGTTTATTTATTCTGTTTTTCAAAAAATATTTATTATTTGTATTATAATACAAACAATTTAAATACAATTTATTTATAAAGTTTTATAAATTACACAAATGTAACAGTTAAAAAAGAGGATGACAAATTGTTTACGGGTGTAGATATCGAAGATATTTCAAGATTTGAAAATAAAACATTAGAAAATGACACACATTTTTTAACCAAAATCTATACACAAAAAGAACTGGATTATTGTTTTTCAAAAAAACTTCCTGCTCCTCATCTTGCAGCCAGATTTTGTGCAAAAGAAGCTGTTATAAAGGCTTTAAATTCTCTGAATCCTAAAATTACCTTTAGCAATATAGAAATCCTGAACCATGATACGGGCGCACCTTATGTAGTTTTGCACAATATTGATTTGGCTGTTGAGATTTCTGTTTCTCTTTCGCATGACAGGGACAAAGCGGTTGCTTTTGCGGTTGCGTACAAAAAGGATGTAGTATAATATTTCATATAACACAGGCAATCGGACATTGTATGCGTGTTGTTTTGTCACATTTTAAGGGGTAAGAATAATGTTTTTTTATGCGGATTTGCACATACACTCAAAATATTCAAGAGCGACCAGCAAAAATTGCAACCTTGAAGAACTTGCCTTGTGGGCGCAGAAAAAAGGTCTGTCCGTGATATCAACGGGCGATTTTACCCATCCGGCATGGTTTGAAGAAATAAAAGAAAAACTTGTCCCTGCGGGCAACGGTGTCTTTAGACTAAAACCCGAGATAGAAAAGCAGGTGTTGATTAACGACAGCCCTGTGTATTTTTTGCTTTCTGTAGAAATTTCAACAATTTATAAAAAAGGCGACAAAACCAGAAAAGTTCATCACGTGGTTTTTTCTCCGGATATGGAGTCAGCGCAAAATTTCAGACAAAAACTCGGTGCAATCGGCAACATAAATTCTGACGGAAGACCGATTCTCGGTTTGGATTCTCGAAATTTGCTGGAAATTGTTCTGGAATCAGGCGAAAATTCATACATTATCCCTGCTCATATTTGGACTCCGTGGTTTTCCGTACTCGGCTCAAAATCCGGATTTGACTCTATAGAAGAGTGCTATGATGATTTGTCAGATTATATTTTTGCAGTAGAAACGGGTTTGTCTTCTGATCCGCAAATGAACTGGCGAGTATCAAAATTGGACAAATTCAGACTCGTGTCAAATTCTGATGCGCATTCGCCATCAAAATTGGCCAGAGAAGCTACTGTCTTTGATACACAGCCTGATTATTTCAGTATCATGAATGCTCTAAAAACAGGAAACGGCTATGTGGGAACAGTAGAGTTTTTCCCGGAAGAAGGCAAATACCATGAGGACGGTCACAGAAAGTGTAATGTTTGCTTTACTCCTCAAGAAACCATAAAACATAACGGTATCTGTCCTGTATGCGGCAGACCGCTTACAATTGGAGTCTTGAACAGAGTTAATGAACTTGCTGATAGACCATTTGACAGCACGTATAAACCGGCTACCGCAGGTCAGGTTTTCAGCCTCGTGCCGTTGCCTGAAATCCTCTCAGAAATTATGCAGGTCGGGCCATCGAGCAAATCTGTAGTGACGGAATACGAAAGATTGATACACAAATTCGGCTCGGAATTGTTTATCTTAAGAGAGTTACCAACAGATGACCTTGAAAAAGATTCTCCAATGCTCGCCGAAGCTCTTAACCGTTTGAGAAAAGAGCAGGTAATAAAACATGCCGGTTATGATGGAGAATATGGTGTTATAAAACTTTTTAACGACGACGAGTTAGTAAAAAAAAATTCTATAAATCTAAAACTCGACATAAAAATACCGCAATCAGTGCAGGAAAATAAAAAAGAAGACAATAAATTTTCTGTTGAAACAAAAGAATTTGTGTTTAAAAAACAAAACACTCAACCTGCTTTGAAGCAAAAAAATCTGCCAAAAGCACTGGATGAGTATCAGCAGGCTGCTGTTGAGGCTGACAGTTCCCAGCTTCTAATAGTTGCAGGCCCCGGAGCAGGAAAAACTACTGTGCTGACAAAGCGTATAGAATATTTAATAAAAGAAAAAAATGTACCTGCAGAGAATTGTCTTGCGATTACTTTTACACGAAAAGCCGCACAGGAGATGAAAGACAGGCTGAATACACTGCTTCGGGAAAAGTCTGAATTGATAAATATTCATACCTTCCATTCTCTATGTCTTTCAATTTTAAAAGAAAATTATGAAAAGGCAGAACTGGATAAAGATTTTGAAATAATAAGCGAACAGGAAAAAGCTCTCTACAAAGACGGAGAACTTCCGGAAAATGTTCTTGAGTTCGACGATTTAATAACCTGTACTCTCGAGCTTTTTAATCAATACTCTGATGTTTTGGACTATTACAACCAAAAATTTAAATATATTTTTGTTGACGAGTATCAGGATATTGACGAAAATCAGTACAACCTAATAAAATTTTTGGCGCCGCAAAATCAAAACAAAAATATTTGTGTAATAGGCGACCCGAATCAGGCAATTTATGGCTTTAGAGGCGGTGATTCAAAGTTCTTTAACAATTTTTCAGCCGATTATCCTATGGCGCAAAAAGTTACTTTAAAAAACAATTACCGCTCTACAGATATTATTGTAAATGCCTTAGGACAGGTAATTAACGAAAACAATATAATCGCAAAACTTGCTTCAAATGATAAAATCACTATCCATACAGCACCGACGGACAAAGCTGAGGCAGAATTTGTCGTAAGTACAATAGAAAATCTTATAGGCGGACACAGTCTGTTTTCTATAGATTCCAACCGTTCTGACGGGCAGAAAGAAGATTATTCTTTTGGAGATTTTGCTATTCTATACAGAACTTCCGCACAGCTAAAGACTCTGAAAGAAGCACTTCAGCGTTCGGGGATGCCGTTTGTAAATTTGTCTGATGACCTTTTGTGTACAAAAAAATCTGTACGCAATCTTTTAAAATCATTAAATGATGATTCACCGCTTGCTGAACAGATTGAAAAGCAATCCGATAAAATCGAAGAGGATTACATATTTAAATACCTGTTAAATATGGCAAAAAATTATACGGAGAGAAAATCTTTTATCCACGAGGTTTCTCTTTTGAAAGAGTCTGATACACTTGATGAACGTGCGGATAGAATTGCTCTTATGACATTGCATTCCTCAAAAGGTTTGGAGTTCAACTGTGTATTTATTACAGGGCTGGAAAATGGAATATTGCCTTTGTACAAGGCTGAAACAGAAAAGGAAATCGAAGAAGAAAGACGACTGTTATATGTAGGTATGACAAGAGCAAAACAAAGATTGTACCTTACAAGAGCAATAAAAAGATTCTGGTTCGGCTCAATTCAGAACTTTGAGATATCACCTTTTCTTGAAAATATTGAAAATAAGCTTTTGAATATTGAAGAATACCATAGAAAACTAAAAGAAAAAGATAACTTAAACCAGTTGAGCCTGTTTTAAATATTTTTATTGATAAATAAAAAGCCTGCCCCGATTATTTAGGACAGGCTTTTTTCATTATTTGTATCAGCGTTAGTTTCTTACTACATCTTTGTAAGAGTGTTTGAATTTATCTTCATACGTAGTGTGCAGCAGCTCATGTGCTTTGTGAGAGCCGGGTGCTTCCAGATATTCTTTGTAAAGTTTTTTGATATCCGGATTGTCGTTAGAGCGTCTGTATTGCAGTTCTGTGTCTTCTTTATACAGACCCGCTGCTCTTTTTTCTTTAATATGAGAATCATCACAGCTTCTTGGCTGTCCGCCGCCATTGATGCAACCGCCGGGGCAGGCCATAACCTCAAGCATTTGGAAATCAGCAGTACCGTTTTTGATTTCCTGCAGTGATTTTTCTGCTTCTTTTAAAGTAGACACCACTCTTACTTTTATTTTTGTACCTTTGATGTCTATTTCAACTTCTTTGCAGCGGTGATTTTGGTCAACCCCTCTCATACCTTTTATGTCAAGGTCGGATAACGGTTCACCGGTTACAAATTCATAAGCTGTTCTGACAGCTGCTTCGGCTACACCGCCTGATGCACCAAAGATTGTACCTGCGCCTGTGTATTGAGCAAAAGGAGAGTCGCCTTCTGCCGGTTCAAGTGATTTGAAATCAATACCTGCGCTTTTTATCATTTTTGCCAGTTCTTGTGTAGTCAGAACATAGTCTGTTTCATATTTTCCGTCGTGAGAGAGTTGCTCTCTTTTTGCTTCTGCTTTCTTTGCCGTACAAGGCATTATAGAAACAATATTAAGATTTTCAGGTGTAAAACCTTCAAAATATTTTGGGACAAGCTCTCTTAATACAGGAGAAAGCATTCCCTGAGGAGATTTGCAGCTTGATAAGTGATTTAACATATCAGGATGCTGCAGCTCAAGATATCTTACCCACGCAGGACAGCAGGAGGTAAACAACGGGAGATTTTCGCCTTTGCTTACTCTTTCAACAAACTCGTGAGCTTCTTCCATAATAGTAAGGTCAGCAGAGAAGTTTGTATCAAACACAAGGTCAAAGCCGATTTCTTTTAGCGCTGCGTTGATTAATTTTATAGTATTTTCACCCGGTTCAAGGCCGAATTCTTCACCGATTGCGACACGTACAGAAGGTGCAATTTGTGCAACAACTTTTTTGTTCGGGTCAGTGATGAGTGACCATACAGGGTTTACTTCGTTTTTGATTGTTAATGCGCCTGTCGGGCAAACTGCCTGACACTGACCGCAGAATACACAATCTACGCTTCCGAGAGGTTTGCCGGCTAGAGGCTGAACTACTGTTTTTGAGCCTCTGTTTGCAAAACCGAGTACCGCATGACCCTGAAACTCTGCACAGGCTCTTACACAAGCACCGCAGAGGATACATTTGTTCGGGTCACGTACAATTGATGGGTTTGAGTCATCTATAGGCAGGTATCTGTCTTTTTTCAGTTGTACATATTTTGATACGTCTTTGATTCCGTATTCTTCAGCATACTGCTGCAGTTCGCATTTGCCTGATTTGTCGCAGGTTGTACATTCTCTGTCGTGGTTTGCGAGCAGCAGTTCCAGTACTGTTTTTCTGATTCTTCTTGTACGTTCTGTGTTTGTTTTTACTTTAATATTTGCCTCGGGCGGCATTGTGCAGGAAGAATTTATTACCGTTCTTCCGTTAGGGTATTCAACTTCTACCACGCACATTCTGCATGCACCGTACTGGGTCAAATCAGGTCTGTAACAAAAAGTCGGAACATTAAAACCTGCTTTTCTTATTACTTCAAGAAGGTTTGGTTCATCAGTGAACTCGACCTCTTTGCCGTTTATTATAAGTGTTTTTTTATCGCTCATTATTAATTTCCTTTATGTTTGTCTGCTTTTGCCATTGCAATCAAAGATTGCCGTGTTTTTCCGGCATTGCCGGTTCCTGTAACCTTTCATTTATTTTTGTTTAATCGCTTTGAACGGACAGGAGCTTATGCAGGCTCCGCATTTGATACATTTTGATTGATCAATGTGGTGCGGGTTGCGTACGCTGCCTTCAATTGCGCCAACAGGACAATTTCTGGCACATTTTGTACAGCCTTTGCAGAGTTCTTCGTCAATTTCAAAGGTTTTCATTGCATCGCAAACACCTGCAGGACATCTCTTGTCTTTTATGTGAGCGATATACTCATCTTTAAAGTATTTCAGAGTAGAAAGTACCGGATTCGGCGCAGTTTTTCCCAAACCGCAAAGAGAACCGTCTTTTACTGCTGTTGCAAGTTCTTGAAGTGTTTCAATATCCTGCATTTCGCCTTTGCCTTTTACAATTTTTTCCAGAATTTTCAGCATATTTTTTGTACCTTCACGGCAGGGTACACATTTTCCGCAGGACTCGTTTTGTGTAAAGTTCATAAAGAATCTTGCAACTTCTACAATACAGGTGTCCTCGTTCATTACAACAAGACCGCCTGAACCTACCATTGCACCTGCTGCTATCAGGTTGTCATAATCCATAGGCAAATCAAGATGCTCTTCTGTCAAACATCCGCCTGACGGGCCGCCGATTTGTACGGCTTTGAACTTTTTGCCGCCTCTGATGCCGCCGCCGATATCAAAAACAATTTCTCTTAAGGTTGTACCCATCGGCACTTCGATAAGACCGGTGTTGTTTACTTCGCCTGTCAGAGCAAATGTTTTTGTACCTTTTGATTTTTCTGTACCCATAGAGCTGAACCAGTCTGCGCCTTTGAGTATTATAGGAGCGACATTGGCCAGTGTTTCTACGTTGTTAATCAAAGTCGGTCTTCCGAAAAGTCCTTTGTTAGCAGGAAATGGCGGTTTTGGTCTTGGCATACCTCTTTCGCCTTCGATGGAAGCGATAAGAGCTGTTTCTTCGCCGCAAACAAAAGCTCCGGCACCTTCTTTAATATGGATTTCAAAATTGAAATCGGAACCCATTATGTTTTTGCCTAAAAAGCCTTTTTCTTCCGCCTGTTTGATTGCTACTCTAAGACGGTGAATAGCCAGAGGATATTCTGCTCTTACGTAGATATAAGCTTCGTCAGCACCTATTGCATAACCGGCAATCGCCATACCTTCGAGCAGTTTGTGCGGGTCGCCTTCCATTACGCTTCTGTCCATGAATGCACCCGGGTCGCCTTCGTCGCCGTTGCAGACAACATAGCTTTTTCCGCCTTTGTTTGCTGCTGTGAATTTCCATTTCATGCCGGTTGGAAATCCGCCGCCGCCTCTGCCTCTGAGGCCTGATTTTGTAATTTCGTCAATTACCCAGTCAGGGTCGGATTTTTCGAGTACTTTGTGCAATGCCTGATAAGCCCCTACAGCGAGTGCTTCGTCTAATGATTCGGCATTGATTTCTCCGCAGTTTGCAAGGGTTGTTCTTGTTTGTTTTGCGTAGAAATTTATTTCTTCGTTTTTAAATACGTGTTTTTCTGTTTTCGGGTCTACATAAAGGAGTCTTTCTACAGGTTTGCCTTCTTTTATGTGGCTTTCAACAATTTCTTCAACGTCTTCAACGTGTACTTTTACATAAGTAATATCAAGGTCAGGAATTACAACGAGAACACCCTGTTCGCAAAATCCGTGGCATCCTGTCGGTACGATGGTGACTTTGTCCTGATGAGTCATCGGGCGTACATCAGCACCGAGTTCCTGAAATTTTTCTATAACTTTTAAAGAGCCGTTAGCTACGCAGCCTGTACCTGCGCAAACAAGAACTCTCAAGCCTTGAGCCTTTATTTGTTCTTTAACTTTTTCCTGTTCTTTTTTTATATCAATCAATGTTGCTGTCATCTTAATTACCCTCTTTTTCCTCTTTCATAATCGTTTCGATAACGATTTTTATTGCATCTCCGGTCATTTGCGGATAGACTTTTCCGTTGACAACAACAACGGGGGCAAGACCGCAAGCACCGAGGCAGCTCACTGTTTCTAATGAAAACAGGCCGTCTTCGGTAGTGAATTTGCCGTCTGTAAGATTCAGACATTGTTTTATTGCGTTTAGTACCGGCATAGAGCCTCTAACGTGGCAGGCTGTACCGTCACAGACTTTTATTTCGTATTTGCCTTTTGGCTGCAGGCTGAATTGTGCGTAGAACGTAGCTACACCGTAAACTGTTGCTGGTGACAGGCCTTCTATTTTTGTTCCGATATATGTCATTATGTCTAGCGGCAAATAGCGGAAAACTTCTTGTACTTTTTGCAAAATTGCAATAAGGTTTGATTTTTTGTACTCATAAATCGACAAAATTTCATCGACCTTTGAGTAGTCAATTCCGGCTTGAGTCTGTTGGCTCATTTACTCTTTCTCCTTTACACAAGATTTTAGACCAATATCGTGATAATAATCACAATTACAGGTAATATTTTACAAGAGAATCACTATTTTTTCAAGCATTAATTTGTGAGAATTCTTTGTGTTTTCATACATTTAGAATATTTTTGTTGATAAAATTAATAATATATGTTTTACTTTATTTGGAGATTATATAAAATGCATGGATTCTTATTTAATGAAAAAATAAAAGCATTTACCCTTGCAGAGGTTTTGGTTTCTTTGTCTATAATAGGCGTGATAGCAGCATTAACGATACCTGTTATGATTAATAATGCTGAAAAAGCTGCTTATGCTGAAGGATGTAAAAAAGCTTTTGTAATATTCTCTACTGCTTTGGATATGGCAAAAACGGATGGGGATATTAATAGTTGGACATTTACAGATGAAGCGACAGTAACAAATTGGAATAAGATTAAGAAATATTTAAGTATTACAAAAGAATGTATAGGAACATCAGGCTGTTGGTCACCAAATGTAAAAGCTCTTAACGGGGGGGCTGCAACAAATTTTGTTGCAAACGGGTACGGTTCTCCGACAATATCATTTAAGTTGGCTGATGGTATGAACGGTGCTTTTGATATACACGGTGAAAGTTTTAATGTTACCAGACCTGCAAATTTAGGTTCTTCATTGCTTTTTGTAGCAGATGTTAACGGTGACAGAGGTCCAAATAAACTTGGTTATGACATATTTATCTATGTTTACGACGGAAAAGACCTTGTTCCGGCTGGTGATGATGCGGGCGGAATAGGTGATTGTAAAAAAGACGGCGAAGGCCGTGAATGTGCTGCCCGTGTTTTGAGAGAAGGAAAAATCAATTATTAATAAATGTGAAATTATGAAAATAAAATTTAATGCATTTTCTCTTGCTGAGATAGTTGTTACTTTAATGATTATTGGTGTAATTGCTGCGATGACAATCCCCTCTATGCAGGAAGATGCAAGAAGAAGAGGCTATGTTGCGGGCTGCAAAAAGGCTTATTCAACTATATCCAATGCTGTTGCTCTGGCTGAGCAAAATGAAGGACCTTTAAGAACCTGGAACTGGAATGATCCTGACGAAATTATTGATAATGTAAGAAAAAATCTTAATCTTCAAGAGTATTGCGGCGAAGATAAATCAAAAAACTGTTTTGCTGATTACAATTATGTTGAATACGGTACAGGTGTAAAAGGCAGCTGGAAAGGTATGAACAATGCCCGTTATTTAAAATTTGCTGATGGAATGCATGCAGTGTTTTATACCTGCACAGGCAATAAAAAAGGACCTTGCGGCGTGGATTCATACGGACAATTGCCGACTGACACTGTTTATGCATCTTTCTTTGTAGATGTAAACGGCAGCCAGAGTCCAAACAGGCTCGGAGAAGATATTTTCCTGTACAACCTTATTAAAGACAAAGGTGTTGTTCCGGCAGGAACCGGAGATCACAAAAATTGTCACACAGGCAGAGGGCTTACCTGTACTGCTGCAGCTTTAAAATACGGTGATTTGAATTATAAAAAACATTTTGCTTCACAAAATAATAAGAAAAATTAATTTTTTGATGAGGGTAATTGATATGAAAAAAACAAAAGTTGCATTTACTATGGCAGAAATATTGATGACACTTATGATTATTGGTGTTATTGCTGCTATGACAATCCCTTCTTTACAGGAAGATGCAAGAAGAAGATCATATGCGGTTGCGTGTAAAAAAGCCTTTTCTTCTTTGTCCGGTGCAATCAGTATGGCAGAACTTGAATACGGCGATATGAAAAGATGGGGGCTTACTGATACTGATACTACAAAGGTTTTAGACAGGTTTTCTGAAAAAATGAACATTACAAAAACATGTTACAATAAGTCAGGTTGCCTTGGTAAAGGAGAATTTTATCAATTAAACGGAGCAAAATATACAAGTCTGAATGCAAACGGTTTTGGTTCTCCGACTACAGCTTTTGAAACCGCAGACGGTATGAGCTGGGTTTTTGATATTCAACCAAATAGCCATTATATGTTTTTTGTTGATGTAAATACTGCAAACCAGGCTCCTAATACACTCGGTGAAGATGTATTTTTATTCCGCTGGTATCCAGACAAGGGGCTTGTTCCTGAAGGATATAACAAAACACCTTCAAATATTGCTTGCGGCAGAACAAAAACAGGTGTTGAATGTGCTGCTTTAGTTTTGAGATACGGTGATCTTAATTACGATAAGCATATTAAAGATGAACTTGCCGGTAAGAAAACGAATTAAATAAAAAAGCCTGATTTTTAAAATCAGGCTTTTTCATACTATGCTTTGTTTCATACGATTGCTTCTTGTTGAGCTTAGAATGTTTTTTAATTTCATAATTGCCTGTGCGTGCAGCTGGCAGACTCTGGATTCTGAAACATTTATTGTTTCTCCTATTTCTTTGAGAGTCATGTTCTCGTGGTAGTAGAGAACCATTATCATTCTTTCTCTTTCCGGTAATCGTTTTAAAGCGGTCTGTAATTCTTTTTTTACATCTTTATCTACAAGCTGTTCAAGCGGATTTTGTGAATTTTCATCCTGGATTGTGTCTATGATTTCGACACTTTCTTCTGATGTGCCTTTTTTGTCATAAATAGAGCCGATTTGAGTATCTTCAGCCAGCAGTGCTTCAATTTTGTCTTTTTCCATATTCATTGCTGCTGCCAGTTCTGTTGTAGTGGCGGCTCTGCCGAGAGATTGTTTCAGCTTTTCGGCCATCAGTTTTATTTCTTTAATTTTTTTTCTTGTTGAACGGGGAATCCAGTCCTGAGAACGGATTTTGTCAATAATAGTACCTCTTATTCTCATAAGAGCGTATGTTTCAAACCTTGCACCTTTGTCGGGGGTGTATTTTTCTATGGCATCAATCAGGCCTTCTACGCCATAGCTTGTAATATCTTCAATGGAAAACGTTGTTGGAAGATTCATTTTTACACGACTAATTACATATCTTGTCAAATAAATATACTGGACAATGAGTTTGTCACGCAGAGTTTTTTTTGTTTTGTCTGCAAGATATTCATGCCATAAAGCTTCAAGCTCTTCATCCGAGAGCCTTTTTATTTTGCTATAAGAATTAAACTCTAGTTCTTCACTCATCTCAGCCTGATATCCAACGATTTCCCCTAAAAGTCTTGAATATATGATGGTATATTCATATTCTACCTTCTGAGTGAGAATTCGAATCATGTATATGTATGATTTTTAATTCACACAGGCGGTAATTGCCTCCAAAAGTCTGTGAACAGGCATGATTTCTATGTTTTTAAAATCTTCTTTTTTTACGGTATTTGTTGCTGGGATTATTATTTTTTTGAAGCCGAGTTTTTCTGCTTCTTTGATTCTTTTTTCTATATTATTTATAGCTCTTACTTCTCCGGACAGACCGAGTTCGCCGACAATAGCTGTGTCAGGACTTACGCAGACATCTCTGGCACAAGTCGCAACAGCCAGCGCAACGCCGAGGTCTGCTGCGGGTTCATCAATTTCGAGGCCGCCTATTACATTGACATAGACATCTTGTTTGCTGAGATTTAGCCCTACTCTTTTTTCCAGCACAGCAAGAATCTGAAGCAGTCTGTTGTAGTCTATACCGTTAGACACACGCCTAGGGCTGGGGTATGAAGTTGTTCCGACAAGAGCCTGTATCTCGATTAAAAGAGGTCTTGTGCCTTCATTTGTCGCAATTATGACACTGCCCGGCGTGTTGTTTTTTGTCCTTTCGTTCAAAAACATTTCGCTCGGGTTTGAGATTTCGTGCAGGCCGTCATCACACATATTGAAAACACCGACTTCATTTGTTGTACCAAAACGGTTTTTCATACATCTTAAGAGTCTGTAGGATTTGTATCTGTCGCCTTCAAAATAGATTACGGTGTCGACCATGTGTTCCAGAACTTTAGGCCCTGCAATGTTGCCTTCTTTTGTTACGTGGCCGATTACAACAACAGTTATATTCTTGTTTTTTGCTATGTCCATAAGGATATTTGTGCATTCACGTATTTGAGAAACACTTCCGGGAGAGCTTGAAATATCTGTTGTATAGACAGCCTGAATACTGTCAATTATTAAAATTTCAGGTTTTAGCTCTTCTATCTGGTGTTTTATTGCTTCAAAATTTGTCTGGGAATATATATAAAGCGAGTCTGAATTTACCTTGAGCCTTTGCGCTCTCAGTTTTACCTGGGAGGCAGATTCTTCCGCAGAAACATAAAGTGCTTTTCTTCCGCCTTTACATATAGCCCTGCCTGTTTGTAAAAGAATAGTCGATTTACCTATTCCGGGGTCGCCTGCCAGCAAAACTATCGACCCCTGCACAAGACCTCCGCCAAGCACTCTGTCAAATTCTTCTATCCCTGTTGAAAACCTGATGGAATTGTCTATTGTTATGTCATTAATCAGGCACGGCATTGTGTCATTCATTGCAATTTTTGTGTTCTGCTGTTTTGAAGAGGTTTCCACTACTTCTTCAACAAGTGTACTCCACTGCCCGCAGTCAGGGCATTTGCCCAGATATTTTGCTGTTTCGTATCCGCAATTTTGACATATCCATTTTGTTTTTAGTTTTGCCATTTTTTAATTATACATAAATTTTTTACTTAAATTTGTAACAATATTTAAACAATTACATTAAAGTATATCCTTTTATACTACAAAGGTGGTACATTATTTATAATTTAAATAAAATCAGGAAAAGGTGAAAAAAGATGAATGTTACTGCTGTGTCTATTTATTCACATTCCAGAGCCAATAATTCAAAGGGCAAACAAGAACACCCTTCTAATTTCTCCCCCAAGAAATCTGCAGCACCTTCTTTTGGCGATGCCTGGCTCGGAAAGTTGAGTGAACAAGAAATTAAATCTCTTTATGGAGATGGCAAAAAACTATGGGCTTTGATGTCTGAGGCTATTCCCGTGCTGGGGAAAAAGGTCGGGGATATGCTTTCAGTAAGGATAGATTTACATCCAGATGTACTTCGTTATATGAGCGTACATGTAAAAACTGAACATAATAAAATGGACGAAATGCTTGATTATATTGTAAAAAACAATGATAAAAAATTCGGATTTCCTAAACCGTTAATTGATTCTTTCAAAAAACATGAAAGAAATTTTACGGACTGGTTGAATAATGAAGACTTTATCCCTTTTAAACAGGAAATTGATATTGTCGGATATGATAAAGCAAGAAAAGATTTAATGGATTTTTCTAATAAAGCTAATCTGGATGGTTTTATAAAAGCTATGTACAAACTGGATCCGCCGAGGTCTTTTGTAAAAGAAAAAGCAAAAGAACCTATTCCGTCTTACTACTGGGAATTTATTGGAGGCTGATATGAGTATAAGACCTGTTTCTTCATCAATTTATAACACTACAAATTTTAACAATAAAAGAAATCAAAAACCTTCTTTCGGAGCTACTGTAAAACTTTCAACGTCTGTTTGCGATTCTATTTCAGGACGTCTTGTTTATTTAAATGAACAGCCGTTGAAAAGGATTGTTGAACTGATTGTTCCGGAACTCAAAAAACTGGATGACAATCTGCGTATCACAGTGAGCGGTGCAAGCAAGCCGCCCGAAGCGTGGGACTTGTTTAAGAAAAAACAAAAAGGTTTGAAATTCGATATAACATATTTTGATAAAAAGAAATTTTACAACGATATTATGCAAGACCCGAAACAGGAGGTTCTGCTATCTGAAAATATCCGCAAAGCATTGAAAGATAAAGATAGAAATGTTTTGTATATGCTGGGAGAAACATTCGGCGTAGGAAAGTTGTACTATCCTGAACGTGGAGAAACACCGGAAGGCTACGTAAAAAATACTATAAAACTTATAAAACAGTTTTTGCCGATTATGCCAAGCAGACTGCTCGAAACCGGCGGTGTTGTAAAAAATCCCAGTACCGGAAAATTTCAATTTATGTCAGTCGGTTTAGCAAACAAAAAACCGTGGAATATATATCACGGCATTGAAATCATGCCTGCACCAATTAACGTTGCATAAGTTTTGAAGTAATAAATTTTTATATGCTGGCGGCGTATTACATATAATACGCTGCCAGCTGGCATAACTGTATTATTTTGTCCGCAAACAGGCAGGCAAACACTGTTGCCAGCGCACAGGCATATAGAATAAATTTTGACGATATTACCCTTGTATCAATTTCTATTTGTGTTTCTATACGTCTGAACAAGGCACGGATGATTCTCCAGTAGCCGTATATCATAATTACGCAACATACAAGAGCTGCTATCAAAAACGGCAGGAAGATAAATCCTGACCTTGCAACTGCAGAAAATATATAAAGCTTTGCCGCAAAACCGCAGGTCGGTGCGAGTCCCGCAAGTGCAATCAAAATTGTGGTAAATGCTATTACATAATAAGGTCTGTGATAAATTACGCCTTTTAGGTCATCGAGTTTTTCCAGCTTTGCTGAGTTGTATAAAAGTATAATTGCAGACCAGGCCCCTATTGTAGCTATTACATAACAAAAAAGGTAAAATAGCACGCTGGACAAACTGTATACAGAAAAAACGCATAACCCGAGCAGCATTATTCCTGACTGTACGCTCATAGAATATGCCATCAGCCTTTTTAGATTTTCCTGCCTGATTGCAGATAAAGAACCAAATAGTATTGTCAAAACAGCAATACTTGCAAGCACAATTTTTATTGTGAAGGTGTAGTTGAGAAATATTAATAAGATTCTTGATAATATCCCGAAACCTGCCAGCACGGGAATCAAAGACATATAAGCCCCTATCGGGTGGCTTGCACCTTCAAACGTGTCCGGAAGCCAGCTTGAAAAAGGCACGAGACCGAGTTTGAATAAAAACGTGCAAAGCATCAAAATCATTGCAAAAGTCAGCAGGATTTGCGGCTGGTTTTGTGAAAAATAAAGACTTATTAAATCAAAGTTTGTTTGTGCGCACATTCCGTAAATTAATGACAAACCCATTAAAAATAAAGAAGAAACCACTGCGTTTTGTATAATATATCCAAAGGTCAACTGTTTTGCATCAGGATTTTTGTTTAGAGACAAAAGCAGATAACAGCTCAGCCCGAGTGCCTCTAAAGAAACAAAAAGCGATATAAAATCAACAGAACTGACAACACACATTGCAAAAAGTATTCCGGATAAAAATACTGCAAAGTATTCAAACGCTCTGTCCCTTTTTTCTCTTATCATATTTCTCGATAACAGTGTCAGGCAAAAGCCGCTTATTAGTATAAGAATTTTAAAGAATACAGTATATATGTTTGTTAAAAAAGTGTCGTTAAATGCATAAGCCTCAGGCTCTATCTGCAAATAGAAGGTAGAACAAAGCGCAAGCACAATGCCAAGAATTGTGAACCATTTTGACAGTTTGTATAAATATGTGCTGAAAAATTGTCCTGCTATTAAATTAAAAATTATAAACAGTGTTATTATCAGCTCCGGAAAGTATGCTCCGGCTATTTGTGCAATTTGTGCAATTTGTGCGCTTAACACCTCTGACATCAGACACGACTCCGCATATTTTTGTCTTTGTTTTTATACCTGTAATACATCTAAAATTATACTCGAAACAGATTGATAAATTTGTATAATACTCATCGGATATATCCCAAAATAAATTATTACAAGGCACAAAACAGACAGCACGCTTGTTTCTTGAGGCGAAAGATCTTTGATTTTTTTCCATTGATCCAATAATACTGAACAAAATACTTTGTAAAAAAAGTACATAATGTATCCTGCAGAAACTGCTATTGCGCAGAGTCCTGTTATTGCCGCAATTTTTACCATAAGCTGCTGATCAAGATTGGAGAGCATTGCCCCTGTCAAAACCATCAACTTTGGCGTAAACATCATCAAAAACGGCAGACCTATCGCACAAAAACAAATTATCAATGTAAGGTACATGCACTTTGGCATTACCTGTCCAAGTCCGCCAAGAGCCGTAATATAAGTTGTTTTTGTACGGAATTGTATGCTCGATATCACAACAAACAATGCACTGTATACAATTGCACAGGCAATAGCCGTAAATATTGCACCGTTAAAACCTGTCTGATTTAAACATCCCAGCCCTACCATAATAAAGCCGGCTGCAGATATGTTTGCATAGGATACCATCTTTTTTATTCCCTGCTGGCATATTGATAATGCTCCTGCGTATATTATGTTAACAAGCCCCCATATCATCAGTACAGGTGCAAATAATTTGAAAATTTCAGGAAACACCTGCATATTAAATCTGATTAATCCGTACAGGCCTGTGTTAAGAATAATACCTGACATTAAAATGTTTACGGGTGCTGCTGCTTTGCTCTGTATGTCCGGATACCAGTTGTGAAAAGGAACAAACGGAATCCTCAGCATAAAGCCTATCAGGAAATTTATAAATACAGTGACCTGAAACCACAGCGGGTAGATTTTTTCATCCATATTTAGTGATTCGATGTTTGCTGTCAGTACATTGCTCACTGCAAAGTTGTAATAATACAAAATCAGCATACCGAAAAACAAAAACATATTTGCCACAAACGAAGTAATTGTGAATTTTATCGCAGCACGTCTTGCCTCGGAGTTTCCCCATTGCGAAACAAGAAAATATACCGGAATCAATGACAATTCCCAGAAAACAAAAAACAGAAACATATCCTTTGCGCATAAAATACCAAGAACCGAGGATTCCAGCAAAAATACCATTGCATAGTAGAGTTTATGTTTTGAGCGGATATGTATCTTGCTGATAAAAAGAGTAATCAGCACAATGAATGTTGTTAAAACAACTAGCAAAAGTGCGATTCCATCCACTGCAAATTTTGCACTGATGCCAAGACTCTTTAACCACGACATACCAAAAAATGTCAGTTCTTTTTCATAAGACATTCCAAACAGGCTCGTGTCAAAAAATGCCAGAAATAAAAGTGCATAAATAAAATGAAAACTGGCAAACCATTTTGCACTTCTTCTTACAATCACCTGATGATTCGGAAATTGCGGAAACATTATGATGATTGCCGCTATAACGGGTAAGAATATCAGCCATATTAAAGATAAAAAGTTCATATAATTTTACTCCGAATTGTTCCCTAAACTTTTAATAACAACAAATAAAATACCAGTACAAAAGCCAGTATCACAGCTAGCCCGAAAAGAGAATAAACAAGATAAGACTGGTATGTGCCGCCTTGCAGTTTACCGCTCAAAAATGACAAGGCCCTTACTATCAGTTCTGTTATATTAATCACTGTTTCTACAACATATTTTTCTATCCAGCCAAACACTCTGCACAACGGCATAAACCATTTGTTCATAAATCCTATCAGCACGAATATTGCTGCCAGAACAAGAATTGTCCAGCCCCAGTATGCGCCCAATTCAAAAAAGAACGGGTTGAATCTGAAAAACAAATACAAACCAACAAGCGCAATCAGACTGTTTTGATACAAAATGATTCTGTTCAGCGGGGATTTTTCTTTTTTCTCAAAAGTTATGTAGATAAATGCCTGCATAAATTTCATTACAACAACAAATATTAAAAGCGAACAGAAAAATACAAAAACAGGTATGCTCATAAGAGAGTTTATGCTCGCAGCAATATTGTTTATGTTAGAAAATGCAAGTGCCAGATTGTCAGTCAGACTGTTGTACACGACGGCAAAGTACATTATTGTCAATACAGCAAACAAAAGCGTCAAATCACCTATTCTGTTAAAAATAAATGATTTTATACCTGCTTTTGATTCTTCTCTGTTTGAAAAGTCAAAATTTATTAACAGATAACTTGCAATTCCTGTAATTTCACAGAACAAATATGTTTGAAAAATATTTGAGCTGATAAATATTCCGTTTAGCCCCAGAGCAAAAAGGTTCAGATAGAATAAGAGTCTTGGGAAATTTTCATTTTCACGGTATTTTGCAAAAGCAATATTCTGTATTGCAAACCCTAAAATGCCGGCAGCCAGAAGGAACGATACAGATGTCCTGTCAAGAAAAGTCCCGAGATAAAAATTTATGCTGTCTAAAGACAACCACTGAAAATTTGTCGATATTGACAGATTTTTTATTGCGGAATAGTCAAAAGCCGCAATAGCAAAAATCAAGCATATAAAAGATAATGCTATGCTTATCGAAAAAATTGTTGTCTTTTCGATTTTGTAAGAAATAAGACCGTTAAATCCGATTATTATGCAGGTTATAAGAGGCAGAAACAGTAAAAGGTTAATATTTTCTATAAAAAAGTCCATTAATTCTCCTTATCTTTAATTTTTTCAACATCAAGATATTCGTTTGACTGGTAAATTTTGTATAAAATAACCAGTGCAATAATTGCCTGTACAACAGCAATAGTCAGTATAAAAATGCTCGTAATATTTGCATTGTCCAGTGAGTTGTCACAATAAAAACCAAAGGTTAAAAAACTTATTACAATAGAAATCGTCATACTGAACAAGGACATTATTGTCCTTAATATGTTTCTTGATATCAGCACCCCGAGCAGACCCGTTAAAAACAGAAGCATAACCAGTATCAAATAGTGTACAAGCCCGATATTTAAAATTACTTCTATCATTGCTGTTCTCCTTTTTCGAGGAATATTTTTAAAACAGCCGCAGTCACAAAGACAAGAAGCAGCACAATGTGCAGCGGGAACAGGTGCTGTGAAAATTTTACGACATCAGTTGATTTTACTATTACAAAATTAAAAATGTCATAAAGAGAGTTGTTAAATTCTTCTTTAAAAAACAGCCAGCATAGTGCGCTGAATACACCTGCCACTATGACAGAAACAGTTATCTTAAATGGCGAAACAAGCTTTAGCTTTAGATTGGTTCTTCCTATTTTTTTTAGCAGAATAAAAATATATGCACACAAAAATAATCCGCATAAAATCAACTGAAAAATAGCGATGTACTGGGCATTCAGTGTCAAATATAAAAGCGAAGAAAAGCATATTAAACACAACAGGCTGATTAGTGCCATATACATCCTTGGCGTAAAGATAATGCCTGCAGCCGAAATCAGGATTGCAAAAAACAGAGCGTAAAAATATAAAACATTTGACTCCACTTCGTGCCTTCTCCTTAACAATACTATGCTATTTATTATTTATAACACATGACAATGGTGTTATAATAATAATGTTGTGAATTATTAAGTTTAATTTTTTTTATGAAAAAAATAATATACCTTTTTGTAATTTTGATTCTGGGTCTTTGCCTGTCTACAGGCGGTTTTGTGCTGGCAAGAGAAACTCCTGCCGAGTCGGAAGCAAATTTGAACTGTGTAAAGGGAGATAAAATTCTCGATTATTATGAAAAACTCGAGGATAAATCAAACGGCGACAGGTATCTTAATGCTGCAAAATATTTTTATTATCAAGCAACAAGGCTGGATTTGTCCAATCAAAATGCGCTTATCGGGCATGCCAGAGTCGCATTGTATCAAAACAGGCTTAGAGATGCCAAAAATGCTCTTATGATGGCATTGAATTTTAATGAGGTAAATCCGAGAGTGAGCTATTATCTTGGCGAGGTGTTTTTTAGAGAGGGTGAATACACTCAGGCCATTGATTTTTACAACTGGGCTTATACTCACGGGTACAAATATGATTACAATACAAATTACAAACTCGGTATTTGTTACGAAAAACTGGATGATGTAAAAAACGCAAAATATCACTATAAAAACGCAATAAAAGTAAACCCCGGTTCTGTAGAAGCAAAAGCAAGACTGGGCGGTCTTGATGTGGTCAGTGAAAATTATAAAAAACATGAAGACTACAAACAACTGGAAGAAGCTGAAGAAGAGCCTATTTCGCCGGAAGATATAAAGAATTTGAATATGAATTAAAAAGCTGGTTGTTGTTTTTATAAAGATATGTAAATTTACTACATAGGTAGTACGTTTATATAATGCCGTCCGTTAAAAAAAATGTTATAATATACATGTAAGTAAGAAAAAATAAACAACAAGGAGACCAAAGCCGAGTATCAGCCGATTGAAAGGGCATTTAATAATATGAACAATGTGCAATTTCACAGTGACCTGGATAGGTTAATTGAAATTCTACCACCAAAGATTACAAAGTGTCTCAGCCACGAAAAATTGGACGACGTAATCGAGTTGGTTCTTGATTTGGGCAGACAGCCCGAAATAAGGCATGCCGACGGGAATATAGATTATCTCGGTGAGGATAATATTGTTGATGAGGATATAAAATATATCACGGAAAGAGTCCCCGAGTTTACGAAAGACAACCGTTCCGGAATAGCGGGTACACTACACAGAATTAGTGCGATACGGAATAGACAGGGAAAAATCGTCGGGCTGACCTGCAGAATAGGGAGAGTTGTCACAGGGACTATCGCTTGTATCAAGGATTTTGTCGTACAGAATAAGAGTATACTGTTTTTAGGACGACCTGGTGTGGGCAAAACTACAAAACTAAGAGAAATTTCACGTCTTGTTGCTGACGAGCTGCACAAACGTGTAGTCGTCGTAGATACGTCTAACGAAATAGCCGGCGACGGTGACACTCCTCACCCTGCTATCGGGCATGCAAGAAGAATGCAGGTCACACAGCCTGAATTTCAAAAAGATATAATGATAGAAGCAGTTGAAAACCACACTCCTGAGGTTATTGTTGTTGATGAAATCGGTACAGAAGCAGAAGCTCAGGCAGCAAGAACAATTGCAGAAAGAGGGGTTATGCTGATTGCGACCGCTCACGGGAATTCTCTTGAAAACCTGATTAAAAACCCTGTGCTTTCTGATTTGGTCGGCGGTATTCAGTCTGTTACACTGGGTGATGATGAGGCAAAAAGACGTGCCTGCCAGAAAACTGTTCTGGAACGAGAAAAACAGCCTACTTTTGATATTGTTATAGAAATTATCGACAGAAATACTCTCGCTGTTTATCCTGATACAGCTGAGGCTGTTGACTGTATATTAAGAGGCTGGCCGATAAAACCTATAATAAGAAAAGTTGATATGACCCAGCCTGCTGAGCCGAATCTTGTTGAAAAGATAAAACAGCTGGACAATAAAATTACCTCTGCAAACAATGCTCTCAATTTTAGTTTTTCAAGAGAAAAATATGTAAAAGAGGTCAAAGGTTATAAAAAAATCTATATTTATGCGGTCAGCCGTTCAATTATGGACAAATCTATTGAAAGATTGAATCTTAATGCAGAGCTTACAAAAAATATTGATGATGCTGATATAATTATTGCGCACAAAAATTTTGCAAAGAGCGGAAACAAGATTCTGAGTCTTGCTAATGAATACAGGCTGCCTGTTTATTATGTCCGTTCAAATTCAACTTCGCAGGTTCAAAAGGTTTTGAAAGAAGCACTCGGAATCAAAGATGACAATACGATAGTCTTCCATGACGAAACAGAAGAAGCGCTAGATGAAGCAAAAGAAGCAATACAAAAAGTACTGGAAAACGGTGAAGATGTCGAGCTTTCTCCGCAAAACCAGCAGATAAGAAAAATGCAGCACGAGCTTGTTGAACAGCACAATCTGAATTCAGTCAGTGTTGGCGACGGTTCTGAAAGACATCTCAAAATCGTAGGCGGTAAAGAGTTTAAACAGGATATCGGCTAATATAGATATATCCTATTTAAAAAGCACACCTGTGATTAAGGATTTTCTAAAAAGCGGTCTTGTCATAAACAAGGGCCGTTTTAAGAAAAATCTTACATAGCTTTTGATGGTTGATGCTGCCTGCCAGAATTTTGACGGGCAGTGCCATTGTGTATGTTTTAAATATTTAAAAAATTCACTTTTAAACGGCATAAATGAGCCGAATATCCAGGGCTTTGTCGGGCCTATGTAGTGGATAATAGTATAGTCCAGTGAATAATCCGAAATATAATAGCAGTTGCATGTCTGGATGTTGTATTTTGAATCGATTGTCTTTATTTTTCCTTCTAGCGCAAAGTTTAGAATGTCCTGATCGCCATATTTTATATTATCAATATTTTGTATTGCATAATTGGCAAGAATTTTTTCTATATTTTCTTCTCTCATTTTTTTGAGGTTGAATAGAATAACACCTGCATTGACATATAGTTTGTCGTAGACATTTTTGCCTTTTTCGTCTTTAATTGCTTCTACTCCGGCACATACATAGTCGGTTATATCTTCGTTATAAAGGTCTTTTAGGCTTCTTCTTACTATTAAGTCACCGTCAAGATAAAGTATCTTGTCCAGCTGAGGAAACAAAGATGCTACCTTGAGCCTGTAATATGTGGGAATAGTAATATGCGGACAGGTCATAACTTTTGCATACTGGCTAAAATCACAATTTAATGCAGGAACAAATTGTATATTGCAGTCTTTTATTGATTTTAAAGCAAGGATTTTGTCCTTGTTTTGCTGCGTTATGCCTGATTCTATAATATATATACTCAATGCATCTTCTTTAGCCGCATTTTTTAATATAGAAGCAATGGCTGTCCCTGTAGGCATTGCGTAGTTGTCGTCTGATGCAAAGCAAATGTTAATCATTGTTTGTTCCCTTTATATGTTAATCAAAATTTTGTTTATTTTCGTGTCGAGCGCAGTTGCAATTTTGTAGAGGGTTTTTATGCTCGGTTGCTTTTCTCCACGTTCTATGCAGCCGACATAATTTCTTGCTGAATCAATGAAAAAAGCCAGCTCTTCTTGAGTTAAACCTTTTTCTTCTCTTAATTTTTTGATATTTTTTCCTATTTCTTGAAAGATAAAGTCAGTATCCGGATTAATTTCTTTCATACAACCTATTTTGTTGCATTTATGATTTGGCTTCTGCCACCTATAAGGGAGTGTTTAGGCATATAACATCAAAAAAGCAGATTCTTTTGGAATCTGCTTTTGATAGTTTGCTTTGTTAAATATAAAGTTTATGCAATAACCGGTGCAACATAAGTTCTTGCAGCAAGTTCACTGTCGATGAGCAACAGTGCATGTTTGTCATCACCGATGAGTTTAAGTTTTGCACAAATTTCAGAGCAGTTTGCTTCTTCTTCAACCTGTTCTTTGATATACCATTGCAAGAAAGAAACAGCAGCTCTGTCTTTTTCCTGTTCTGCTATATCAACAAGATTGTTGATTAATGATGTAACGAGCTGTTCGTGTTTGTATACAGCTTCAAAACAGTCGAGCGGAGATGACCATTCCTGTTGAGGTTTGTCTATTGCGTCGATTAATACTCTGCCATCTCTTGAAATGAGATAATCAAAAAGCCCCATTGCGTGGGCATTTTCTTCCTGTACCTGTACTCTCATCCAGTTTGCAAAACCTTTAAGACCGATTTCTTCAAAGTAAGCTACCATTGAAAGGTAGAGGTTAGAGGAATACATTTCGTCTTTAATTTGTTTGTTAAATGCAGCGCTCATTTTTTCTGAAATCATTTTTTTACTCCTTCTTAATCCATCAAGACCGGCTGCCGGTATCTGTTTCTCCCGACTTCCAGAGTCCGTGAATGTTACACAATTCTCTTGCCTCAACTTTATCGCAATGGCATTTATATTTCAATACCGGTTCTTCATGCGGGTACAGATATTTTCTTTTTACATATCTTTTGTCAGGGGAGTTTACTTCAATAAACTGGATATAGTGTTCGTCTTCCATCGGGTGAGGGATGGAGCCTACTCTTACCTCTAATTCTTCTCCGTTTTTTGAAACAACGGGGACATGTTTTTCTCCTCTCATTTCTTCATCTTGTGTTTTTTCTTTTTGCAGTTCCATAGGCTGTCCGCAGCAAACGAGTTCTCCTTCGCCTTCCAGCACAACTTCTACATAGTTGCCGCATATATTGCATTTGTAAAATTCTAGTTTTTTTGTCATATTTTTCTCCTGTGTTGTTTACACGCACAGTATATGAAAATACATTAAAAATGTTATTCCCTGTCTGTCTACAACTGTGCTATATTGATACAAAATATAAAATGAGAAGGAGAAAGTTTACTATGACAAAGAAAAAGGCTTTAGTTTATTTTGTTGTGTTTGTAGTGCTGGTAATATGCGCTCAGGTTTATAAAACAGTGTTCCTTACTGACCCTGCAGCAAAATTTCACCCTGCTTGCAAAATGGTAATAGCACCATCTTGTCAGGCATACATAAATGAAATTTCTGCACAGAAAAAATACGATGAAGCTGTAAAAATTCAAAAAATAAGAATTAAAGAAAATGAGAAGATTTTAAAATTCTATAAAAGAAAAATCGTAGACAAATGTCTTTTTGAAATGACATCAAAAGAAGCTGATTCTGCTTTGATGGCGTGTATCGGTACACATAAAGGAAAGAGAGATTATTTCCTTTTAAAAACAGCTGATTTTACAATCAGAGATATCTTGATTGATTCGCTTGCTGTTTCTCAGATTCAGTATTCTGAATTAAAGGACAAAAAGGCAGCAATTGCTACTTTAAAACATGCCAGAAAAATCATCAAACAAAACAAATATTTCACAGGACGTGAAGAAGCATTTAAATTAATAGACAAAGAAATGTCAGAATTGAAATAAGAATTATTTATACAATATTAAGGGCTTCTCTTATTGCACAGACCATGCTGCTTTCATCGGCAATCCCTTTACCGGCAATGTCATAAGCGGTTCCATGTGCGGGAGAAGTCCTTATTATATCCAGACCCACCGTCATATTTACCGTGTTGTCCATTGCCAGAACTTTTATCGGTATAAGCCCCTGATCATGGTAGCAGGCACAATAAACATCGTACGGCTGTTTTTCTTTGTTTAAGTATGGTTTTGCTGCTTTTACAAACAAAGTATCTGCCGGCATGGGGGCTGTTACCTTGATTCCTCTTTGTCTTAGCTCTTCTATAGCGGGGGAAAATTCTTCTATTTCTTCTTTTCCGAGTATTCCGTTTTCTCCGGCATGGGGGTTGAGCGCACACAGGGCAATGTTTGGCTGCACTATTTTAAAATTTTGTTTTAAAACATTGTTTATTCTGCTGATTTTTTCAACAAGCAAATCTTTTGTGATTTTTATCTCTTTCAATGGAAGATGCCTTGTCAGAAGAAGAACTCTAAAATCACCGGAAACAAAAAGCATCTCAGCCTTTTGCTGAGTACGTGCAAGTTGTTTTTCTATGACTTCTGTCTGGCCTGAAAAATTGTGGCCGGCAAGATGAAGTGTTTTTTTTGACAGCGGAGCTGTCACAATGGCTTTTATTTCTCCATTTTTTGCAAGTTCACACGCTTTTGTAAGGCATTTGTATGCGTATTCGCCGGCTTCTTTTGTTTCTTTGCCTGTATTTATCCATTCCTGCTTAAAAGGAATTTCTTCGATTTCATAATCTTTATTAAGCCTGTCAAACAATACTTTTGACCCTATCAGGATAATATTTTCTTTTGCAGGGCATAGTCTGTTCAGTGCTTTTATTATTATTTCCGGCCCTATGCCGTTAAAATCGCCAGTTGTTATAGCTATTTTATTCATGGTGATCAAAGTATTTTAAAATGTCGATTAACGTATTGGAGTTGCCGAGATTTCCGGATTTTGTCACTATCCATTGTGCTTTTGTGTCCAGACATAATGGTATTGCCGGACATATTGCATCAATAATCTGCAGACTGTTGCTGTTTATTGCCCTGCAGCATCTAAAAGAGGTTTCGCCACCTATTGTGATAAGAATCGCATCTCTATTGAACAGAACCTTTTTGGTTAAGCAGGCAAGATAATCTCCAATTTTTGATATAAATTGATTTTTGGAAAGTTCGTTGTCAAAAAGTATCTGCGAAATTATCTTTGAATCCACAGTAAGATCAGATGTGTGAACAACTACCACATTGTCTTTGATAAGGTTTTCCGATACTCTTTGTACTATTTCGTCATTTACGCCTTCAAGAATGTCTTCCATTTTCAGGTTTATGAAATAAGTATTGTCTATATCATCGTCATCTTGCAGCTTTTGTATCTGTGCTGCAGTGCTTTGAGTTGCGCTGCCGGAAACGACTAATTTGGGCATAGACGGAATGGTTTTTTCCTGCTGGTGGTTTTCCATTTCAGGAAGCCAGATATTTCCCAGCACCTGTGCGCAGCCTGCAGACCCGCAGGGCAGTATATTGTGCGCGCTTTTTTCCATTGCCAGCACAACCTGCTCTATGTCTGTCACGGATATTGCATCGACAACAATGAGTTTGACCCCTTTTTCAATGAGTTCGTTCATTTTTTTGAGTATGGGGCCGGCTCCTTTTATAACCGTCTTGAGTTCTATCAGGTCAACAATATCATCCTGCTGGTTTTGGAGTTCATTTTTCAAAATTGTCGGGATATGTGATTCGTAAATAGGAAATCTTGGATCTCTGGCAAATTCGGTACGTTCTATGGGAATCCCTCTTAGAAGGTGGTATCCGCCTATTGTTGTTCTGCCTTCCTGAGGAAATGCCGGTATAATAACGGCTGCATCCCATTCCAGAACCTCCAGCATTGCAAGTGCTTCTACCGCAATGTGGCCACGGAGTGTAGAGTCCATTTTTTTGTAAAAGTATTCCACGCCAAGAGATTCTGACAGGATTTTTGTTGCCTGTTTTACTCTTTCATAGGCTGTATGTGCATCAATATTTCTTGTTTCTGTCGGAATAGCCCAGACCTGAGTGCTTTTTTTATTCTCCGGTAAAATCTCCGGATCCAGCAGTATCTGGGTATTTGCCCCTCTCAGGTGAAACTGGAGTGCTGTATCATCAGCACCCGTGAGGTCATCAGCTATAATACCGATATTATTTGATATGAACATAAAAATCTCTATCCCTGAAAATGATTTGTTTTATTGCTGGTCAGCTTTTGCACCGGAAAGCAATCTTAGATTTGTTGCACGTATAAAGAATCTTTCTCTTGTCGCTCCTGCTGCGTCGTTCCATTTGCTGGAGGCAAGTTTTCCTTCAACAGCAACAAGTTTGCCTTTTTTTACATATTCGCCAGCAACTTCAGCGAGTTTGTCCCACAATTCAATATTAAACCAGTCAGTAACTTCGCCTTTTGTTTTGGCATCCCATCTGTTTATTGCCATAGAAAAAGTAGTTTTTACTTTTCCTGATTCAAAATATTTCATTTCAGGGTCTTGTCCCACACGTCCTACCAGTACTACTGAATTTATCATCAAATTTTCCTTTTTTATGTTTAATACAAAAATTATATTTTAAAAAATATAAAAGTGCCAATTTTTATGAGCAAATGTTAAGTTTAGTGATAATCATAATCTAACAGGCAGCCTTTTTTATAGATAAAAGACCCGATGAATTAACATCGGGTCTTTCCTTTGAGGATCTTATTCTCAAATAATTATATTCTGCCGTAGTATGCATCGAGATACATTTGTTTGATTTCTTCAAACAGAGGATATCTCGGGTTTGCACCTGTGCATTGGTCGTCGAATGCGAGTTCAACCATTTCATCAAGTTTTGCAAGGAATTCAGATTCTTCAATGCCGAATTCTTTAATAGACATCGGCAATCCGAGATCTTTCTTCATTTGAATCAATGCTTGTTGCAGCAATTCAACTTTTTCATCGTCATTCTTTCCGCCCAATCCTAATTCGTCAGCTATTTGACCGTATTTAGCCTTAGCATTCGGGAATTTGTATTGAGGGAATGCTGTTTGTTTTACAGGTTTGTCAGTTGCGTTGAATTTAACAACCTGATTGATTAACAATGCGTTTGCCATACCGTGAGGTACGTGGAACATAGCACCCAGTTTGTGAGCCATAGAGTGGCAAACACCGAGGAATGCGTTAGCAAATGCCATACCTGCAATTGTTGAAGCATAGTGTACTTTTTCTCTTGCAATCGGGTCTTTTGCACCGTTGTCGTAAGAACGTTTCAAATATCTGAACAACAATTTCAAAGCTTCTAAAGAGTTAGAGTTTGTGAAGTTTGTTGCCATAGCAGAAACATAAGCTTCTATTGCGTGAGTAATAGCATCGTAACCGGAAACAGCTGTCAATCCTTTTGGCATTGTGTCAACGAGGTTCGGGTCAACGATAGCTACGTTTGGTGTTAATGCGTAATCAGCGATTGCATATTTAACACCTGTTTGGTCATCAGTAATGATAGCGAACGGTGTAACTTCTGAACCTGTACCTGATGTTGTAGGTACACAAACCATTTCAGCTTTTTTGCCGAGTTCAGGAATCATGCAGATTCTCTTTCTGATATCCATAAATCTCATAGCAATATCTTCAAACACTGTATCAGGTTGTTCATACATCAACCACAAGATTTTAGCTGCGTCCATAGAAGAACCGCCGCCCAGTGCAATGAATACATCAGGCTCGTAAGCTTTTACCATCATCATTGCATCATTGATAGTAGACAATGTCGGATCCGGTTTTACGTCAAAGAAGATTTGGTAATCAACACCGATGTCATCCAAAGTGTTTGTGATTGAATTTGTCATACCGGAATTAAACAAGAATCTGTCAGTAACAATGAATGCACGTTTTTTGCCTTGCAATTCTCTGAGAGCCAAATCCAAAGCTCCTCTTTTGAAGTAGATTTTAGCAGGAACTTTGTACCAGAGCATGTTTTCTCTCCTTTCAGCAACTGTTTTAATGTTCAATAAGTGTTGAGGTCCTACGTTTTCGCTTACTGCGTTGCCGCCCCAAGAACCGCAGCCCAGTGTCAATGACGGATTGAGTCTGAAGTTGTACAAGTCACCGATACCGCCCTGTGATGATGGTGAGTTGATTAAGATTCTGCTTGTATGAAGTTTCAAACCGAAAGCTTCAATTCTTTCAGGGAATCTGTCATCAGTATACAGAACAGAAGTGTGGCCTGCACCACCAAAGTCTACCAGATCATAGGCTTTTTGTACAGCATCTTCAAAGTCTTTTGCTTTGTACATAGCCAGTACCGGAGAGAGTTTTTCGTGTGCGAACGGTTCTTCTTCACAAATGTCTGTAACTTCACCGATAAGAACTTTAGTTTCCGGATCAACAGTTACGCCTGCCATTTCAGCAATTTTAGCTGCAGGCTGACCAACGATAGCCGGGTTAACTCTGCCGTCTTTGATAATCAAAGCAGCTACTTTTTCTCTTTCTTTGTTGTTGAGGATGTAAGCACCTCTTAACAAGAATTCTTTTTTAACTTCTTCATAAACATCTTTAACAATGATAACTGATTGTTCAGAAGCACAAATCATACCGTTATCAAAAGTTTTAGACAACAGGATTGAAGAAACTGCCATTTTGATATCAGCTGTTTCATCGATAACAGCAGGTGTGTTGCCTGGGCCAACACCGAGAGCCGGTTTGCCTGATGAGTAAGCTGCTTTAACCATGCCCGGGCCGCCTGTAGCAAGAATCATATCGATATCTTCGTGGTGCATCAATGCTGCTGAAAGTTCAACAGAAGGTTCGTCAATCCAAGCGATAAGTCCGTCCGGAGCGCCTGCTTTAACAGCTGCTTCCAGAACGATTCTTGCTGCTTCGATTGTGCATTTTTTAGCTCTCGGGTGTGGAGAGAAAACAAGAGCGTTTCTTGTTTTTAATGCTATTAATGATTTAAAAATAGCAGTTGAAGTCGGGTTTGTTGTAGGGATAACAGCTGCAATAACACCGATAGGTTCTGCTACTTTTTTGATTCCGTTAGCTTTGTCTTCAGAAATAACACCTGCTGTCTTCATATTTTTGTATTTGTTGTAAATATACTCAGCAGCAAAGTGGTTTTTGATAATTTTGTCTTCCATAACGCCCATGCCTGATTCTTCAACAGCCATTTTTGCGAGAGGAATTCTCATTTTGTCAGCTGCAGTAGCTGCTGCTTTAAAAATCTTGTCTACCTGTTCTTGAGAGAAAGTAGCGTAGATTTTTTGAGCTTTTTTAGCTCTTTCAATGATTAATTTCAAATCATCATGAGTTTTTACTTCACTAGATTTGTTGAAAGCTTTTTCCAACTTTTCAGTTTCGGCTTGTTTTTTAGTTGCCATAGTGTAATATCTCCTTTATCGTGAAATTATTCACTATTAATATAGCGTAATTAAGAAAAAATTTCAAGTGTTATTTTTACAATTATTAATATTCATGAATATTTGGAAATCTTTTGAGAATGCGGTTGTTTGTATATATGCAGTATATGGTTTTGCTTCTTGATTTATATTTTTTAAAATGTGATTTTTTTCACAATTTGCAAAATTGAATATATGTTTAGTTTAATTACTCTTGTTAGCTGTTTATTAATTAATGAAAATATTATAAAATAGCCCCATGGACGAGAACAAAAGAGATATTGTTGACGAATATTTTAAAGCAATGGCTCACTGTCATGCTATTGAGTGCCAGAAGGTTATTTTTGAACCCCTGACAAAAAAAGAATGGTTTTTTGAAAATGACAGGTGGTGTTATTTTGAATTTTTTTGCGAACAGGACTTTTACAGGCTTGTTGCTACCGAGCAAAAGGATTTTGACGGGAGTTGTCTGCTTCGTGATATGAGTTATGAAATAAAAATGCTTTTGAGTTTTTTCAGACTTCGTAACACTGCATTTATAGAAAAATCTATGTTCAGTGATTATGTAAATAAATACGAAAAGGCAAAAGAGCTGCATACAGGCCTGTCTGCAGAAAATTTTAATCTGGAGTTAAAACTAAAAGAAGAAGAGGCTTTAGAAAAATCGGATAAAATTGCCCGCAGAATTTTAGCCGGTTGTCTGGGTCTTATTGCAGCAGTATTGGTAGCTTTTGGTGTTTTTATTCTGTCGGCGTTTTTTGCACCAGCTGCTCACAGCGCATCAAAATATACTCCTCAATTTATAATGAATTTTGCTATGTGCAGAGCTTTTTCCGAGTCAAAATACAATATTGCCTATAATTCAAACAGTACATACGAAATTAAAGGCTATGCCCCTGACGGCAGCGGCAAATGTGTTTATGTAGAAACGCACAGATGGCAGAGGGGGACAAATGTTACAACCTGTTATTTTAGTGACAAACAGATACGAGAATTCTACAATGCTATGATAAATCCTGATATTCAGGGTTCTGTACTAGTCAAAGGCATGCCTGTTGTGGGGAGAAATGAAGAAGTTGTGTTTTTAAAATTTTTTAATGACCCTAAAACCTGCATAACAAAAGCTATTCCAAATTAAGTTATGATAAAAATGAACATTTTAAAATTTGTATCGTTAATGTATACAAATCGTGGTATTAGCATGTAAAAGGAGAGTAAAATGAAAAAGTATTTATCTGCAGCGTTGATAGCGGCAATGGCAGTAGGATATATTTCTGTAGGCGGTTTGAAAGCAACTGCTGATGCGGTAGAAAGAGGGTTTGTTTCTGTTACGACTTATGCAAACACAGAACTCCCGCCTGATGTTGTCGAAATCAGTATAGCTGTTCAAACAGAAGATTCCAAATCCTTGCAAAAAGCAACAGAAGAAAACAAACAAATTTCTGACAAGGTATATTCTGCATTGTCCTCAATGATTAATAAAAATGACGGTGATTTTGTAAAAACAGCAAATTACAGTGCAGCACCCGTGTATAACTACAGAAATAATAAAAAAGAACTTGTTAAATACGAAGTGTCAAACAGTATAATTGTCCATACAAAATCAGTAAAAGATGCAGGAAAAATTATTGACAAAGCCATTGCACTGGGTGCTACAAACATCAATGATTTGAACTTCTCTGTTTCTTCTTATGACAAACAGTGTGACGAGCTTCTTTCTATAGCAGCAAAGAAAGCATATACAAGAGCAGGTATTCTTGCTTCTTCCGCACACAATACACTGGCAGGTATAAAATCCTTGAGTGGTAACTGTTCTACAGCCAGTGCTATGCCTCAGTACAGAATGCTTGCCAAAAACGCTTCTTTCGGTGCTGCAGTAGACTCTGAGTCTGCAGGTGCAAGCCCGATTCAAGGCGGTGTAATAAAATTGCACGCAAACCTTAATGCTTCATATTTTGTGAAGTAGTTTTCGAACATATCAGACCTAACCGGTTCGGGCAGTGAAATATCACTTGCTTGTGCCGGTTTTTTTTATGTCTTTGCTCCATTGAATATAAAAATAAATTGCAAGAATAAAATATACGCTCCACATTATAAAAGTGGAGTAGGCTTTTGTTCCGTGCATTATCAGCCTAAACCACATTATCATAGACAGTCCGTTGACTACCATCCATAAAATCCACTGCTCAATGCATCTTTTTACCGTCAAATACATACCTAAGATTGAGAGTACTGTTGTTATTCCGTCACATACAGGGCTGCTGTCGTGCAGGTGATAGAGCAGTAGTATAGCAGCGGTGCAGGCTGCTGCAGCAATCAGGCAGAAGATGATTCTTTCTTTAAGGGGAAGTGTTGTTTTTATGATTTCTTTTGTTTCTTTCTTCAGATGTTTTTTCCATTCAAAAATACCTGCAATCTGCATCGGAAGGTAATAACACATATTCAAAAATAAATTACCACACAGTCCGTTGTCGTAAGAAAGCCAGCTGTAGCAAAAAGTGCTTGTGATGCCAAAAAGATAGCAGGAGATTTTTCCTTTGCCGGCTATTATTGTGTACAAAATTCCGCATACTGCAGAAATTACCGCAATGATATTGTCTTTTACAACCAGCGCATTGACAAAAACTATTGCAAAAACAATGGAAAGTCCTATAATTTCTTGTTTTTTCCAGCCTTTTAATTCTGTTTTTATAAATTCTTTCAGGTTTATCAAAATTGCTGCTCTCTGTAATTTACTTTTTGTTATGTATGTTATCTAATAAAAATAGATGAAAACAAGTTTAATTACAAATAAAACTCATAATTTTAATAAAAATCAGTCCGTCAGTTTTAAGGGAATTTATAATAACAAACTTTTGTTAAACGGTTTGAAATTTGCCGCAAAAAACGGAACTCTTTTTTCTGCTACGGTATCTCTGGGCCTGTCTACGGTGGCAAGGCCTGTAGCCATTATGGCTACGCCAAAAACAGACAAAGAAAACAGAAAATTGGCCTGCGCAAAGTCGCTTTCTTCCAGTGCTGTCGGGTATCTTGTTATGCTTTTAGCATCATCGCCGGTTGCCCGTGCTGTTTCAAAGATTGACAAAGCTCCGGAAAAGTTCTTAAAACAGGCTACAATAAAGAATTTGCAAAACGGCGCAAAAACTCTTTCCAAATCAAAAAGCTATTCTTTTGCCACACAGTTGTTTAAACTGGGTGTGGGGTTTGTTATTGCTGCGCCGAAATCCGCTCTGACCTGTGTATTGATTCCGCCGATAATGAAGCTTTTTGGAAAAGACAAAAAAGAGCAAATTCAAAATAAAAACAGCCAAAAATCGAAAATAATTTCCTTTAAAGGCCTGTACAACGCTGCAACTGATAAAATAGCCGCAGGAATCGGCAAACTGCTGGATAAAAAATCCGTGCAGGATTTTGCAAAAAAATATTATGATACAAATTATTCCCAGCATATTGCTTCTTTGACGGATATTGTTCTCACGCTGTCTTTTGCACACCAGACTGCAAAGAGCAAAAAAATTGAACAAAGCAGGAAAAAAACTTTAATTTATAATGCTTTAATTTCAACAGGGCTGTGTTTGACAGGCGGTTATGCGGTCAACCATGCATTGGAAAAACCTGCGGAAAAGTTTATCAGGAATTTTAAAGCCGCAAACAAAAATCTTCCGGAACTGGAAAAGTATGTTGAGGGCATAAAAATCGCCAAGCCGGTTTTGATTCTCGGGATAATATATTATATTTTTATACCTGTGATTTCGACATTTTTTGCAGAAAGAGCGGATTTGAAAAAGAAAAATACTCTGTTATCAGAATAATAGTGCCGCTATTTTTGCATAAAAATTTCCGGACAGTCTTTTGGCAGAATTTCTTTTTTGCCTATAAACAGTCTGTCCCCTTTTGCAATAGAAATATGTTCAAAACAATCAAGAAGGTCTTTCAGGCTTCTTACTGTTTTGTATTTGCCGTTTTTTTTCTGCTGGAAGGAAGAACATAATGTCCACGTGTCATCGGCCATCGAATAATGGTAATGAGTTTCGGAGTTGTAGTATCTGTGTTTTTGAAAATATGAGATGTTTTTAATCCTGCTTTGCAGTGACTGTTTGAATCTTTCAAATTGTTCTAATGAATAATCGGAGCCTTTAAGTTCTTTGCTCCCGACAAGCAATGCTCTTTTTGGGCTTTTTACAAAACGAAAAAGCGAATTTATTATCAGAGGAAAACGTTTTTTGTTAGTCATATCGTCCCAGATGTGAAAGCCTTCTGCTTCGACATTCGGATTCACAAGCCCGCCTCCAGTACATGTTCTTATCCCTTCCGAAAAGAATTCATCCGCTTTTAATATGTTCGGGCAGCTGTGTTTAAAATCAATATAGTTTTTCTTGGGCATCATTTTGTAGACCGCACGGTCGACAAATTTGATTTTTGATTTGAATGAAATGTTATTGTTTTCCATATTAGATTTAAAGCGGTAAATATATTTTTTTGCTAAAAATTTTGCAGAAAAATTTCCATTAAAAATTTTTACAAGAACATAAAAATGTTCAATGGAAGATTTCATATAGCTGGTAAATAATACGACAACTATATATTACGGATATGCTCTAGTTTTATTTGTTCGCTGACCAGTGAATAAGGCAATAGTGTTTTATATGTTTCGTCTATTAAATCTTGAGAGATTGTAGTTTTTGTTGTTTCAGTTAATATTAACTTTAAATTAGCTGAAAGTTGACTATAATACGTCACAATAATATTATTACTTTTCATTGTTAGTTTTTTTAATGTACATTTATCAGAAAATGCAATTGCTGAATATATCGGTATTCTATCATCAATTAATTTCCTTAAGCTTCTAATATGCGTTGCATTTTGCATAATTGGATTATAAAAATGTTCCTTATGACTTTCCCCATAACCTACTGGTAGTGTTTGTGTCCACATCTTTTGACACTCATGACCAAATATCCAAACACTATAATTTTTACTTTCAATGACAAATAGACCTTTAGGATGAAACATTATAATATCAATTTCTGTTGTTTTTCCGTTTTCTCGTGGCAGATATAAATTAAATAAGAATTTACATCCCATTGACTCAAATGGCTGTAAATATTGATATAAACTATACTCTCCTTGTTTACCACTATTCCAGAATACATTCACAAAAGAATTTTGCGTAGTTTTATAATAACTACTGTTCTTATATTCATTATATCGTAGTATAAACTGAATTATAGGGACTATTATAATAAAAGTTATTATTAAACTAGTAAAAATTCCATCTTCCATAATTACTTTATTGCAACAATCTTATTTTTTCTTTCGCCAAGGATTGTTATTCGGATTTACAAGCTCCTTTCCCGTGAAATATGTTGCGGGGCAATTATTACCCTCCCACTGCCATTTTATAACATTATTATTTTTATCAACTTCTAATATCCTGTTACAAGTAGATTCACCACCATAAACTCCATATTGATTTCCTGATATATTATAGGAACTGTTTATCCAATAATATAGCTTTTTCCCGGCGATTGTTTTTTCTTGTGTCGGATAGCCCCAATGTTCGATTACTGTTTCTAAATTTTCACCAATCCAGCTATCCATAATTCTTTTCATTGTATCTTTTGTTCCGATTGCAGATGCAACAGTTGGATATATAGTTAATATAAATACGACTAATAAAAGCTTTTTCATATTTACCTCACATAATCAATTTTATCATAAATTTGGTGTTACTTTAAAAGACACATTCAAAGCATTACAAAGTGTTAAAAAATGTGTATGTGAAACTGAAAAAAACAGCAGCCTTAGAACCCTAGAAACACCTATGAATACTAAAAAAGAGCCTCATTTTGAAGCTCTTGATGTAAATGGGGCGGGTAATGGTTTACTCTTAGAAATTATCAAAACATTACACAAAATAGTTATTTCAAGTGAATTTGAAAATATTGAATATTGTTTTGATAATTTAAAACATGTAGCATAAAAAATTTATAACAATATGTCCCCGGTTATACAGCATGATATCTTGACCATTGAAACAAAATCAAAACCGTTTTTATAGCATTTAAGACTACTTCAATTGACTTCGCAAAGTCAATTTTATAAAACTTGATTTTAGATTTTAGTAAATATAAAATGGAATGGTTGTTATGCACTAATAGGTTTTACTTATGCAGATAATTAATTTGATTCTTAAAATAATGTTTAATAGGCAAAAAGAACAAATAAAGAAGACTTATAATAAATATCACATTCAATCAAAATTAACAACAGCAAATAAATTAAAAATTTTAGGCTTTAGATTAATTCCTGTTCTTATTACTTTGCTTCTAACATTTATTGGTTTAAATGGAATAACTCAATATAGCCAAAAGTGGTTTGCACTTGTTGGACTTGGTATAGTTTTTGTAATATTTTCAATTATAAATGGCTGGTATGACCTAATCAATAATGATGTTATTGATGACTTATATACATTACAAAAAAAAGAAAAATATTATAGAAACACAATAGAATATCTTAAAGATATCAGTCTGAATATTTTTAAAGATTCTGCCTTTATTGGACAACTTTTGTGGGTAATTGGAACTTTTAGTAATTTTTTAAGACAAGATGAAACTACAAGAAGGGACAATTTAAGAAACACAATCGAAAAAATAGTTCTTCAACTAAAAGATACACTTGAATATACTAATGATAGTGGAGAATTGATTTCTATAGCAATTTATATACACAATCCTAATACAAATATGCTAGTGGATTATTTAAGTAAAAAATCTTTTTTGATGAATAAAGGAAAAAGTGGAAGATCTTGGCATGTGAATTCTGAATCACATTTGGCTCATACTTTTCGAAGTGGAGAAGGAAGAGTTATATATGATATAAGAGATTTTTATCCAGGTGTATCTGATCCTATTGAATATGATGATGATTTGTATAGAGCAAGTATTACTCATCCATTAACTTTTTTTAATAACAATTTGGATATGCGTGGTGTTTTTTGTGTTACTAGTAATCAAGAAGGGGCTTTTTCTTGTGAAAATGACTTTGACGACAAGAAGATGGAAATCAAAAGATTACTAGCAATAAAAGCTAATGCCATAATAATATTTGGTATGGTAATAAATCTATTGTTAGATATAACTTTTCCAGAAGGTAATGATAGATTGTTAGAAGAAATTTTTGAACATGAAACCATTAATCAATAAAATCTACTATTTTTGGCAGGTTGGAAAACCCCTAGTTCTTTAAATGATTTACGCATATCTGCTATTCGAATATTATTATCGTTACTAATTACCCAATTATTAGGGTTATAAGTTTTATTATTGTTTTTATGCTCATTTTTTATTGTATCTGACATAATAGACCTCCTATTATTATAAAAGGATTTTCTATTTAATAAAGTGCGTTCTTCTAAACAAATGTAAATTAATTTCAACAAACCGCATATATACATTATAAAATAGAAATCAATCAATAACAATAAAAATATATAAAATATCATTTTTTTTAAGTACCTTTTGAAGTATATATCATACTTTCACTATACCATTTCTCCTTTATCCATTTGGGTACAATTTTATAAAAAACCGGTAACAAATTGTCACCGGTTGTACTGCATCATATAAAGAGGGTCTAATTAAAATCTAAAAAATCATCGTAGAGCTTTTTAAATCTTTCCTGTTCTTTTTCGGGCAGGCATTCAAAGTTACGAAACACGATTTTAAACGCTTCTTCAGCTTTGTTTGTTGCCTTTTTCAGGTCTCGTTTCTCTTTAATTACTTCCGTTTCAGACTGGTTTTCTTTAGCAGTAGAAGCAAAGTCAAATACGCTTTTTATGGCGTTTGAGACTGCTTCAACGGCTGCGGAAATACTAAGCATTGTCAGCTACTCCGTCGATTTTGTCGATTTGTTTATTCAAGAAGTCGTCTAAGACCTCAAAACCCATATTGATTATAGGTGTAAACATATCATCGATTTTGTTTTCTGATGTTGAGATTGCTGTGTTTACAAGGTCTTTTGCGAATGCGACTACAGCCGGACTAATAACTTCCGTATTTCTTTCGCAGCATTCAAGTAAAGCCTGTTTCATTTTTTCGTCCATAATTTTTTCTCCTTTGTTATAAGTTAAACCGTTTTAGTTATAATAAAAGCCGGGTTGTTATAAGTTAATCAAGTTTATTTAAATACCATCTGATTTTGTTACGTATAAACCCGCCTACCTCGTTGCGTTTTACTTGCGGGTACGGGGGCAGGTAGATTATGTCTATCTTTCCGTGTGAAGTTGTGTCCGGGTGATTGATTCCGAACTCGTAGTGTGTCCAGACATTCTCAACCGGTATGTTGTATTTTCTGCAAAGCTCGGCACAGAGCTTAAAGCAGGCCTCGAGCTGGACGGGTGTTATAGGATAGCGGCCGCAATCAGAAGCAGACTTGAAACCAGCCATAGCGCACATACTAACACCGATTGCGCCTGTATTGCCTCCGCCTGTGTGTGCTGCATAAGCACCGTCGTGGCAATTTTCATTATCTTCGGGTTTGTATTTTCCATTATGCTTTTTACCCTCACCGTCAATTAAAAAATGATAGTGTTCTAAGTCTGTCGCGTTGGGCGTATAGCTGCCAGCTGTCCAGTGGATAATTATTTTGTTCATTTAGTCACCTGCACTTTACTTTCAACGCAGCAACGTCCGACAACAGAGTCGTTATTTGCTGCGAATGCTCGTTTACTTTGTTTGTATTGCTTTCCAGCTGCTGGGCTTTTTGTCCTATAGTTATAAATCCCGATAAAACAACTACAACCAGAGCGACTACACAATTTTGTGCGAATTTGCGGTTATTTTCCTGCTGCCGCTTATTTTCTTCCAGTTGTTTTAAAATTTCTTCCTGTTTTTCTTGAATGACTGTAACCTTGTCTATGAAGGATAATTGCCCGTCCAGCTGGTTTATTCCGCCGAATAATCTGGCGTGAGTGTCGGCGCAGTTTTTGCACATTTCTTCAATTTTCTGTTTTAGTGCTTTGTGTTCTTCTGAACACTCTTTGCTCTGGTCTGGTGTCATTCTTCAATCTCTCCTGAATCGGCTTCCGAAACGTCGGAATCCTCTTGAATTTCGGATATGTCGTTGTCGGTTGTATCTTCATTTGTTACCTCTTCTTCTGGCTCATCCGCAGGTGCCATTGTAATATCCACAACCTCTTGCGGATTTTCATAAACAATCTCAATGGCATTAACCTCCTGCGCCGTCGCTGCTGCTTCAATCTGTGCAAGGTATGTCGGAAAGTCTACTGTCCAGAGCTTTGCATTCATCCGGCTCATTAGAGAGGTCAAAGTCTGACAGGCTGTCTTGTTCAGCAGTATGTTGACGTTTTCCTTTGTATTCCAGGGGACAACAGTTGTGTCATCGAGCGTGGACGCATAAGCAGACATCTTTATGTTGTTTGTGAGGTTGCCTTCGATGTGGTAAATGCCGGAAGCTCTGGTTTTCAGGTTGGTAGCATTGACAGTGACAAGAGCATCTTTTTCTTCAAAAGAATAGGCTTTGTCCGTTGCTTCCTGTGTTTTTGATTCTTTGGCTTTTAAAAGCTGTTCGGCTTCATAGGCCTGTGTGTTATCTATAACCGTGTCGCCCTCTAAGAGTTCCCAAGCCTCTAAAGCATACAAGGCAGTGTCTGTTTCTTCGATTGTCAGTCCCTGTTGATGATTGTAAGCGACAATAAAATCTGCACGCTGTTTGTCTGTATATGATTTGTTTAGTTTATAACTCATAATTTATTTTCTCCTATGACATGTAGCCTGATGTTCGCCAGGTAACTCCGATAGGGGCTGGTGTTTGCGGGCTATATAGTTTAAATGAGCTTGTGGTTCTGTTACCAGCCCCCAATACAAGGTTTCCGCCGCCTGTATCCAGCTCTAAAATTGCATAATTTGTACCTTTATACGGCTTGATTAAATTTATGGTTCCGGCACTGGGAACAAGAGCCATAGTTGCACCTTGCTCCAACCAGCCATCTGACCAGACACGATACCAGCTTGCGCCGTTTTGGTATGTTTCCACAATTTTTATATCATTAGCGCCGCGGCTCAAAGATAAAGGCTCGTACGGTGTCATGGAAAGAATTTGTGTGGTTGTGTTTACATAAAAATCCGCAAAACTACAGGCATATACGTTTATATAATTACCTGTGGCTTCATTTATTTTCCAAATATTTTCATAATCGTTAAAATATCTGTTATATCTGCCTAATAAGGGCTTGACCCATTTTTCAGACATAGTTCCGCCGCCCCACCAAGATATAAGACCATCAAAAAAGAAGGCTTTTGCATGGTCTGCATAACCTCCATTTTCTGCAGTCGTAATATTATGTATCTGTACTTCTGTAGTTGTTTTTACAATGTTATTCAGCGTGCCGTCATCGTTTCTGCCGTTTGGTACAAGATATTTTATACCTTCATCTGCCCAGAACACACTGCCTATAAATCCGCAGTGGTTGAAAATAGCTTTTGGATAATTGTAATAGCTGCCGGAAGTATTGTAAGTTACATCAACGTGGCAGAATGGAAAGGAAAGTTGCGAGGCTGACCACGATGCGCCTGTGTCTGAGGAAAATTTGATAATATTATTGGCTGTATCATACCAGTAAGCATTGGGTGATGTTAGTGTCGGAGCTGTATCTCCAGCAAAGGCATTTTCTGCATTTATACCGCCTATCCAGTTCACTCCGTTTGAGTCTGTATTTAGGATTGGAAGAAAAGCGTAACTTGTAGTTTGTTCAGCCAGATTTGTTGTGACAACATCCTGTTCAATTGTCTTGTGTAAAAATTTTCTGGCTCCGTCTTCATCAAAACCGTCAGGGATAATAACAGTGCTTCCTGCTTTTAGTACAAGGTTTCCGTCTGATTGTATCTCGATTTTAATGTTGTTTGGCACCTCAAGAATACAGTTTGTTATCTGGTTTTGCGTAAGATGATAATCAGATCCTGCTGTTTCTCGTATAACTTCTTTAGCAGCTTCTGTAATATTTGAAAATGAAATATCAGCTTTTGATTCTACTATTTCAGCTGCTTCATCGGCTGCATTTTCTGCAGTTTGTGCTGCTTGTTGTGCCAGTCCTGCCTGTGTAGTTGCTTCAGCTGCTTTCTGTTCCGCTTGTTGCGCAGATTGTTGAGCTTCTTCAACTGCTTCTTCCAACTCATTTATCTTTTCTGCTGCGTCAGAAACTTCTTGAATCTTTGTATTAACTTCATCTTTAAAATCGGTTATTTTTTGGTTAATTTCTTCTTCAAAATCACTTATCTCTTGATTTATTTCATTTGAAAAATCTGTTTTGAATGTGTCTATATTATGTTGCATCTCCTGAAGGTTTAAAGAAACTTTGTCAAAAGAGCGTTCGAGTTCAGAACCTTGAAAGCCCGGAGATGTTGAATATTTTGAACTTTGATACTGTGGTGTGTTTCTTTCAATTACAATAGTTTCACCGGTTTGTGGCGCATTGATTAATTTTATATTCCCCGTGTTCTCATTAATAAGCACAGTATAATCAACATCCAGAGTAAGCGTTTCTTCTGTGTTCTCACTATCAATCAGCTTTACTATCAAATCTGTGGCTTTGTCAGCTTTCCAATTAAAAGAAAAATCTTTTGTAATACCATTGCCATTGTACCTGCAAGGTATGTAATCTGTTTCATTGGTCATTATATACTCCTATTCTTCTCCGGTTAGCAGTTTTGCTCTGTATCTTGAATATCCTATATTTTTTAAGAACCCTTTTGCAATATCACCGTTTGCATAATCGCCAATAGATTCTATTTGTGTAGAAAGTTCTTCCAATGGAATGCCAAACGCCATTGCAAAAACTTCAAGAGATTTTAAAATATCCCCAAATTCTAATTCGCCTTTTCTTGTTTTTTGAATCGGCTTGACGATAGCTTCATTTGCTCTAGTAAACCAGTCTTTATTACCAAAGTATTCTTGTCCCGTAATACCTGCAAAAGCAGCTCTTGTCATTTCTCCAAAAAATGGAATACAAGTTATAGGACCCAAACACGCAACGAGCATATCATTATATATTTCTTCGGGATCCCCTGTTGTAAAATATAATATGGGTGATAAGCTTCCGGCCATATTGAAAATAAAAGGTAATAGCCACCAGTAAATAAACATTGTCTTTGCGGCCTGTGTTTTTGGTATCTTACCTTGCTTTGCTTTTATAACAGCGTTTGCGCATATTCTAAAATACTGATGAGGTGTGTTTTGATAAGCAAATAACAATCTCGCAAAAGGATTGTTTTTTGTGTTTCTCTGCATATTTGACAATGTTGAAGAAATACTGGATTGCTGGTCTGATATTGTCTTTTTCCTGAATAGTTCAAATGCCTGTTCTTTTGTAAATCCCTTTTTTAAAAGAACATCGACATAGGCTTTACCGCCGAGTGTCAGGTTTAACATATCGCCCAATCTCATGTTTAAGCTGAAATAGTCTGTCATCAAACTGAGTTTAGAAAACATCTTCTGATCAATTTGATTTTTCATTGCTTCATTGAGATTTGCTCTTGTCAAACGGTCTTTGAGATATTCATCCTGCATCATAAAATTTATTGCAGCCTTAGGATGTTTTATTACATTGCCGAATGCTTTCATCCACTCTATTGTGCCGACATATTCATCACCAACGCCGTAATTGATTAATCCCATAATCTGCTTTATTCCTATTTGCGGCTTTATCAGCATAGGTGAAGCAATAATGTTAGACATTAATTTTGAGAGAATACCTTCTGCCTGAGAAAGTGTATTTGTCTGGCCGTTATACAGATTTTCTGTTACGTGCTGCATAAATTCTCTGTAGACAAGGTCGCCATATACAGATTTTATTTTTTGTTTTAAATCGTTATCCCGAAAAACTTTATTAATCAAATCCAGCTTTTCACCCATAAAAATAATAGTGTTGGCTTTTTGAATATGATTAAATAACACATTTACCGGATTGGCAGGAGTAATTCTGACAGAAGGACCTGCAGAACGTATTTTCACAAATCCGGGATTTGTAGATTTTTCAGTATATTGATTAAATAAATCAAGCTCATTTACTTCACTCAATTCTGATTTTCTGGGGAAATAACAAGTAACTTTTCCCATATCAATATGGTGCTTTTTGATATGATATTTGTTCAGGTCATTGTAATATTTTTCTGCTGCAAGCTGCAGAATATCTCCCATGAGTTTTTCCTGATCAGATAAATTTTCCAGCAGTGCATCAAATTCATATTTATCAAACTGTCCTTTGGGTGATCTGTTTTCATCTCCCATATCTGTTAACATTTGATATGATGTAGGGTTCTTTGCCTGAATGTAATAGTATAAAATCTCCATTCGAGAAAGAGTTATTTCTTCCCAATCCCAAACGCCAAGTGCATCTGTTTCGTATTTTTTTGCATAACGCTGACGAATAGTGTATTTGTCGTTTGCCATTTCAACAAGTTTGCTGTTGAGCTTAAAGCCCCTGCTTGGTCCTTCAAAGTCGAAAACATCAGCTATTTTATTTAAAACTTCTTCTCTATCCTTGCCGACACGTCCGTCAACCTGTGCATATAAATCATCAAGAGAAAATTCATTTTTAATGTTGTCATCAAACAGCATAGAAAGCATAGAATCAAAGTTTGCTTCCATAGAATACAATTTTTCTAAAATTCCGACTTCTCCACGGTGTGTTTCAAGAGCTTTTGCACATTGATTTATCAGATTTTCCTGCTTCATTCTGCGTTCAAAATCCATTTCATCACGTGAAACTTTGCCGGTAAATTTTGCATTTTGAATTTTTTCAAGCAGAGTTTGCAAGGCCTCTGTAGAATTGTAATAAACGCCGTTAGCCTTGAATTGAATAAATGAATTTTCTATATCTTCAAAATAGTCTTCTGTTTTTCCTGTTATTGTTCCGCTTTCTTCAAACTGTTTTTCTCTTCTTTCCATTTCATTGTTGACATAAGCATCATAAAGGTCTTTTACCTCTTCTTGCTTCATTCTGTTTATTTGTCTTAAACGTTCAAACAGTTTGTTTGTTTGATAATCATATCTTGTCTTTTTAGTACCTTTTACAATCTCCGGAGTAGTCCGTTTTATTTCATTCAATATTGTGTCAGCAAGATTTTTACGCAAAGAAACATCATTTAAAGTTTCTGCATAATCCATTACATTGTCGAGATCTCTTTCAATTTCTCTGAATGAATCATAATCTTTTAGCTTTTCAAATATTTTTGCCTTGTCATATTCAGTCATAAAATCAAGACGTTTCAAGATTTGACGTGCATACTGCGCAAATTGAGAAGAGTAATCCCCGTATCCTTTTAAAGTAGCTGCATATAATTTCAAATCTTCTTTTGCCTTTTGAAATTCAGTCAGACTTTCATATCTGTCTATTTCATTTGTTTTCGCTTCCCATTGCGTAATTATGTCTTCTTGAATATACGGATGAACACTGTCTATCCATTCAAAAAAAGCTGCCATTGGCAGATCTTTTTCTTTTGAATTTTTATACTGTTCTATTATGTAATCCAGCTCGTATTGAGTCTTTTTTATATCTTCATCAGTAAAACCTGTTCTGTCATAGCTGTTTGTATCGTAGAGATACCTTTTTTCGGTAATTACCTCAAAGGCCTGCCGTGCAAGCTGAGCATTTGCGCCTATTTCATTGCTGCCGTTGTCTACTCCCGGATTATAGAAAAACTCTCCCCATTCCGGCAAAAAACCGTCACCGCCAGAAAATACATCTTCTGTTTCTAAAAGATATTGCTCGAGTTTTTCTTTACGATGCTTTATTCCTTTATTCTTTTTGTTGTATGCGGATTCATTTCCAAAGAGCATATACAGCTCTCTTTTATCTTTTACAAGAGGCTGTCCGTTTTCATCTTTGCTGTTTACAAGTGCATAATAAACAATATCATACGCAGTATCTCTGTATCTGCGCTGCTTTTCTGTTAAATGAAAAGGCTGTATCTGCCTTTTTTCTGCGTATTCATAGCTCAATCTTAGAGTAGCATTTTCTTTGGCTTTCTTTATTATTTCAGCGATTTTGTTTTCTTTTGATTTTATACTTTTGTCGCCAAGCAGTTCATCAAAAACCTTTTGAGTTTCTTTGTCCAGCTCAATATCATCGCTCAAGGAAAGACTTGTATAAAGGTCATTGAGCCATCTTTTAAAGTTTTCAAAAGCACGTTTTAACCCGTATGTCGGAGCTTTACCGCTTTTTACATACGCAACAAAACCGTTTGCAAATTTTTCGTGCTGCTGTCTTGTGTATTCTACACCGTTGTAGTTTAGCCATTTATTAACATTAACAAGAAGTTCTTTCGCTCTGTCATTGCGCAGCGCAAGGTTATTCAATGTTGTTAAATAAACGTGTGCAAACTCATGCAGCAGGGTTGATTTATCTGATTTGTTTTTCAAAAGAACAATCAGATTATCTTTTGTTGTTCCGTCAAAATTAAATCTCTGGTATGTAAAACCTCTTGCATTATCAATGCTGTCAGATTGATAATAAATTTCCGGATCTAAACTAAAGGATGTTCCCTCATCATTTGTTCGTACTCTTCTTCCATCTTGAACGCTTCGTCCGGATCCATATTCAACTCTTCTATCATATATAGAACTACCGGACTTACCGCTTCTTCCAAAATTCTTCTCGTCAGCTTTTCTCTTTTGGTTTTCATATTGTTCTCCCAAACCGAGTTTGTAAATTAAATCAATAGCTGTACTTTCTGCCTCTTGTTCTAATGCAGAATTTCTGTACTCATTATAGTATTTGTTATTACTTGTGGCAATATCAAAAAGCTTTTTATTTTCAGGCTTTTGAATCTCACGGATAAAGTTATTGTATCCGTGATTTCTTTTCATTGTATATAAATCAATTAGTTCTTTGTAGTATTTATTCTTGAATTTGCGATATTCCCTATTTGCTTTTAACGTGCTATCGTAATCCTGAATATACTTGTTATATTCTTTGGCTTGCTCTTCAGAAATATTTTTATTATTTTTCAGTTCATTTTTATAAAAATCATATTTCTTTTTTTGATGTGCGTGCTGCAATTCATGCAAAAATGTTTTTATTCTTGCGGCAGGAATGTTCTTCGCAGAAAAAGAATCTTTGTTTAAAAATATTGTGTCTGATTTTGCATCATAATAACCATTTAAGTTGTTTTTTAATGTCTGTTCAGACTCTACAAAATCTATGTTTACATCTTCTATACCGTCAAAAAAATCTTTTATATTCTGAAGCTCTGATATAAAAGGAAGAATATCTTTTATTTTGATTTCTTTCGCAGATAATAAATCATTAAGATTATTATCAGATTGATAATAAATATTAGGATTTTCTACATCAAAAGTTTCTTGATTGTATGTTGCTTCGTTAGTCGGTACAGCAGGTTCAAGATTTAATATGTGTTGTAAATATTCTTCAATTGTGCCTGAATCAGATACATTGATCGGATTGATGTCAATTTTAACTTCATTGCCGTTGCTATCAATTAATGAAATGTTGCTTTCTGCAAACATATTAAAAGCATCGTATTCTCTCATTGAGCCTGAATATTGAACGACAACATCTAAATCAGAAGTTCTTTTATTTTTTCCTGTTGCGTATGAGCCATAAATTCTCAAATCCTCAAAATTAAATTCTGATTCGTCTACATTGTTATCTAATAAAATTTGTGAAACATCAGATTTTATATTTTTTTGAATATTTTCTACAGAATCATTAAATGAGCGTTCTATATTTTCTTTGTTATAAGAATATGAAATAAGCTGATTATGTCTTTCAACATTCATTTCAACTCCGCCTTGCAGCATAAGAGCATCTTTTCTTTGCTGTTCTTTTGCCTGTTCGGTTGACAAACTCTGTGTATTAATAGCAAACTCTTTGTTTAGTTCGTTGATGTCCATACCGATATTTTTTGCAAGAGAAGCAACTGCATTTGCTTGAATATCAGCAGCGGATAAAGCTTCTTCTTTTTCAAGCCCTGCATTCAGATTCTGTGTAAAATATCTGTTTTTTATTTCAGAAATTGCTCCGGAGTTATCGTGTATTCCGTCTTCATTGATTCTTATATTTCCGTTTTTTATCAAATCATCAATGTATTCAAGCTTTTCATTTTCTGTAGAATTCTGCAAAACCTTGCTGATATCTTCAAAGTCAGAACCGTTTGATTGCATATATCCGCCGAGAGTATTGCCTGCAATAGAGAGGGCTGCTCCCTGTAATGCTATTACTCCGCACAAAATAGCCCACTCTTCAGGAGTTTTAACAATTTTGCTTACATAATTTTCCAGTGTTCTTGCTTCATTGTCCGTTCCGACAGTCAAGTTTAAAATATCTTCAAGAACTTCTTCTCCCAGCTCTTCCATAAAACCGTCAAATTTTACCTGTGATTTTAACCAATCAACAGACTTACCCTTTATAGGAAGATTATTTATTTTTTCATAGGCTTTTGCAAAAAATGGAGCGGTCCTCTGTATTAATTTTTCAAGTATAGGATTGTTTTCAATTACTCTGGCAAACTGCTGAGAACCTATATTCTTTGCAAAATTGCCGCCTGCTTTTATAGGCGCACCGATTAACGCACCCATATTTTCCGTAAAATAAGAAATATATACCTGCCCCAGAGATTTCATCAACGCAACGGCAGGAGCTTCTTTGGCTTCGGAAAAAATCACAGTGCCTCTGTCTGTGATTTTCATTTCATCGTTGAGTCTGCGTTCCTGATAAGTTGCAAATAATCTTTGCGGGTTGACCGCTGTTGTAACGGCTGCAGTAATTGCACCTTCCGCAATCTGGCCTGTAGTAAAAGCTACCGCCTTTGCTGTTCCTTTGCTTACTTTGCCGCTTTTTAATAAATTTTTGCCAAAGTTTGTAGCTGCTCCGGTACCTTTGCCGGCAAGATTTAATCCCTTAAGAGCAGCACCGCCCAGCATCATTTCACCGCCAAAAGCGAGAAGTGAGGGCAAAAAAGCTTCTCCTATTTTACCGCCTATTGAGTAACCTCTTATATATTCTTCATTCTGTGCTTCAATACGCTTATTTATATAATCAAGTTCATCTTGCCTTATTGATTCGCCGTTTCTGATACGCTCAGCAATATCTCTGAATTTCTTTTCTCCGGAACCTTCAATCCAACCGCCGGCAAATGGTAGAGCTTTCCCTTGCCCCATAGAATCTGATAACGCTTCAAAAAATCCTATTTTCTTTTTCAAGTCGACTTCGTTATAAATTACTTTGCCGGTCATATCAACGCCGGCAGGTTTGTATTTATAATTTGGATTATCCTTGTTAGGCAGTTGCAATTCTGTTTGCTTTTTTGCATCGTTTAGCTGCACATTGTAAGAAGCATTGCCCCATCTGTCCAGACTTGCTCCTATTCTATCAAGTATTGATGCAGTTCCGTCATTTACTCTTTTATTGCGTTTTGCTTTTTCTCTTTTTTGTCTTTTAATCCTTTCATCAACGACATTATTTATTCCGCTGTTAAATAAAGCTTTTTCCGCAGCATTAAAATTTGCTGAAGGATCTATATTATCATAACTTCCGTCAAATTCTGCTGCAAATCTTTTTCCGGCTTCCATTACATTAATAGAGCCTTTATTCTTCCATTCTTTTGCTTTCTCAGGATTGTCATCAATGATTGTTTGCTGAGCATATTGCGCAAAGTCATTTGTGGGCTTTAATCCCAACATTTCCGGCGTAATCTTGCTTACAACTTCCTGATATTTTTGTTGTTCTTCGTTTTCATCAATTATTGTATACATTAATATATCCTGATTATTTCATCATGAACGTTTGATACTGTTGTATGTGGACATTATGTTTCTTACATAATTTTGAGTTTCTCTAAACGGCGGTATTTTGTTTCCGTATTTCTTTACATTTCCGGAACCTGCATTGTATGCAGCAAGAGCAAGAGGAATATTTCCATTGTACTTGTTAAGCAAATTAGCAAGATATTTTGTTCCTGCTGCAATATTCTCTTTCGGGTCATAAACATTTTTTACACCAAGACTGCGTGCAGTAGCCGGCATAAGTTGCATAAGTCCGCCTGCTCCGGCATTTGAACGTGCCTGCGGGTTAAATCCGGATTCCTGTTTTATAACAGCTTTAACCAATAGCGGGTCAATACCGTTAAGCATTGCATAATTGTTGATATATTCGTCATATTTTGTATTTCCGCCAAACACAAGAGATTTATTTTGTGTTCGCATCTTTGCATATTCGTTTCTGACTTCACGGTCAATAATTATGCCTAAGTCTTTGTCTGTCATATTAGGATTGCTCATTGTAGCAACAGCAACATTTGTTATCACATCATTTGCATTATCGTTTGGCAAAAGGTTTCTTATCTGGCTTACATATTGAGGATTTGCTGCTCTAAACCACAATTGAGGGTTCTGACTGGTAGTCTTTGATTTTTGAATAGCATCTGTAGCAGCTTTTTTATAAATACTTGCTGTTTCGTGCCTGTCCATTTTTTGAAGCTGCTGCATAGATATTCCGTTTTGCGAACAGTAATTATTTAAAGAGGACCAGTAATAAACACTCGCAAGAGATTTTTCTCTTGCTATTTGCTCTTTTTCTTTTTGTTTTGGCTTGCTGCCAAGGCTCTTTTCAAAGTCATTAAAATACTTATCAATTTGCTGATATCCGAATTTATCTATATATCCCCACTGATGAATATTTGCATTATATTTCTTTGCATCTTCCTGAATATTCTGTGTAGCAGGAAGAACAAAATCATTCATCAGTTTGTCATAATCTCCCCTTGCAAGTCCAAAATAACTTGCCTGTGCTATCTGGCTTTGATATTGTGCAATTGCTCTTAAAGACTGCTGCGGAGTGCTGCCTTCAACATTGTTTAATAATTGAGAGCCTCTAAGATACAATTCATTTCTTATATCTTCTTTTTCCTGAGGTGTCGGCTGCCGAAGCTTTCCTTTTGACGTTACAAACTGCCAGCGTTTATCACCGATTGTCAATGTTGAATATGTTTGAAAAGCTCCGTCAGCAAATTCAGCCATTTGTTCTTTTGCTTTGTCTGTTTTTATGCTGTGAAGTTCTCCGCTTTCGGCATCAACCCAGTAGTCTTCTCTTGACGAATAACCGAGCATATCAGAAAGAATTTTTCTCATATTTCTGTCAACATTTTTATCAGACAAAAATTCTTGTGCCTCTATTGTCGTTAATGTACCGTCAAGAGCTTTTGAAAATACGTCATTGTTTTTTGTTATATATCCGGCCACTCTGTCAACAGCTTCAAGCTCAGTTTGTTTAAGCATTTTGGCCCGTGCAGATTGCTTCAATTTGTTAATGGTATTTACATCTCTCAAGTCATTTTGAATATCTTTTCTGTCCAGCATTTCTATTGCCATTGCCGGATTTGATTCAATAACTCCGTTTAAATAGCTTGCAAGATAGTCTTGTGAAGCTGTGTTGAGTGCTTCTCCTACAGTGACTTCACCCAGCTGAGGAGTTGCACCTTTTTTCAAAGCAGTTATTCCGCTTTCATAAATTAGCTTAACCTCATCTACACTCGCACCGTTCATCCCGAGCATTGATGCTTGATTTATAAATTTTTCATATCCTTCTTTGAGATTAACAGTTGCATTTGTTTGCTGTTGTTTTTGCGCCCACTGTGCATTATATGTTCTAAATCCGTTATAAACATTATTTTTAATCTCATTCCACTGCGGAGCAACAAGCGGATTGACTTTATATTGTTCAGCAAGTGAATCAAAAGCTTGTTTCATTTCTTCTTCACGTGCCGGATTTGTCGGGTCGGCCTGATATTTTGTGTTAATTTCGTTATTCTTTGCAAGGAATTTTGTTGATAAATCTATCTGATTGTTTGCAAGAGTCGATTCATTCGCCTTTTGTACAACAGATAGACCAGTATTTATATTGCTAAATAAAGAATCTCCTACAGCTTGAATCCCACGGGAAACCTCATTGCCGGGTAATTCGTGAGCAAAATATTGTCTGTCATCTCCTCTTTGAATGTGCGCCATTGATAAATCCTTTTAAATTTTAAGCAAACATTTGGTTGTCACCGGAAATACCGCCGCTTACTCTTGTTCCGGTTTTATAACTTTTTTTGTTAGTATTGTTTGCAAATCCCTGATAAATTCTGCTTGCATAATCCCCACCATTGTTATTGACAGGGTCTATTAAATGAGTAAGAAATGCTGTTCTTGATGAACGAATCAGCTTTTTCTGGTTGGTAATACTATCTCTGTTTATATCTTGGATATCTCTCATTGCAGTATCGTAAGTTTCATTAATAACATTTCTTGCAGAGCCGTCATTAAAATATACTCCGCCTTTTAAAAAAGACGTCTTTTGCTGTGACATAAGTTTTTTTGCTTGTCTTGCTCTTTCATCAGCCTGTTGCTGGGCTTGATAAGCAATTTCATTTGCTTGATTTTTGTTTTCCTTAATGTACGAATAAGTTGATACCAAATTAGTTATTCCTTGAGCAATTGCTTGAAAAATAACAGCCCACCCCATAAGATCTCCTTTCTATACAACGCTTACATGTTTGTAATATGGAATTATCATTGATATATGGAAAGGCAGCGGACTATCCTGCACAATGTAATAGTGCTTCTCTTTTTCATACGTGCCTTGGTAATATATCTCTTTATAACTATCCATAGGTAAAGGCGGCACATCCAAAAGACTTTTGGTGTCAAAGTCCTGTACCGGTGTCAGATGATACATATCATCTCCAACCTTTCCGCCTGCGGAAAAACTTAAACTCAAACCTATTTTGTATATGTTTTTCATATTTGTAAAAGTTTGAGAAGTTTGAAGCTGCAAACCTAGATTAGGACTCTTTAAAATTCCCTTGTATTTTAATCCGATTACCGCAGTCCCTACCTTGTTTGTATTTGTATTAGTAATATCAACTTGTCCGTTTTCTACAATAAAGTCACCAATGTAACCGCCATTACCGACAACGGATACAGTTTCACCTTCGAGATGTTCCAGGCCTGAAAAAACTGTTGCTGATAAATACCATTGTGAAGTTGAGTTACTTGTCGGATTTAAAAGAACCCTTACCCGTACCTGTGTACTTGATATGAATTCTTTAATATCCATACTGCCATACTCTCGTCCGGTTATTGTTTTGTACCAGATGCGTCTGCCTACATCAGCTTCTGTAAATATTTCTGACTCGCAGGTCAAAATACTTTCTTCATCATCAAGAGTGATCTTTTCATTATGAAGACCGGAATAAACAATTGATGAATCCAGATAATTACAATCTCTCAATTCCTCTGCAATTTTTCTGCGAAAAGCATATTCATCATTGCGTTTTATATTCAATATCTCTTCAGGAGAAGCTCCTTCAGGAATTTCAGAAATAAAGTCTTCTGACCTTGAGAATTCAACTGTATCTGTCAACTTTTCCAGATAATATTTTTCCTGTCCGTTTATGACTCTTTTTATGTTTGCAAACAAATCAAAAATTCCGTCCGGTCTTGTTACGGAACACATATCTACAATTTCACCTTTTGTAGTGAATTTTGACTGAGCATTAACAGCCTCATCATTGGAAAAACATATAGAAAGCAGCTCTCCGTTACACAATCCGAAAATCAGCCCAAACCGGTCAAATTTGTAGGCTAGCTTTTGAACACCGCCTTTGGTTATTTCATAATTTCCTTTTGATAGGTTTGTTGACTTGAATTGTTCCAGCAAAACATCATATTCAAACATATGAATTTGTCTGCCGTCAGATGTAACAAAAAATGCATATCCGTCTACGTAAACAGGTAATACCTTTGAAACAGGAACTCTGCAAGATAATTTTGCTGAAATATCAGTTGGTGTAATTGCTGTAGAAACACTGCCGCCATTTACTGTTAGTATTCCTTCAGGAGTCCCGACAAGAAGCGAATTCACACCTGATAAAAGCCATAATGCACTTGAATTTGCTTCTGCAAGGTCAAATTGATAACCGTCATTTGTATTTGTTCCGGTTGTGATGTTGTTGTAATCTCCTCCTTTTGAACCATACAAATAAGTTGGATATTTTGTAGATGAGCAACGATTTAATCTGTTTTCATAAAAAGCACAGGTGCAAGGATAACCGTGATTTTCCGTTGATGCATTTGATGACAAACTGGCTGTTCCGGAATTTGTATAAGTTGTTTTTATAAGTTCAAATTTATTAGAGGATGTTCGTTTTAATTGATATTCTGGGAAATTGCCGCTTGGATGATCTATATATAAAACATCACTGTTTTGTGTCGTTGACAAATTAAAAATATCTTCACCATACGGATGCGAAATAGTGAGTTCATTTCCTTCATCATTAAGAACTTTAACAAGCTCGTTGTTTTCATTGTAAGACCAGAATTTTATATTATCTTTTGAAAATATAAGCAAATATGATTGCTGCTGATTAAACTTGAATTCATATAATGCAGCGTGTCCGATTTCTTGCAGAAAAGCGAATCCGGGTCTGAAATAAACATCACCTTTTATCGTATGAAAAAAATTTCTTGATATCTCATGTCCGTTTTGAAATAAGGGCAAATCAAAACGACCTTTAATATCACGGTCAATTTGACCTGAAGAAAAATTATTTTTTGGTAAACCTGTTCTTATACTCATTTATCACCTTATCGGATAGTTAAAGTTGAAATTTTCATCAATGATTTTTGCCCCTCTGTAACGTGGTTTGTTGATGACAGTAATTCTGTTATCCCTTCCGTATTTTGTAGAGGCTTCAATATACCTTTGTGCGGCAAGCTGTTTTATAAGCTGTATTTTTTCCAGATCTTCCGTAAGAGACAAACATATTTTTTCTGCCAGCTTCAAAGCAAAGCAGTCGCAAAAATCAGCATCAAATTCGGTAACGTCTTTTATATCTGCAATATAGCGGATATCAACTCTTTCTATTGCTTCATCACAGTAAAAATATCTGCCCTCAATTTGATACAATATATCTTGAATCGGATTGCCTATATTCAGAACCTGCAGCAAATCATGAGGCAGTACATAAGCTTTGCCGTAACCATAGACCGGAACATAATCCGCATATTCCGCAAGCGTTGCTCTTTTTATAGAAAAACTTGCATTCAAATTAGTAAGCAGACTTTTTCTTACAGTGTCATACCATACATTGCATTTTTGGCTTTCTTTTGTATCTTCATCCAGGGATGTAATATTTCTGACATTTAGATAGTCAAGAGCCATATTACAAATATCAACTGCAGATTGTGCCATAACAAAATCCTTTTGTGTTTTTAATCAGAAAAAGGCAGGCTTGCCTTTTTTAATAAAAAACAAGCCCGCCTTTTATTAAATTGTAGAAGTGAGAATAATAACTTTTGAACCTTGCAGTCTTACAGTTTTTATCCAGAGATCAATTGTAATTTCCCAAGAGTTAACGTGTTTTTGTGAACGGTCACAATCCAATCGTCCTATTTCAACAGCAAAACCAATTGACTTTGGAGCCATCAAAACATTAGAACGGATATTGCCTGTTGACTCTGGCAGTATGGGCAAATCAACAGTTGAACCGCCCTGAACGTTACCGGCAAAAGTTACGACATTAAAACCTGAAGCGTTTGAGATAGTGCCTCTGTCAACTGTATTCTGATTTGAATATAATGCATTCATATACTTGTCATCGTCACGCAGGGCCTGTTCTTCTTTTGCAGCAATAGCAAGAGTTACTCCGTTCGTATCAATATATGAATTCTTGAACTGGGTTATTGCCGGTGAGATTACTGTTGAGTAATCAAATTTTGAAGTACCTGCAATTGTAACTACACCGTCTTGTGCTGCGGTGAGAGTTGTTCCTGTGCTGTCAGGCGCACCGACCGTGACAGAACCTACTGCAGCATCAATGATACATTTGTCTGTCATACGGTTTTTAGCTTCTGTAAGGTTTTGGAACAATTCTGACGTCGGGTCAGTGATAAGCTTTACTGCTTTGTCATAAGAATCGACAAGGTAAGTTCCTGTAAATCTTTTTGCTACAGATTTTCTGTTGTCGTTTCTTATTGTGAGATATTGCTTCTCAGGGTTTCTACCTGCAGAAGTAACATCAACAAGTTCATTGCCTTCAATACGTGACACGTTGGAAATACCTTTAATATCCATGTGTTTGATTGCAGGACAATTCAATAGCTTGGTGTCTTTGTTTGCTGCTAATCTTTCAAAGTTTTTTTCAAAAAGCAGCAAAGTTGCATCGTCCAAATTTGGACTTGTGATTACAGCCATTTTTACTCCTTTTCTTTCTGTTTACCGGCTTTTCTAAAAAGCCGATGTAATTAGTAACTACATTTACCTTTTTAGAAATTGCCTGAGTCCAAACAGAAGAATGGCTGTCAGATTTTCTTTAAAAGTATTTTGTTAAATTCCAAGTTCTGATTTCTCAGTTTGCTTGGTTTAACTGTTTGTCAGTTGTTCTGCAGACGGAAATCCACCGTTTTGCGCATTGTTTTGAACTTTATTTTGTTCATTCTTTTTTACGGTTTCTTCTCTCAAATCAACGATATTTGCGCTCTTATCGTGATTTGTATCATCTTTTTGAACATCATCATCAATGTCAAAATCTTCAATAGATTTCTTTTTAACTTCTTCTTTTTTCGTATAAAAGTTTTTGTTAAGTTTTACTTTTAATTTGTATCCGCTAAGATCCAATTCAAGCGAGCCATCGGGCTGACGTTTAAAGAAATCAAGCTCTTCTTGCTCAGCAGGTGTTTTCATAGGGATTTTTAGAACTTTTTTCATATAACCAAGCATTGCTTTTTTACGAAGTTCGGCTATAGGCATAGTTCCCGGAAGAGGAATTTCAAAAATATCATACATACAAGCAAGCTCTTGAATTTCATATTCGCTCAATTCCGAAATTTCTTTTCCAACAAGTGGGAACTCGTCATCTATTTTATTAACTTCAGTAATTACCCAGTGGCGCAATCCCGAAAACATTGGCTTGTTTTTCTGTTTTTTTATCCATGTGGGCAGAAATCTGCTTATAATATGTGAGCCTGCACCTTCAGGATAAAATCTTGACAATTTTATTTCATAATTAAAGTTTGTATAATCCTTGTTGCCGGATCCTTTATCTGTTTCATAAATGCCTTCTACTTTGTATTGATATGTAGCCATTAATATGTACTCCTTATTAATAATTGATTTTTATTTAAATAATTCACGCATACGATTTACTATCGCATCTTTTTCACCGGGTTTTTGCGGACGGCTGTCAAGGTTTTGAAGTTCTTCATAAAGCCTGTTGTATTCAGCGTTTCTGTCAGCCTCTGACATTCTCATCTTTGCAGGATTTGAAGAGTTGTTTGTGCCTTCTTTGTAGTCGTATTTTTCAACAAATCCCTTTGCAACTTTGTAAAACATTTCTACAACAACATTTGGAACAATGTCTTGAATAATCTTTCTGTCTTCATCCGGAAGAAATTCTTTTATAAGATTTTCAACATTCTTTCTCTGTTCTGTATTGCCGTTGAACATCTTTGATATGTTCTGCTCAAGCTCTTGAGGGTCTGTAACTTTTTCAAAATCCTTGAGAGTTAAATCAAGATAAGTTTTAAAAATTTGCTGGCCCTGTTGCGCTGATACGCCCAGTTCTTTAAATTTTTCAGCCATAGAGTCCATAATCTCATCGGTAATAGGAAACTCCGTAGATGCATTTGTCAAAACTTCTTTTAAATTGTAACCGCCTATTTCTTCCGGTGTTTCATATTCCGGAGCAATCTGTTTTATAAGGTTTTCTTTGATTTGTTCAAAATTTTCCAACCTTTTTAAATCAGTTGTAGCGAGATAATCTTCTACCCTCTTGCCGATTAAAGACTGTGAATTGTCATAACTTCTGAACAACTCTGCTTTTAAATCTTCTCCGGTCTTACCGTTAAAAAACTTGGTCCAGCCTTTTGACTTGTATTCTTCGGGAATAGAAAATTCAGCAGTATTGTTCGCTATTCCGGCTTGCGCCCCGTTATCAACATTAATGTCTTGCTGCCCGTTGTTCTCTAATTCATCCATTCTTTTCTCCTTATTAGTCGTATATTTCTATTTGGGCAACAATGTCTTTGGGCAGGACCGCTCTAACAATTGTCCAGATGTCTCTTCTGCCCTTTTTGTATATGAGTACTTCCGGATTAATATTGTTGTCCTGATCATTCCAGCCGCAGCGGTTTTTCAAATATTGCAAAAAGAATTTTCCGTTTACATCTTTGAAAACTTCCTTACATGCGAGTTTTAAATCTTCTATTTCTTTTTTCTCTTTTTCTTGCAGTTCCCTTTCTCTTTCTTTAATAGCATCTACAATACTTTGGCTATTCATAGTCACCTCACATTGCAGCTTGAGCCTGAGCAGTTGCCATATCTTTTGAAGCAGTAGCAGAATCTTTTAAATACTGTGCCTGCTGTAACATTGTCTGCTGTTCAAGCTGTTTCTTTTTCATCTCTTCTAACTGTTTTATAACTTCGTCGTACTGGTATTTAGATTTAATTAGCTTGTCATTTACCAGATTTGAAACTGACTTTAACAAATCAAGGAATTCATAATCATTAATTGCGAATACAAGGTCAGGTTTCATTTGCAATAGTGCCTGCAAATATTGTAAGAATCTTCCTATCGCTTCATAGATTTCAGCATTGCTCAGTCTTTCCAGTTCTCCGTTGAACTTGAGCTTGTACCAGATTTTGTTATCTTTCATTGCCTGTTCAACTACTTCCGGAATAACTTCTCCGTCATCAATAACTTTTTTCTTAAAAGCTATTTCCTCTTCTGTTGTTTCCGGAAGTTCTGACAATTTGTATCCGTAAAGACCGCAATCCTGAATAATTTGAATACATCTGTGACAAAAAGGTTCTACAAACTCTGCTTTTTGCTGACTTATCAAGCCGTTTATTGATTTACCGCGAATGGACATTCTATAGCTGGACTCAGTAGCTGTCATTGCAGTCTGGTTGTTAAAATCAAGAAGCTGATCTATTTTAAAAATATTGATGATATTCTTTTTTAATTCCGGAATCATAAAGTTGATAACCGCAGCAATATCACCGGCTTGAGAAATAGGGAAAATAGGACTCTGCCCGTTTGCTGTTGCCTGTGCATTAAATACCGTAACAGAACCGGCCGAACGGTTTATAACATTGCCCGCAACAAGAGATCCGGATAATACACCCAGCGGTGCATCAGTTATCTTTTCGACATTATCAATCGCATCACCGGAAACGTGGTTCAGCATTTTAATTGCTGACAGAGCAAGTGTTCCTGAAGATTCGCCATAGACTTGATTGTTTACTCGAATCATTCTGCACACAGCAATAGGCATTGTTCTGAAATAATCAACTTTAAATATTTTTTTATCAGAATTTTCAAGAAACCAGTAGCCCTTAAACTTTGCACCCTTTTTGCCTCGTTTGCCCATTAAATAATGATTGTTCGGCAGCATAGCAAATATAATTTTAAATTTTTGATTAAATTTGTTTGATTCGTATGCTCTTTGAACTTCTTCCGGCATATTGTTTAATTTTTGTTTGTCAAATTCTCCGTTTTCATCAAGACAGAACTCTTCAACAATCTGATGTAACCGCCAGTGATAAACTGTATAAACTACATCAATTTTGTTTGCGGCTCCCTCATCAATGCAACAGTTCCAAACTCCAAAAGGCTTGCAGCTCAAGCAGCATTCAGATTGACCGTTTTCAAAAAGTTTTGACTTAAACACCCCCAGACCGGATGTACCAAAAGAAAACTGATCATAACAATAAGATTTCAAAACCGATAAAAAACCGGCATCAGTAGCATTCATTTGTTCAAGAGTTATGTTTGTTACTCTTTTATAAAAGTTTGATAAATCAGCACCCTTCGCCATTTTCTTGATGTATTCAGAAGGCTCAAGAGTAATAGAATCTTTTTCCCAGAGAATACCGGCAAGATAATCTCCGGCCTGATTTGTACACATAAATGCTGTTGGATCATTTATGTATATGTCTTTTTGCTCATTGGGCTGTCTTGTATCTTCAAATTCTGAATTTATTTCATTTGTAATTGAAACAAGTTCCTGTACTTCTTTCCAACGAGGAATATATTTCAGCCTTTCCGTCTTTAGTTCGGAAAATCTTTCAACAACAAGCTTATTCTCTGTTTCTGTTACATCAATCATTTCAACACCCGTAAAGATTTATATTTCCTCTGTAATAAATCTGAAAATCTTCATCCTGAAACTTTGAAGGACTAAAACCTAAAAGTCTGAGCCATTTAATAATTGTCTGATTATGTTTACAGCATTTGTCCATAATCAGGTCATATTCACTGCACCATTTTTCAACCTGTTTTTTCGCACCTTTTAAAAAAGTCAAAATATTTCCTTTGTGCAGCTCATCAGTTGTCAAAAGAAAAATCCCGGCTGCTTTTTCCCCGTTTGCTGTGTGTTGAGGAATCAGTCCGAACAAGCCTACGGGCTTATTATTTTCTTTCAATTTGATTACATACCTGACAGAAAGTTTCTTGATTGCTTCAAATATTTCTTCTTTGTAGCTGTTTATGAACATTTTTAATTCGATAACTGTATCGGAACAAAGATTTTCAAGAACTTCTTTTATCTCTTCTTCATTGTGTGCAAGTTCTAAATACATACCTAACTATGCTCCGAATACTTTTCTTACGGATTTCCCCTGACTGGCATTGAGTTCAGAACCTTTGCTTCCGCCTTCTGTTTCAACAAGTCTTGCTTTTTTTGCTGCAGATTCCTTTTCATCTTTTGCTGCATCCATTTGCGCAGAAGTATCAATGGTCTTTGTCTTTCCGAACCAACCCATATTTATCTCCTTTCAAATTCTTTAATTGAAATAATCGGCAAATTAAAATTGCCGTGTGAAAATTGAAAAATTTGTATGTTACTGTTGCTTTGAAGCAAACAATCAATTTCTTTTTTTACTCTTTCTTGAAAAAAAATTTGATGAACAGTGTTGTTACCGATTATTAATATCTCGTTAAAACCCGAGTAAATCAGATATTCAATGCAGGCAACTATAGTTGAACCTTTGAAAGTAATATGTCCTGCATAAATCAATCTTTTGTTTGGTGCATAATCTCTTGTTGTTATTACATCTTGCGGAAATTTTTGAAGCAAAAGAGCAGCAATGCCATAATCCGTACAAATTCTAAAATCAGGCTTTAATTCTTGCGCATGATGATTGAGTGCAAATTTTTTTATGCCTGTTTTTTGAATAAGTTCTTTTTCATGATGATTTAGAGAAATGCCCGTTAAAATCAGTGCTTTCATCTATAATTTTGATTCCATTTGCTGTTTACAATCTGAATCTGATTTGAATTAAAAGCAAATTCTCTTGATGTGTTTTCAACAGGACTTGCAAAAGTCAGAACAAAAGAATCAGCAAAGTCTGTAGAGTTTATCTCTGTACCTTTTACTATATTTTCTTTTTTCTCAAGTGAATATCTTCCGTTTGAGTCCGATACCTTCAAATCCGGAATAATCCTCAAATCTCTGAAAAATTCTTCAATATATTCTTGGTCTTTGATATAAACACCGCCCGGCTGCATAAACCAATCTCTGGCTTTATCGTACATTTCCGCACGTCTGTTTGCATATTTTTTGCTGTCGTAAGCAGCAGATCCGAACTGTACAAGTTCAACAATAGCACCAGCTCCATGTGAAACGAGTATGTCATAAACTCCGGTCCCGTGACCGTAATCAATAAAGACTCTTGCGGGATTTATTCGTTCTATGAGTCTTAACAAAATACCGGCAAGTCTTACATTGTCCATCTTGTCAAAACGATAGAACTTTTGAACAACACGCCCCTGACGGATAGTAATTATTGTTCTGTCAGAACTTCTTGCAGGGTCAACGCCGATAACTATCGGCATACCGTCGGCAATCATTACGTTTGTACGTGCTGCATCAAGATATTCTGACGGAATAAGAGCGTTGTCATTTCTTAAGAAAGCTTCATTTAAACTGGCCGGATATTCTTGCTTAAAAAGATGTTCTCTGTTTTTAAATTCATTGTTGAGCTTATTTCTTCTCCAGAATATCTGTTCTGCATCGAGACCGTATGTTTTGACTAAGAATTTTTCATAGTCATCATATTTTATAGGCTCAATCAGCGGCTTTCTGTATTCCTTGTTCTTGAACCATGGATAAAAAATTGTCTGAAACTCAGATTCATGATTCAGCCCGATGTTTGCCATTTCATAAAAATACAACCCGTCGCCTGTTGTGCCGTTTGTTGTACTCTCAAGGTATATTTCGCTGTCAAGGTTCTCCGGTATTGTCTGCAATATACCGGCAACAATTTCACTGGCATTCTTCCAAAAACCTACTTCAGACCCGTGAAAAAAATTGTTTGTTTGACTTCGGCCGATTACATCCGCACCGGCAGTACCGACTCTGAACAAACTGTCAGTCTCGAAGGCCAGCATTTTGGAAGAATTGTTTATTAAAGGAATTTGAAAAGAAGGCGGCAGCCCGTCATAATATCTTTTTGCCATAGCAAAAATACTGGCTGCCGTGTCTGTTTTGTCACCGAGTATAAATGCATTCTTTGCTTTTTCAAATAAAACTCTGTGAAACAGTCTTGCTTCAATATATGTCGAAAGGCCCAATTGTCTCGCCTTTACAACAACAAACTTGCAGGGCTGACCGTTTCGTCTTCTTGTTGTTATTTTGTTGTGAAAATCAAGCTGGATGTCATTAAGAGTAAAAAGGATTTTTCCTTTTGTTTTACTCTTTATGATTAAAAAATTGCTGGCAAAATAAGGTAAATCATCTTTGAGCTTTTGTAAAAGCTGCAAATCTATAGATTCCAATTCTGGCATAAATTGCTCACTTTAACTTGTCCAATACATCAGCAAGACTTCCGCCCGTGACTTGATGTTTGTCAACAAAATGCCCCGCCAATTTTCCTTTCAGCTCAATAGCTTTTATTTCCTGTGTGAAATTTTCATTGCCTTCTTTTGCTCTTCTTTGAACATCAGCAAGCTCGTCAAAACAATCTTTGATTGAATAATTAAGCTCATCGACAGCCACTTTTTGCATATTCTTTTTTGCATAATTTATCCATAGGGCTATCTTAGGGTTTTTTAACAGTTTTTGTGCTTCTACTGCAATTGCTTCTTTTGACATATTTTGGCAGTCATAAGCAAAAGAATATGCATCTGACGGACCTTCAAGTCCATTTGCAACATAACGGGAAACAAAATTCTGCTGCTTTGTCTGTAATTTGGGGAGTTCTTCCTGCATAACTATAACCTATAAAAAAATAGGAGATTAGATGTATCTCCTGAATTAGTATTTGGAATGATAAAAAAATTGGCGAGGAGGCACGGGGGAAAATCCCCCGTGATGAAATCAACAGTATGGCATCATTTACTGTTTATTGCTTTTTCCAGCTTTTTGGAACCTGTTTTAAAATCGCATGAATATTGTTTTATGCAGGTTACTTCATTTTTTTTATTTTTTCTTTCAACATTCAAACCGTATACCCAGCCTTGAAAATCATTGCGATTGTTAAAATACTGTTTGTATCTTAGTCTTTTGCTCTCTCTTTTGATGATTTTTTTTGCTTCTTCATTGACAAACCTGTCAATAAAAACTTTATTGTCGTGCATTCTTGTTTCAACAAGCATTGCAAGATTTGCGCTGCATCTTTGACATTTGCCTATCAATAAACGTCTTTCTTTGAAATTTGTAATGTCTTTGAGTTCCTGTACTTCAATAACATCATTTTTTGTATTGCAAACACCGCAACGCAGAAACATTTTCTTTTCTCCTCTAAAAATGCACAATTATAGTGTGTTCACCGATTATTACTTGTTGATTTGCACAGCTCCCGCCTCGATTGTCCCCAATCGAACAAATCACATTTCATAATCTGATCGCTTTCATTTTGTGTTTTAACAGATTTTTTAAAATAAATCTCGTTGAACGATTGAACGATTGATTTTGATTTATGGTAAAAACACTCTTTATTATTTGAAAAAATTCAATTTTACATTTTGTAATAATTGGCTTTAAATATTCTTTGGCTGACTGTTTGAAAATTTAAGTGAGTGTAGATTAAATTTGAAAAAAATAAAAAAATTTGTTCATTATAAAAAATAAAATATTTATTTATAAATATTTTATTTATTTAATTTTATTTAATTTTATTTAATTTTATTTAATTTAATTTACTTTAATGGCATTGCATTTGCATTGCAAACGCATTATAAAAATATATGCAAACGCATTGCGAATGCATTGCACACGCATAAAATATCTAATTTATTGGATACTAAACAAAATAGCTATACATATTGCAGCAATATTAATGCATATTTTAAACAATTTTGTAATAAAAGTTTTTCCGTTAAAAGCCAAGCCTGAATAAATATTTGCAATTGCAATAAAAATTTTATAGAAAATAGTTGTAATAAAAATAATCGCAATAATCATTAGAAAGAACGCAATTATTGCAAAAAATCTGTTTTCAATTGGTGCAAATATTTTTATAATACGAAAGACTATACAAAAAGAAAATATTAAACCTATTGCTGCAGAGTTGATTTTTTTATTCATTTATATCCTTTTTTGACTGCAATTCGGCTTTATTTCTTTTTTCTTTTAATTCTTTTTCCGTATCAAAAATTGACGGAATATTTTTATCATATAAAAGCCCAAAAATCACAGTCCATACTGATGCGTAGCAGAAAAACTGCCAAAATACGCCGAGTTTGGAAAAGTCAACACCAACCAATATATTTGCTGTTAGGGATAAAAAGGCAGATGCAAGAAAAAGCAAAATACACCAACCTTTGGATATTTTCTTTTTATGTATTTTTAAAATTAAAAAAGATATTAACAATGCAGGAATACACCAAAAAATAAAAATAAAAATAATACTAAAAATTATTTCTAAAAAAAATGTCATGTTCACTCCTAAACAAATTATTAAATTCTAAATTTCCTACTATTTTATAACAAAATCCCTCAAATGTCTTTTTTTGCTTGTTCAATAGTAGTCTAAAATTAAAATGATAGATTACATCTATGCAATAGCTAAAAAGAAAGGGTAATTAAATGACAAACTTCATTCTGGAATTGAGCATCGGAATTAAAAATCTTTTTAGAGAAAAAATCAATATAGTGATATTTCTTCTGATACTTATACTCTGTTTCAACATATACGGATATATAAAAATCAAAAAGAAAATAGATCATAGATATTTCAACACAACAACTACGCTTGAACAATTGTATGATGTCAAAATAAATACATATAACGGGGATTTAAAACAATTGCCAAAAGTTAATTAATCAATTTTTTTAATTTAATAATTTCTTCCGCACTCAACGCTATAGTGTCAGCTTGAGTGCTTTTTTCTACTGTTTGCCCGTAGAATAATTCATCAATGCTTACATCAACATTGCTCTTTATTGCGTTTATTTCTTCCATTGTCGGGTCAACCGAATCAAGAATAAACTTTTCAATTCTATTTTCACTTATTCCTGTTCTTTTTGAAAATGCATAAGGTGTTTCTTTGTTTTCAGCCAAAATTTGGCCCAGTCTTTTACCCCAGTTTTTGTAGTTTATTTTGGGCAAATTATTTTGTAATAAAACATGCGTATTTTCGCATTGATTAATAAACATCGGACCTTTTCCGGATACAAACCAGTTAAGATTAACACCTAATTTTATACTCAATTGAGTAAAAAGTTTTATAGAGGGAGTTCTTTCTCCTCTTTCATATCCGGTTAATGTACTTGCTGACATCTCAAGTTTGTCCGCAAATTTTGCAACGGATAAGTCAAGTTCTTTTCGAATAGATTTTAAATTTTCAGTATACATTTATACTCCATTTATATGAAGTTTTGCAAATTATGCAAAATTGAGGTTGATTATTTACCTCAATTGAGTATAATAAGTTTAGTCAATCGTTTAATCGTTGATTGGATATTAGCATAAAAACACGTAAACGGCAAAATTTGCCGTCTTTATCGTGTGACTTTTTATGCCTTAAAAAGGAGATTTTTGGAATGAAAAGCAGAAAAATTTCTACGTCAATTCAACTGACATACTGTCAAATAGAGCAATTAGAAAAAATTTCCAATTTAAAAGACGGAAAACAGTCTAATTCTTCTATCATTCGTGAAGCTTTTGATTTGTACGTAAAAACTATGTATCCACAGTTATCTTGAAATCTGATTTTTGGATGGAATAACGTCAATCGCAAGAGCTAATTAATACGGAGAATTAACAAATGGCAAAAATACTAAACTTTCAAACAAAGCAGCAGCCTGAACAGCAACAAAACATAATTGTACTGCCGCACATTTTTTCAAAGTTATTAAAACAATATCAAAAATATCAAAGCGATATAAAAAATAAAAAAATTGAATTTTTAAAGCAGCAGGCATTTCAATATTTTTATGAGCGTCAGCCTGTAAAAAATATTGTTCCGCAGGGGTTGGATTTGCCGGCTTTTGTACTGCGGCAGCAAGAAGAAGAAAAACGCTGCTCCATTGCAGAATTTTATGCTTCTCAGGTAATGATTACAGTTATCGCAGAGGATAGAGTTGATGAATGCTATACCCGCAGAGTAAAAGAGCTTAAAAATTTAGGTATCAAGGCACATTTCTAATGACAAAAGAAAAGCTAAAACAGTTATATTTTTCACACGATTTTTTTGCTGATAAAGATGAAAAGATTGTCAAAATGTTTTATTACTTTAGAAAAAACATCAATGAATTTTCTGACAGCTTTATACGCAGAAATTTTTTTCACGCCAGTTTTGGCCTTTACTGGGAAATTGTCCAGTATATGCATAGAAACGAGCTTACTGTGGAAGATATCCCTGTTCTTGCAGACGAACTCAGGGCGGATGAGAGATTTATCCGTTTGATAATTGACAAGTTCGGCTTATTTAGAATAGAGGACAACAAAATTATTTCAGACAGAGTTCTGAAAAATTTAAATGAAGTCGTTGAAAAATCCAACAAAAATAAAGATGCCGCACAAATAAGATGGCTTTTGTCTGCATTTAGAAGAGCATATAAAGAAATTTATGATATAGAACCGGTTCTCGTTGCTGAAGAAATAGAAGCATTAAAACGGTATTCAAATATAATTCCAGATTTAAAGGAAAAAATCAGAGATATTATCTACACAATGAAGTTTATCAGATTTGATACATCGTTTGATTTCAAGCAGGGTGCAAATTGGCTGCTTTCAAAAAACAATCTTGCACGTGTATATAACGGCGAATACGGGCCTTTAAAACACAAAAAAACACAACAGGAGCTTAAACAAGAACAGCAGGAAAAAGCCCGTCAGCAAGCAGAAAACAACAAACCGACAGAACTTGATGTTCAGATTGAATGCTGCAGCGGCAAAGCAGAAGCACTTGAGATCATTTCAAATTATTACTCAGATAAAGAAATAAACGCACAAAAAGGAAAAGCTCTTGTCCTGCCTGCGTTTAGAACATTGATGAAAAAGTTTGATATTACAGACAAAGAGGTAATTGATAGATGTCGATTTTAAAACGAACAATTAAAAAAATTATGAATGATGAAATTCAAAAATATTGCGGACGTATCTTTTATTTTGATACTGATACAAAAAGAATAAATCCTGCAAATTGGATTGTCGATACAAAATGTTATGACCACTATTCTTTTGAACTCCATCATGTAATCAAATTTACCCACTATGAAAAAAATAAACAGTGGTATAAAAATCACGGCTTTGAAATGTGTCTGGTACTAATTCCCAAAGTAATGCATCAGCATTTGGAAAATCCGGAGTTTGAATTGAGCAATGATAAATTTTACCAAACTTACGGTATACACAAACACAAACTTCTCTTTAAGAAAAAAGATTTCTTAAACGGTAAATATCCGGACATTCTGAAATACAAAACAGATGATTTTTCTCTCAACGAAGCTGACTTGTCCTGTTTTGATGAGATTTATAACGAAAGCGAGGTGACTTGTGCCTAAAAAAAGATATGTTTCAAGAAAATATCTTGATGAAACTTTTATATTTCCGACAAAAGTTTTGAGAATAGAAGAGCAGAATCTTCTGGTAAATGACAAATACAAAACAGTTTTTTACTGCAAATCAATTAATAATCCGGACGGCATTATGTGCATAGCCTGGGGCAGAACAACAATAAAAGAAGGTGACAGAGTAGAACTCAAAGGCCGGCCGAAAGATAAAATATTTTTGGTCTGGTCTATACAAAAGCAAGCTGCCACAGAGCGGGTTACAGCTTCGCAAGAAATTCACAATGCATAGGTCAGGAAAGGTAAACTAAAATTTCTGCTGAAGTATTCAAAACGCAAAGAGAGTTCAATAACTCTTTTCCGAGCAAAATATATATTTGCACTCGATGTAAAAATCTGACAGAGAATAAATACTTTTGCAGCAAATGCAGAAATCAATCAAACAGCTTTATTTATAAAGGTTATACTTACACAATTTTGGAAACGCATATTACAGAAACAATATTTATACCAATAGAAAGGTTGCAAAATGGCAAAAGACAAACTTGACGTATTAACAAAAGAACAACTGAAAGCAAAAGCACAACAGCTTCAAAACGAGATTGAAACTCTTACAAATGTCATCAAAGCAAGCAATACAACTGTTTTTGATTTGTTGATAGGCGAAGTAAAAAAAGAGATGCAGGACAATATAGCAGAGGAAAACTGGAAAATACTGAAGGAAAATCAAAAAAAGATTGAAGCTTACAGAAGCATTGAAAAAACTTTGCAAAATCAAGAAGAACTTTTGGAAGACAAAAGAGATGAACTGGAAGATGTGCAATATGCAATTGACAATTACCAACCGTCACTCTTTGAACAACAAAAAGAAATTGTTATAGACGGGCAGTGTGAGTCTACTGGTTTTAAGACTAACGGATTTGAAATAGAAACCGGCGATGTATATAAAAATGAAAACGAAGATGGAAAAACAGCATTCTATCTGGTCAAAAAATCTATTGAAAAAGATGATTGCTTCTCCATTATCAGCAATGCTTTTAATGATGAATTGCTGCTGAATTATCCAAAAAATAGAGAACTGATTGAAAGTTCAGACTATATTGGGAATATTTTTCTGTCAGAAGCCGAGCAATCCGCAGAAGAGCTGCAAAATGCTTTGAATGCTTTAAAGGTAATTAATGAAAGTGTAAACAAAACAGAGGATGAACAGCCTTCTGAATCAAACTAAATGGTAAATTATGACTAAAACAAATGAACATCTTCATACATCTTCAGGAGCAAATGACGAATGCTATACATATAGATATGCCGTTGAGCCGTTGCTCGAGTATCTTGAACCATTCAGAAATAAAATTATCTGGTGTCCTTTTGATACAGAAGAATCTGAATTTGTAAAAGTGTTTCAAGAAAACGGCTATAAAGTAACGTATTCTCATATTGATTATGGTCAGGATTTTTATAAATACGAACCGGAAAAATGGGATATTCTTATCAGCAATCCGCCATTTTCAAATAAAACCGAGATGTTCAAACGTGTAATCGGTTTCAAAAAACCTTTTGTAATCCTTATGTCAATATCGTATTTGAATGACGGAACAGCTGCAAAAGTTTTTAAAAATATTGATTTGCAGATTTTGAGCTTTGATAAGCGTATGGAATTTAAAAACCAACCGAATGACAAGAAAATCAATTTTCTAGCAGCTTATTTCTGTTCCGGTTTTTTGCCGGACAATGTCTGTCCGGCTTCTAAAATAGTTTTTTCAAACTTTAAAAACCGCAATCAGTTGAATTTATTTGAGGGTGTATAAAATGCAGCAGCAAATAATTGAACATTACGGATATGAAAATCAGGCGCAAAAGCTAATCGAAGAATTGCAAGAGCTGCAGCACGCCATAATCTATGAAGGTGAAGAAAAGGTTAAAGAAGAAATGGCGGACGTACTGAATCTTATCGAGCAAATATCACACTATAAACACTGGGAAGCTGATATATACAAGGTTAAGTATTTCAAGATTCAATGCCAGCTGGAAAGGATGAAGAATGAGTAAAGATTTATCAAAGCAGCTTTGCGAGCTGTGTGGGATTAAACAGACAGTAGACTTCACCAAGTCTGAGAATTTTGTAAGGCTGTTAAAAATTTGGCTAGATATCTTCAAAGAATTCAGACTAGAAAGACATAGTATGTCTATGGAACCTGAGGAAAAACTTATAACTGACTGCTTAATCAGAACCAGCGATGATTTTTATCCAGTAAATAAACTCAAGCAATCAATCAGAGAGGCAGGGTGGGTGTATGAGTAGAATGCTAACAGCAGAAGAAATAAAGGAAAAATTAAAAAAAACAACTCAAGACTATTACTATGATTTACACTCCGGTAATCTTACACAGACAAAAAGATTACGAGCTAAAGAACGAATAAAAATATTAAAAGAAGTATTGGGATTACCTGAATCAGATATATTGGACGACTTAATGAAAGGCTAACAGATGATTAAATTCTTAATAGATTTTTTTACAAAACTCTCAAATATATTGGCATACATCGCTGATTCTTTAAGAGATGCCCAGTTCCACGAAAGATATTATGTGTATGTTCCGACTGGTAACAAACCGAGATTTGTACATCATAGCTATAAATCCGCACGGCAAGAGGCAGAAAGAATATATAAAAAACTCAACAAAGATGAAACTGTTGAAATTTTGCAAGTAGTGAACAGTTTTGAACCGGAAATACCATTTTAAGGAGAAGAAATAATGACTAACCATATCGAACAACTAATGAAAGCCGTAGGGGTGGAAACAAAAACAGAATCATATTGTAAATGGGAATGTGAAAAACCTGCTTTGGAAACAAGTCCTATTTGCCACGATGCAGATTGTTTGTTTCGTAAAATTAGGACTTTTTACCCTGCCTTCACCCCCGCAAAGCAGCTTGAGTTGATTAAGTTGATAGGTGATTTTAACTGTTTTCAAGATGAGATAAGCAACTGGGTTATGACTCATCATGATATAAATCGGGTGAGGTCTTATAGAGTTGAAGGCAATAAAGACTTTTCTGATACTTTAGCAAATTTTATTTTGTACTTAATTGTAAAAAAACAACTCGACAAATCAGAAGTAAAGAGGATTTTGGAGGATTAAAAATGAAATCATTATGGTTTACGCCTATGACAGGTGGCGTTATAGGGATTGTAAAAACGGAATCCGGCAGGATTTATATAGGTCTGGGAAAAGGATTAAATGAAGAATACGATGCAAAGTTTATTGCACAATACGGTTCACAACTTGATTTGGACTTTTTATCAAAACAGCTTAAAGACTAAGAGGATTTTGGAAGATGTTTGAATTTTTAACAAGCGATTATTCACTAAGGATACTGGCAAATCTGCTAATGGCAGAAGTTCTTATAGGGTTAGGGATTTCATTTTTTGTAGTGGTAGCAATAATATTAGCAAGTTTATGGAGAGTATTCAAACAATGGTAACTAACTACGAACGAATAAAGGCTATGAGCGTTGAGGAAATGGCGAATCTGATTAATTGCTGTTTTTGCACCGACTCAAGCGACTTTATCCCTTGCAAAACTTGTTTTATACGAAAATTGTGCGATGAAATGAATAAAAATTATACAAAAACTGAAATCAATATTGAAAAAATCAAACAATGGCTTAAGAACGAGGTAGAGAATGACTAAATACATAGTAAAAAACTGCCCTGCGTATGGTGTAACAACACCGACAAGTTGCGCTTTGACAAGTGATGATTCTTGTAAATTTACCGACTGCCCGATAAAGCAGGTGGTGGAGCTTGTCAAGCAATATAACGAGGCATACGAAACAATACAACGCCCTATACCGCCGTTAAACAAACAAATCCTGCAGACCTTGCAGGTAGAAGAGGTGGAGTGATGAAAATAGCAGTTATTTTTATATATCTTTTTGTATTACTTCTGGGAGTTTTATTCATCAGTTGCATAATGGCAGTTGTACCTTTATCTCAGATAGTTGGTTTTGTTCTGGGCGGTCTTTGGGGTTGGAATATTACACAAGTATTTATAAAAAAATAAAAGATTTATAGAAAGAGAGCAGATAAATGGCAGATAAAGAACTAAAAGATTGGTGTAAAACTTGCAACGTAGAGCCTCCGGCTATGAAATTCAAATGTCCAGAATGTGAGCATAACCCTGATAAAGAACAGATAATAGTTGATGGGGTTGATGTTATGGAATGTGATAACTATTACATTGAACAAGAAACTGACCAGGTTAAATGTGATAATGACGCTAGATATTGCAGAGAACATAAAAATTATTTATTCAAGCAACTCGCCCGCAAGACGCAGATAGTTGAACAACAACACAAGACAATTGACGAACTTATAGGCTGTGTCAGTCTTTGGGAAGAATTTACAGAAGAAGAAAGCAAACTTGCAAAAGACTCATCAATAGCTGATTTGATTATGCTGCTTAGAAAGAAAACGCAGGAGTGCGAGAAATATTTTAAGCAAAGAAACAATATTCTTGAAGAATGTAAAAGATATCAAGAAGAAATAGGCAAATTACAAAAATCACAATTTTGTGTAGCGTATGAAAAAGATTGTCATAAAGTTCAGGAATACAAAAATAAAATCCTCGACATCATCAGCGGATTTGCGGACGGACGGAGCAAAGCGAGTCCGGATAGCGAACAGATTGAGCATACTGCGGCAAAACCGCAAATGCGAAACTCTGTGAGCGTGGAGCAAATCCAAGACAACAAAGCGAAAGGTGGAGAGGATGAACGATTTTGAACTATTACAAGCTGTGTTTGCGAAAAATAGAGCGAGTAAAAAGCAGTGCAAGGACTGTGTTTATTATGTAGAAAATTATAAAGATGATTATACATTACGGCATTTTGGATATGGTGAAATCAAATATAGACCGGCTTGTCGCTTTAATAATAATTATACTTTTGTAAGTCATAATCCGGCTAGGCTTTGTAATTATTATGAAAAGAAAGGAACATAAAATGGCAAACGATATCACCCGCCAATTCTGGATTTTGATATCTATAATACTAACAATTTTTATTACTGTTGTTCTCTTATGCAAAGGACTTTTCCTATGACAACAATTCGTCAAAATTTTGCAACACAAATTGAATCGGAAATACTAAAAAATCCGGAACTTATAACAAATTTTGTCTGTATAGTTGCAGATGAGTTAAGCAATACAGATTTAATAAGAATCCATCAGCTATTTTTTAATTCAAAACAAACAGTATACAAGAAGATAAATTTAACAAATTAATATGGCTAAGCCTTGTTTTAACGTAATATATGAAGATGATAATATAACAATTCCAGAAGTTGATGACTGGGATTTACTTTATTTCGGTTTATATTTTATGAAAATTAAGGAACGAGAAATATTAAAAGACACAAATGATAAAAAAGTAAAACTTATAAGGTTTTAAGAATAATAAAAAATTGAATTCACTACAAAAGTAATATTGCTTATCATCAATATTTTTTATAGAATTAAAGTGTGAAATCAGCAGTAGTATATGTTCGTGTATCCACGGAAGAACAGTTTAAGCATGGTTTTAGTGTAGAAACTCAAACTCAAACTTGCCTTGAATTTGCACAAAGGCAAGGTTATATTGTGCGTAAAATTTTTACAGAAGAAGGCTTGAGTGCAGGCAATTTGAATAGGCCAGAAGCACAAAAAATGCTGAAATATTGTAATGAAAAGAAAAATAATATAGATGCTATTGTGGTTTGGCGATTAGAACGTCTTTCAAGATTTAATGTCGATTATCATGGAACTATTAGACCTATACTCATAAATAGAAAAATAAAACTATTGTCTGCAACAGAATTTAACGCTGACACCATTGAAGGCGAATATATGCGCAATATTATGATGTGTAATGCTGAATATGAGTTGAGTCTGATACGTTTTCGCACGACAGAAAATATGAAAACGATTGCAAGAGGTGGCCGAAAGCCAGCCAAAGCTCCTATTGGTTATTTGAATGATATAGATATTAATGGGAATAAAATAATAAGAGTTGATGACAAGAATGCGCAATATGTGAAAAGAGCATTTGAATTATATGCAACCGGTATGTATTCATTTAGAACGCTTGGAGATTATTTGTATCTAGAGGGGTTTAAAAATCCAAAAACAGGTGATAAATATCCACCAAGAAAATTCGATTGGATGTTAAAGAATCCTTTTTATATTGGCCGTTTTGAGTGGGGCGGTGAACTATATGAAGGAAGTCATACACCAATAATTTCAAAAGAATTATTTTATCGTGTACAGGCAATGTTTGAAAATATAGATAGATCGAAGAAACATGATGTGCAGTTTGCATACACTGGTTTAATAAAATGTGCTGATTGTGGGTGCTATTATACAGCACAATTGAAACGTGGAAAAAATAAAAATGGTCATTACATTTATTATTCTTGTTCCAATTCTAAATTTCAGCATAAAAAATTAAAGTATTATAGAGAGGAGTATTTTGATAATACTTTTGCAAATATTCTTGAAACGATTCATATATCACAAGAACATATTGAACGATTGAAAGTATTAGCAAGTGATTATTTGAAAGAATTTAGCGAATATGAGGTTAAAGCAACACAAGAAACAAGACATCAAATTGATGTTCTAACAAAAAGAATCAAAAATAGCTATATTGATAAATTAGAGGGTAAATTACCCGCAGGTATGAGCATAGCTGAATTTAATGCCATGCATAAAGAATGGCAAGAAGAAAAAGATAGATTGATAATGAAACTAAATGAACATAATGTAAGTTCAAAATTTATTTATCAAAGAATAGACACACTTTTGAAATTTTCTGAAGAATTGCCAGAGCTGTTTTTAAAAGCTACTCCTGAAGAAAAGAAACTTATAGTGACAACTATGACAAAAGGAATAAAATTTGACGGAAAAAATTTAATAGTCAGCTTAAAAGACACATTCAAAGCATTACAAAGTGTTAAAAAATGTGTATGTGAAACTGAAAAAAACAGCAGCCTTAGAACCCTAGAAACACCTATGAATACTAAAAAAGAGCCTCATTTTGAAGCTCTTGATGTAAATGGGGCGGGTAATGGGATTCGAACCCATGTATATCGGAACCACAATCCGAGGTCTTAACCACTTGACGATACCCGCCACAATGTTGTTTTTAATTTTTGATTTAGCTATAACACATCTGTTATCAATCGTATAGCCAATATATCAATAAAAAAAAAGTTTTTCAAGTAGTTATTTATTTTTTACCCCGCTAAGTAGTGTAAAATTTCTTAAAAAATGATATACTATTTTCAACAGAAAAAATAAGGAGAAGACACTAATGTCAAAAGAGGATAATTCTATCAGTTTTGGTATGGGACTGTTGGCCGGTGTAATCGGCGGTGTTGTTGCTGCTATCTTGTATGCGCCAAAATCCGGTGCCGAAACAAGAGAAGAAGTAAAAAATTGTATAAATGAATTTGCACAAAAACACGCCCCGGAAATTAAAGAGGCTAAAAAACAGGCTCTTGAATCGCTCGATATGATGAAATACAAACTTGAAAAACAATATAATAAAATCAATGCTCATATCAAAGCAAAACAGATGGCAAAAGCCAGAGAAATGGAAGATAGATCTTACGATTTTAATTAACAAAAAAAAGAATTAGGAGAAATATATGTCTACAGCACTTACTGTAAGTTTAATAATACTTGTATTTGTCATCATTGCTGCGATAGTTGCAGTTACTATTTATCTTGTAAAATTCTTAATGGAGCTGTGTCTTTTGACAAAAAGCCTCAATGAAACTACAGAAATAGTAAATAAAGATTTGCAGCCGATTTTGACAGAATTTAAAGACACAATGAAGAGCGTTAATGCTATAGCCAGAAATGCTGATACTCAGGTCGCTGCATTAAGAAAATTTGTTTCTGCAGTTATTGGATTTGTTTCTGTTTTTGCAGGAAAATTCAAATTCCTGTCAGGCAGCTTTATGAAAGGCTTTTTGGCAGCATTTAATCTTTTTAGAAAAAAATAAAATGTTATTATTTGTAAAGTTTGTATAATATCCGCCTGTACTAGTGTTTAGACAGATGTAAAAATGGGTATTTTATATAAATATAGAAGAAAATATTGAAATTAATATTTAAAAAGTAAATAGTCCAAAGGAGAATGATTATGTCAACAGGAAAATTTTTAGCAGGTTTTATAGTTGGTGGTGTAGTAGGAGCTGTTATGGGTCTTTTATTGGCACCACAATCAGGTGAAGAAACACGTGAAATGTTAGCAAGAAATTCTGAAGAACTCAAAAACAAAGCAGAAAAAACTGTTAAAGAAATTCAGGGTAAAGCAGAGGACATTGTATCTGATATGCAGAAAAAAGGCGACGATATAATGGAAAAAATTCAGGATATGATTAACTCTAAAAAAGAAGAAAAAGAAGCGTAAAAATTTATTTGTAAAAAAAGAAGCTCTGTAGAATATCTGCAGGGCTTCTTTTTTGTCTTGAAATGATTGTTTTTTATCTTGAACAAATTACTCTTGCTGCGTGTACACCGGAGGCAGAGGCCTGTATCAGCCCTCTTGTGACGCCGGCTCCATCGCCAATGGTAAAGAGATTTTTTACCTGTTCTGTTTCCAGTTCTTTTGTTAGTTTTACACGGCCGGAATAGAATTTAACCTCAATACCGTATAGCAGAGTGTATCTGGAAGCAACGCCCGGAGCGATTTTGTCAAGAGCCTGAAGCATTTCTATAATAGCTGTCATTTGTCTGTAAGGAAGAACAAGACTCAAGTCCCCTGGTGTTGCACATTGCAGTGTCGGGGTAATTATGCTTGCTTTGATTCTGTCAGGTGTGGAGCGTCTGCCGTCTAACAAATCTCCGAAGCGTTGTACAAGTATTCCGCCGGAGAGCATATTGGCCAGTCTTGCTACGTGTTGACCGTATGCAATAGGTTCTTTAAACGGTTCTGTAAACTTTTCGCTAACCAGAAGAGCAAAGTTGGTGTTTTGTGTTCTTTTTTCTGCATAGCTGTGGCCGTTTACCGTTGCTATTCCGTTGTAGTTTTCCGCAACAACTTCGCCGTATGGGTTCATACAGAAGGTTCTTACTTCATCACCAAAGGTTTTTGAGTGATAAACGAGCTTTGACTCATACAATTTGTCTGTAATGTGTGAAAATACGGGAGCCGGCAGCTCTACTCTGACCCCTACGTCTACGGCATTGTTAACCATACCGATTTTGTTTTTTGCAAATTCTTTTGTGAGCCAGTCAGCACCTTCTCTACCGGGGGCAATAATAAGATATTCCGCTCTTATTTCTTCTCCGTCGGAAGTGACAAAGCCTTTGACTTGTTCATTTTCTACTATCAGGCTTGCTGCTGTCTTTTTGTTTAATATAGTGATTTTTTCGCTGAGAAAATCCTGCATGTTTTTCAAAACACCGAGGCTTCTTTCAGTACCGAGGTGTCTTACCGGTGAATGAACAAGTTTGAGTTCAGCAAGTGTTGCCGCTCTTTCAATTTCTGCAAAATCTTCTCTGTTTGTGCCAAAAACTTCATCTGTAGCACCGAATTTGAGATAAATGTCATCCGTATATTTTACAAGATTTTCTACCTCTTTTCTGTCCATATAATCGACAAGGTGGCCGCCTACATCCGGAGTGAGTGTCAATTTCCCGTCAGAAAATGCTCCAGCACCGCCCCAGCCGCATAACAGACCGCAGGTTCTGCAGTTCATGCATTTTTTTACGCCTTCTCTCAGCGGACATTTTCTTTCTTCAATTTTCAGACCTTTTTCTACGATAAGGACTTTCCAGTCCGGTTTCAGTTTCATAATTTCCAGTGCAGCAAAAATCCCTGCAGGGCCTGCACCGATAATAGCTACATTGTAGTTTGAGGCAATATTCATTCCTGATTTTTCCTTATTTTTTCCATACATTTCGATTGTAGCCTAAACAATTTTTAAATGACACAAATAATAAATCTTTTTAGAAAAAATTTACAAGTACTAACGCAGAAAAAGAATTTGTGCTATAATTTGCAAAAAGTTTTTATTAGAGGGGTTAAAATGCAATACTTAAATAATGTTCTGGAAAATTTAAAAGCAAAAAATAGCAACGAACCTGAATTTTTGCAGGCTGTATATGAGGTTTTAACAACAATAAAACCGGTTATAGAAAAACATCCTGAATTTCAGGCAGAAGCATTGCTGGAAAGAATCACAGAGCCGGAAAGACTCATCTCGTTCAGAGTTCCTTGGATAAATGATAAAGGTGAAGTCAAAGTCAACAGTGGCTTTAGAGTACAGTTTAACGGCTCTATCGGGCCATACAAAGGCGGTTTGAGATTCCACCCCAGCGTAAACCAGAGTATAATGAAATTTTTGGCATTTGAACAATGCTTTAAAAACGCTTTGACCGGTCTGCCGATAGGCGGCGGAAAAGGCGGCAGCGACTTTGACCCGAAAGGTAAATCCGACAGAGAAATTATGCGTTTTTGCCAGAGCTTTATGAACGAGCTTTACCGTCATATCGGGCAGGATGTTGATGTTCCTGCCGGCGATATAGGCGTAGGTGCAAGAGAAATAGGCTATTTGTTCGGTCAGTACAGAAAAATCAGAAACGCTTATGAAGCAGGTGTTTTGACAGGCAAAGGTCTTGAATACGGCGGTTCTTTAGCCAGAAAAGAGGCTACAGGCTACGGTTTAATTTACTTTATGAGAGAAATGCTCAAAGAAAACAATGCTGACTTGAAAGGCAAAACCGTTATAATTTCTGGTTCCGGAAATGTTGCTATATATGCCTGCGAAAAAGCTCAGCAATATGGTGCAAAAGTTGTTGCACTGAGCGATTCTAACGGTTCTATTTATGATGCGCAAGGAATTAACCTCGATGTAGTAAAACAGATAAAAGAAGTTGAAAGAGGCAGAATCAAAGAATATGCAAACAGAGTAAAAGGCAGTGTCTATACTGAAGATACAAACTCAAGAAGCATCTGGAAAATAAAAGCAGATATTGCTCTGCCCTGTGCAACTCAAAATGAAATTACGCTGGAAGATGCAAAAACTCTTGTTGCAAATGGTGTGATGGCTGTAGGCGAAGGCGCAAATATGCCGACAAACCTCGAAGCTATAGAGTATTTCCTGGAAAAAGGAATCCTTCTCGCTCCGGCAAAAGCAGCAAATGCCGGCGGGGTTGCAACTTCCGCTCTGGAAATGAGCCAGAACTCTATGAGATATTCTTGGACGTTTGAAGAAGTTGATAAAAAACTTGATGATATTATGTCGAATATCTTTGCAGCCTGCAGTTCTTCTGCTAAGGAATACGGGCTTGGCAAAAATTATGTTGCAGGTGCAAATATAGCTGCTTTTGACAAGTTGTCAAATGCTATGATTGCTCAGGGCATAATATAATTTTATAAAATTATTTTAAAAGGAGTTCCATATTTTCGTCTGTCAGGGGATTTACAAAAATCAGCCTGATAGACGGTGCATGCCTGTGCAGTGCCATTGTTTTCAGTTCTATACTTTCCTGCGGATTTATTGTAGTTGCAGCTTGGAGCTGTTTGTCGTATCTTTGTGCTTCTTGATTGGCACTGATGTTGCCTATCTGGTTGCTGATTAAAATAAACGGAACAGCTACAACCGACCCGATTAAAGAAAGTGTCAAAGTCGGCAGTGCCAGTGCAACTCCGGCTCCGAGCGTTTCTGCTGCAGCTCTTGCTCCTGTGCGTTTTACGGAAAGGTAAGCTACTTTGCTTGTCGCATTATCCCAGATGCTTACGCTTTGTATTGTGACAGGTTTGTTATAAACATTGTGTATTATATAATCATATCCCGTATAATCTTTTGAGAGCCTGCTGTGCAGGTGTCTTGTTTTTCTTTCCAGTTTTATGTAGTCGTTTTCTTCTGTTTTTGTGAGTGCAGCTGCTTTCAGACACATAGAAAAATTGAGTGTCAGAATACAAATAAGTGCGATAAATTTTTTTGTAATAATTTTCATGCTATGCCTGTCCTTGAATTTCGCTGCATTGTGCAATTATTCTGCTAACGTGTTCGATTTTGTGTTTAAATATTTCTTTTATCTGGGCATCCGAATTGTTTGTTATTATGCCGTTGTATAAGAATGCCAGCATATCTGCAATTTGTTGCAGATAAATATACAGACCTTTTTTGTACGCATTATCAAAAGCCTGCTCTGCACAGAAGAGAGCCTGTTCTATGTTTGTGTTTGCACCTTGTGTTCTCAGCATTATTTCTGAAGAAAGAAGTTTGAACATTATTACGAAATAGTCTGATATATTTGTGTCATTTTCCATGTTGAGTATGGAGTTGTTTACGATTCCTGCACTCATATCAATATTATTGTCATCAGCTTCTGCTTTGGCAATAAATATCCAGCTGAGATAAGTTATGTTTTTGAGCCCTTTTTGTTCGGACAAATCAAGAATATTGTAGAAAATTTGTTTTGCCTTTTTGGAATTTCCAAGATTTTGGTATGCAAAACCTATCATCAAATCGCAGAAGTATTCCATCTGGTGCAGATGCAGTGCAGCGGACTGCAGTTTTGCATTGTAGATATAGTTGCCGAGATTGTTCCAGTCCTGATATTTCCACGCCACAAGCCCCTGTAAAATAGGGAACAGTATCGTTGAATATTTGTCGTTTAACCCCTGTCGTGCAAGATTTTTGAGAGGTTCTATTATATTCTGTCCGGCAAAAAAGTCACTGAGCAGCACAAGTAGTTTGAAACAGGTATAATGCTGCGGTGTCTTTTGCTCCAGCTGCATAATATATTCTATTCTGTCAGGTGAAAGCTGTATTACCTTTGCGGCACAGATGAAAAACAGTGCATCAAGTATTGCATCATCAAATTGTTTTTTTGAAAAACCTTCCGGCAAAATAGCCTGATTTATTGTTTTAAGGTCAATATATTTGAACAATTCTTCGCCGAGTTCAATACATTCGTTTAACCTTCCGAGGTTAAAATATATTTCCAATGTAACAAGGTTTACAAGGTAATAGTTAAGGTTAAAATCTTTGTTGTTCGGATTAAATGAACCAGCAGGCGTTCTTGAGATGATTTTTCCTATGTATTCCAGTGCATTGTTGTAATTTCCGCTAATCAAACAGCTCTGTACGAGTTTGTTTGCCACTTCTTTTATTTTCTGGTCTTCCTGCCTGCTTTCCAGATTTGTCAAAAGCATTTGTAAAAAGTTCAGGATTTTGTCCGGATAATATTTGTATAAAAGTGATGCAAGCTCTGCATAAACCTCCATTTTGACCTGTTCTACGGTTCTGTCGGTTTCTTCATCAATGACATTATCCACAAGGGACAAGAATTTGTTTGTGCAGTTTAAGTATGCACAAAAATCTCCGATTTGGCTGGATATCATTGCTATAGAATGCCATTGAGCAAAGGCTTCTTTTTTCAGTTTTGCAAATTCCAGTATCTGAGCTTTTACATTGTCAGGTACTGTAGTTTTTATGTATACATTTTCTAAAAGCCAGTTTGCAAGCTCTGCCAGTTCTTCTTTATCTGTGCATTCAATCAAATTTGTGCGGTACAGATTGTAGTTGGTGATTAAAATATCTTTGTCTTCAATTATTTTTATAAAGTTGTGGCTTTCTAAGTATTTTAATATTTTTATGTCATCTTTTATATTCAGTTCATGAATATTTGCAAACTGGTGTTTTTCTCCCATTAATAAGAGGCTTGTGTATAGTTCAAATGTATTGTCTGCACAGCGTTTTAGATGAGTGATTCTTTTTTGGACAAGTTCATTTATGTCTTTTGGAATAACAATCATCTTGTCGTGCAATACTTTGTAGCTGCCGTCTTTTTGTTCAAGCACACTGTCATCTACCAGATATTTTAGAGCTTCGTTAAAATAGAAATACGAGCCTTTCGTGTTTTCCAGAACTTTTTCATAGAAGAAAGAGTCCTGTATCTGTTTTATCCTGTCAATATTTTTTGTGACTATTGCTTTGTTAGAGGAGGGCTTGAGTTCTATTTCAAAGTAGTTTGCCGAAGTCATGAGTTTGTAAATTTTTCTGTGAAGAGAATATTCATCAGCACACGAAACAATAAAACCTATGTTGCCAAGGCCATTGTTTTCACAAAGGTATTTTATTATCTCAAGCGAGCCTTCGTCCGTGTTTTCCATATCATCAATCACAAAGATTGTTTTGTACGGGATTCCTCTGATAAAGTTTGTAAAGGCTTCAAAATAGTTGTATCTCAAATCTTCCGGATGGACTTTTGACGGAGGTTCCATCTTGAATAGTGCCTGAATATTCGTATCCTGTGATACTGCATCAACAAGCTCGGGATGCAAAAGCAAATTTGTTTCATCAATGTTTCTATATGCAAGTATAAGCTGTTTGAATAAGCCGTAAGGGCTGTATTTGTTTTCTTTCGGACAGCTGAATCGCACAACATTGTATTCTGAAAATATTTTGTGAATATCTTCTGTCTCAATCATTGAGAGTTTGCCCAGCCTGTCGGCAGAGCGTATCGAGATAATAGGATTTGTTATATTTTGAGAATGTATTTTTTCAAACTCATTGAGCAGTGTGTCCGCTTTTGCTCTTAAGAAAGTGCAATTCAGGCTGGAGAAGTTTATCAGCTGTTTTTCATCCGGCTCTTCTTCCGGTTCATAATCAACATTTTGCGGCAGTTTTACACTGTTTATATCAGGCTGCTTTTCTTTTTCGAGTTTTATAATCTGGTGTAGAATCAGTTCAAAAAACATTACCATCTGATTTTTTACATAAATTGCACTGAGCGACTGATACGGGTATTTTAGCTTTGTTGCCTGATATACGTATGAGTCTGCAACTACTTCTGTATTGTGGAAAAGATGCGCCTTGTCGTTTGATGAATATACAACGTTTATGTTAATACCTGATTTGTATTCCGAGGGTTTTGAATATACGTCACGTTTTTGCACAGCCATTTGTGCTTTGATTTCTATTCCTTTTGCTTCAAAGAGTTTTTGGTTTATTTCAGTAATTGTTTGTGCAACATAAATTGAAAAATCAATGGCAGAGCTGCAGGACTCTACAAAACTGTAGTCCTTGCAAAAACGGATGATAAAAGTATCCTCAAGTATTTGCACTCTCAGTTTTTTTCTTGCAGCTGTTTTTTTAATGAGAGTATATAAGTTTTTTTTGAACTGTTCGACGATTTTGTCGCTTTTAAAAGCATTTTTGATGTCTTCGAGATTGGTAATTTCTATTGTGAGTACGGCAAATTCTTCTATAACGGATTCTCTGAGTCCTATGCTGGCATTTATATCCATTCCGCATTTCGGGCATTTTTCAAAAGCAGTTGAATTGAGTTTGCCGCATTTGTAGCATTTGTTTATCGTAACTGCACCGCATTTTTCGCATACGGTGTTTTTTGTGATTGCTCCGCACACAGGACATTTTAGCCTCAAAACTTTTTTACATTTCGGGCAAACCAAGGCTTTATCACCAATTGGAGTTTGACATTTGGGGCAATTCATCTAGATTACTTTCATGCGCATTATAAATTTACTCTTTAATATTATAATATCTGCAATTAAAAAGTAATCATCTTAATTATGGATAATAAACAAAAAGCCGACTGACACGTCGGCAAAGTTTTCATCATGGAGAAAAGGAGTGGAAGAGAAAGTATAAAGAGAATTGGCTACATTAATATAATTCCCATTATTTAATTTATATAACATATATTCTGTATATATTTTACATATATTTACAATTCTTTTATTTTCTAAACCAAAATCGTATTTTTGTGTACATTAGAGCCGAAATTTGCTATATTAGTTTGAGTAGGAGTATAGAAAAGAGAAAATATCATGGGGCAAACAATAGCAGAAAAAATTATTTCACAACACGCCGGACACAGCGTCAAAGCAGGAGAACTCTGTATTGCAAAAGTAGATGTAGCAGCAGTGCAGGATGGGACAGGCCCCTTGATGGTGCAGGAGTTTAAAAAACTCGGTAAAGAAAAACCTGCGAATCCAAAGCGTTGTATATTGTTTATTGACCACGCTTCTCCCAGCCCGAGAAAAGAGCTTTCCAATACACATATTGTGTTGAGAGAATTTGCTAAAGAAACAGGCGCAATTTTATCCGAAACAGGCTGCGGTGTGTGTCACCAGAGATTGGTCGAGTCTTTTGTAAACCCCGGAGAAATTCTTGTAGGTGCTGACTCTCATACCTGTACATCCGGTGCGTTAGGTGCTTTTGCTACAGGCATGGGTTCTACTGACGTTGCCGTCGCTATGGCTATGGGCAAAACCTGGCTTAAAGTTCCTCAGACTTTTAAAATTGTCGTAAACGGTGTATTCCCGAACGGTGTGTATGCAAAAGATTTGATTTTGCATTTAATAGGCCTTATCGGTGCTGATGGTGCCACTTACCGTGCATTGGAGTTTCACGGCTCTACTATAGAAAATATGACTATGGCTGACAGATTTACTCTTGCCAATATGGCAGTAGAGGCAGGTGCAAAGGCCGGATTGTTTGCTACGGATGAAAAAACAAAAGAATTTTTAAAACAGCACGGCCGTGAAGACAAATTTGTAGAAGTCAAACCCGATGCCGATGCTGTTTATGAACGTGTAATAGAAATTGATGCATCAAAATTAGAACCGACTGTTTCTTGCCCGCACACAGTGGACAATACAAAATTGGCGAAAGAATTAAAAGATGTTAAAGTTAATCAGGTCTTTGTCGGGACTTGTACAAATGGCAGAATCGAGGATTTGAGAATAGCTGCAAAAATATTAAACGGCAAACAGGTAAATCCTGATGTGAGAATGATAGTTGTGCCTGCTTCAAAAGAGGTTTATAAACAGGCTATAGAAGAAGGTGTTATAACAACACTGGTTGATGCCGGTGCGCAGATTCTCGGCCCAGGGTGCGGCCCTTGCGTAGGGGTGCATGCCGGCATACTGGGCGACGGAGAGGTCTGTCTTGCTACTCAGAACAGAAATTTTCAGGGCAGAATGGGCAATACAAAGGGCTTTATCTACCTTGCTTCTCCTGCGGTAGCTGCTTGCAGCGCAATAACAGGATATATTACCGATCCGAGGACAGCATAATATGCCTGATTTGATTGATACAAAAGAAAGTATTTCAAAAAACTTTAATACTGATATAGTAAAAAGCGGGCTGCCTGTATTTGTGTTTGGTACAAAAGGTATGGCAGAAGATGTGTACAACTGTTTTTCTGCTGCGAACATAGATGTTGCAGGGTTTATTGATAACAACAGATGCGCAAATGATACGTTTTTTGGCAAAAAAATATATTCGCTAAATGAAATTGAAAAGTACAAGGACGGCTGTGTAGTTGTTATTGCTACGGTAACTTATGTTTATGAAATACAAAAGCAGCTGGAAAACAGCGGTTTTAAAAATATTTTGCCGGCTTATGTTCTGGAATTTTGCACCGGATTAAATTTTAAACAGAATCCTTCTATAAAAAATCTTGCAGCAGACTATTTTGAACATAAAACTGACTATAAAACAATACGAAATCTATTGTGCGATGATTTGTCCCAAAAGACTTTTGATGCAATGGTAGAGTTTAGAAAAACTTTTGATATAGAAGTTTACCAGAGCGTTAAGCAGCCTTTGGCAAAACAGTATTTTGAGGATTTTATTCCGGAGGTTTTCAGATACGAGTATCCGTTTGCTGATTGCGGGGGGTATAGCGGGGATACTGCGCTGGGATTTTGCAGCTTTACTCATAATAAATATAAAAAAATATATTTTATAGAGGCTGACCCTGCTACATTTGAAAAAGGAAAAGAGGGAACAGCGGCTTTAAGAGATATTGAATATTTTAAAGCAGCAGTGACGGATTGTGAAAAACAGTTGAACTTCAGTGCTGATTTTAATACAGGCAGCAAGGTTACAGAAGAAGGACTCCTGCTGGTAGAGGGCAAGGCTCTTGATTCTATTGTAAAAGAGGACAGGGCTTTTATAAAAATGGATATAGAAGGTGCGGAAAAAGAAGCAATACTCGGCGCAAAAAGATTAATCAAAAACGGTTCTCTGCTGGCTGTCAGTGCATATCATAAGGCAGAGGATATAAGAGAACTGCCAGAAACCATAATGAATATAAATCCTGATTATGACTTTTATTTGAGGCATTATACCGATACAGTTTTTGAAACTGTCTTGTATGCCGTACCAAAGAGTTGTTAACCGTATAAAGATTTTATTAAAATTTGCCTTATTTTGTTGACACAAATAGCAATTGAAAATATGCTAAAAATGCCAGACTTATAAGGTGAAGAATTAAGAATGTGTCGTATTGGTGCTATAAAATCTAAAAAGTATTTACACCCGTCAAAAGCATTGGAGCTTATGCGCTCACAGCAAAAAGGACATGACAATTCCGGTTTTGCTTTTGTTATGCAGGATTTGGGCGGTGTTTTTGAAAATTATAAAGGTTTGCCCATATTGTCTATGGCCTGTACAAACGAGGGGATGCATATTGCTGAGGATATTCTGCACAGCATCGGTTTTGTCAGGGTAATGCAATGGGCGCCTGATGTGCATAATGACATAGAGGGTTTGAATATAGAACCAATGCCCAATTATGTTTTTGAGGTGTTTAATTATCCTCATTCTTACAAATATGCACCAAAAGAAGAAAAAGAGGCTCTGCTTCTCGATACACGTCTAAAACTCAGAAAAGCACTGGAACAGGCTGATGAAGGCTATGTGTATTCCTTCTGGCCGGATGTGTTGATGCTCAAAGAAATCGGCGACCCGAGAGATATCGGTACATATTTCGGGCTGTGGGACGAAAACAAAGATTTTTGTGCAAAAATTATAACTGCCCAGTGCAGACAGAATACAAATTATGACATTGTTCGTTATGCTGCGCATCCTTTTTTCCTGCAGGGGTATACGGCTCTGGCTAACGGAGAAAATACTTTTTATGAAAAAAATAAGCTTTTTCAGCAAAAACTGCATAAGGGCTATATAGGTTTTGAAAGTGATTCTCAGTGCTTTTTGTACACTTTGCATTATGTGAATAAAATCTTAAAATGGCCTTTAAAATATTTTAAACACGTTATAACTCCTCTTCCCTATGACGAAATACTGGCAAGAGAAGATTCCGAAATTTTGTTGAGAATAAAAGCCTCGCTCGCTCATCTGGAGGTAAATGGGCCGAATTCAATCATAGCAGTTACTCCTGACGGAACTTTATTTACGACCTGCGACTCTAAAAAGCTCAGACCCGTTGTTGTCGGAAAAACTGATGATACTGTGATTATCACATCCGAGGTTACGGGTGTAAATGAACTTATGCCTGATAGAGATATAGCAGAGGATATTTATCCAAATGAAAGAGAAATGGTTGTTGTGGACAACAATCTGAATATTGAAAGGTGGCACCAATAGATACTCGTGTTATAAAAACAAATGACGTTGCCAAAAATGATTTGAAATGGCAGATAGAATATAACCCGCAAAGATGTACATTGTGCGGAAAATGTTGTGCGGCTTGTACTTTTAATGCAATAGAATTCAAAGTGGAACGAAGAAGAAAAGTAAAAAGCACAGGCTCCGTGCCAAAACCTTCCGTAACGTGGGAAACTGAACCTGTAGTAAAACAGATCGTCCGTAAAAATAAAAACTGCGTCGGCTGCGGAATGTGTCAGAAGGTTTGCCCTAACGAAGCTATAAAACCCGTGTACAGCGACCATAACAGAATGGATGTAATATATAGAGCAGAAAATGCTGAATCTCCCAAAAGAGGCGGCCGCACAAATCTCCATACAGAAGGCAGAACACTCGATAAAATAAAAATCGGTCGTATCTCTCAAATGACTGACCCTTCTTTGGATGCAATGAGGCATACATTTGATGTTCTGGCTCCTTTTGGCAGAGTTCTTCCTCCGGAAAAATTGCCGTTTACCGTTGATGAAAACGGAAATTTACAAATGAGCGACAAAGCTCCAAATACACGCTGGATTTATCCGATTATTATCGGGGATATGTCAATCGGTGCATTGTCGACCCGTATGTGGGAAGCTGTGGCAATGGCGGTTGCTTATTTGAATGAGGTAGTCGGGCTGCCTGTCAGAATGTGTTCAGGCGAAGGCGGAATGCCGTTAAAACTTTTAAAATCAAGATATTTAAAATATATGATTTTGCAGATTGCCTCGGGTCATTTTGGCTGGGACAGAATTATTAATGCAATGCCGGAAATGACAGAAGACCCTGCCGGCGTTTTGATAAAAATCGGTCAGGGGGCAAAACCCGGTGACGGCGGACTATTAATGGCAAAAAAGGTTGTCCGTCACATTCAGGAAATAAGAGGGGTGCCAAAGTCTGATTTGCTTTCACCGCCAAACCATCAGGGACTTTATTCTATTGAAGAAAGCGTTCAAAAAATGTTTTTGTCAATGAACTCTGCTTTTAAATTCAGAGTTCCGGTTGCCATAAAAGTAGCAGCATCTGTTACTAGCGTGAGTGTTTATAACAATCTTTTGCGTGATCCGTATAATATTGTAGGCGGATTCTTCTTGGACGGTATCGCAGGCGGTACCGGTGCAGCGCATGAGGTTTCGCTCGATCATACAGGGCATCCGATTGTTTCCAGATTACGTGATTGTTATCTTGCGGCTGTTCATCAGGGCAAACAAGGCCAGATTCCGCTCTGGGCAGCAGGCGGTATAGGTATGAACGGAACTCTCGCCGCTGATGCGTTTAAGATGATTTGTTTGGGCGCAAACGGTGTATTCACAGGCAAACTTATCTTGCAGATAGCAGGCTGTGTGGGCAATGATTTTGGCAGATGTAATGCCTGCAACACAGGACTTTGCCCTGTTGGTATCACCACACAGAACAAGACGCTTGTGGACAGGCTCGATGTTGATAAGGTGGCCGAAAATATTGTTAATTACTTTATTGCAACTGATACAGAGTTAAAGAAGCTGCTCGCTCCTATCGGCAACAGCTCTCTGCCTGTCGGCCGTTCGGATGCTCTTGTCACTGTAGACAAAAATGTTGCAACAAGATTGGAAATACAACACGTGTGTTAGCACTAAAATAACGGAATATCAATGAAAAAATATACTATAGACAGTTTAAAAGACAATAAAAGACTTTCAACAAGAGAACTTTTGCAAATAATTTATGACAAAATGGCAGAAGGTTATACCTCTTTTGAAATTACTGCCTCAGGCCAGCATAATATAGGCGGCCCGTTGTGGACGCAAGACGGAACGCCACTGGAATTTGAACTTAAAAACCCCGGTCAGCGTGCAGGTTCAATGGGTATGCCTAACACAAAGATTACAATTGACGGTTCTGCTCCTGCTGATGTTGGCTGGCTCAATTCAGGTGCAGAAATAATTTTAAAAGGCGACGGCGGTGACACTACTGCTCACTGTGCAGCCAGCGGAAAAATTTATGTTGCAGGCCGTGTCGGTACACGTTCCGGTGCGCTGATGAAACACGACCCGAAGTATCCTGCTCCTGAGTTCTGGGTGTTAAAAAATACCGGCTCTTTTTCGTTTGAGTTTATGGGCGGCGGTACGGCTGTAGTCTGCGGGTTGGATTGCGAGGAATTCCCTTCCGTGATAGGTTCCCGTTCCTGCGTTGGTATGGTAGGCGGAACAATATATGTCAGAGGGAATGTCTGCGACCTGTCCAATGATGTTTATCTTGTTGATATAGACGAAAATGATAAAGAATTTCTCTCAAATGGTTTAAGAGAATTTCTTGAAAAAATCGAAAGACCTGAGCTTTATCAAAAGCTTACTGATTTTTCTCAGTGGAAAAAAATTGTTGCAAAAACTTTTGAAGAACGAAAAGCAAATCATCTTATACCAATGAAGGATTTCAGACTAAACAGATGGTTTAAGGAAAACGACGGCGGTATATTTTCAGATGTGTATGAGGATGATTTTAAAGTTTACTCAATAGTTAATAAAGGTACACACAGGCTCAGATACCCGAGCTGGGACAATTATACACAGTCTGCTCCATGTGAAAGTCATTGTCCTATCGGAATCCCGACCCAGAAGAGAATAAACCTTATCAAAAATGATAAATTAAAAGAAGCACTGGAGATGATGCTTGATTATACGCCTTTTCCGGCATGTGTGTGCGGGAACCTCTGCCCTAATTTGTGTATGGAAGAGTGCAACAGAGGCTATGTTGATGAGCCGATAAAATTTGATGCTCTCGGTATGATGAGCAGAGATGTTAAGGTTGAGCCTTTCAAAACTACAAAAAATCAGTCCGTTGCTGTTATCGGTGCGGGTGTAGCAGGCCTTGCCGCCGGCTGGCAGCTGAAAAAACAGGGCTATAGCGTCACTGTTTTTGATGAGGACAAACAAATCGGCGGTAAACTCAGACAGGTAATCCCTTTTGAACGTTTGTCAAAAGAGAACCTTGATGCTGAAATAGAAAGAATTTTAAATTGCGGTATAAATTTTAGCCTCAATACAAAAATGACAGCAGAACTCTTTAGCGAGATAGAAGCTAAATTTGATGCGGTTGTAATTGCCTGCGGTGCGCACAACCCTGTTGTCCTTCCGTTTGAAGGTAATGAAAAACTTGTTAAAGGGCTGGAATTTTTGAAAAATGTTAAAAACGGTATTAAACAAAATATCGGAGAAAAAGTTGTTGTTATAGGCGCAGGCAATGCGGCTATGGACGTAATCATAGAAGCTTATAATTGCGGTGCGAAAAAAGTTACTGCTATTGATATACAAAAGCCTGCTGCTTTTGATAAAGAAATCAATCACGTGAAGGCAAAGGGTGCAGAAATTTTGTATCCCTGCTTTACAAAAAAAGTGACGGACGAGGGTGTTATTCTGAGTGACGGTACGCTTTTAGAGGCTGATACAGTGATTATTTCTATCGGTGACAGGCCGAAACTGGATTTTGTCAGCCCAGAGTGGCTCAATGAGCGTGGATTTTTAAAACTTAACGAATATAAACAGACTTTGAATAAAAAAGTTTTTGCCGCCGGTGACGTGATAAAACAGGGGCTTTTTACTCACGCTATAGCAGACGGCAACAATGCAGCTAAGAATGTGGCAAACTTTTTGAACGGCAAAGAGCTTGATACTTTTGAAAAAGCACCTATGCTGCCCAGAGATAAGGTGAAAACCGAATATTATCAAGGGCTTTCTCCTTTGAAGGTGCAGCAGATTGATGCATGGGACGAAAAGGAAAGATGCATGTCCTGCGGTTTGTGCAGGGATTGTGAAATGTGTCTTGAAGCTTGTCCTGAACAGGCAATAAGCAAATTTGTGGATGTAAACGGCAATGTCGTTTATACCTCAAATGAAGAACGCTGCATCGGCTGCGGGTTGTGTGCGGGTGTTTGCCCTTGCGGTGTCTGGACTATGAAAGATAATTTTGAAAATATAGATGATTTGGCAAGCATTTAGTTTATTCTTAGTGTAAACTTTTTTAAATTTTGCACTTGTAGACCTAAAGTTTTCCGGTTTGTACTCCGATATAACCTTTGTAGGAATGAAATAAGTTAAGGAGTAAATAATATGGAAACAATGTGGCCCGGTGCGTATAGTTTTAAATTAGAGCTTGGTTCTTTTTTGAAAATGATAAGAGAACAAATTGATTTGATTCTCGAAAAAATAGAAAAAGCTGACAAACTCGCTGCCCGCTAGGTTGCCAGCAGCAGGTGTGATAAAAATCCTGTTTGTACAAATAATTATTAAAAGTCGAGCTGCTGCTTTGTTCTTGTAGTGGAATTTAATTTTTCAACCTGATACTACGCTTCTACATCAACTAATCAAAACTCAAGGCTCGCAACTCGGGCTGTCAAAATAGATTTTCTAACAAAAATAAAAAGTGTTTGTTATAATTACCCAGCCCTCAGACACACTCGCCCTGCAGATGTTTTGATAAGTTGTTGTACAAAGCTTCGTAAAAGGTTTCAAAATCAAATTCCACTGCAGCAATAAAGAGGTGTAAGATGTTTGCTTCGGAGTGACTACGAAGGAGGGACGACGAAGTCGGAACGAAGAAGTAAATATCTTACACCTCTTAGAATCATAACAATTATCCACATCAGTTTTGTTGCGTAGGTACCCAATGCCCGAAAAGCAGAAATAAAAAACGCAATAAAAAAACCGCCGGAGAAGTTGAATTGGCGGTTTTTTAAAAAGGGTTTGCGAATAGTAGTAAGTTAAACTCTAAGTTATAAAAATTGTTTGATAAGTTCTTTATTCTAGGAAAGTAACCGGAGTCAGTTGACTATAAGAAAAATTAGCTGAATACTTTAAATGTTCTTTCAATGTTCTTTTCCATAACTTTTTTAACGGAATCGATTTCAGTATCACAAGCCTTTTGCTGAGTTTCAACCTGATTCAAGTCATTCTGTAAACGTTTTTCCTTAACTTGAATAGAAGCAGTCTTTCTTTCGTATTCGGCTTCAGCTTCTCTGTCATTGTCTGTGTAATAAGACTGTGTAAAGCTGTTGTTACCGTTTAAATCAATGTCCTGTCCGTCAGCTGTATAAATCTTTAATGTTCCTCTGTTATAAGCTTCAAGAATTTGATATCCTGTAAGATTGTCAGATCTTCTGTCAGTTCTTGTAACTTCAACAGGTGTTGCATCGTATTTTTTCTTTTCTTCTTCAGAAAGAGTATTGTATACACTGTCAGGAATAGATGCTTCACCATTCAATCCTTTGTGTACCATTTCAGTATTGTTAGTGTAAGTAGAAGACCATTCGTAAAAACCGTTTTCAGGATCATTGCCTTCTAATAACATTACTTTGTAACCTTGGTCTTTTAACCACTGTGCGCTAACTTGAACTGTAGCTTGGTCAGTAGAAAGAGCATCAATGTGATAAAGAGTCTGATCGCTAATCTTTGTAGAATATTCTCTAGCAACCTGCTCAGTCTGCATTGCAAGAATCATTTCAGAATTAGTAATCTGTTGCGCTCTGTATTCCAAATCAGATTTTCTAGCTGTTAAAAGTAACAATCTTGCTTGTGATGCTGCTAAACCCATTTTGTTTGCTCCTTACTACTTAGTTTACTTACATTACTTACATATATATAAAAACAAAATACAAAAGCTATATTCAGTATATATCAATATTGTTACATTTCTTAATAAAGATATCAAAAAGGTTCTGTGGTACTGCTTTTCAATCCATTATTTTGTGGTAAAATAATCACGAGAGTTAAGGAGATAATGTTTTATGACAACGGCAAATCAATCTTTAAAACCCCTGACAACAAAAATTAATGAAAACGGACATATAGAAATAGGCGGATGCGACTTAGTTCAGCTTGCTGAAAAATATGGCACACCGCTGTATGTTTTTGATGAACAAACCATAAGAACTATGGCACGCCAGTATAAAGAGGCTTTTAAAGCTTATCCGAAAGTTAGTATGCTTTATGCTTCAAAAGCTTTTATGACAAAATCTGTAGTCAGAATCCTTGATGAAGAGGGATTTGGCTTTGATGTTGTCTCCGGCGGCGAGCTTTATACTGCATACACAGCAGGTGCTGATTTGAAAAAATGCTTGTTCAACGGCAACAACAAATCTTATGACGAATTGCAAATGGCTGTCGAACTCGGTATCGGTTTGATTTCCGTAGACAATTTTCTCGAGCTTGCTCTTCTAAATGATGTTGCAAAATCTAATAACAAAAAGGTTGATATCCTGCTAAGAGTCACTCCGGGGATAGAATGTCATACTCACGAATACATCCAAACAGGCCATCTGGATTCAAAATTCGGATTTGACTTGACCCAAACTGATGATGCTGTTGAACTTATACAGGATGAATACAAGAATTTGAATCTTGTAGGGCTTCATGCTCATATAGGCTCACAAATTTTTGAAACGTCTATTTATTATGACGAAGTTGAAGTTCTCTTAAAAGAAATGAGCCGTATAAAAGATAAATTCGGAATTGTGATGACTCACATAAACCTCGGCGGCGGTCTTGGTATAAAGTATACGGAAAATGATTGTCCTCCGTCAGTAAATGAAATTGCGGAAAAAATCATATCTTCAGTAAAAGAAAATGCGCCTAAATATAATATGGAAGAACCTGAAATTCATATTGAACCGGGCAGAAGCATAATAGGCACCTCGGGTGTGACCTTGTATACCGTAGGCAGCTCAAAGCAGGTTCCAAAAGGCAAAAAATACGTTGCTGTAGACGGCGGTATGGCTGACAATCCACGTCCGAGCTTGTATCAGGCCGTTTATACTGCAGAGGTCGCAAACAGACCCGATGACGAACCTGTCGAGACTGTAACAATAGCAGGCAGATTCTGCGAGTCCGGTGATATATTGATAAAAGATATTCAAATGCCGGAGTTGAAAGAGGGCGATATACTTTGTTTTTATGATACAGGTGCTTACGGATATTCTATGTCCAGCAATTATAACCGTGTATTAAAACCCGCTGCGGTACTTGTAAATAATGCACAATCTGATATTATTATAAATAGAGAAAGTTACGAACATCTGGTTTCTCTGGATGTTATTCCTCAGAGATTGGAAAAATAAGGATAGAACTAAGTGCTTGGCGAAATTAAGGATATTTTAATAGGACAGCTCAAATTGCTTAACCTTACGTTTAGCTGGGTAAACGTGCTGGAAATCCTTGTTATAGTCGCTTTCTTGCTTCTTGTGTATCAAAAATTTATTAAAGGTACTCAGTCTGAAAAACTTGTTAAGGGGATTTTTATTCTCTTATTTGCGTGGTTATTTGCTGAAATTTTGATTAAGTTTAACCTGCTTATTCTGGGTGTATTCTTAAGGACAATGGTCAGCGTCATAATGTTTGGTGCTGTTATTATATTTCAGCCGGAAATCCGTAAATTTTTAGGATATCTCGGTCAATCGAACCTTTTTCACAACCATTTTACAAGACGTAATGTAAAAGATACACAAAAAGTCAATGTAATAAAAGAGCTTATAGAATCAGTAAAATACCTTTCAAAAACACGTACAGGTGCATTAATGGTTCTAGAAAGAGAAGATGACGTTAACAGCTACTCTGATGTAGGTACGCAGCTGGATGCTACATTGTCTACAGAACTCTTGCTTACGATTTTTCATCCCAATACCCCATTGCACGATGGTGCTGTTGTAATCGAGGGTGACGTTATAAAATCGGCAGGTGTTTTGCTTCCTTTGACAGAAGATCCTAAACTGAGCTGGAAATACGGTACCCGTCACAGAGCTGCTATCGGTATGAGTGAGGTTTCTGATTCTGCGTGTCTGGTTGTTTCTGAAGAAACAGGAGATGTTTCTATTGCACTGGACGGAACTTTGAAAAAGTATGATGATATTACACAGCTGAAAAAGGATTTGGAAATTCTTCTCGGTTATGAAGATGAAGATTTTGTTGAAGAAAACAAAACAGTCTTTAATTTTATAAAAATTAAAACAAAAAAGCAGTCATCATATTCTGAAAAAAAGAATGACAAAATGTCTAAATAAATAATACCATGAATGCAATACAAGAGATTTATAAAAATAAAATAGTTGCCGTAATAAGAGCAGAGGATTATGCAGAGGCTGTGGAAAAGGCCAATGCAATGATAGAGGCAGGGCTAAAAGTCTTTGAAATAACTGTTGAAAAAGAAGATATGCTCCCTGCAATTGAAAATTTTGCAAAAAGACCTGATATTACCGTAATGGCAGGAGGCATAGTCACATCTATGAGTGCTATGTCTGCAATTAATAGCGGGGCTGATGTTATAGTTTCACCGGTGTTTCAGGTCAGTTTGTTAAAATTTTGCCTTGGCAATAAAATTCCTTATATTGCAACTGTTTCTACGCCTAATGAGGCATACAATGCATGGAAATCAAGAATACCTTTGATAAAAATTTTTCCTGCAAAATCTATGGGGCAGGTTGAGTATATAGAAGATGTTTTAAGACCAATGCCATTTTTGCAGCTTATGCCATCAGGCGGTGTAGGGCTTGAAGATTTTACGGATTATCTCGATGCAGGTGCTGTTGCTGTGGGAATGGGCAGATGCCTTTATAAAGGTGCATCTTTAAAAGAGATTACAGAGCGTGCAAAATTTGCGCTTATCCAGTTAAATAAGCACGAAAACAAACAGATATAGCCTGTTGAATAATAAAGAATAATGCCTTAGGCTGATTTTAGCAGTTTTAGACGTCTGTATACAATACAGTGTTTGTCCTCAAAGAAATCTTCTTCATTCAGGTAAATATTTACATATTTATCTGTTTTTGACACAAAAAGTAATAAGTAGACCTCATTGTTTGCATTAAAAATTGAGAGCTTTTGTTTAAAGCAGGATTCTTGCAGAAATTCAATAAAATCGTGATTAATACTGAGTACCTTTTCAAGATTGATGCCGATACGCTGTTTGTTGGCCCTTTCTTTGAAAAGTCGTTTAAATTTTATTAGGTCTGATTGTGATATTACATTCCCTGATATATCAACAATACAAACTTTGTCAACATCCCTGATTTTCATAGTTCATCCCTGACTGTTTGTATACGTTTTCCCTAACATTTATATGATATCAGGTTGAAAGATTTATTTAACTGTAGGAAAGTTGATACTATTTACAACTTTGGTTGTATATATTTTTACCTTCGTTGTTATACATTTGGGAACGTTTTTGTTTGATATCTGTTATTTGCTGCAGATAGTCTTCTTTTAAAAGGTTTTTTATGTTCTCATCCAGTGTATTTAGTGCAGTTTTTATATTCTCTTTGTTGAAAGAAACCATGTCTTCTGCCATTTGGGTGTTGGACATTGAGAGTCTTGTCATATCTCTAAATCCGCTAGCCGCTATCTGCAGAGCCAGCCGGTTGTTCTGGGCTGTTTTCATAATTGCTTGTGATACAAGCATTGGCATGTGGCTAATCAGTGCAGCGGCTATGTCATGTTCTTTTGCATCTGCAAATATGATATCGGCACCTGTTAAAGTTATTATGTCCGAGAGTTTGTTTATTGCAGTCTGAGGTGTGTTTTTGTGTGGAGTGATTACCCACTTTGCCCCGTTAAAGAGTTCTTCAAATGATGCGTCAAAACCGCTGTTTTCTGTACCTGCCATCGGGTGTGTCCCGATAAAAATATATGGTCTTTGTTTTTGCATAACAAATTCCTTCAGGCTGCAGACATCAGCAACTATAGCGGAGGGTTTTACAATTGTTTCTAATTTGTCTAATATTTCAAGCGTTTTGTTCATCGGAGAGCAGACAAATACAATATCACAGTCTTTAAGTGTTGTTATGTCGTCAGAAACATGCTCTGTGTATGCTTTTGCCGCTTCAATTGCAGTTTTGTTTCTTGTTACGGCGATTATGTCTTTGTTTTTTGCGCTCAGACTTTTTAACAAAGAGCCGCCTATGAGTCCGAGTGAGATTATGCCTGTTTTCATTTTAACTCCAGATGTTTGGTTGCTTTATTATAGCATATTTGCTTAACAATTGTTTATAAATTTGCACCCTGTAAAAAATATTGCAATAATAAACATATTAATAGTCTAACCATTCCTTTCTTGACTTATGCGGCCTTTAAAAAATCGCCGCATTTTATTTTTATTTTTTGTTGAAATTATGATAATATTAGATATATTCAAGGGGGAGTTATACAAAAAATGAATATATTATCCTGGCTTTTTAAAAAGAAAACAGAAAAAAATACACTGGCTTATTATCCTGATGCAGTCCTTGTGGCTTCTGTTTCGGGAGAGATACTTTATGCAAACGAAAATCTTTTGAATATGTTTAAACTTTCAAGCGAAGAGTTGTTTGATATGGAACTTTTGGATATATTTGACGGCGGGTTTAATTTGATTAGCAATCTGGCTAAATCAGCAGATTCCGCCATTGTCCGTTCAAAATTGAAACTGGATGAGGATTTGTTTTTTGAAATCAAAGCCTCTGAATATAACGACGGTGAAGAAAAAATAATAATTTCGATAAGAGATGTTTCGCACAGCCAAAAAATGTTGAACAAACTGTTGTTTGAGCATGAGTATATGAACAAACTTACGAAAAATAAAAATACTTTTTTGACAAAAATTTCCGGAGAACTCACCTCTCCAATACATTCAATAAACGGCTTTTCTCAGGCTATATTAGAGGGGCTTGGCGGTGATGTGAATGAAAAACAGGAAAAGTATCTGAAAATTATTAATACAAATTCAACAAAGCTGCTCGAGCTTGTAAACAGTATCGTTGAATACTCAAAGCTGGAATCGGGCTTGTATGAATATGAATTTAAAAACTTTGATTTTGTAACTTTTATGACATCACTTTTTACACAGTATAAGCTGAAGGCTGATGATAAAAAGTTGATTTTGAATTTTAATTTAAACAGCCTCGGCCGCAGAAATATTTATTCTGACGAAAGTGTCTTGAAACAAATAATGGATATTCTGCTTGAAAATGCAATAAGCAAGACAGAAAGCGGCTCTATTCAAGTCATAGTCAGCCATCCTGACAATGACTTTTTAGAGGTTACAGGGTTTAAGGTAAGTCCGAATACTCCGGAAAAATCTTATCTTATGATAAAAATAGTGGACACAGGTTCCGGAATAGCAGAATCTGATTTGAATAATATTTTTGACCCGTATGCAAATATTGATAAATATATTGCCAAAAAAGCCGTAGCCAAGAGCCTTGAGATGGGGATTGTGTACAATCTTGTAAGACTTTTAAAAGGTAAAATCTGGGCAGAGTCAGAGGCTATGAAGGGCAGCAGCTTTATATTTATTATCCCTGCGGAAAAAATCAGCCTGTAATAGAAAACAGCCAAGAGGAATTTGTATGGCAAAAGTAACTTTGAAAAATGTTATAAAAAAATATGACAAAAAAACTATCATCAATGATGTTTCTCTGGAAATAAAGGATAAGGAGTTTCTTGTTCTTGTTGGGTCATCCGGCTGCGGAAAATCTACTATTCTCAGAATGATAGCCGGTCTGGAAGATATAACTGGCGGAGAAATTTATATTGGTGACAAATGTGTAAATAATGTCCATCCAAAAGACAGAGATATTGCATTTGTTTTTCAGAGTTATGCTCTGTATCCTCACATGACCGTGTATGAAAATATTGCATTTCCTCTGAAAATGAGAGGTTTTAAAAAGGAGGAAATTGCTGCAAAAGTAAAAGAAGCTGCAGAAATTTTAAACCTTACGGAGTTTTTGGAAAGAAAACCCAAACAACTGTCAGGCGGTCAGCGTCAGAGAGTGGCTCTGGGCAGGGCAATTGTACGAAATCCGAAAGTCTTTTTGATGGATGAACCTTTGTCCAACCTCGATGCAAAACTGCGTGTACAAATGCGTTCAGAAATCAAAAAATTGCATGAAAAACTCCAGACTACTTTTATATATGTTACGCACGACCAGACAGAGGCTCTTACTATGGGAGATAGAATAGTTGTTCTGGATAAGGGTGTTATACAGCAGGTTGATACACCCGAGGCGATTTATTATTCTCCGGCAAATACTTTTGTAGGCGGATTTTTGGGTTCTCCTTCCATGAACTTTATCCGTACAAAGATAGAAAACGGTACTGTAAAGTTTAATGATACGGTTGTTTATTTAAATGATGCACAAAAGTCTTTGATATCTGATAGACCAGAGGTTATTGTAGGAATCCGTCCAGAAAAAATGGACGCTCTGTCTTCGAATTGCGAATTGACAGTTCCTGTAGAAATTTCTGAAATGCTTGGCAGTGAAAAGATTGTTTATTTTAATGTAAACGGTGCAAAATGCTCAGCTAAAGTTGATACACAAAAACAGTTTGATAAAGATATTACGTTGAATTTTAATACAGGCGATTTTCTTTTCTTTGATGTGCAGACTGGTAATAGACTGTAATATAAAAAATTAATAATACTTTCTTGTATTTAATAATAATATTCTTTGCGCTAAAATGTATGTGTTGAAAATTGTATTCAACACATTTGTATCGTTAGTAAAAAGGATATAGACTATGTGGGATTATACAGATAAAGTAATGGATCACTATAAAAATCCGAGAAACGTTGGTGAGATAGAAAACCCTTCTGCTATTGGCGAAGCAGGTTCTCTGGTTTGCGGTGATGCCTTAAAATTATATTTAAAAGTGGATGAAAACGGCGTGATTACAGACGCAAAATTTCAGACCTTCGGCTGCGGTTCCGCTGTTGCTTCGTCCAGTGTTTTGACAGAAATGGTCAAAGGTATGACTATTGATGAAGCTTCTAAAATAACCAATCAGCAGATTGCAGATGCGCTTGGCGGATTGCCGCCTCAAAAAATGCATTGTTCTGTTATGGGACATGAGGCTCTTGAATCAGCTATTGCAAATTATAGAGGCGAAGATGCAGCCACTCACTGCGACGAAAAAATTATCTGCACCTGCTATCACGTGACAGAAAGCGCATTGAGAGAGGCTATTGAGCAAAACAATCTTACAGATTTGGAAGATGTTATGAATTATACAAAAGCAGGCGGTGCATGCGGTCAGTGCCACGTTGCAATACAAAAAATTATTGACGAAATTAAAAATAAAAAAGAAAAAGTTGATATCAAGAACATGTCTGTTACTCAGCTTGTTTTGAAGATTAATAATGTTATAGAAAAACATATCGCACCCGAGTTGAGAAAAGACGGCGGGGATATAGAGCTTGTTGATGTAAAAGAAAATAAGGTATTTGTTTCATTAAAAGGTATGTGCAAATCCTGCAAGTTTTCTTCTAATACTTTGACAAATTTTGTAGAAGCTTCGTTGAAGGAACATATCTCTCCTGATATTGAAGTTGTAGAGGTGTAATATGACAGAAAAAGTTGTTTATTTGGATAATAATGCCACCACAATGGTGGACCCTCAGGTCTTTGAAGCTATGAAACCGTATTTTTGTGAATTGTACGGAAATCCTTCAAGCATGCATGCTTTTGGCGGGCGTATTATGCACGCTGTTGACAAAGCCAGAGAACAGGTAAAAGAGTTTTTCGGCGCACGTGATGCAAAGGAAATTATCTTCACAGGCTCCGGCTCCGAAGGCGATAATATGGCTATCAGAGGCATATTAGAAGCAAATAAAAATAAAAAACATATAATTACAACAAAAATAGAACACCCTGCTGTTTTGAATTTGTTTAAATATTTTGAAAAACAGGGATATGATGTTACATATCTGGATGTTGATTCTCAGGGGAATCTTGATTTGAATCAACTGAGCAATGCAGTATGCGAGGACACTGCTATTGTCAGCATAATGTATGCCAATAATGAAACGGGTGTTGTTTTGCCTGTTGAAAAAGCAGCAAAAATTGTTAAACAAAAAAATCCAAAAACAAAATTCCATGTGGACGCTGTTCAGGCAGCAGGCAAAATTCCTTTTGATGTAAAAAATACTGATATTGATTTGATGACAATAGCAGGACACAAAATCCATGCACCAAAAGGCATTGGCGCGTTGTATGTAAAAACAGGAACCCTTTTACCTGCTTATATTATTGGCGGACATCAGGAGCGCGGAAAACGAGCAGGTACGGAAAATGTACCCTATATTGTCGGACTGGGCAAAGCTTGTGAGCTTGCTCAGGAAGCTATGGATTATGAATTGCATGAGGTCAAAAGACTCCGTGACAAACTTGAGAACGGAATCCTTGAAAGGGTTTATAATGCCAGTGTAAATGGTTCTACAACAAACCGTGTTCCAAATACAACAAATATCGGATTTAAGTATATTGAAGGCGAGTTGATTTTGCTTCATTTAAGCGATCTTGGTATTTGTGCAAGCTCCGGCAGTGCCTGCACCTCAGGCAGTTTGGAACCGAGTCATGTATTGAAAGCAATGGGCGTTCCTTTCGAATCTTTACACGGAAGTATTCGTTTCAGCCTAAGCAGATTTACTACGGAAGAAGAAATCGATTATGTCTTGAAAGTTCTTCCGGAAGTTATATTTAAGCTGAATAAAATATCTCCGTATCAAAAAGAATTGAAAGAACTGGAAGCAAAACACAAATAAAAACGGACGATATACTTCATTTGGCTGTTTTTAAATAATAGCAGTGCATATATTCTTAATAGTAATAAATAAATATTAAGGTACCTTTATATGCCCCATTTTTTTGTACAATTATTGATTGTTGCTATTGCTGCGGCTGTACGTCTGTTTACATATAACAGCAGATCATTTAGACTCGGTTCTGCGGGTGATGATTATTATTATCGAAACCGAGGGGTGTTCGGTTGGATAATTGAATTTATACAAAAGAGAAACCGTCGTATAACAGCACTTAAAAAAGCACAAAATTATTTGCAGCCTTATGAAAAAATTTTTGGCAATTTGACGCTATCAAACAAATTTTGTACCCTTACTTTTTATAATAAGGACAAACGTTTTATGTGTTTGAGCAATGTATATGACAATCAGGGCAGAAAAATGATGCTGTATGCATCTGATTTTGCGCCTATGACGCCGGATGAATATTTTGATATGCTTTGTGATTCTTTTAATTACGGCACAAATTATGCAGTCGTTTATAATTTTTTGCGTTCTATTTCTATAATCAATGAATCTGTATACAGCGTCAATCCTGAGGCTCCGGCGAGCGTTGATATTCTGCCTGATGAATCAAAACAGGCTGCTGTAAATATAAAAGAAAAAAATGATAAAAGAGAAGTAATAGACCTGACTTCTCAGACAAAATCGGCAGCGCAAACGGAAAGACTTACTGACGTAAATAACTGTTCAGAAGCGGAATTGACTGCTCTGCCGGGAATAAATGTTGTTTTTGCAAAAAAAGTTATAAATTTTAGGGAAAATGAAAGACCTTTTAAATCTGTAGAAGATTTTATTACTGTTATGAATATAAAACCTCATTTTGCAAAACAAATACGTAAAATAATTTGTGTAAATAAAGTAAATATGAAAAAAGTTAAAAAGGCTAAGTCAGAGAGGATTATTGATATTTAATGGAAATTAATGTTTTTAAAATATTAAATAAAACAGAGGTGGAAGGTCCGGGGAAGAGGTTCTGTATATGGGTGCAGGGATGCTTGAGAAAATGCGAGGGCTGCCACGCAAAAAAAACATGGTCGCACAAGCCAAATAAAATAATGACGGTTGACGAAATTTTTGAACTTATAAAAAAGCAGAAAGATATAGAAGGTGTTACTTTTTTGGGCGGTGAGCCTTTTGAGCAGGCAGATGCTCTTGGTTTGCTGGCACAAAAGGTGCAATCTCTGGGGTTGTCTGTGATGACTTTCACCGGTGCGCTTTTAGAAGATTTAAAATACTGTAAAGACAAAGGGTTTGATTTACTGTTGGCTCATACGGATTTGCTGGTGGACGGCCATTTTGACAGTAATCAATTTGATTTGTCCCGTCCGTGGGTTGGTTCAAAAAATCAGAGGTATCATTTTTTGACGGATAGATATTCTATAGACGATATCAACAAATATAAAAACAAGCTCGAAATCCGGATTGATAAAAACGGTTTTTTATTCGTCAACGGGATGGCTGATTTTGACAAAATAGAGAATGACCTTTGTTTACAGGTACCGGAAATTAAAGTATAATCGTACATAATTTGTGGAGTGAATATGTTGTTAGTAAAAAAAATATCAAATTTAATCAGAGCAAGGTTCCCTTATATATATATGACTACGTATGAAGAAGATAGAGCAACTTCTTTAATCAAAAAAATAGCACGTGAACCCAAACTCGTAAAAATACCCAGAGAAGTCTATATCTGGACTCAGACAAATGGTTTTGTTAATGAAGAAACGGAAAAATTTGTTACTAATACGGAAAATCCCCTAAAGGCGCTGGACTTTGTACAGAACCATGAAAAAGATTCCGTATTTATTTTTTACGATATGCATGTTTTCTTTGGTGTAAAGAACAGGAATCCTGATTTTGAACTGGTTAGAAAACTTAGAGATTTGCTGCCTTTTTTGAAGACAGGTCAGGCTCGAAAAAATGTGTTTTTTATTTCGCCTGAGCTTGTTATTCCGGAAACTCTTCAAAAAGATATGACAATATGCAATTTCCCTCTGCCTACTATGGAAGAGATAAAGAAAAAATTGGATTCTATGATTTTGCAAAATAAGTCTGTAAAATCAGATACTTTGACGGAAGACGATAAAGAAAAACTGTGCAAAGCCGCACTCGGCCTGACTCTGCAGGAAACAGAAAATGCATTTGCCCTTGCAATGGTAAATGATGCAAAAATTACCGTTGATGATATAAAAATCATTATGGAAGAAAAAATGCAGGTTATAAAAAAGACCGGTATTCTTGAGTTTGTGCAGTCAGATTTGAATATAGATGATATCGGCGGTCTTGATAATTTAAAAAGCTGGCTGAAAAAGAGAAACAATTCTTGGTCGGAAAAAGCTAAAAAATATTGCCTGCCTGCACCTAAAGGCGTTCTTATTACAGGTGTTCCTGGCTGCGGAAAGAGCCTTACTGCAAAAGCAATGAGCCAGATTTGGAAACTACCTTTGCTCAGATTGGATTTGGGCAAAATTTTTAGCGGACTAGTCGGAAGCTCTGAAGAAAATATGCGCCGTGCAATTGCTACTGCAGAGGCAGTTGCTCCCTCTATACTGTGGGTTGATGAGATAGAAAAGGGCCTGAGCGGTGTAAATTCCAGCAATGACAGCGGTGTTTCTTCAAGGATTTTCGGGCAGTTTTTAACTTGGATGCAGGAAAAAGAAGCACCGGTCTTTGTTATTGCTACTGCTAACAATATTCATAATCTGCCTCCGGAGCTGCTTAGAAAAGGCAGGTTCGATGAAATTTTCTTTGTTGATATTCCTACTGTGAATGAAAGAAAAGAAATCTTTAAACTCCATTTGACAAAAAGGTTGAAGAATCCAGAGATTTCTTCTCAGATAAATCTTGATGATGCTCTGATAACAAAACTGGCGGAAATGACAGAAGGGTTTATCGGTGCAGAAATTGAGCAGGTAGTTATTTCTGCTCTATATGAGGCGTTTTTTGAAAATCGTGCTTTGGAATTTAAAGATTTGGAAAAAACAATTAAAAATACAGTGCCTTTGTCCACGACCCAGAAGGAGCAGATTCTTTCTCTTCGTCAATGGGCAAATGTACGTGCTGTTGCGGCAACCAAAAAAGAAGACTTGTCACAGTATAAAGACACTGCAGCGGCAGAAGATATTAATAATATAGAAAAGTCACGTGGTGGCAGAGCTTTAGATTTTTAGGAGAACGATATGTCCTGTACAATTAGTGCATTACCTTTTCTTTTACTTTTTTCGGCATTGACTGCAGCTGCAGACAATTCAGCTTCTTCCCGTGTAATTAATAATGAAGAAATCGAAAGAAAAATGCAGGCTCACATAAACAGTGTTCAGGGAGAGGCAGCGGAAGAGCTTACTCCGGTTCAGCTTGCACAATTAAAAAGAGAATACAAAACCGTATTTATGGACAAGGATGTTTTGATAAAAACTCTTAAAGAATACGGTCTTATTGATTTTACTCAAGACGGTGAAACAATAAGCGCAAGAGTGGATAATTTTAATATGATTTTCTACAGACAGGAGCTTACACAACCTTATTATCTTCGTGTTTACAGTGTGACAAGCTGTGATGAAGCGACTCTGATTAATGATTTGAATACAGAGTATGCTCTCAATGTACAGGAAGAAACTTATATGAAAATAAAAGAACGAATCTCAAATAAGAATTTAAAAATTGATAATGAAGAAATTCTTGAGGATGATTCTATTGTTTTGACAATAAATATTGATTAATCTTTTAAGGAAAAATTATTATGGCAGAAAAACAGATAAAAATAAAACTATTACCTGACGGCACAGTGCAGATGCATACAGAAGGCATCAAGGGCAAAAGTTGTATTGATTATGCAAAAATGCTGGAAGAAATTGCTGATGTAAAAATCACATCTCAAGAGTTTACTCCTGAGTATTATGAATCAGAAATTTATGAAACTCAGGACAATAATTTGTATAACAGAGAATAATTTGTCCTGTCAGGTAATTGAAAAGTATCCGATAAAAAGCCCTGCCTTTTTTTGTTTGGCAGGGCTTTTTGATTTTTATTTGTAATTGATTAGTACAATTTGTATTTGATAACAGTATTGTTACCCTGTTCTGTAATGTACATATAATTACCTTTGATAATCAGGTAATACGGGTTTGTGATTTTTGTCATAAATGTATAAACCTGACCGGCTTTGTTGATTTTTAAGATGTTGTTTTTTGCGTAGTTCGCAACATACAGGTTGTCCATAGAGTCAAAAGCAAGACCTATAGGGCCGCCCAGCTGAGGAGCTTTTGAATAAAGCTGTGTTTGGCCGTTAGGCATAATTTTGTAGATACTGTTGTCTGTGTAGCTTGCTACATACAAAATGCCTCTTGAGTCCATAGCAAGACCTGTCGGGCCGGAAAATTTGTCAACAACACTTCTGTATGCATCGTTTGCTGTATTTACATTGGCAAGAGCATTTTTTGCAGCAGCTTTTTGAGATGCTACAACTATCTGATTTTTAAGGTTTTTAGCTTTGCTGTAGAGGTCGTCTTTTTCATTTATTTTTGTTATGTAGAACAAAGCTCTTTCATAGTTGTTGAGTTTGTAATATAGTTCTGCCAGTTTTAAGACAGTTTCTTTATCATTCGGGTCAAGCTGGTTTATCTTGGAATAGCAAGAAATTGCAGACTGGTAGCTTTTTAAATATTCAAACAAAGCACCCATATTGTAATATGCATCTACAAAATCAGGGTCTTTTGCAACAGCCTGTTTGAAAGAGTCAATTGCTTTTCCGTATTCGCCTCTTGAATAATAATCAAGACCTTCGTTGTAATACATAGCACCTTCTGTTGAATAAGCAAAAGTTGCATTTGCACCTGCACCGAGTAAAAGGGTTAAACCTAATAAAATAAATAATTTTTTCATATTCTCTCCAATTCTACTTCTTAAAGATTGGGTTGTCTTTGATTGTCTTTGACTGCCTGCTCAAAATTATAAGCCATATTGAACAATTTTTCTTCTTTTAATACAGGCGCAAGAATTTGAAGCCCGATAGGCATTCCGTCAGAATCATATCCGCAAGGCAGGCTCATGCCCGGAATTCCGGCAAGGTTTGCACTGATTGTTCCGATGTCTGTCAGATACATGCTGAGAGGGTCTTCTACTTTAGAACCTATTTCAAAAGCTGTATTCGGACATGTCGGAGAAATCAGGATATCAACTTTTTCAAAAGCTTTGTCAAAATCGTTTTTGATTAATCTTCTTAACTGCTGTGCTTTTTTGTAATAAGCATCATAGTATCCTGCACTCAGAGCGTATGTTCCGAGCATAATTCTTCTTTTTACTTCATCGCCAAAGCCTTCTGCTCTGGTTTTTGTGTACATTTCAAGAAGATTTTTTGCATCTTTTGTTCTGTGGCCGTATTTTACACCGTCAAATCTTGCAAGGTTAGAGCTGGCTTCTGCTGTTGCAAGGATGTAATAAACGCCTATAGAATATTTTAAAAGCGGCAATGAAATTTCTACAATTTCAGCACCGAGATTTTTGTAAGTCGAAATAGCATCTTCCACTGCTTTTTTTACATCAGCAGAAACACCTTCACCCAGCAATTCTTTAATTACACCGACTTTTGCACCTTTTATGTCCTGTGTCAGAGCTTTGCTAAATTCAGGTACGGGAATATCCAGTGAAGTAGAGTCGTGTGTATCGTGGCCGCTAATTGCTTCTAACAGCAATGCACAATCTTCTACGCTTCTTGCAAATGGGCCAATCTGGTCTAAAGAAGAAGCAAACGCAATCAATCCGTATCTGGAAACTCTTCCGTAGGTCGGTTTCATACCGACAATACCGCAGAAACTGGCAGGCAGACGGATACTTCCGCCTGTGTCAGACCCGAGAGAGATTGTTGCTTCATAACCTGCAACAGATGCTGCAGAACCGCCGGAGCTGCCGCCGGGGACTTTGTTTGTGTCCCAGGGGTTTCTTGTTATTTTAAATGCAGAGTTTTCTGTTGAAGAACCCATTGCAAATTCGTCAAGGTTAACCTTTCCCAAAATAGGGATAAGATTTTCTTTTAACTTTGTTACAACAGTTGCATCATAAGGAGAAACAAAGTTTTCCAGTATTTTGCTTGAGGCTGTTGTTTTTGTGTCTTTTAAATTTATGTTGTCTTTTAATGCAAGCGGAATACCTGCCAGCGGGGGCAGTTTTTCGCCTGTTGCTATTTTTTTGTCAACTTCTTTTGCGGTTGCGAGTGCCTGTTCTTTGCATAAAGAATTGAACGCACCGAGTTTGCCGTCAACTTCTTCTATTCTTTCGTATTCGGCATTAACAAGATCTACCGCAGAGATTTCTTTGTTTAAAAGAGCTGTACGCTGTTCTTTTGCGGTTTGTTTTAATAATTCCTTCATACTTCTCTATATTTGCCTCTGTTTACTATTTTCAAATTTTAATTATATGAATAATTATACTTCAAAAATAAGTTAGTGTTTAAGGTATACGATATTTTTACATTAATTGTAAATAAATGTTAAAATCTCATTCAAAATCTTAAAGAACATCTCTAAATATTCCGATAAATATAATGTAACAAAAGGAGTATTATCTTATGGGAATGTCTGCTTCACAGGCACGCTATCTATGTCTGACTGCAAGAAAGAATAACGTAGAATTTCAAATACAACAATTGACCCAGCAAAAGTTAATGCTGGCAAACCAGATTGATACAGAGGCAAATCTGTGGAGCGATGGCATGAATATCCAGCATCTTTATTATGATCCAAATGGATCTGGCTCTGCTACTACTGATTTACCAAGATTGAGCTATCAAATTGTTACGGGCAATGAAGAAGGCCAGCTCGGTATGAAGGTAAGAGATTCTTACGGCAGAGAAGTTGTTACAGAACTCCCGGATCCGCTGCCGGAAGGAAAAACAGTTGCCGATTACGTGGTAGAGCCTTATGCTACTCAGGCTGATTATTTTGAAAACAACCTGAAAACAGGCAACTGGTTTATTCAACAATACACCCAAGAAGGCAACTGGGCTGATGTTTCTATAGCCGGCTCTTCCTTTATTTATCAGGGTGTTGACGAAGGCGATTATAAAATTGCTAATGCTGAATATGATGCTACCGTAGAAAAATTGGAACGTATTGACAAGAAATTCGATACTCAGATTCAGCAGCTTTCTACTGAACAAAAAGCTATAGAAACAGAAATGGATTCTGTTAAAAAAGTTATTGATAAAAACATTGAAGAAACATTTAAAACTTTCGGTTAATTCCTATAGTTTTTTATGAGTTGTCACACTGTTTGTTTTAAGTTTTTTATCCATTCACCAACAGCATCGCACAATACATATTCACCGACCTGACGGTTTGTTTCTGTAAGAACTTTTTTGTTTAATGCTTTATCAAGGAGATTTATGTCAGTTTTGTTTTTATTAATCCAATCCAACTTAATCATTGTTTCTATGGCTATTATGCTTCTGGCTCTCATATCAGCAGCCGTCAATTTTACGGTAAGAACTTCTTTTGTCCGTGTGTTAGCTATGCACAATATGCCTCCGGCTCCGGCTTTTGCAATCAGGTCTTGATTGAGTTCCATAATTTGAGTGTCAGGTCTGTCTTTTCCGCCGATAAGATATGGATTGTGCTGCATTGAATTCTTTATATCAGGATATTCTTCCGTGCAAAATAAATTGTAAAAACCTCTGGTTAATCCCTCGAGCGAAGTCGCCCAGATAGGTGCGCCGCATCCGTCTAAGGTAGCAGGCAGTTCGGTTTCTTCTTCGCAAAGGGTTTGTATTTTTTTGTAAATCATTTTCTGAAGCGGGTGATTTATATCAAGATAATTTTTTGTATCCCAGCCCATTTGTCTGCATATAGCCAGCATAAGAGTATGTTTGCCGGAACAGTTGTTGTGCAGAGGCGAATAAACTTCAAATTTTTTCTGCTCTTCTTTATTCAAAGGCTCAATCGCCGGACAGAGCAGGTCTTTTTCCGTAAGGTTTGCTTTTTTTAATATGCCTCTTAAAATTTCAAGATGGACAGGTTCTCCTGTATGAGAAGCACAGCAGACCGCTATTTCTTTTTCTGACAGACTATAATAATCTTTTGTCATTAAGCCCTGTATAATACTCGCCTGCAGAGGCTTTGCACAGGAACGATGAAAAAAAGGATAATGCTGAGTTTCTCCGTAGCTGTGTATATTTTTGTTTTTATCGCAAAAAATTATATAGCCGTAAAACTCGAGTTCAACAAGGCTGTTACGTATTTCTTGTAATAAAATGGCGGATTTTAATTTCATAATCTGTTATTGCGGTTTATGCTTATTTTGTATGTTAAATATAGCTCTTAATTTGTCTTTTAGCAAATTATTTTCCGCAGTGAGTTTTTGTATTTTTTGCAGCAGTTCCTGAGTATCAGGCTGATTTGCTGCAGCAGGTAATGGAGATGGAGTTGTTCCGCCTGTTTGTTTTTGTGCAAGCTGTGCTATGTCTACAAGAAAACGTCTTTTTGCTTCGTCTTTTGTAAAAAGAATTTTGTCTATATCGTTGTGGGCAATATAGCCCATATTTATCATTATTTCACCGATTTTGAGTTTTGTGTTTTCGTTTTGTTCGTTGTGCATTTTTTGTTTTCTTAATACAACATCTAGTTCTTCTGCATTAATTTTATTCAGTCTTTTTACATATTCGCCCAGTCTGATTTCTCCTGCGAGATAATATATACTGCTATTTAAAACAGCATCCTGCGGGTTTTTTATGTATTCATTTTTTATGCATTCCACAAGGTATTTTGAAGATTCTTCTAAAGACCATAAATTATTTAATGTAATGTCTACCACTCTCATTCCCTGAGCTGCAGAGTTTAAGTATTTATATATATTAAATTCGTGGTTGTGTTCGTGGGTTTTGACTTCTTGTTTTCCTTTAAAGGTCAATTCCGGAACAAAAATAGAATAAATTTCACTTTCTTTGTTCGGAGAAGTTATGCCCTGTACTTTTTGTTCAAGGTTCTTTTTTAAATCTATGTATACAACTTCCTGAATCCATAACGGAATCTCCATAATCATAGATGTAAGAATGTCCAAATTGTTTTGTGCCATAAAAATTCCACTAACTCCACTATTTTGAATCTGTCCAATGTGTATTATAATATCATATATAACGGTTTATTCAAAATAATAAAGAGAGGTTTTTGTGGGTATAGACGGGTTTTCAATGTCCAATCTCGGGCTTAATCGTAATTTGACCTCGGCACAGTTAGCCAATGAGGTGGAAGCTACGGCTAAGCAGGCTCTGGAAAACCAGATGGCTGATGTCGATGGGGTAGGCAAAAAAGAAAAAGCAGGAAGAAAAGACCCTGATGCTGCTTTTAACGGAACTATTCCTTTTGTACCTGATGAAACTCCTCAAAACAAAGACGAACAACAACAAGAACAACCTCAGCCTGAGAATATCCCTGACGCAATAAATTTAGAAGATTCTGAGGATGACGATGCTGACAAATATCATTTTCGTGTCAATGCTGCGAATATGATAGAGGTCTGGGACAGCGAAACAAAAAAAATAATAAAAACAGTTGCGCCTCAGGATGCGATAAATGTTGCTATGAATTTTTCAAAACTTCCCGGTATTTTTGTTAACAAAAAAGTTTAGTCTACGACGATTTCTGTTTCATTTTTGTATACAACAAATCCTGATTTTGTATTGTTCGGTCTTTTTATATATTTTCTCAGTGTGTAAACAACAGAAACTTTTGAAGAGTTTTTTGCCGTGGAATATTTTTTTGCCAGTTTAGCAATTTTCAGTATTAATTCATCGCTGATTTTTGCGGAAGAATTCGGGGCTTTTACAATGATATGCGACCCCGGAGTGTTCAATACATGGAACCACATATCATTTGGCGAAGAAATTTTTGAATATAAATAATCATTTTGTTTGTTATTTTTTCCTATATAAATAACAAACCCGTCGATTTCTTCTTTTTCTATATTTATAATTCCTTCTTTTGTTTTTTTGTTTTTATTTTGAGCGGATTTTTCGGGTTCAAACTCCGAATAAATTTCTTTTAGCTCTGTTATACTGCTGCAAATTTCTATGTCATACAAAAGCTGTTCATAGTAGTTTGTTTCTTCAATGGTTTTTTGTATCATCTCTTGCGCAACACCGGCGGCCTTTTTGTTTTTTGTATAAAGGTCAAAATATCTTTTTGCGTTTTCTATGGGGGTTAGGTTTTCGTCCAGTGCAATTTCTATCATTTTGTTTGTTTCGTAATCCATAAGCGCAACGGATTTTTCGCCCTGTTTTATTGCATAGGCATTTGCGGTAAGAAGATTTCCCTTTGTCATATATAAGAGGGCTTTGTCTTTTTTATCTATTTGTTTTTGCTGATTTTGGCGGGTGTTTTTCAGCTTTTTCAGTTCTTTGTTAATTTTAGTTTTTAAACTTATTTTTAAACCTTCTACAATGTTTTTTTCTATGTTGTAAGAAAAATAATCATCAATGAGTTTGTTTATATCGGAGTATTGTCTGTCCAATTTTTTTACACATGAAAAAACAGTATAATTTTTGTCAGTAGAATATATTCTGTTTTCGTTTTCTAAAAATTCGTGGAGTTTTATAAAAAGAATTTGAAAATCCTGTTCTGACAAATCAGTAATATTTTTGTCAGGGTTTATTTTGTTTTCTTCGCAGAGTTCTTCAACAACAGCTTGAGAAAGAGAAAAAAATCCGCCGGCAACAGACTTTTTTACGGTATCTGCTTGTTTTTGCAGAGTGCTTACAAATTTTTCAAATTTTGTTTTTAGAAGATTTTTCTTATTTTGTTTGGGCGGATAAATGTAAGGCAGCCCGCCGGCGAGTTCTCGTTCTTTGCTTTTTTCTTCACCTATATTGTGCGCACAGCCTATGATTATATTGTTGTCTGTATTGTACAGGACAATATTGCTGTGTTTGCCCATAAGTTCTATGGCCAGACATTCTTCTATTCTTTCGCCGATTTCATTATAATTTTCAAAAGTCAGTTCTATTATTCGTTCAAATTCCGGTTTGTTTATTTTTAAGATTCTTGCACCTTCCATGTGTTTTCTTAACAGCATACAAAACATGGGAGGCTGCTGTGGAATTTCTATATTTCTTCTGATTTCGTTTTGTTTGTCCATAAAACAAACATGGTGAAAACTCGGGTTTATATTTATATATAATTTTTTTGATTCATTGTTGTTTCTCAACTGCAGTATAATTTCACGGCGTGTGGGCTGTTGAATTTTTTGTACCCTTGCACCCGTAAAGTAATCTCTGTTCTGGTTAACAAAAGCTTCGAGAAGCAATGAATCTATATTGAGCATTAGTTTTTACTCTTCTGTTTCGTTTGATGAATTGTCCGAAGGTAATTTTAACTCAAATATTTTGATTTTTGTATCGCTGTTTTTCAATCGCATCTGACCGAGATAAGTGGCCGGTATGTTTTCATCCAGCTGGTCGAGTGTATTTTCGGTAACAATTATATCTTTTTGAAACTCTTCTGCTATATCTTTTATTCTTTCTATTGCATCTACCGTGTCACCCATTACCGTAAAATCAGAAACACTGGAAGAACCTATCTGCCCTATAAGTGCATCACCTGTATTTATTGCAATTTTTACGTTTATAGAATCTTTTCTTGCCTTTTGTTCATCAAAATTCTGTTCATCATATTCATCAAAATTGATTTCGTTAAAACTTGTATTGTATTCATCAATTTTTTGTTGAATTTCAAGAGCTGCTCTTATTGCATTTTCTGCATCTTTTCTGGCATGTATCGGATATCCCCAGTAAACGAGAACTGAATTGCCCACGAATCTGTTGATGGTTCCGTTATAATCAAAAATTATTTTTTCTATAGTGTTAAAGACCTTGTTTATCAGTTCAACATATTTTTCCGGAGGAATTTCTTCTGACAGCTTCAGGTTGTTATAAATGTTGCACGACATTACAGTCACTTTTTGTACGGACGATTTTAGATTTAGCCTGTGAGGTTTGTTGACCAGCTGTTTTAATACATTTTCCGAAACAAGGTTCCCGAAAATTCTTTCGATTTTTTTCTTTTTCTTTATTTCATGGTGCGCTTTTAAAATAAAAGATAATAAAAATATCGATACTATCCAGTACATTGGCATTGCCATTTCCAGTATGATTCTGAATCTCGGGTGGCAGAAAAGTATTATGTTGAAAATTAAGTAAATCAAACAAATAAGCACACCGTTTATAAATGCCAGAGGCAGATTTGTTGCAATCAGCATAACAAAAATTATTGCAAGGCAAAAAGCAACGGTTATTATTGTTCCTTTGTATGGTGTGATTTTCTTTAAAAACGGACGTTTGTCAGCATTTGTTATGTCAGAATCATTTATATAATTATCAATGATTGTTGCTTTTATCTGGGCATCTGTCAGCTCTTTTGCAACAGGTGTGTTGTGAGTTTCGGTTGCTGTTTGAGTCTGCGCAATTATTATAATTTTGTCACGTAAAAAACTCAGAGGAAAACGGATGTTGTCATATACAAAATAGTTTGTGCCTCTTACCATGCTCAGCAGAATGGAATTTACCGGAATATCTGTATAAGCATTTGCATGCGAGTGCCAGTTTATCAAAACCTGACCGTTGTCATCCAGTCTTATTCTGTGTTTTCCTATTTTTAACACATTACTTTCTATAGGAATTTCTTCTGCAAGTTTTCCTATTCCTTCTTTTTTCATTAATGCAGCCAGACCAATGGATGGGATATAGTATTCTTTGTTCCCTTTTATTAATTTGTATACTGGCTGAGAGTATCTTACGTTTTCTTCTTTATTTTTGTTGTTTGTAACAAGGTTTGTTACTCCCATTGTCGTGCTGTTTGTGAAAATATTCGGGATAGGTGTATGAGAAAAATAAGAAATATTTTTGTCCAGCTTTTTGTTATCTATGTACATATTTAATGTGTTGCTTGCCGGATTGTAAGGGTTTGCAAAGCTGTCAAATATTTTTGCCTGATCAATGTTTTCTGTTTCGCTATAAGGTGTCCTGAGCGCAGTTGCCAGCACAATGTTGTCATAGTAGCCGAGAGTGTTCGCCAGTATCATATCAGGAGAGGTGTAGTTTCTTGACATATCTTCATAATTTGAAAAATTGAGGTCAACTACAATGAGTTTTGGTTCCTGTCTTTCCAGAAAGTTTATGATTTTGGCCCAGACTTCTCTTGACCATGGCCAGCTTGTGAGGTTCAATTCCGATGAGCGTGCTGCCTCATATTGTGTCAAATCGTTTACGGAAATAATCACAATATCATTGTCAGCGTGTTGGAATTTTTGTGAAAACAATCCTGCATCCGTGCTTAAAAAACTTCTTGCATCGATGAGTTGTTCTTCAAAATAATCAAAAACATCCTTAAAAAAGTATGCAAAAACAGATAGCAGTATAATTATAAAAATTGTTATTGAGATTTTTAGTTTGTTAATATACTCAACTTTAAAATTCATAGGGCTATTATAATTAATAATTCAATTTTGCGCAAATTGTCTGTGATGTTAATAATATTTATTATGTAAGATTTGTTTTTTATTGTTGTTTTATATGTTCATTTCTTTTCTTTTTTTGCGACGAAAAAGAAAAGAAATGAACCAAAGAAAAGAAAAAGGACGCTGATTAAAACAGACTCTAATATATTTATCTCCAAAATTTTCTAAACGCTGACGCTAACGAAAATTTTGTTCGTAAATACAAAGAGTCTGTAGTTAAAGTCACAACGGCAGAGCCGTAAAACACTTTCGTGTGCAGCTTCGCTGCATACAGATAATTGTTAAAAAAAGACCTTTGCAAAGTGAATTACAGAATGTTGCATATACAACTGCAAACGAGGTATTGTCCGAGGCACGGGGAAATTACTTGAACCACAAATAATATTTGTACTTTAGCAATTTTGACGTGCCGAGTTGCCGAGACAGGTATATGCTACTTTCTGTTTGAACGACGCAGCAGGTCTGATTTTAATAATTATCTGTAGTAACTTTCATGTTGAAAAATTAAATTTCACTGCAAAAAAGTTCAAAAACAAAAACTACATAATAAATATTATCACTACCCAAATTGTAACAGAATGTAAATATGAATTTGACATGGTCTCAAACCCACTCATAATGCCTAATAGGATAGGATAGATGAAGCTGGAATATGCCTGTAGCAATTATTTGCACCTTTGTCTTTTCATGAATATAAGGTCACTGTATAAAAATAAAAAAGGAAGTTAAAATGGAAGTATCAAAGATTAATTATTCTGTTCCTGTTGCATTTAAAAAAGAGCAATATGTTAAAGAAAATGAACAGCATTCAACAAATCCGCAAAAGACTTCAACAAATACAAATACTATTGCACTTTCTCTAATCGGACTCGGTGCATTGGGCGCAGCTTTTGTCCTCGGAAGAAAAACCGGCAAAGTAAAAGAAATCGTAAAAGAAATTAAAACAGAAGTTCAAACCGTTGCAGATGATGCAGCACAACAGATTAAAAATTCTGCAAAAAAAGCAGACGATGCAGCTGAAACTGTATTTAAAAATGTAGAAGAATTTTATCCGAGCGGAAAAAGAAAATTTGTTAAAGTTGTAGATGAAAAGACAGGTGAAAGCTTAAGTTATACGGAATATTTTGAAAACGGTGTAAAAAAACAATTTACTGATTATAAAACAAAAATTACAACAAACTATTATCCAAACGGTAATAAAGCAAAAGTCTATGACGATGCATTAGGCGTTACCCGTACTTATTATCCAGACGGGGTTTTAAAATCAGTAGGCCAGCATAATTATACAAAATATTATACAAAAGAAGGAATTCTTTCTAAAAGAGTAGAAATCGGTGATAGATCTGTTACAGAATATGACTACATGAGTAAAACTTTTACATATAAGTCGTTGGACGCGAATGGTAATGTAACAAACATGGATATTTATAATAAAGGCGGTATTGATAAAAGTACCGAATTAAAAAACGGAAGAATCTTTAAAGAAACTGAACATCTAAAAGGTAATTCTGAAAAAGTACGTGTTTTTGATATAAACGGCAAAGAAGTCTATTCTTCAACAATTACACGCGAAATGAAAGCAATGCATAAAAGACAAATGATAAATAAAGCTAGAAAAACAGGTGAAGGCTTAAGCTCTTTTACTGACGGCGGTATGTATGTTGAACATCCTACTACAACTCATCACGTACTGAGTCACACTATAGACAAAGTTGTTGATAACATGAAAGACAAAGTAAAGACTGTAACACAGTACTTTGGCAAAGGTATTCAACAAGAAAAAGTCTATGACATAAGCGGTAAAAAACCTAAATTGACAAAACTTACACTGACAAGACAGGACGGAACAAAAAAAGTAACGGAATTTCTTCCCGACGGAACAAAAAATGTTACAGAGCTGCCTGCAGAAGTAAAATCTTAAGCATAAAGAACTCTCATACAAAAAGCTGCCAATGCTGTTTATCGCAGGCAGCTTTTTTATTTATTATAAACTTTTGTAAAATTTTAAAAAATTGTCGAAAAAAGCATAAAAATACTGTTGACGTGCAATTTTGTTTAATATAAGGTTATTTATACACTAGCTGGCTATGCGCATAAATGTGTGCTTTTTTGAAAAAGCCTACCATCACAGCATCCCCAGCGGTTTATTAAAACAATAAGTTAAAAGCAAAGGAAGTATAACAGATGAGTACAGCTCAAAAAAGACAAAGAATCAGAGTTTGCTTAAAAGCGTATGATCATAAACTTATTGATGTGTCAGCAGAAAAAATTGTTGAAACAGCAAAAAGAACTGATGCAAAGGTTGCAGGTCCTATTCCTCTTCCTACAAAAAGAAGATTGTACTGCGTTTTAAGATCACCTCACGTTGACAAAAAGTCAAGAGAACATTTTGAAATGAGAATTCATAAAAGAATTATTGACATTTATGATCCGACTCAACAAACAACAGAAGAGTTGAGCAGAATGGATTTACCTGCCGGTGTAGATATCGAAGTTAAATTATAATTCGATAGGCAGACGAAACATTAACACATTAACAATTGAATAAGATTTAATGTGATCTACAGTCCGTAAAAAAAACAATTGAGGCGGTTTTGGACAAACCGCCCGAAGTAACACAAGTAGCGCTCACAAGGAGAAAGGTAGATATGACTACAAACGCTAAATGCGCCCAGAAGTCTAAAAATAAGACTAGATTAGGCGTTATCGGTAAAAAATTAGGAATGACACAGGTCTTTGACGAACAAGGACTTGCAATTCCTGTAACAGTTATCAAAGTTGACCCGTTGACAGTTACTCAGGTTAAGACTGTTGACACAGATGGTTACAATGCTATTCAGGTTGGTTTTGAGCCGGCAAAAGAAAAACATCTTTCAAAAGCTCAAATCGGCCACTTTGCAAAAAACGGTCTTGATAACTTCAGAAATTTGCAGGAATTCAGAGTAGAAAATTCATCAGAATATAAAGTTGGACAACAAATTGATTTGTCAGTTTTGGAAAACGTTGAAAAAGTTGACGTAACTGGTAAATCAATCGGTAAAGGTTTCCAGGGTACCGTTAAGAGATGGAACTTCTCAAGAGGACCTATGGGCCACGGTTCTAAAAACCACAGAGAACCCGGTTCTATCGGTGCAGGTACTACACCGAGCCGTGTTATCAAAGGTAAACGTATGGCCGGTAACATGGGAAATGAAAGAGTAACTATTACTAAATTAAAAGTTGTTCAAGTTGACAAAGAAAGCAACTTGCTTCTGGTTAAAGGTTCAGTACCAGGTCCGGAAGGCAAAATGGTTACTATCATCCCTTCAAGAGTTAAATGGAATTAGCGGAATTGCCCGGGTGCGCCGTGTGAGTGTAACGAACCCAGCACCTGAGCGAACGAAAATCACATTTTTCGTGAGCGGGCAATTTCAAGACAGAAAACTCTAATTATAACAAATTTAATTGAGGTTAAAGAAAATGACAAAAGAAGTTTCAATATTAAATACAAAAGGAAGTGCAGTTGGCCAAATCGCTCTTGACGAAAAAGTCTTCGGCGTTGAACCTAACTTGCATGTTATGCACCTTGCTTTAAGACGTCAGTTGAATAACGGCAGAGCAGGCAGTGCAAATACAAAAACAAGAGCCGAAGTCTCAGGCGGCGGCAGAAAACCATGGAAACAAAAAGGTACAGGTAGAGCTAGAGCCGGTTCTTTGCGTTCACCATTGTTCGCTGGCGGCGGCGTTATCTTCGGACCAAAACCGAGAGATTACAGTTTTGCTATGCCTCAAAAGGCTAGAAGATTGGCTCTTAAATCAGCTTTGTCTGCTAGAATCGATAACACTGTTTTGGTTAAAGATTTTTCAGAAATCAATGAACCTAAAACAAAATTGATGGCAGAAACTCTTAAAGCTCTTAAAGTTGAAGGTAAAATTTTAATCATTGCTGATGTAAAAGCAGCAGAAAATGCTTACCTTGAACTGAGCGCAAGAAATTTACCTAACGTAAGAATTATTTTACCTTCTAACTTGAATGTAAAAGACCTGTTGGAAGCAGATAACGTAATTATTACAGAAGCAGCAATAAATGAAATTACTGAAAGGTTGTCTAAATAATGAGCAGCATGAAAAACAATACAGAAAGACTGTACGATATCATTAAAAGACCTATCATTACAGAAAAGTCTATGGAAGCAACAACTTTGCAGCAATACACTTTTGAAGTTGTAAAAGACGCTACAAAGATTGAAATTGCACAAGCAGTCGAATTAGCTTTTCCTGGAAGAAAAGTAAAAAGCGTAAACACTGTGTATATGCCTTCTAAAGCAAAAAGAGTAGGCTATAGCGCAGGCAGAACTCAATCAGGTAAAAAAGCAATCGTTACCATCGAAGGTGATCCGATTGAAGATCTGATTGGTGCATAGGTCTTTTGACCTGAAGACGGATTTTCCGTCTAGTGAGTGACAGAGCATAACGGTGGCAAGTTTAAAGCCGATGGTTATGCAAAACCCTAAAAGAAACAGGAGCAAAGAAAATGGGTATAAAGAAAATAAATCCAACTTCACCTGGACAAAGAGGTATGACAAAGAGTGATTTTGCTGAAATCACTGCTTCAAAACCTGAAAAATCCTTGTTGAAGCCGATTAAAAAAACAGCAGGAAGAAACAACACTGGTAGAATCACTTGTCGTCACAAAGGCGGCGGTGTAAAAAAAGCTTACCGTGTTATTGACTTTAAACGTGAAAAATTTGGTGTACCGGCAGTTGTAAAAACTATCGAATACGATCCGAACAGAAATGTAAGAATCTCTTTGGTATTTTATGCTGACGGTGAAAAAAGATATATCTTAACACCGCAAAACCTTAATGTAGGCGATACTATTATATCAGGCCCGAATGCCGATATTATCACAGGTAACGCTTTGCCGCTGGAATTGATTCCGTTGGGTACTATGGTTCACAACATAGAAATGATTCCGGGTCGTGGTGCTAAATTGGTCAGAACAGCAGGTGCTGCTGCTCAGTTAATGGCTAAAGAAGGCAACTACGTTACTATCAAATTACCAAGCTCAGAAATGAGAATGATAAGAAAAGAATGTTTGGCTACAGTCGGTGTATTGGGCAATGCTGAACAGAAAAACATGAAAATCGGTAAAGCAGGTCGTAAGAGATACATGGGTATCAGACCTACAGTACGTGGTGTTACAATGAACCCTTGCGATCACCCGCACGGTGGTGGTGAAGGTAAAACAGGTCCCGGCGGACACCCGAAAACACCTTGGGGCAAACCGGCTCTTGGTTACAAAACTAGAAAATCTAATAAACATTCTGACA